>Ga0123354_10001035_pt1 | contig 31899 bp, 11 predicted proteins | sample TergutLab28metaG_2_FD_97872 | JGI IMG/M metagenome (GOLD analysis project Ga0123354, IMG submission 97872) | Labiotermes labralis P4 segment gut microbial communities from Petit-Saut dam, French Guiana - Lab288 P4 | ecosystem: Host-associated > Arthropoda: Insects > Digestive system > Gut ... | reverse complement strand
GGGAAGGGGGAATAGGGGAGAGGTGTGGTTTTTTTTAGATATTTATTTTTGAGTGTGTGGGGGGGGGGGGGGGGAAGGAGATACAAAACTCTTGGCGCCACTGTGTCATCACGGAATGATGTAACTGGTTGAATTATAATCATGTAGTTACATTACTCCCACTATCTGAAGAGGTCATTGTCACTGAGACTTGAAGAAATTTATACGAGAAAGTATGTAGAGGAATCTTTATGTATCAGATACAGTGATGGTCGTAAGGTTTTATATTCAGCCTGAGCTCTTTTTCAACAGATGAGATAGTTCTCAAGATACGTACTAAATTCGACGTTCATAGGGCCCTGCATCCTAATATATTTCTATAGTAAAACCAACCAGATGCACCAATATCTCAAATTTATTTTATTTTGGAATAACTCTACATGTTTCGTACTGTCTTTCCGTCCATCATCAGGAGTTCACGAATGTACATACAGCAACAGGCATATGTCAAAAAAGATACTGCTGTCTGCTACATGTAGAGTTAACTCCAAAATAAAATAAATTTGAGATATTGGTGCATCAGATTGGTTTTACTAAAGAAATATATGTACTAAAATCATGTCAAAAGAAATATAGAAAGAACAAGCAGTTCAAAATACTCGGCACGTGTACGTGTTAGGTGGCTTTAATAATATGCGAAAGGTAGATGCGAATTTGTTGAAAATGCAGTTGCGGTAGGAGATAAGGTGTGTCCCGAGGGTTGAGACGTTTGCAACAAATTCATAACATTAGGAATAGGCATGTTACGAAGTTAGTCCAGTCCTAGAATTTTACACAATCTAAGCCAGGGGTGACCAAACAGTCGACCGCGGCCGCTTTGTTTATCGCTATCAAAATTTATTTGCCGCCACATTACGATCAATAATAATTCCTTATTTGACAGCATTTTTTGGTCATAATACCTCTGCGAAGAAGCTTTTCTTTCAGATGAAGGTAATTAATCAAGACACCGAAGCCTTCTGGCCGATGAACGTTTAAAATATGAACCTCTTTCAGTCACTTATCGCAAGATATTCATTGTCATGCATCAACTTCACAATCGGAAGGTTAATGAAAACCACTCTTTAATTACGGTAAGTTTCAAGAGGTCAATAATAAATGAAACAATTGTACGTTTATATGTTTGATGTTGTTATTTTATATTTCTTTGCCCAGTTGACCTAATATTAATACCTTATTTAATGTGGTAGTTCGCGGAAGATTTTTTGTCTTTAGAGTAGATCAATGAGTCAAAAATTCTGGCCAATTATGAAGTAAGAAATGTAAATGTGCTTCGGCTTGGAACGTGGAACATCAGGTACTGCATATCAGGAGCTTAATAAGTTAAATTCAGTGAAAACGTCTGTAAGAAGATCAGCAAAGTAGAAAATAAAAGTTGTTCAATAACATTACAGATCAGATGGAAAAGATTGGCTCAAAACCAGCAGAATTTTATATTTTTCGTTTAAATATTACTGCTAGTTATCACGTAAAAACGTAAAGCAGTCCCGTTACAGGCCTGGAGTGGCCCAGAGGGTTCCAGGAAGTTAAGGCTCCCAGATTTCGTGACAAAGGCACAGGATGGTGGTAGGTTGTCAGCCTTACGCACCGGCCGCCTTTACTCCCAGGAAATACTCCTGGTACTCATTTCTGTTAGAGGCTGAGTCGACCCCAGGGTCATAGTGTGATCGGAAGGATTTTATGTCAATGAAAAAATCCATTGACACCAGCTGGGATCGAAACAGCGACCTTCCGATTTGTAGCACAGCACCTTAACCACTGTGCTACCGCGGTCCCAAGTCCACACGTAGTAAATCTTATTTCCACGTACGTCCATGATCAGCACATTAAGGGGGAATTTTTAGTGACAGATTCCGCAGATTACCAAAAATGCTTTGGTGTGATAGTACTATTCTGAAAATGCATTTTCTCATGAAAAATTAACAATTTGTCAGAAAGCTCCTGTCAGCATTTAAAACCAGTATTGTATAAAGCAACAAATAGGTTATCGTAATAAACTTTACTGTTTTCGTAAATGATTTTCACTACGATATTTTTCCTCTGGGTTTACTACATTTCCGAAATCATTCCCTCCTCTTCTATGCTGCAAAAACACAGTTCTTCCGAAAATGGATATACTTCTGTCATCAGGAAAAAGAATAGAAGAAACACAAGTATTTACATATAGGCTCCTTAATACGTATAAAATTTCTCTCTGGATGTCTTCCAATTCATCAACCAAAAATTGCCCCTCCCTTGCGATTACGTTTAGATTCTGGTGAAAACAAATCTAAAGAAACTGGGAAACACATATGGCGGTAAAGTATTTAATGGCAGTCATGCTGCAACATCTGAATTTCTTAAGTATTTATTGAGTGACGTCTTAATGACTGGTGACATTACATTCTTTTATCAGTCAACAAATTAATTTTACCTTAACGTAATTCACATTCCTATATGGCATCCAAATTTCACACCAAAAACTTTAATGTGTCGAAGTAAATACAGTCTTACCAGCTCTCAAGTCGCAAGCTGGAGATTACATTATTTTTATCATATTTCAACATCCTGTGTACATCGTTGGTTCCTTACACTGTAGCGGAGTGTTTAGGTTAGGCTGATTTTGAATTGTGGTGCTTTGATGCCGCGTAATAGAAAATGCTTTAATCGAAGGATTATTTATGAAGGTGTGCAATATAACTGTCTCCTCCCTCTTCAACCACAGGCCGTTTTATTTCTATGATCGGGCGTCAAGTAGGCCACATTAATTTAAACAAATACATTTTATATCTAAATTTAATTATATAAAATAGACATGAATTTTTGGATCGATTTAGTGGCCTACTAGAGCACCCAGAAGTCTCTCCAAATTGTCGTTAGCACAACGGATATGCGGGATTCAACTAATAAGAAATATGAATATGAACGACCATAAAAAAAACAGAAATCTTATGCAAATAACATAAATTTCTATAACAGTCTGCGACGAAATGTATCAACGCAATACGACACATTTAATTTACTTCAAATTCTGATACACGGTACGCAATGTTCAGTCCTTTAAATTTTAACAGTTTTTTAAGTTCTGCAGGTTTGAAACGGTTCACTCATTATTCATTATTATTATAGCCGTTTTAATACTTGCTTTATTTTAAAGAAATACGCCAATTATTTGATCATTAAAAATGGAGAAATAATCATCAATGCACACTGTATGTAGTGACTTCCAAATCTGTGCTAGAGATTAGAAGTGTAAACATATATCTATTATTTCCACACACACACACACACACAAACACACACAGGGGCAAAGTAAGTGCAGCAATGATGATAACTTAAGCATGAAATTTTTGACAAATTACCTTCAAGAAATTTCCGTAATAAAACTCGGTAAAAGGGGGAAAAGAAAATACTCTAGGGGCTTACGTTCTATTTTATGTTGGTGCAAAGTAAATAAATTATGGTACTGTTCACTCTTTTCGTTCTAGTGTGTGTTGTAGTCGGGACGTTGGGTATTAAGCGAGCGAATTATACTCCATATAAATGTACCTACAAATTATTTATTCTTAGTAATTAATAATGCACGGACGCAAAACACAGTGCGAAAAAATATAGCAAAATTCAGGTGTACTCAGTGAAACATTAATTCAAATAACTGTATTAAGGTGTGGAAAACGCCTGGCTCGACAAACGCCTATGACACTCGTTTTTCTTAATTTTGGTTAAAATATGAGCCAGCAGTATGCTTTGCGAAATTTATTATACATTGCGAGACGTAAAAATAATTCTGATTTTATTTCACACACTTTCTAAACAATAACCCAGAAATTATGTCAGTGTTAAAAAGAGGTCTAAAAAGAAATTAGCAATCTGTGTACAGGCCGACACAGTATCAGTTCTAATGATACTAGTTTCTCTTTTACGGTAAGAATTTTTGTTTTGAGCAAAATTGTTATAATTTGATTCCACAATACATATGAAGAAAGCTGCGCGTGATACTTCCTTGCGAAATATGTTATATGCAAAATTCTATAACTCCTGAAAATTTGAAAAATGAAATTAAATTTGTATCATATGCGTGTTTACTGACATAAATTTTGTGTTCTTAAACATTATTTTCTACCAAAGTCTAGGACACCCATCAAAGGATGTAAAGAAGATGTTATTTTTAATGTAATTTATCCATGTCAATCTAAGTGATTTCTCGGTGGAAATGATTGCAGTTCTTTCCAGCTCTCAGTTGATCTAGTGCTGATTTTACCTTTATTATGTTTAGAGTAAAATTTCTGTAGAAAACAATTTTGTTATTACTGTACGGTTATAGTAAGGCTAATATGGTGAGAATTCGTCAGCTGACATTTCTTGCATGACGTTTGGAGTAATATGAAGCTACCTTGCCTAGGAATATTTGTCCAAGCCTAATATTTATGGTCTTTGGTTACGCAGATCTTTGGACATATACTGGCAGGTGCGGTAACAAACAGCCGTGGCCTGCCTTCGCATTCTTCCGCTCACGCGTACTTGCCAAATACTAAGCCAACAGATTCATGCCAGTAGCTGTGCCTTACATTCTGTCTGTATCTGGTCACACGACGAGTCTCTCCCCATCAAGCATTGCTCTCAAACTTCCCTATGTCTTCCTCCTTTGCCCCCTACTCGTAAATTTTAAATTTCATAATTTGGCTACTATTTATCAGAGTATTCCAACAACATAGATGACAGGCCGCAGTTTAAGAAGCACTGCTTCAACGTTTAGCGCACAGCAATATCCGGCTTCATAATATCAGCTACTTGAAACAAATCACCTTCGCTACTGATAATAAAAGAAATGCAGTACACCATACTTAATAATTTGATTGATGGCTTCTGAAGCATAAAAGGCGCTGCTATACACTATCTCAACAAATGAAAGGCACCATTAATAACAGAGACTGTTCTCTAACTTAGTATGCGGAACAATCAACACAACCACTGGGCCACTTTGAGGCAAAGAGCCGCCCTGTATCGTGGACAAAATTCATTATAATAACGACAAAACTTTCTACACAATATAAACACAAACCCTCTTTTAAGAGAGCAACATTTTCATTATTTGTTGCCCGTTGAAGTCTATAATATGAATGAGAATTAATCCATTAATTATACCAAACTCTTAATTATAAACACACCTCTCCCTTTGTATATTCTTAATTTATATTCAGGGAACGTGTAAAACGTATTCTTTGGAGGACCACAGAGATATTCAATACGATACATAGGAATTTTAAACGATTTTATTCATAAAATAAGAGTATCTATTTATCTACCTATCTAACTTCGTAGTGTTTCGGACCAACGTTGCCAAGTGCTCCCCGTTTTCCGGTTTTCCGGAACTTATTTAGAGACATTTGTTAGAAGTGCTGGCACGAGAGATCGGCCCGTCACAAGACCCCTAAAACAAACACAGAAAAACCCGATATACATTCATGACAGGAGAGTAATTTAGGCCACGATCATAATTTTCCAGCACCAAAAATCATAAAACCAGTGCCATTAAAGAGAATTAATTTTTTAAGTCGCTGAATGCTGCCAATGAAACTACCGAAAGCACGGTGAGATGGAAGATTTCCAAAATAATTTTGTAGAATAAAAAGTGATTAGTATTTTGTTCTAAATGTTTGTGCAGCTGGCTCAGATTCGCTGCGCAGTCTCTTCAGATCAGAAAACATGGTATATATTAATTTACTTTTCCCATCAAGTGTTATATTGAATTCAAGGACATAAGATTTTTTTTGACAGAAGCCATCCCGTTGTGTAGTAACAAAATTATATAATATATATAAGATGTTTTGTCCACAATAAATGCTACAGATATTATCTGTATCTCATAAAATGTTAGATACAATTTTTCCTTCTGTGTTCACGAAAATATCTATTTCAGATAGCAAACAAAAAGAATATCCTTAACATTTTACCTCTACCCAGGTCTTTCACAGTCCAGTAGTAGATAACATTGTCATATTACAATCAGACTTCTTCCAGCAGTTGTTGGAGCTGACAGACGAATGTAATTAACTGTTAAAGTCGCAGCACCCTTTACTTCATACCAAAACAAACAATTTCGCAGCTCATTGTTTGGTGATTAAAAAAAAAACAGTCAGACATATTCGGACTGTCAGAGCCCATAAACATATCTTCCTCACAAATTCGTCCAAATATGTTGGTTTACAGCCGCACATGTTTCTGCCACATCAGTTTCATATTCTGAAATTTCTCAGGCAAATCTCAAAGAAAAATTTCCGTCGCTCCTGGCGCCTTTCAAGCTGCATAAATTAGTAAGCTCTTCATGGACAAGAAAGGCAATAGCAGTTTACTGTAAAGATCAGACGATCACATACATTGTAGAGAAAAATAAATGTATCTTTATGTTGAAAGTAATGGTAGGCGTATAGTCACTGAACCTTGGTGTAACAACCCTAGGACAATTACTAAAATTTGTCCTAACATACGTATTAACATCTGATACTATTACTTGTAAAGAAACGAATATACACCATTCGAGTCTATTCGAGTCTAAGATGATGCAAAGGCAGACTGAAATCGACTCGACCCATGCATTTTGACATATATATAAATATACACACAAAATCTACATTAATAGCTCGAATAGAATTTTCGATTACTGAGCTGCAGCCATCATTGCCTTATAAATCTGTTCCATAATGTAAATACCTATGTATAAGTAAAATTAATTCACCTTTATAAAAGTTGCCTTTCATAAGATTTATATTGTGAAAAGAATATATTAATACAAGGTAATGGTTTGGTGAGAGTAAAAAAATGTTACATTTAAAAGTAAGCTTCATCCAATTTTTGATTAACACATTTTGATATTTATTTTACTAATACAAGTATTCTATTGAATAATGCACGAATAAATACGCCCTTCCAATTACATATGTTCCATCATGTATTCAGAAATTGAAATCTCGAGCCATAAATTCGGTATTTAATCTAAGGCGAAATGTTCAACCATTGGTACAATGCTTTTAATTTCACTTACAAACTATTCCATCTCTTACTACATTCTTATGTGAGCTATTAATTATTCCCAAGCCAATGGCAAAATAATTATTTATCTCATAATTCCTTTTCCGCTTTGTTTCTGGTTCAATACTATTACTACTCACCCCCATTTTCATTCGCTTTTCCTTGCTACAACCAATGCGAAGTAACTACGGTGTAACCTCTGGAACCTTGTAATTGGAAAAGGGAACAGACAACGTGGGTTGAGGGAAAGGGGGTTGGAATGAGATCGGGGTTGGGAGTGGCATCAACAGTGAGAGAGTGGATATGGGAGGAAAGGGGAAAGAAGATCGAAGATGCATCTGATGCTACAAATTAAATTCTGAGAAGCACGAGGGAACACGAGAGTGACGGATAGATGGGCAGAAAGAGAAGGAATCTGGGGCAAACGAAGGAGTCTTCTCAGAAAATGAGGTCTGATTTAAACCAACAGGGTTTGTATTCAGAAGAATAACTGCGTGTTGATCCAAGAAGTTTAGATTTGTACGAACCTCGGCCTTATATTTTACAGTTTACAAGAATTAAGTTTAAATAACGCGGACCTTCATTATGCGCATATTTCAAAACATGTTGTCAAAGCAGCCATAACGAAAACAATTTTTAGGGTGGAATACATATTAATTACAGGCTAGCTTGTAGCCTGTACAAAACATTATTCGGGAAAACTAAAAGGAAAATTTTGACGTTTTGCTGACCGTGCATCTCAGTATATTTATATCAGTATTTAACCAACTTGATGCACAAAATTTGTTGTAAATAATTTTTTATTTCATACCTCTATATGTACTAAGGCCACGGAGTTTTTACATGTTTCGAGCACATTTGCTCATTATCAGGAGGTCAAAATTGCATTACACAGTCTCTGGTATCATCACATCTATAGGTGTGATGATGCCAGAGATAAATAAAAGGAAAATATTACTTGCGAAACTCGATTGTATATGGAAGGGGAAGATTATAATTTATCTTAAAGAACAGAATATGAGAATTTGGATTAGATTTATATGGCACGAAGAAGCGGAATCTTCAGATCAAACTGAAACTCGGGTTGCATACACGGCAGGTAATTCCTTGAACAGCTGGACGGCTAATAATTGTGAAGGACACTGTTCCTACAAATGATTCCGAACGCACATTCAATCCGCTCACAAAACAAATACCGCTGCATTGCACAGATACACATCGCATTCCGTTTCAAAAGGTTACGAAATATAAGCCCAGAAAGGCCAAAATATTTTCATTTTAAGCACAGCAGTACTGCATAACATATAAATCCGTAGGCTTAAACACGTAATAAGTATAAACCAGCAAGCGGCACTTTTGTTTTTTAAAACTAAACGTTCGTTTATAAGGCTATGTGATTAATTTATATTAACAAGAATGGAAATGCGTAGGGTAGACCTACTCGAACGTAGTACAGGAAGCCACGAGTCCTTTCATAAGATTCCGCACATCACGCTATGGTTTATAGAATTTTCAAATATATTTGTATCGCTGTGAATATTAGCACAAAACACACACACACACACACACCACTGTACAGCAAAAGAGCATTTTCTTTAAACATCAATTCTGTTACATCAACACTCCATCAAACATAGAGCTATTTCAACATTTGACAAAAGTTAAGTACCAGTTCCTGAATGTTGATTTATTTCTGAGAAGGAAAGAGAGTGATTTTTAATATTTCGTTGAACGTGCATCTCTGCATAATCATGTAAATAAAACCAACTTGGTATGCAATTTATTCTTAGTATATTTATCAATCCCTACATGTTTCGGGCGACTATGGGCCCATCATCAGGAGAAAAAAACTGTGTTTTTGCGAAACTTGGTATGCAGGATGGAATGAATTCCACCCCGCATACCAGTCATCCACACAGAATAACAAATACCAAGTGTCGTATATGCACAGTTGTTTCTCCTGATTATGGGCCCATAGTGGCCCGAAACATGTAGAGATTGATAAATATACTAAGAATAAATTGTGCACCGAGTTGGTTTTATTTACAAGATTAAAGAGAGTGATATAACTTGAGGGTTGTTTGATCGTGCATCTTCCTCATGAAGTGATGCGGAATGTCAACTTGATGCAACAAGGTAATTTTATTAATATACGGTGCGGATGGTGCACGGCACCATCCGCACCGTACACACGACCCACGCAGTGGCTCTCAAGACCACCATCCATCCAAAAACTCGGTGCAGAAAACCATATGCTGCAACTCAACATCCTATTCTCCTGATGATGGACGTATGCACCCGAAACATGTCGAGCTAAGAATATATTAATTAAATTACCTTGTTACATCAAGTTGGCATTCCACATTATTTCAGAATGATATAAATTAACACTACTAGTGAAAAGACGGAGATCAAATTTCAAACCAGTTTTAAACATTTAGTTATTACTCTTAACGAAGTTAAATTTGTCACTGTTCTTAATAAAACACCTGGCCATGAAGGCAGATAGGGGATTGGAGGTAGAGTTCCTTACAGGCTCAAGCTTCGTACCAGACGGAGGTGAGTGGCCACCTCCATTACCCTACCCCTTTACCCTTAGGATAAAAAAAACTGGTACCCTTTTAACAGGAGGCTGGGTGGTTCGGAGGCGCTCTAGACATTTTGAAGAAGAGAATATATCTAGTGCCTGCTAGAAATCTAAATAAATATTACAGTCCTTTTTTTATAGTCACTATACCGACTGAGCTACCCGGCTTCTATTATGCTTAGAAACATTTGGTAATTAATAAGCTATAAACATCCTTTATTCAAACAACTTCAGCATCAATCACAATGGAGCAAAGTCAAGTTATTTTAAAGGTCTGCTTCGAAATTTTGCATATTAAGAATATTTAAAGGAAGAAAAACTAAAAAACAATACAAAGAAATTGACAATGAAGAAAATACAATTTTTTCTCGTAGTATTTGGTTACAGCGGACTGAGAAGTTTGAGCTTTGCATTAATATGAGGAGACAAACAGCACTGTGGGTCAAGTTATCTATCATGGCATTTGGTTAGCATTTTATATATTTATTACTAAATCTTTGAGTATTAAATTTTCCACCATTCGTTGACTTACTTAGTTACTCCATGGTGCAGAGTCCTTCTTGAGAAGCTAACTGATTTGCAGCTAGTCAAGAAATTCCCCGCATTTCACGGAACCCGAAGGTTCATTACCGCAATCACAAGCGTCCGCCACTTGTCTCTATCCTGGGCTAGCCCAATCCAGTCCATATACCCACACCCCACCTCCTGGAGATTCATCCTAGTATTATCCACCCATTTACGCCTAGGTCTCCCCAGTGGTCTCCTTCCCTCCGGTTTCCCCATCTAGACCCTATACACCCCCTTCTCCTCACCCATAGGCGCCACATGCCCAGCCCATTCGTTGACACATTTCAAAATTACAGAGTGTTTATATTTGCCAACAAATTGCCAGCATTCTACCTACTCCTTTGAAGAATATAAGGCATACCTTAAAATCAAACAAATGTGAGACCTTCTTTTATTAAATTTCATCTTCTTGCCTCCTTGCATAAGGCATTTTCGATTTAATGAAAGGAGTATTCAAAATGTGCACTTTCCATATCAGACAAAATGTTACGTGCCAAATACTTTAACCTGCGATGGGGTTTACCAAACCACTGCCCCTGAAGCCTAAGAATAAATATCGATCTCCTGTATAAGGAAAATAAATACTTTTCCCTTATTCCAAGATTAATATAAATTCATTAGATAATTTGCGATAGATACGGACTGTGACGGTAAGATACAAAAATGTTTTTCTAATATTATGCTTTTATTGTAATAGAAATGGAGGTAAATATATCCTTCACTCCACGACGGAACAGGAGGGAATATAGCTTAGGTGCTCTCACTTTTAGGCGCGTTCGCAAAACTGCGAAAAGTGACTATTAGCTTCGTCATGTCTTTCGGTCCGTCCGTCTGCATAGAACTCGGCTCCCACTGGATGGATTTTCATGAAAATTACTATTTGAGGATTTTTCGAAAATCCCTTGAGAATATTCAAGTTTCATTAAAATCGAACAAGAATAACGGGTACTTTATATGACGACCAATATACACATTTTATTATATTTCGCTTATTTCTCCTTAGAATCATAAATATTTCGGACAAATGTTGTAGAGAAAATCAAAACACACATTTTGTGTTCACTAGGTGCTTTCTTTTTCTTCGAAAATTGTGCCTTTCATGAGAAAATGTGGAAAAATAACATAGAGCGGGGCAGGCCAAGGATGACAATATGGCGCGTGTGCATTGCATGGTGGATACCTAAGGGTACAAATACACACACTCAGGTTGTGTAATACTCATTGCTTTTCCACAGCCACATTAGCTGCACGACGGTACCACCATGTTACGTTATACGTATATTGTCTGGCGTGCTAACATTGGCGGCAGATGGATTTAATCAGCTTCATAGGCGTGTCTGTTTACAGCCGGGTAAAGAGCCTGAGGTCCGGACTGAAGAAGGGACTGGATGGTCCACAGTTTCGGTCTGGCAGCAGCAGAGAGGGGAATATTATCTTGCGTCTGCCGGGGATCGAATCAAATTCGTCGGTCCTCTATTCATGATACCCAATACGATATTCCGTCTCACAAAATAGTGTACATGGAGAAAGGGGTGTAAGTATTACTTACTTTCTAATCTTAAAGATGCTGTAACGGAATAACAAATGTTCTTGCAGCCACGTTAATCAGAACACGGTTAGTCTGTGCGTTAATCAGCTTGCTAATTAAAACATATCACGTGCCACATTAGACATGCGAGCCAATGGCACGTAATCTTTGGTGTAAGCGAAGACCATAGAGCCGGCATAGTGATGCTGGTGTCATAAGTAGGCTACGGGTTGAGAGATCCAGTGTTTGGTTCCCAGCAGTAGCAAGAAACTTTGTTCGTGTATAAAATTCCAGATCGATTCTGGAGACTGCCTAAACTTCTCTTTAAAGTATAACGAAAGTTCCTTGCTCAGGATACAGCGGTGGGTGTTTGAAGTTGGCTACTCGCCCCTACCTAATACCGAAGTTAAAAAACGCGTGGAGCCATACTTCCAGTCCCCCATACGCTTCGCTCTTATACGAACGAAGCTCGTGTACAATAGACTGAAAAAAAATCCCGATTCTAGATATAGTCGTACTTTTATTTATTTTTTATTCATCTGCGTCACTTCCCCAAATTTAGAAGATATTACTGTAGTTTTTAAAATGATGTAAAAGGCTTTTTGCTTCATCATATAACGGAGTAACTAAATGACTTGAATTATTTTAATCTTAAAATATGCTCTAAAAGTCTCTGCATGCATTTACTGTAGAAGGGTTTTTATTGTTATTATTGAAGGGGGGGGGTTGTCCTAAACGAATTTAAGAGCTAATCGGTGGTAAAGTAATAGGAACTTCTCACTGGGTATTCAACAATTATTTTCGACTTATGAGACTGACAGAAATCTTCAGTTTGCTGTACTATACAGTCCTACGACGGCAGAAACAGGAAAAGCTTTGCAGTGACTTTGGTTTTGGTGGCTTCTGTTTCACCATTACAGATGCTAATATTTTGAGGAACCTCGATGAAACAGATCGCTGTCAGGTACTGTCTAGCAGAGAAGACGAAAACAAAGATAAAGTGAAGCAAAATGGCGCACAAAACGAAAACTTAACGCTCCTTCACTCTAGCTCACAGGCTAGTGAGCTGCTACTGGTCGGTTTTGGATGGATGGAAGAAAGCGACAGCCATTTGTCAGCCATCTATAGCCAACACACAGTCACCTTTGTAGTAGTACGGTGTAATGATTAATGTGTTCAATGTACAATTCGAGGGTAATTACAGTTCTTTTTGTAGTACCGATCCAGTCTGCTAAATTACTACTACTACTACTACTACTACAACTACTACAAGCAATAGTAGTAGTAATAATAATAATAATAATAATTGTAGTAGCCCTTGCTTATATTTCTAGATTGTATCTTCATTAGCTTTACAGGAAAAGTATTTGTTAAGTAAAAAATCTCAAAGAATTGCTAAATATACAGCTTTCATTCCAGATTTTTGGGCGTAAAACACAGAAATTTGTTGAACTAATTAGAAGCAATAAACTGTAAGTTCCTGTAGAGAAAAGTCTTCTAAAGTGCATTATTAAAGGAAAGATAGAAGGAAAGAGAAGATGAGGAAGAGAAGACAAACAGCTACAGGATGATCTTAAAAAAAGGGAGTACCCGAAATTGAAAGGGGAAACACCAGGTTGCATGCTCTGAAGAACTCGCTATGGAAGTGACTATGGACCTGTCGCAAGATTACACAGTGAAACTGTGGACTTCTGTACCTGGTAATTAAGTCGCGCTTTAATGCTATCGACCTAAGCTAACATCTCTTTCTTACATGTGTGTGTGTGTGTGTGTATCTTAAATTGTGTGTGTATATATATATATATATATATATATATATATATACACATACATACATACATACATACATACACACATAATTTTAGATTTCTTGCAGGCCAATTACTCGTTTGCATTCACCATTTATTAGACACAAATTTCTTGCTCCAATTTCTAGTTTCGAATACTTTAATATCCTCCACTTCAAAACACAGGAACAATTTCGTTTTTCAGTCTACTCTTAGTCCCTCTTATATTCCAAATAGCTGTTTGCAGCCACGTGGTTCAGTTCTCTCAATTCTTGTACCGTAAAACCATGGTCACATATGTATGTTACCTTTTCAAAGCGAAATGCCACAGATCCTCTTCAGGTACATGTTCTCAAATAAATCCTGTGCCTTTACATTAGCAGTCCAAAAACTGTCCAAGAATCTATGGCTAACTCATAATTCCAGACACCAGACGGGTGAATTGAAGCAAGTTCTATACTGAAGATTCAGTAACATTAGGCACCGCAGTACAAAAATTTATCTGTCCTGGTCCTCTGGTGACCAGATTTTGTGCACCATTGCATTCCATCATTTCTTTATTCTTCTTTACATGTACAAACGTCATTTGCACTATTCTGTGATGGATCCCAAATATAGGGTAGTTTTCCCTTCCTTCATTACTTTACTTGTAACCCCCAATCCATAAAAATGTACAACAAAGTACAGAAAATTGCCCTTCTGATAGTACAGGTACAGTAGAGTGATCCCGTTACAAGCCCGGTGTGGCCCAGAGGTTGGGTAGAGGTATAGCTCTACTCTTCCATGACCGCGGCACTAGAAGGGGGTGAGTGGTCAGCCGCACTTTACACCCGGGAAAAACCCGATACGCATTTTACAGGAGGTTGGGTGAGCCCCAGGTCCGGTCTGGACGGGCGGGAAATCTCGTCCCCACCGGGATTCGATCCCGGACCGTCCAGCCCATAGTCAGTCGCTATACCGACTGAGATACCCGGCCTACCCTTCTGGTAGTATCTGTGTAAATTACCAATGATATGCTACGTTCCTGGTATTTAGTTCACGTACTGCCATTTCTCAGACAGATACCGTATGCAGCATGAAGAGATTTCCTTGTGCAACAGAAACACTGGCACAGGATAGCACTATATAAATTGACCAATAAACGTCTTTGGCAAATATCTACAAGGGTCTGTTTCAGTTTGTTATGCAAAGAAGCAACAACAGATTGTGTCATGGCCGCTACAACAGTTTTCGTCTTTAAATCTTTACAAAGCACACGAAATGAACTTCACAGTTTGTCTACGTTTGTGCTATGGTTTCGTTGGGTGCGATTTGGAGGGTGAGCCGCCCCCTTCGCAACTTCCCTTTCCCTGTATTCATCGAGCAATCAGACTAATCGAAACTACGATGTCGCCACGTCTTGTCTGTTAGCTTGACAATGACTTACTGTATAGTACTGCATAGGAACAGACCTGACAGCACTGTACAGGTTAAATAATTCATTACGTTGCCATTGTTGTACTACACTAAATAGGAGATTCACTCTATCCGAAAATATAAGTCAAATGGTCACTGAGAAGGCGAGACTGAAAAGAGTGATAAACAAGAGAAGAAAGAAATGAAGGAAACGGATTTTAAAGTATCATAATTTCAGGTCGCAAAATTTCGTACAATCTCCGTTTTATGCTTGGTTTCAAGCATGAATTCACACACTTAAATTTAAAGTTCGTCTACGATTACTTCTGCCTGTAAAAAAATAATTTGGCGTAAATGTGCAGTGGCTGATCCCTGTGGCCACACACTGCAAGGCGTAGGTCTTGTGGTCGCTCACCTGCTGTGATTGTGGGTTCGTACCCCGCCGGGGGCATGGAAGTTTTTCTGTTGTGAGTGTTGTTTGTTCTCAGGTAGGGGTCTCTGCAACAAGCCGATCACTCGTCCAGAGAAGCCCTACCGAATGAGGTGCGTCGTTGTGTGTGATTTTTAAAACTCATGAAAGAGGAGGCCATGACCCGAGTTGGGCCGCAGCGTCACAATAAACTGTGCAATATGAGAAGAATAAGAGCAGGAAGGGCAGATTCTGAACCTAGGTTAAGTCTAATGTAGAATGTTGCATTTTCTGTCAGGGTTGTTCCTACTAAAATTTAGATTAAAATATTAATTCGCAGTAAGAAATAGTCATCGACTTCACTTTCAGTAAAACTTACATAGTAATAGGATTACTAACACAGAGATACAATATATTTCGTGTTAACATAACAATGTTTGTTTTCTTACTTATTTCTGGAACAAGTTTATGTGTGTGTACACAGAGCAGTGACGTTTTTGGATTAAGATCCTTTAACTCAAGTAATATGTTATACGATATTGGTTATGCAATCTTCATTTCAAACAGTCTTCATGTCATTCCAGAATATACAGTAATATTTCACAAATTTCCAGGATTCGTCCCTGAAGATAGAGGTAAAAAGTCTAACGAAACGTTGGCATGCACATTCAAAGCCATAAGACATCACATGCCAGAAAAATAAAATCTTCATTAACACAACAGAGAAATCTCAAATCTCGCTCTGTATAATTCAATGGAAAGCTACGCTAAACAGCGTCTACAGATGGAAAATAATGGAATAAAAAAAATCATCTGAGTTACCCTCAAGATAGAAGCAGCAAGCTTCCTCAGGAATTTGCTACTATCTATAAATCCACACGACAACGCAACACGTAATAGTGATATCTTTTGCAAAAATGCCACGAGAATTTTACATGAACAACAAGAGCTTAGACAATATATATTAATATCCATATAATTTCATATAAATTCTAACGTTTCCACAACAGGTTCCTAAAGCCGATATTCGGTGTATGTACATATGTAAAAGCAGGTGGCGGACTCCCGAACTCGCCGCAGTGCTACCTACCTTAATTAAAGTTACAAAGGCCTCTTTTTTTTTTTTTCTAAATATATTGAGTATCACCTGCACATCTCAGCTTCAATACAATTTAAAATTCGTTTCAGATAAAAAATAAAACAGGATAAAATTGCTTCAGGACTGACACGCGTTGCTAATTGGTAGTTATTGGAAATCGGAATATTTTTTTTGTCTGTTTCACCCCTGCGAAAAACCGGAAAATAAAACACATGTTCCTCTCACTGGAGGGTGTGATAGATTCTGTCAATTGTTCTGTTCCTACCAGGCAACGCTGCGTTTCTCGCTAATGTATTACGTCAATACGTTGTTTTAAGTGTTGGCGCTGAAAGCAGTTCGACGAAAAGGTGTTACGGTTGTTTCTTTCAAAAAGTGAGCATACCGTGTACCGAGAACCACACGGTGCAGTATGGTAACGCGTAAGCCGCTTGTTTCTAAAAACAGAACCCGAAACTCTTTCCTTCGAAAAATTGAAATGAAATAAGAATTTTTGAAGAGCATGTATCAACCAATGTGGGCCGGGTAGCTCAGTCGGTACAGCGACTGACTACGGGCTGGACGGTCCGGGATCGAATCCCAGTGGGGACGAGATATTCCGCCTGTCCAGACCGGCCCTGGAGTCCACCCAGTCTCCTGTAAAATGGGTACCGGATGGGTAAAGTGCGGCCGGGGCGTGCTGCTGACCACTCACCCCCTTCTAGTGACGCGGTCATGGAAGAGTAGAGCTATATCTCTACCCACCCTCTGGGCTACACCGGGCCTGTAACTGGATCACTTTATCTTTACCTTTTTATGTATGAACCATTAATACTTCTCTACTTTATTCGCGTATAATGCATTTTGTTTTATTATTTTTTAAGTTAAAACGTTGTGTAAATAGACAAGGGAAGAGAGCCGTCTCTCATATTCCCATTAAATTGGTAAATGTACCTATTTATTTGTATCTCTGCGATAATGAGCAAAGTTGAAGCATAATCTCTTCTGGAATGGTATGCGGCGTTGGGTGGTTAGTAGGCTGTCCCGAAACGTCGGTAACCAGCTACCAATATGTGCCATGTAACATCCCACAAGATTGAAGTTCTGAAATACGTCGCGGGGGAAGCCTGAATGAAATCTTGCATGAGAAAAGTTTGATCGTGGTATGAAAATTACAAAGAAAATATACTGCTATTGAAATCCCTAACTATTTCAATAAGGGAAACATGTTGTCGGTTGAGTAATGTAACGAAGTTTAATATTTTGTAAATACCAAAAACGTTTAGCCCAAAATTATTGTATTATGATAACGTGTGGAGAGTAGAGATGTAAAAAAAGATGTACATCAGTTCCTGCATTATAAATTATGACCATAAACCTACCCACTATAGCTTTTTAAAATTTTGACTCAATTATAAGAGAAAAGAAAATTAGATATGCAGCCTATTTTTTTTGCGTTCGCAAAAAAATCATGAAGAGAAACTTTCTATTATTCCATCTTCAAAGTCCAAGAAATAAAAGAAGGGTTTCTTGACCCTTGAATTTGGGACCGATAGGTCGTTCCGAAACGTCAGTAAGAAATTACCACTATATGCTGCGTAATATCCCAGAACAGTGCAGATATCGTCATAAATTTCCTCCGTCGTCAGGGTTAAATATTCCTTACATGACCCTGAGGATGGAGGCACAAAGTTGGTAAATGTACTCTACTATTCGACACAGCCTAACGTCTGAGAAAACTTCAAATGTTGACACAGAATTTGTTACGGGAGGAAAGGAGTACTTTCCTTTGCGCTTAGAAGACAAACTGAAGGTAACTCAATACTTTTGAAGCCATGCAAATCTTCAAAATATTTCTCACTTTTAAGGAAACTAAGTTGCTCTCCGATTTTACTAAGACACACCACTGAAACTTATCCGGAGACAACTGCCTCCAGCCCACATCCTTAAGCCCTGTGCCTTAAAGATTCATATTAGATTTTATCCTAGAGCCAACTTGACCAAAATCTTTAGATTTTAAAATAAAATTCGGTACCCATTTACTAAATCCTAGTCCATGCTAGTCCTACTCATGTCAACCTTCTTAAATTGATCAGCCTAATAGCATAAGATAAAGCCTGAATTTTACATATGGAACATTATTTATTTTATTCTCACTCACATACCTTATGTTTTGTCCCGGCAATGATTTAGATTTGTATTAGGGGGTGCTTCTTTCAAGCCCGGGTCAAAACACGCGGTATTCTGACCGACGTTTCGCCGGATTCCTTCAGTCCCTGCTGCTAGGATATGAAAGTTTGTTATTAAATTTTCTGAAATTAAATAAAGTAAATCCTTCTCCTCCCCTCCAAGTAAATTTGATGCCACTCCTAAATTACTGAAATATATCCCTCACAGTGCCAAATATTCTTGTCAATTCGTATACATCCCACACGCAACTGAAATGAATACGGTGTGTGTTGGTTGACAGAAGGTAGCTGGCAGAATCAGGAGAGCTTCCTGCATACCGGGTGCGATGTTGTCTCGGTTATGCGGGCAATTCCGATTGAAAGCCACATGGTTTGACGAAAATCGCATAGTTGCGGTTCGGTTAACATTCCCATATATCATCATCATCATCATCACCATCATCATCATCATCACTGGACTAACATGGTAGGTTTATCCAATAATGTGTGTGTGCAGGAGGATGGGTCGGAGACAAGGAAGCAAGCATGCGTGTATATATCTGGGTAGATTATTGGTTCGTATGCGAGAAATATAGCTAGCATACGTGGTGTATAGACCAAAGGACACCCCCACCCCACCCTTTCAGCGAAACCCCTATTATAATCACTTCTCCCTTGCATGTATTGAATGCTTTAGCAACTACCTCCCTCTCTGACACAAATACACCCATTGCATGTGCACCCTCTCGCTCTCAAAAGCTATGCAAACCTCTATGTGATGGAATTTCTGTTCCATAATCAGTCAATGTTGCTGTGGTATGCAATGGTCGGGTTGCTGTTATAACACGTGCTTGCAGTGGTTGGATGCCTCCAAAACAGACACAACCCTCTCTCCCAACCCATACTCGCATGCTTGATTTCAAACAGCTAGCCGTATATTGTGTAGTCATCCTGAAATTAAGTGAGGGGATAGTTGTTTTAGATAAACTTAATTTTGATTAGATTTTGATTGGAATCCCAAGTTTATTTAATGGAAGTGGGTCATTTATTGAATCGCAATAATTTATTCAGCTTCCTTCCCATTAAGCGGACAGCTATGCTTTGTTTGAGCTCAGATTTTCTCTTCGGTTTTGTGACCAAATCAACCTCCTACTAAAAAGACGCCGGCTCAATCTTTCGCTAGGGTCAAACATTTGGAGCCTAAAACTAGCCGGCCAACTCCTTTTGGTGCCAAATTTTATTACAAGCTGATGGTACTCCTTCACAAGCAGTCTAAATATAATGCAAGATTGAAATAACGCCCCATACTTATTTCATTCCATTTCTCTGAAACACAAGACACACACCCAACCCTACACTTACGTGCACACATTTAATGGGAAATGTTGTGGTTAAATTTGTCCAAAGCAGCTCAGTACTTCTGTATGTGTAGTAAAAGTCTTTAGCTAAAAGTTAACGGTAAAGATAACCTCGTAACATTCCTCTGGGGGCACAAAGTGAGAGTAGAGGTATGGCACTAGATGGGGTGGGTGATGAAGGCCACACTCCGGCCGCTTTAACCCAGAGAAAGAGAACCGGCACCTACTGTACAGAAGACTGGAAAGGTCTCATGGCCGGTCTGGACGAATATGGAGAAAAACATTTGCTACTATCGAGGTTTGAACTCCGAAATATTAATTACTTAGCTTGTCTCTATACCGACTACCCTCTCTCGAAACGTCACTAGGAAGTTTCGAAATACGTTGCAAGCACAAACAGGCGTTTTGTTGCCACGCAAATATGTACGTGTGTAAGCCAAGAAAGTGGATGGGAGAACGGAGATACAGCTGCAATGCAGTCTCATCGCCCCAGCAACCTTTAAACTTGGGGGTCTGTAGGTTCCAGAGACTGAACCCTGCAGGAAAAAAAAGTATCTTGCCACTGCCGGGAATCTGACCGCAGCTCTTCTGTTTTCCAGCCTGTTGCCTAGTCACTGTACTGACTGAGCTTTCTCGACTCCGATTCTGTTGGTAGAAGTGATTCGATGATGAAGAAATCCATAATCGATATCTCGTTTTAAAATCGTTTAATTTGCGAACATAATTAGAATTTAAATAATGCACACTATTGAACAAGCATCCTTTAGAGTCTACTAATACTTAAGTTCACATTAGGCTCAGATGTAACTTAGGACACTACGAGAAACTGCGTGTAGCTTACGGTGTTCATTGGACTTGCGCTTGAGACAGCTTGTTTCCTACAAGTATGATGATGATTATGATGATGATGATGATGATGATACTGATGACGACGAGGAAGACGACGATGAAAACTTCCGTCTCCATAGCCACACGCCGACCGTCTGTGGAACATCTCCCTTTGTCGGTTGGTTATCAGGAGTTCCGTCTCAATAGCAAGAAAGTCCAAAGCATGATACTGAACATCCGCATGACCACAATGCAACAGTGCTGCAAACCCTCGCGAGTTCGACGCTGCCACTCGCGACGCTACTTGCCTAGAGTTATGTTTTCGAGCGTGTTACAAAAACAAAAGTCAACCGTAACTGTATTTTAGGGATACATCCTTTATTGTGCAAACCTTTCTACATATTTCAGCATTTTACATAGTCATCATCAGGCACAAGAATAAAAAATGTAACAGAGAGAGAGAGATAGAGAGAGAGACAAACGCTTTGTATACAACAGCACTTTAAATCCGGAGTTTCAGCTTCGTTTAAATGTTGTTCTTAAAGCAATAAATATTTGGAACATCTAAAATTTCATGAATCTCATGTTTATTGCACCGTGCATCATTGTAATAGTTGAAGAATAAAAGACCAACTTGATGTCACTTGCTATTTTATTTCACTCCTTATGTACTGAACATGTTTCGGACATTAATAAAACAGGAGCTTGCGACTGTGCTGTTGAATTACCACATCGGTCGTATTGTTCTTGGTTCGATGTGTGTTGGAGATTTGGTGCGGCTGGGTTTGAGTAGTGTCCGTGTTGCAGGCTGAAGCCTGCAACACGGGCACAGTCGCAAGCTCCTGATGATGGATATATTAATGTCCAAAACATGTTGAGCACATGAGAAGTGAAATAAAATAGCAAGTGACATCAAATTGGTCTTTTATTCTCCAACTATCTAAAATTTCATTTTAGCATAAACCGAATTGCGTTACGAGAAAGCAAAAATTCACCATCAAGAACAGGTAGCAATTGGACTTGCGAACTGATCTGCATGCACTTTGTGTAGAAGATTTTAACAAGCGACAGCAACACCCACAAAAAATTGAATGTCTGTGTTGTGAAGAATTATTTTAAAGGAGGTTTTCCGCGCCAATGAACTGCTAAAACTTCAATCTAAATTATGTCATGCAATGAATGTTACATTTAGGTACAATAGACACAACCGGTATCTAATTATCTGGGAATGATTTACTAATGTAAAGGCCCACAAGAGACTGCATTCTACTCTAAAATGTGAATATTCCATAGCGACAGGAAAATAATATATGAAGCTTTACTTGCAAACTCCCATATATCTGCATGGCGAGAGGCTTGGGTACAGGACAGATCGTAAATTTTACCATTACTACATACGAAGATTATGATAAGACATTAATTTCCTTATTGATGTACAAAAATTCAATTGTAGCTGATTCTGAACCCAAAAAGCCAATTAAACATGGATGAAATGAAATAAAATTTTCTTTTTATATACAAGAAGAATAATTTCAATTATTTTCCTATAAAAGAAACACATTTACATAATACTTCCTATGCACTGTAAAATAATTTCAAAGAATCACGTAACTTCTTGAGCTAAATGACCTGATTATATTTTGAACTTGAATTTTTTAATGTTTTCACAATCCTTATAAACAGTTCTTTTTTTCTTCTACTGACTGTACTCTATGGCCTGTTACGATTCCGAGAGAATTCAAAAAGCATCTATGTGGTAAAACTGATTGGACAGGGACCTGGATCGTCACAAGGTTTCTACCTGTACTGGGCAAAACAAAGAAAAGAAGAAAATAATGGATGTGCATCCACAGAAAGAGGAGGACTCAAAACTCGCCACTGAACTGCTAGTGCTTATAAAGCCCTCAGTACCTTGCAGTACATGGAAAAGCTTCCACTTAAATTTTGTTTCAGTCGTCTGGGAGTTCCTTAGGAATTTCATACGGACGTTCGTCGCCAAAGGCAGTGCAGGTAATCGGTGGACAGCTGGTTTCTAAGTTGAGGTCCGGATCAAGGAACTGGTGTGGAAGAATCAAGCAGGCTAGGATCGTTAAGGATTGTTTGTTTGCTGTTTATTTAACGTCGCTGTTAGTAAGAGTTTTGTGGTTATCACCGCGGTATATACGAAGTTCCAAATCCTGTGTGGTACTGCGCCGTGTTTCAGAGAAGCCTGCTGATTCCAACTGCCAGGTGTCAGAGTCTTGAATCTAACAACTTACTGTTGGTTAAGTAATGCACACCACTATAGGTCTCCAAATTATTCATCTCAAATCCAAAAATATCTTTATTAATTGACTGCAGCTACATACCTAATCGCAGACTTCCAGAGTTCACTGACGTCGTACAGAGTGGTAGTAGAAGTCAGGAAATTCCTCTTTATAAAGGTATATTTCCCCCCGTGCGCGACATGAGTGCGTATGGGTGGAGTAGAATTAAGGCGCCACTCGTATTTAATCTAGGCACCAGATGGTGGTAAGTGGTCAATTTCAGGCCCCAGTCACCTTATCATCGAAAACAAACCCAGTAGCAATCAAATAGGAAGTTTGGTGGCTGTCAGAGCCGGTTTGCATGTTCTGGAGGACAGAAGATTATTTTCCCGCGTTCGGAACAAGGATCGTCCAAACCGTAAACTAGTTGCTGTACTGCCGGCGCTGCTCTGGCTCATCACATTCTTCCTTATGTAATAAATTATTTCATATTTCGTAAGTCAAAATATTTTTCGGAATATTTTGTTTTATAAATTTATTATACATTATTTTCCAATAAACCTAGAGACACCTTTACAAAATTTTCAAGGAATTAGTCTAAATAATATTAAACAAAAATTTCAACATAAAATGCCAATAAGAGAGGTTATTTGATACAGAAAAGTGAGGAAATATTGGCTGTGATCCGAAAATATATTCACCAAAAGACCAGAACAGCAATAACAACCCTTCCATTCCTCAACTCAATACAGAATCAGAGCCTATTTTCTTTAGTGGCATTGAACTGAAACGAACCTTGATCCCTTTCAGCCCGCTGTTTTGTAAGGTATTCAGTCTAGTTTCACGAAATGTCCTTTTCTTCAAGTTCTCAGACACTGCTTCAGTAACTTTCCGTTACTTCGGAATTTCTAGCGACATAGATTGCAAACAAACCATCTACGTGTCCGTAATTGCAACCAAAAACGTGATTTAAACTTCAGAGAAGACGAAAGAGAGCCAGCGAAAACGGAGAAGATTTCTGATTTTACTCCTGAAACACAAAGGAATGTGATGGATTATCTGCAAATCCCCGTAGATCCTATAAGTTAGATTTCGATGGGACTTTCTGCAGCCGGTCGCACACACATGACAATTCTATATGAAGACACTTGTCTTCGTCTTCGGATTGGAGATAAGCACATAAATTTCGTTACAAAGTTTCTTATCGTCTTCCTTGTTGTTGTTAACGTAATAAATTAACCCAAATGATCTGTGGCGCCATTTAATTCGGGCTAACCTGAGCCCACTGCAGAAACAAGTGTATATGATTTTCTACACGTATTTTCCATATCAAGTGCCGTATTTTACTAATACCCTCTCAGTGTTATATTCCATGAGATGCTCTTAAAAAATTGAAAATGTACCTTTTAATTTCGTCCATAACTTTTAAGTATAAACATTCTTACTCTCATCCTACGCGAGTGACATCGGCTGAAACAAAACTTGCCAGGTCCATTTCAGGTGTAAGTCCTTTCCTCCTAAGTTCCCTTTTCAACTGCAAAAATTCAGTGTGCGACCTGCAATTTATGAGTTAAGAGGAAGACACATCATACGATGAAGCTTGAAGTGACAAGGAATACAGAAAGAATGGGTAGAAATGAAGGAATAAGGGGGAAAATGGGGATTTACGAGAAGCACAGCAAAGTAAGCCAAAAAGAAACTTGAAATTCTTTTCCGTGCCTTGATATCGAACCTTAAGTACAGCATCTTCTGTCTTGGATATCGCTTGTTTTCTTCCCATAACAAAATCTACCATCTTTAAAGGTTAGTCTTATAACAGAAGGAAGGGATGGGGCTTTCCAAAGTTTTAACAGCTCTCAGTTCACGTTTTCCCTTGGATGAAGAAAGGAAAGACGCTGCATTATATAAATATCAAACTTTTTACCACTGAAGACATGAACAACAGAGAAAACTCCTTTCGTAGGCTCTTCTTTTACAATTTTGTAAGGACAGGAAGGATGAAAAAGTGTCAATCAAAAGGGCAGCACACCTCAAGGCAGAAGAAGAAAAAAAATATTTTAAGTAAGAGCAGAAGTTGGTTTAAATTCAGCTGATCTGCAAGAGGGGGAGGCATTCTTTCTGTTCTAGTCCCTTTCACGTACTGTACAGCCGCCAGGCTGAGTCCCAAGTTCAGCAAAGAAAGAAAAAATAAAGCCCTCCCTTTGTACCGTAACATCATGCTGAGCCCTGAGCCCTCCCAACTAGCAACGTGACGTCATTTCGATGTAGCAGCTGTTGGTTATTAAGATGGTGTACAGGAGCGCCATTTTGACAACGACTGATGCACCCATCTATGCATTCATCCCGAACATCCCACATTGTGATGCTTTACTTTGTGCTGTAACAACAAGGCTAAGTATGAAATTTAACTAAATTACAGAAACTTACCATCTCTCTCGAGAGACAAATGGATATATTTAAGTTGAGTTTTGAAAGGGCATGGTTCGTGAAATCCAATCTTTGTTATTATAGATAGACTTGAAGATTTGAATGCGAGTTAAATTGCAATTCAGATGCAATCATTAAGTCGTCTTGTTTTGACGAGTTACGGGGCTAACGAAACACTTCCGAACAAACACCACGACTAAATTTTGTGGATTTGATTAGAGTCCCGAGCAACCAACAAAAGATACTTTCAACCACGTGACGACAACTGCCATTTCCAATTCACTCTAAGTCTCTATTCATAATTTTTTAGCGTTTATCAGATTTTCCTAAATCGAGCTGCAAAACGCAGCATTCCAAATTAAGAAACTTTCTGATATATCACACATGCTACTCTCTCAGAAAACAGATGTTGAATGTACCACTGCAATTAACACTTTTAATGACACTGTATAATTAATATGACTTTGAGTGTAAAAGTTTCATATATAATTTAGTTTCTTCTGTACAGAATTGGTATATGAAGTTTAAGTTTCTTATGGCAGTGGCTATGATCCTCTGCAATTTGATGCCTGTTGTATGGTTAGGAATCTGCCAGCATTTTGAAGAAATCCACTTTCCCCATCTTACGTATATAAGATACCCTGAAAATGGAGAGAGTACGTTCCTCCGAAACGTATGCTGATTTCACATCACAAAAGACATTATGCTTCAGGATAATTCTGAATTAGGACATTAGTAAGGAAACACAGCCATTCCAAGTCTTACGTTGTACCTTTGCCCAGCCGATAAAAAGTAAAGTACACGTCATTAAGGAAGCCGCGTTGAGATTTAATACACGGTTTCACTGAGAATGGTAAAGCAGGGATGCACAAACCCAGGGCGCCAGGCCACCCTTACGACTAAATTTTGTACGTTGGCGCCTAAATGTTGTTGGTCGTCATCATGGAATTTGCTTCATGTCATCATTCTTGGGTCTAGAATTTGGGCCTAGATTTTGGGGGATTTTTTGCCCCCCCTCCCACGCCCCCGTTGTAAAGAAAAGTTATTTCTAAATCACGCGACTCTAAATGATTAGTATAATATGTGCTGCTAAACTTATGTCAAAAAGTGAATAGCTCTATTTGTCAGGAATTTACACACTGAACAAAAGTTTTCAAAATAGACTACGTGAAAATGTTATAGACTGGTTACATACTGATATAAGAGACAGACAGAGAGAGGGAGAGACAGAGAGAGGGGGAATGGAAAACATTATATTGAGCAGATTTTATGACTGCACTCTTTACAAAGTTCTTTTACTTTCAGAAAATTTGCCGTGCCCATGCAGCGCCAGGCCGAAAAAGCATAATAAATTTCCTCCAAAAAAACACGTGGATGAAAGAGTAATTTTGATGTGGAAATTCGGGAATTGACTATCATCACGTAACGTACTCATAGACTGTATTATACTGTCGTATTACAGAAAATTACTTAAGTCATTAAAATGTTATCGATTAAGAACCCAAAACAACGTGGAACCCTATTGAAGACGCTTGCACTTTTTGAGTTTTACAAGATTTTTCCTTCCCTTTCTCCAATCGGGAATTTTATTACCATGCTCACATGAGTTCACTGAGGACCCTCTCCTGAAATATTAATAAAACCCAATGCTTGGAAACGCATTAAACTGAATCTCCTGTCTTGAAATAATCATTCTCCAAAATGGCACTTCATAAAAATTTACTATATTAATACAAAATATGCACGTAATAAACTTTTTGTTTATTTGCAAAAAAAAAACATTACTCATGGGTTGTATTTTATGCAGAAAAATAATTTCAGGTTTACGAAGGAAACAAATTACATTAAGGTTCATGTTAAATGCTCAAATTTTGAAATTATTTTTAGCGCGTGTAAAGAACCTATGATTTGTATATAAAATCCATTACGAATTTCCCCACACACGTCGTCCATATGATGAATTTAATACTGTATAGTTGTTCATAAAACGGTAACGTCACAAGAGAATTTTTTTGTGCATTAGTTAACCTCATTCATAATAGAATATTAGAGGAAATGTTTACAGCACAAAAATATGATACCACAGCTACCCTTCTTCTCCAAAAAATATTCCCTTCTTCTATCCAAAAAAAAAAAAACTCCCCTCCCTCCAAAATGTAGCGAGTTGGGGCAGGCTGCAGGCATGTCACACTGACTTGACAGCACCTTAATGACATTTTGCTCCCCCCCACTACCTCTACATACAAGCCGGGGGTATTACAGAGAATGACAGCACCCAACCAAGTTATTAATGTTCAAGCCAATGACAAATGACGAACTGTCTGCAGCAAAAGCAAGACTGATACGGTATAGGGCGTCACGGGTATAGGCTTTATACAGGCAGCTTCAGTATCAAACCTCACTCCTTTATATATTCATCCCTTAGGAAAAAATGGGATAGAAGGAAGAGTAATATAAATATAATATAACAATTTATGTTTCTGCTATGATATTAGGCTTCATGCGTCGAGGAAAATTTGCACTAAAGGCAACAAATGATAGAGTTTTTTTTTTTGCAGAAATTGGAGGTAAAAACGTGTGTAGGAATTTGAAGATCACATAAATGGTATTCCAAAATTTGTATAAATTAAATCACAGTTGATGGTAACGAGTCCGTATAAACATAATTTATTTCTGTAGAATGATTATCTTTCTTCTTTTCCTTTACAAGTTCATACAAATATATCACACACTTTTCTTCGTACGGTTAGAAGTGTATGTAATTTCGGTCACTCATTAATATTAATTATAACCTACACAAAGTCCTTTTACCTCCATTCTGAACATTGTATTAAACCTTAACTTGCGCGAGCACAAAACAGACAGGGGTGCTATGTTAATTAAATTTGCTACGTAAAGAGTATAAAATATAAAATCAATTTTGAACCCAAAAAAATTCTTTAATCAGGGGATAAATTACTCAAACATTTCTTCAAAAACCCTCTCATCATGTCTGATTATTGTTGAATATGTTTACTATCTCTACACTTAACTCGAAATTTGAACACAAAACATTACGTACCAAATAAATGAACTTATATATATATATATATATATATATATGTGTGTGTGTGTGTGTGAGTGAGTGAGTGAGTGTGAGCCAGGTAGCTCAGTTAGTATAGTGACTGATTACTGGCTGGACGGTCCAGGATCGAATTCCGGTGGGGGGAGTGAGATTTTCCGCCCATCCAGGCCAGTTCTGGGGCCCACCCAGCCTCCCGTAAAACGGGTACCGGGTCTTTCCCGGGAGTAAAGTGCGGCCGGGGCTTGCTGCTGACCACTCCCCCCTTCTAGTGCCGCGGTCATGGAAGAGTAGAGCTGTACCTCTACCCACCCTCTGGGCCACACCGGGTCTGTAACGTGATAACTTTACCTTATATATATATATATATATATACATAAGTTTGTAATAATTAGAACTTAAATAAGCGGCAGAAGTCTAAAATCAATGTTATGCAAGTTTCAAATATCGATAAATTTTGTTACAACCCGAAACTAAAGTAATACCAACTTGCCGGAGATAGGTTCAAATATCTGCTAGAAAACTGAGCCACCACGTGATTTTTTTCTGTCCTTCCATATAAATGAAGTCGTAGTGAAAAAGTATAATCTAAAAGGTAAAGGCAAACTTCAACCTATAACACGCCATGAAGGCCCATATGGGGAGTAGAAGTATGGTTGTACTCTTTCTTTAACCTCGGCACTATATGGAGGTGGGTGGTCAAGGCCGCGCCCCGGCCGTTTTACCCTCGCGAAAGACAAGCAAACCCCATTGTACAAAAGGCTGTGTGGGCTCCACGGTCGGTCTGGACGGGTGTGGAAAATTTCTCCCCCAAAGCAATTCGATCTCTAGACAGTCCAGCCCATAGCGAGTCGCTATGCCGACTACTCTGCCACAGCCCACAATGCAAATGTGCACATGGCCATTTCTTCCCATATTCTTCTCACCTCATTACTTAGGGTTTACGAATAGTCCTTTAAACACAGTTCTTACTATATAAAACACCAGCTTTAATACTAAAACAGAGAATTTTATTCAAAGATTGTATTTGTGTTCTGTACAATTCTCACTATAAATATGGAATTTTGTCTCTACTGGACCACCTGATTGGTTATTGCAAGTTACAAAAAGCTTCTTCTCTCTAACATAAGGTTCAGCTTCTACACGAAATTTGATTTTAGGACATGGTTGCACAAATTTTAAATTCCTACGAACCACCTCAAATTTCTAGGCATCAGAAGGGTGACATGAAAGAAGTTTTTTTACTTAGGGCCCTCAAACATTATTCGCCACAGTAAAATGGATTCTGAGACTTGTGCATCCATGATTTAACAGAAAGACGAGTTAGCACTCTTTGAGATCCTTTGGAAACGTTAGATCTTTCTTCTTCTTCCTGAATAAACGCAATGTTCTTCACCAGCTTCCCTCTCTCATGCTTAACCACATGCAGGTTGTTTGAAAGGGAAAAAAACCCCTTCAATCTACATGAAAATCCGAATGTAAGATAATATTATGAATTTATTTACAACTGCTTAAAATTTGGTAAAAGGAAAGCAATATATCTTCACTGTCACAGACATTTATAGTTTTGATTTGTTTTAATGGTAAATACTGGCAGTCAGAGTAGTGGCTAGAATAGTGGCTTAGTTCGCAGTAGGGGTTCAAGATTTTTATCTTCTCAAAATGTCCAGACTGACTTTGAGATTTGTCTTGCTTATATATTTTACAGGATAAAAACTTTATCCCCTAATAAGTGTAATTACTTATGTCACTTGAGGTGAAAAATAGTCATCTGGCATATGACAACGTGTATTTCGGTATGAAAGTACCAAAGGACTGGAAGAACACGCTGCCCCCACCATCAGGATAGGAGACCGATGATGAATGAACATAATCCCTCGGAGGGGAGACATTTATCTATCATAGTATATGGCGTCATATTACGTAAGACGACAATATTCAGATCCATCGTTGTGAAAAAAATCAACTTTTGCTCGACATTGATTGGTAGGAAAGCACTTTTGAGACTTCTTCGAGTTTAAATTTCATTAAATATTGGGCACGTTTAGAAATTTTGTGAGGCAACATGGACGTCTGCTTGCTTTTGGTGTATCTGTTAATTTTTGCAAATATTTCCTTTTCGTCCTTAACAGATCACTTGAACTCGTACTCGGTGAAAGCTACAATAATTGAATTGTAACAGGGTACTTGTCTATCTAATAACAGTGCGCTCTATTGCCTGGATAAAAATATAAACGCCACAGCACAATTTGTTTTCTTCGCTCGAGCAGTACGCCAGGAAATAGAACACTGAAATACATTATGCCTACTGCTACATAAATCAAGTACAGGCGTGTCACACTCGTATTTCCTTGTTTCAGACATAATTTTACAACGATCTACATGTACAGTCGCTAAAATACTGATGTCTAATTTAATACTACGCAATTCCACATACCTTTTATGTACTTATAATTATGTTTGTACTTAAACAGCACACATTTTAATGTGACTATCGGCGCTATATAAATTCAACAAGGAAAAGCGTATTTCATAAATTACAAATATCTAACTCCATGCAGAATGGTTCTTCGAGATAATCTAACATTCCTTCAGCAGTCATAAAATTACCCGCAATTATAAAACCCAAAGTTTACTGCCATGATTAAAAGGGCCCGCCGCTGATACCTATTTCGAGCCAGATTAATCTATTCTACTTCCTCCCATCTTAAATAGAGAATAATTATAAAAAATAAAGGCTTTAACTCAGAAAGAATAAAAGGATCAAGCTGGATGTTCGATGAACTTGCGTAAGTTGGAGATGCATAATTGGCACTCTTCGCAAAAAAAATAAATAAATAAAGCCAAGGAGAGTGAGATGGGTGCAGTACGTAGCATGCAAGGAAAATACTATTGATATAAAAAATAAACAGCACGGAAAACCTTGGTCTAGGCTACAGGTATTTATTTATATGGGTCTAGTGGCAAGGGGATGGGGAGGTTCAGACTGGGGTAATTTAGTTCAGAATAGGAGAGGGAATTGGCCTCTTTTAAACAAGGTAATGAATCTCCATTTTCAGTAAAATTTGGGAAATTTCTGGCTAAAGAGCATCTATCAACTTCTTAAAAAGAACTTTTGTGTATGGAGGTTATGTGGTTGTTTGGTTGCTTACTAGGTTGGTTGTGTGACTGGATGGCTGGTTGGTTGGTTTGTTGGTTGGTTGGTTGATTGGTTGGCTGTGTGACTGGTTGGCTGGTTGGTGGTTTGTTGGTTGGTTGGCAGGTTTATTGGTTGGTTGGATGGGTTAGGTAAGGTTAGGTTGGTTAGGTTGGTTGGTTAGGTTGGTTGGTTGGTTGGTTGGTTGGTTGGTTGATTGGTTGGTTGGTTGGTTGGTTGGTTGGTTGGTTGGGTTAGGTAAGGTTAGGTTGGTTAGGTT
>Ga0123354_10001028_pt1 | contig 31976 bp, 18 predicted proteins | sample TergutLab28metaG_2_FD_97872 | JGI IMG/M metagenome (GOLD analysis project Ga0123354, IMG submission 97872) | Labiotermes labralis P4 segment gut microbial communities from Petit-Saut dam, French Guiana - Lab288 P4 | ecosystem: Host-associated > Arthropoda: Insects > Digestive system > Gut ... | reverse complement strand
TCAAATTAAACTTTTCGTTTTGTGGCGGCGTTAGGGTTCTGGTATCTCAATATTCTACGTTTCAATAAGTTCCATATTAAAATACTGAAATATATTTTCTGTCTTTCGTTTTTAGCCCGTTAGAAGAAGATACGCGCCAAGGCTATACTTATATCGGTACGGGGAATTTCAATGAGAGCACTGCTACCGTTTACACAGACTTTGGTTTATTATCGCATAATCAATCATTAGTGGAGGACGCCCGCAAAGTATTTGATTTTCTTTATGGTAAATCTCTTCAGCCTAAATTCAAGCATTTATTGGTTGCACCGTTCAATTTGCGTAAAACGATTAAAAAGATGCTGAAGGTAGAAATCAATTCTGCAAAAGAAGGAAAAGACGCTTATTTCTATGGTAAATTTAATGGACTTACCGATGAAAAAATGATAAACCGTTTTTATGCGGCAAGCGCTGCCGGAGTAAAAATCAGGTTAATTGTCAGGGGAGAATGTTGCCTTCGCCCACAAGTAAAAGGATTAAGCGAAAACATTGAAGTGCACAGCATTGTGGATAAATACCTGGAACATGCCCGCGTTATTATCGGTTGCAACACAGGGGAACCGCTTACATATATATTAAGCGCCGATATAATGAATCGCAACTTGGATAAGCGGTTAGAAATAGCCGTCCCGCTTTTGGAAAAATATACGGCGAAAGTTGTTCGGGATATTTTTGATATTCAATGGGATGATAATGTGAAATCGCGCGATTTAAGCCATAACAACATCAATGAATATGTACGAAACGGATTGAAGCCGGTTCGAAGTCAAGATGAAATCTATTATTATTTCCAGCAACAAAAAAAATAATCTTAGGGCTCCCATCGCCGGTGGCTTTTATTTTTGAGAATTTGTTCTTTTATCGCTTCATATTTTATTTATTTTGCCGAGACAGCGTCATCTTTAGAAGCATTAGCGTTAACTAAGCTCCTTTCAATCTCTTCAAGTGATTTTCCTTTCGTTTCTGGAAGTTTTAATATTATAAAAATAAATCCCAACAAACAGATTACTGCATATACCCAAAAAGTACCCGCCGCTCCCATTGATTTATTCAACAACGGGAATGTGTAAGTCAAAACAAAGCAGGCCACCCACAGGGAAAAGGTTGCTAAAGCCATTGCCGCACCCCGTATCCGGTTGGGAAAGATTTCGGAAAGAATGACCCAAACAATCGGAGCCAGCGACATGGAGTAGATGGCTATAGCCGTAACTACCAACGTTAGTACAGCTACCCCTTTAAGATGAAAAAAGAATGCGCTTCCCAACAAAATGAAGTTCAACGTCAATCCTGCGGCGCCAAACGCCATCAATTTTTTCCGCCCCCACTTGTCTACCGTAAACATGGCCACAAACGTAAAAACCAAGTTGACGCTACCGGTAACAACAATGTTGAACAAAGTATCGCTTACGCCATAACCTGCCGCAGAAAAAATTTCTTCCGCATAATTGAAAACGGTATTAATCCCGCACCATTGCTGCAAAACCGCCAATATTACACCTATTATTAGTATCGGAATAAAAATCGGATTAAGTAATGCTTTGAAATCCACTTTTTCGCTCGCGTCGCTCAATGAAGCTTTGATGTTGTTTACTTCTTGTTGAGCATATTCACTGCCTCCGACTTTTTCCAATACCGGAAAAGCGGCTTCCGGCTTCCCGACTTTGAGTAACCATCGCGGACTTTCAGGAATAAAAAAAGTGAGCAGGAAAAATAATGCGGATGGAACTCCACATGCCCAAAACATCCATCTCCATGCCATTTGTCCATTCCAGGAGGCGGCAATAAATGAATCCGACGCTCCATCGGGAACTTTATCTGCAATTAATAAATTAACAACTTGAGCCAGCAGGATTCCAATGACAATCGTCATTTGATTGAGAGAAACAAAACGTCCTCGAATACGTGAAGGAGTAATTTCGGCTATGTACATCGGTGAAAGGGCGGAAGCCAATCCGATTCCAATTCCGCCAAGCATCCGGAAACCTGTGAATATGTTGAAACTTCCGGAAAAACCGGTTCCTAATGAGGCAATAATAAATAAAAAAGCCGATCCGAGCAATGATTTCTTCCTGCCGAATCTGTCACTGACAAATCCCGACGCCACAGCCCCGGCAATACAACCTACAAGCGCGCTGCTCATTGCCCATGCTTGCAAATTAGTAAAGGCGGTTATGTCAAAGAAACGTTCATAAAACGGTTTGGCTCCACCAATTACAACATAGTCATATCCAAAAAGGAGACCTCCCATGGCAGAGACAAGGGAAATTCGTAATAAGAATGTAAAATTGTATTTTTTGTCTTCCACAGCAACTATTTATTAATGCCGTAAAGGTAATTGATTTAAATAAATAAAACAAGGAGATTATTACGGCGGATTTATAAAATTAATTATTACATTTGTTCCCAAATAATCATTGACACATGTAAAACATTTGAAGATAAAATGCTTAAGAATTTATACCCGATTCTTGCTGCTATTTCATTTTTGCAGCCCGTATATTCCTACAATCCTCATATCACCAATATTCGCCGCGAAGATTATGGGGCGAGTAATAAAAACTGGGCAATCGGTCAGGACGAGAGGAGTGTTTTGTATTTTGGAAACGACATCGGTTTATTGGAGTTTGACGGCATTAAATGGCATTTGCACGAGTTACCGAATAAATCAGCCATTCGTTCGGTAGCAGTACTTTCTCATCAAACCTTGTTTACAGGCAGCTATGAAGAATTTGGTCGATGGGACAGGAATTTTTCCGGAAATCTCGTTTATACTTCGTTAAGCACTGGAATCGACCGTTCGATTTTCCATAATGATGATTTCTGGAAAATTTGGATAGCAGATTCCCTTGTTTATTTTCAATCTTTTACATCTATCTATATCTATGACCATCATACTGTCCGGAGAGTTCCTTGCGAACAAAACCTGCTTTTTTTGCAGAAAGTGCGCAAAGAATTTTTAATACAACAGATGTTAGGGGGAATTTGCCGCTTTGATGGGTCCGGCTTACAAATAATTCCCGGCAGCGAATGTTTTAACAATACGGACGTGCGGGTCATTTTACCCGTTGGAAAAACCGGATATTTAATGGGGACAGCTGAAAAAGGTATTTATCTTTATGATGGAAAAACATTTAAAGATTGGAATCCGGCACTTTCTAAAATACTGATAAGAAATGAATTGAATTGCGGTATCCTGACTTCCGGCGGTCTGTATTATTGGGGTACAATTTCCGGCGGTATTTTTGTGACGGATGCCAATGGAACGGTTCTCAATCATATTTCTTCGGAAAATACACTGCAAAATAATACGATACTTTCCTTATTTGAAGATGATTCCGGCAATATTTGGGCAGCATTGGATCAGGGTATTTCCTGTATCAATTATCTGAACAATATGAGTTGTTACATCGACCCCAACGGTAATCTGGGAGCGGTTTATAGCGCCGCTACATGGAATCAATATTTGTACATAGCTACTAATCAAGGAGTTTTGTATATAGAAAAAGACGATTTGGAACGATCGAATAACCTGAAGCATTTGCAACTGATAAACGGGACACAGGGACAAGTCTGGCAATTAAAAATGGTTGGCGGACATCTTTTCTGTTGCCACAATAAAGGACTGAAAGAAATTCACGCCGATCGGAGCGTCAGCGATGTAAAAAATATTGATACCGGGGTCTACAGTTTGGAAAAAGTTGTTTCAAAAGGAAAGGACTTGTTGTTTTTAGCAACTTACTATTCATTGAGGGTTATGGATATGGAAACCGGCAAGGTGATTTCGTTTCTCCAGATTCCGGAACCAATCCGCAACATAGAAATCGACCATTTGGGAAATGTATGGCTCGAACATGCCAATAAAGGCATCTATCGCTGTAAAATAAGTTCTAATGGATCTTCTTTTCAGCATTTTACAATTTATGGCGGAAACAATTCCGACAGCTTGCCCTACAAACTGAAGATGTTCAAAGTTGGCGGACGAATCGAATTGTTTGGAGATGACAATTTTTATACCTACAGCGATGCGGAAGACAAGATTATTCCTAATAAATTACTTAATCAATGCTTCAGGAACATACGAAATATCAAACAAATTATTGCCGTAGGGGATAATATTTTCTGGGCATTGACAGACCATTCCATTTATCGTTTTTTTTACGACGGATACGATGCCTCAGTCCTTGAAAATTACGATTTGGGATTAGACATGATGCTGGTGAACAGAAGTGAAAATATTGCGGTACTTAACGATTCTCTTCATCTTATTTGTCTGGATAACGGTTTTTTATTGTATCGGCGTCCCTCTGCAGAACAATCCGAGAATCCGGATAAAAAGCAATTAGCTCCATTCATTGAATCCTTGCTGGTGACTTCTGCTTCAGGAGACGGTAAATATATTGATATGTTGAGTAATACGCGCATTTCGTATAAATATAACCAATTGGTTTTCCGTTTTTCCGCCCGTGATGTTTTTACCAATCACTTGCTTTTTCAATACCGGTTGATAGGGATAGACAAAGGATGGTCGCCGCCGCAAAATGTCAACCAGGTTGCCTATGCCCGTTTGCCGAAAGGGAAATACAAATTCAGCGTGCGGACTATTGATCTTTTGGGGAATTTTTCGGGTGAATCGACTTATTCTTTTGAAATTACACCTCCTTGGTTCTTAAGCAATTGGTCGTTCGGCGGATATATATTATTGCTTATTGCTTTGCTGTACGTCGGGAGAAAGCTGGTTTTGAAAAGATACCGGGATAAACATTTGCAAAGAGTGAGGAGCAGGGAAGCAAAACACTTGGAATTACTGACTGAGAAGTTACGGAATGAAGTGGATGTCAAAAATGCAGAATTACTTTCCCAATCCTCGTTTATCATTCAAAAAAATGAATTGTTTGAAAAAATCAAAAACGCAGTGGATGAATTTTATTTCGGAAATAGGAATGCAACTTTGACCCCTTTATATCAACGAATTAATTCGTTATTGGATTTTAGTTTAAATTCTGTAGAAGAAGATTGGAACCGGTTTTTGATTAAATTTGAAGAAAAACACACCGGATTTTTCCGGAACCTGAAACGGCGTTATCCCCAGTTAACCAATCACGACCTCCGGCTTTGCGCTTGTTTGAAATTGAACATGGAAAGCAAAGAAATTGCTTCATTGATGAATCTATCGGTTCGCGCGGTGGAAAACAGCCGCTATCGCTTGCGGAAAAAATTAGATCTCCATCCTGCTCAAAACCTCAATGCGTTTTTTTTAGATGTGGATTGAAAACAAACCACTTGTAATTTTTTGAGTAGCAAAAGTGAGGTGAATGAATTGTTAAATTTTGCGTGTAGTAATCGGCGTGAGTAATTTTTTATCTGCAAATAATAGCATCTTCTCTACCTTTAATGTCAAATAAACTTAATTTAAGACTGATTATGCGGAAAAAAATTTCTTTCCTGATGATGCTCCTCTGCGTATTTTCACTGCAGATGTGGGCGCAAAATGTGAAAATCTCGGGTGTCGTCCGGGATGCATCGGACGGTGATATATTACCCGGCGTCAATGTAACCATACCGGGTACATCAATCGGTACAATTACTGATATTGACGGGAATTATTCAATCAATGTATCGAAAGGAGCTTTACTTTCCTTTTCATACGTCGGGTATGAAGCGCAAACCGTAACTGTCAATTCGGATCAGGTATTGGACATAAGCCTGAAAATCACTGCCAAAAGCATGAACGAAGTAGTGGTAGTGGGCTATGGAACTCAAAGAGCAAAAGACTTGACGGCGCCTATTACGTCAGTTAATGCGAATGAACTCAGCAAACAAACCACTTCCAATGCGATGTCGGCATTAGCAGGAAGCATGGCGGGCGTACAGGTAACCAATAACAATGGAGGACAGCCGGGTGCAGCTCCGACCGTACTAATCAGAGGATTAGGTTCTATTTCCACAACCGGTGCGCCACTCTATGTTGTTGACGGAATGTTTTATTCTGACATTAACTTTCTAAACACTAACGATATAGAAAGTATGACCATATTAAAGGACGCTTCTTCGGCAGCTATTTACGGAGTGAAGGCGGCAAACGGCGTTGTGATTATTACTACTAAAAAAGGACGCCTAAACACCAAGGCGCATATCAGTTACGACGGATATATCGGAGTGCAGACAGCTACTAATGTTTTACAAATGGCAAATGCACAACAATATTCCAACTATATGTCAGCCAAAGGCAACGCCGATTATGCAGCTCTCATCGCGAATTCCGTCGCCGAATATGGAGGAAGCAATAATATGCCTTCAACCAACACAAATTGGTATAATGAGTTATTGCGCCCGGCTTTTATGCAAAACCACAGCCTCGATATCAGCGGAGGAAGTGAGAAAACGACTTACTCTATGGGTCTCAATTATACCTATCAAAACGGCATCATGGATGCTGCGTTGAATAGCTATGACAGAGTAAACCTGAGAGGAAAAGCCGATTATCAAGCTACCGACTGGTTAAAAATAGGATTTGGGGTGATAGTAAGCAATAGCACTACGTATTTGCCCAATAATGCGGCTTGGTTTTATGCTTATGCTTCGCCTCCTATCTATCCGGCCTTTGATGCAAATAATACCAAAGCGACACCGAAAAATTATGCGGACCCCGGCACAATAGGTTTAGATAATAGTCATATTTTTAATCCTTTAGCTTTGGCTGATTATTACAACAATTATAATACCGGATTTCAAGTTTTGCCTAACGCTTATTTTGACATTAATTTATGGGGAACCAAATTAGTTTGGCATACGCAACTTAATGAAGGATTTACATTAAACAGTCAAAGGCAATATACGCCGGTATATTATGTAAGTCCTAATCAGCAAAACAGTATATCTTCACTCTTAAAGCAACAGGATGAATATAACAACTATGTGATTGATAACACACTGACTTACAAAGACAAGTTTGGAAAGCATAACATTAATATCATGCTTGGAAATTCCGAAAGAATGGAACGATGGCAAATGTTGCAGGGAACTGCAAAAAACGTTCCGGGCATAAATTCCCAATCCATGTATTTAGACCAAGGCGATCCGTCCACGTTGGGAACAACCGATGACGGATATGCATATAATAGTTTGTCTTTCTTTGCGAGAGGAGCTTACGATTATGCAAACAAATATTTGGCAACAGTAACATTCCGTGCCGACGGCAGTTCAAAATATCCGTATCATCCATGGGGATATTTTCCATCGGTCGGATTGGGATGGATTGTTACCAGCGAAGATTGGATGAAAAATCAGGATGTGTTTTCTTTTTTGAAAATCAGAGGAAGCTGGGGATTAATCGGAAATGACAATGTTCCGAGAGGCGGCTATTCCATTGTTGCTACCAACGGCGGAACAAGCGCTATTTTCGGAGACAATACAATGATAGCAGGTTCTCAAATCAATGGGTTTGTAAACCCGCTGATATGGGAGAAAACAGGAGAATGGGATATTGGCGCAGATATGAATTTTTTGCACGACCGCCTGTCCGCAACTTTTGATTGGTATCGTAGAACAACTATGAATGGCGTATTTACAGCTCCTATACCCAATACAAATTTCACCCAAACAGGTAATTTTGCAAATATATTAAATACAGGCGTTGAACTTTCTGCAAAATGGACGGATAAAGTCGGCAATTTCAATTATTGGGTCGGCGGCAATCTCACTACTTTAGGAAATAAAGTTGTAAGTATGAGTGGAATACCAACGTTAATCACCAACTACAATTCGTATCCTGTAGCGACTGCTCGAGTGGGACAGGTTATCGGCACTTACCTTGGATATCAAATAACCGGCGTATTTCAAAATCAGGCGCAAATAGACGCAGACCCTACGGCTAAAGCCGCCGGCGTTCAACCGGGAGATTTTCAGTTTAAAGAAGACGCCAACGGCAATCTGGAGCAAGTTCCTTTGGGATCCTATTTACCGAAACTGACTTACGGTTTAAATCTTGGGTTAGAATATAACGGATTGGAATTCAGCATGGTTTTCCAAGGCGTTTCCGGCAATAAAGTGTTCGATTATAGACGTACCTATATCAATCAATATGGCGCTATTAACATTGACGCCAATTTAGCGGCTAATTTATGGACGGGAGAAGGCACTTCGAACAGCTACCCCTCGGCAGCAGGATTAAATAAAACATGGAATCAGCAGCCAAGCAGCTACTATATAGAAAATGGCGCTTATCTGCGCATCCAAAATGCCCAGGTAGCCTATACATGGAAGCCGAAATCGAAAACCGACGCCGGAATGCCTTCATTCAGATTCTCTTTAACGGCTCAAGATCCTTTTACTTTCTTGAATAAAGACTATCACGGATTTAATCCTGATGTTGCGCAAGGTATAGACAATCAAGTATATCCAATGGCGGCAGCCTATACTTTCGGATTAAGAATAATTTTCTAACGAAAAAATATATATTTCATATGAAAAAACAGTTAATAAATATAGCAATGGGAGTTGCGGTTACTATCTTTCTATCAAGTTGTAACGATTTTTTAAAGAATACTCCCGAAAATGTAGTCCTCAGCCAAACATTAGACTACACCAATACCAGCGCAAGCAGTATGTATGCTACCGTATCAGGTGTATATGCCAATTTGGCAAGTCAAGGCGGAGGAACAAGTTACAGTAATACGAATTATCCAAACGATGGTATTGCCCACTGGGCTTCATGGATGTCCTACAACGTTCGTTCCATCGATGTCGAAAAAGGAAGTTCTTCCGGCGATCAACCGATATTGGGCGAAATGCATAATTTCAATTATACCAATGTATCTACTACCTGGGTTGGATACTACGCATGGAACTGCGCTTACAACTGTATCTTTACAGCCAACGCCGCTTTGGACGCACTTGGGAAATACGCGGCAAACTGCACTACCGATGCAGACAAGGCGACTAATGCTAAATATCAGGGTGAAGTGAGAGTCCTGCGCGATTTATGTTGGTTCTATTGCATCAGAATATGGGGAACGGCTTTAATGTCAAGTGACAATACGGAACTGGCGGGTTCAACCTTAATGCCGCTGAAAGGCAATGATGCATATCAATATTTAATAAGCGATTTAAACGTGGCTGTACCCTGTTTGCCAAACATAGCTCCAAGCCAACAAACCGACCATCAGGGAGCCGTTACTGCATTAACGGCGCGCCTGTTGAAAGCGAAAATATTTATGGATATGGCGGGAAGCGACAACAACAGCTCCTATCTCGACTCGGTAGTAGTAGAAACGAAAGCGGTTATCGCCGCCGGCGCATGCACGCTGTATCCAGACTATTACAATCTGTTTAAGATACCGGGAAAGCTTTGCAGCGAATCGCTTTATGAATTGCAATTCAATGTCAACTCCACCATGTCTAATCCTGTCGTTATCACAAACGCATGGTATAGTTGCCAAGGTCCCGGCACCATGATAGGAAGCCCGCTGGGAGTAAATCCGGGAAAAAATTACGGTACATGGCCTGCATTTATAGAACCTAATGACGCTTTTGTTACCTTTTTAGCCGGCAGAAACGATACGCTGAGAGCCCGAACCGATGTGATAGATATGCAACAATTCACAGACACAGACGGTTCTGTGACAGGCTCTGCAGGAGCTTTATACGGAGTAACCACCGAAGGCGATATTATGATGAATCCTAATAATTGTCGATATTGTAATGGTAAAGGTTACACCCCAAGTACGCAAGGTCAGCCCAATAATTTTGACTATGGGGCAAACAACAACATCCGAATCTTGCGCTATGCAGACGTTTTGCTGCTTTATTCGGAAGCCGCTTTGAGGAAACCGGGCGCCGGAGGCAGTTCGGCAGCCGAAGCGCAGACCTATTTAAATCAGGTTCAAAACAGAGCTAAAATAACACCGGCAGCTAACCCTACCATCAAAGACGTCTTAGAGGAAAGAAGAGCTGAATTTTGGAGTGAATGGGGCGATCAATTTTTTGATGTCGCTCGCTTAGGAACTGCTTACTTGACAAGTATAGGCTATGATGGAATACCTGCCGGATACAGCGATTCAAAACGGTATCTGCCTGTTCCTGCAAGCGCAATAGTCTCAAATCCTAATTTACCGATTGTTGTACAATAAAAAAATAAACAGTGAAACTTGCTTCCGTATTTTTTTGTTTCGCTTTGATCGGGATGTCCTGGTCTTGCGGGCAAGCGACTAAAAATGCGCCGCCGTCGCAGCAGCCCAACCTGTCCGATTCAGATTTGCTTACTTTGGTACAGCGCCAAACATTCAATTATTTTTACGAAGGCGCTGAACCTGTAAGCGGAATGGCTTTCGAGCGGATTCATTTAGACAATATTTATCCTGAGAATGACTCGGATGTTATCGCCACAGGTGGTAGCGGTTTTGGCATTATGAATCTGATTGTGGGGTGTCAACGTAATTTTATTACTTATGATCAATTCACCGGTCAGTTAAATAAAATAGTTTCTTTTCTTGAAAAAGCCGACAAATATCATGGCATGTTCTCTCATTGGTATTATCCGACAGGGAAAACAAAGCCTTTCGGACAAATGGATGATGGCGGCGATTTGGTGGAAAGCAGCTTCATTTTTCAAGGCTTGCTCTGCGCAAGACAATACCTAAAAATGAATAGCGATGACGCAAATAATTTAGTGAACAGAATCGATACGCTGTGGCAAAATGCTGATTATGCATGGTACACGAAGGGTGGACAAGATGTATTGTATTGGCATTGGAGCCCCAACCATGAATGGCAAATGAATTTTGCCATTCATGGTTTTAATGAATGCCTTATAGCATACGTGCTGGCAGCTTCGTCGCCTACCCATGCCATTAATAAACAGGTTTACCTGAGTGGCTGGTGCTCCGGAGGAGCGATTGTAAGTCCTTCTTCTTACAAAAATATTCCCTTACAATTTTTGCAGCAGGGTAATAAACCCAATGGCGGACCATTGTTTTGGACGCATTATTCTTTCCTTGGATTAAATCCGAACGGATTGAATGACCAATATGGAAACTACGGACAAGAAACAAAAAACATGGCATTGATAAATTATCAATGGTGCGTGGACAATCCGAAAAATTTTATATGTTACAGCGACAGTTGCTGGGGCTTGACGGCAAGTTATTCAGTCAATGGATATGCGGCGCACGCACCCAATATGAATGACGATTTAGGCGTAATTACGCCTACGGCGGCACTGTCGTCTTTTCCTTACACGCCGCAACAATCCATGCAGGCGTTACGGTATTTTTATTATCACATGGGAAAAACCATATGGGGAAAATACGGTTTCTACGATGCTTTCAGCGAAACCGCCAAATGGTATCCACCACATTATTTAGCAATTGATGAAGGAACGATTGCTCCGATGATTGAAAATTATAGAACCGGATTATTGTGGCAACTTTTCCTCAGTTCACCTGAAGTGCAGCAAGGATTGAATAATTTAGGATTTTATTATAAATAATATTGATGAAAAACTTTTTTGTAAAACTTATTATAGTCTATGCCTTTATTGTTTCAGGCGCTATACAATTATTTGCACAGAATAACTATCACACGTACTGTAATCCCGTTAATCTCGATTATGGCTACACGCCTATTCCTGATTTTACAACCTGGGGCAAACACAGAGCTACCGCCGACCCTGCGATTGTTAATTACAAGGGCGATTTTTATTTGTTTTCTACAAACCAATGGGGATATTGGTGGAGCAGCGATTTAAGCAATTGGCATTTTCTCTCCCGAAAATTTCTTCGTCCCTGGAATACCGGATACGACGAACTTTGCGCACCGGCAGTCGGCATTATCGGCGATACCATGATTGTACTTGGTTCTACCTATACTAATAATTTTACAATCTGGATGAGTACCGATCCAAAAAGAAATGAATGGAAATCTTTGGTAGATTCTTTTACTATTGGTGGCTGGGACCCCGCATTTTTTACGGATGACGACGGAAAACTGTATCTCTACAATGGGAGCAGCAATCGATATCCTACGTATGGCGTGGAATTAGACAGGAAAACCATACAGCCCAAAACAGCCCGGAGAGAAATTTACGCACTGGAAGATTGGCGATACGGCTGGCAACGTTTCGGCGAAAATTGGGATAATACCTATCTTGATCCCTTTATCGAAGGTAGTTGGATGACAAAGCACGATGGAAAATATTACTATCAATATGCTGCACCCGGCACAGAATTTAGCGGCTATGCCGATGGCGTAATTGTAGGCGCAAATCCTTTGGGAAATTTTACGCCACAGCCAGACCCTCTGAGTATGAAAGCCGGGGGCTTTGTTCGCGGAGCCGGACACGGCTCCACTTTTCAAGACAATAATGGCAACTTCTGGCATGTTAGTACGATGACTATTGCCGTAAAAAATAATTTTGAACGCCGTATCGGAATTTGGCGATCGGGATTTGACAAAGACGGAGTAATGTGGTGCAACACAGCGTTTGGCGATTATCCTGCCTATCTCCCCTATTATTCGCAAGAAGAAGAGAGGCCGCATTGGATGCTGTTGAATTATGCAAAACCCGTAACAGTAAGTTCTACTTTTGAAAACTATGAACCGAACTATGCAGTAGATGAACGCATACAAACCTATTGGAGCGCAGCAAGCGGAAATGCAGGTGAATTCATTGTTTCAGACTTAGGCAATATTTCAACGGTAAATGCCATTCAAATAAATTATGCCGACCAGGACGCTGTATTCCTGGGAAAGCAAACCGATATTTTTATTCAATACAAATTGTATTATTCTGTCAATGGAAAGCAATGGAAAATATTAATAGATAAATCGAACAATAAAACTGATGTTCCGCACGATTACATAGAATTGCAAACGCCCGTAAAAGCAAGATTTATCAAACTGGAAAATATACATATCCCTTCGGGAAAATTTGCAATTAGCGGCTTGCGTATTTTTGGCAATGCTAACGGCGTGAATCCGAAACCGGTGGAAGACTTTGCTGTTTTGCGGACAGAAAAAGACAAACGTAACGCTTGGCTTCGCTGGAAACCGGCAAATGACGCATACGCATACAATATTTATTACGGCGTAAAACCTGATAAATTGTACACCTGTATTATGGTTTATAGCGATAATCAGTATTGGTTAAAGACTTTGGACAAATCATCATCTTATTATTTTCAAATAGAAGCTATCAACGAAAACGGCGTATCGCAAAGAACGCCGGTAAAAGAAGTTTATTAAACTCACTTCGGCAATTCTCTCTCATCCGATTGTTTTTTGAATTATTGGTAAATTCTTTCTAAAAAATCGTTTGCAATACATAAATTTCAGTAATTTTGCCTTGATTTTGCTTGACAGAAAAATTAATAACATAATTCCAAAATTCAATGAAACGTATATTCTTTTTTATTTTAGCGATTTGCTGCTTACAGGCATGCAAAGAACCGCAGCGCAAAGACACGGCTGCAATGGACAAATTCGTCAACGAATTAATGAGCCGGATGACTATTGAAGAAAAAATAGGCCAGCTCAATTTACCTGTTATCGGTGAAATAACCACCGGTGAAACGCAAAGTAGCGGTGTAGCCGATAAAATCAAAAAAGGACAAGTAGGGGGGCTGTTTAATCTCCGAGGTCCTGACAAGGTCAAGAAGCTGCAGCAAATTGCAGTGGAAGAAAGCCGTTTGAAGATTCCCTTACTTTTCGGCTTGGATGTTATTCACGGTTATGAAACCACTTTTCCTATTCCTTTAGGTCTATCTTGTACATGGGATATGCAAGCTGTTAAGCAGTCGGCTCAAATTGCAGCCAAGGAGGCAAGCGCCGACGGAATTTGCTGGACATTCAGCCCGATGGTCGATATTGCCCGGGATCCGCGTTGGGGACGCATCGCAGAAGGAGCCGGTGAAGATCCTTATTTAGGCGGCGAAATTGCAAAAGCAATGGTGCAGGGTTATCAAGGCACTGGAGATAGCGCCTTTACATCCAACAACCAAATCATGGCTTGCGTGAAACACTACGGTTTGTATGGCGCTGCCGAAGCCGGACGCGATTACAACACCGTCGACATGAGCCGAATCCGGATGTACAACGAATATTTGCATCCCTATCAGGCTGCTGTTGAAGCGGGAGTAGGAAGTGTGATGTCGTCATTCAATGAAGTGGATGGTGTTCCGGCTACGGCAAACCGCTGGCTGATGACCGATGTGTTGCGCAAACAGTGGGGATTCAACGGCTTCGTCGTAACCGATTATACTGCGATTAATGAAATGGTCGCCCACGGAATCGGCGATTTGCAAACCGTTTCTGCCCGCGCCTTAAAAGCCGGAATCGATATGGACATGGTTGGCGAAGGCTTTTTAACTACCCTAAAAAAATCCTTAGACGAAGGAAAGGTTACGAAAGATGAAATAGACCAAGCTTGTCGCTTGATTCTGGAAGCCAAATATAAATTGGGATTATTTGATGATCCTTATAAATTCTGCAACTCGGAACGTCCGAAAAAAGATATATATACCCAGGAAAACAGGGACATTGCCCGCGAGATAGCTTCCGAAAGTTTTGTGCTGCTGAAAAACAACAATAATCTCCTCCCTTTGAGCAAGAAAGGCACGATTGCAGTAGTCGGCCCGCTGGCTGATACACGTTCCAATATGGTAGGTTCATGGAGTGTAGCTTCCAAACCGGATGCTCCGAAAACCCTTGTTGAAGGCTTGAAAGAAGTTGCCGGAGATCAGGTAAAGATCAGCTATGCGAAAGGCAGTAACTTGACTTCCGATTCAACTTTGGAAAATAATGCATCATTCGGCAGATCATTAGGACGTGATAACCGGACGGAAGAACAACTCCGGAATGAAGCGTTGCGAATTGCTTCACAAGCAGATATTATTGTCGCGGCTTTGGGGGAATCGGCGGAATTCACCGGCGAATCAAGCAGCCGTTCCGATATAAGCATTCCGGATGTACAGCAACACTTACTCAAAGAACTGTTGAAAACAGGAAAACCGGTCGTATTGGTTCTGTTCACCGGCCGACCGTTGACGCTCACTTGGGAAAACGAAAACGTTCCGGCCATTCTGAATGTTTGGTTCGGAGGAACCGAAGCTGCGTTGGCAATCGGCGACGTGTTGTTCGGCAATGTCAATCCCAGTGGAAAACTGACTACATCTTTTCCCCGCGACATGGGACAAATTCCGATTTATTATAATCATAAAAATACCGGACGTCCTTTAGAAAAAGGCAAATGGTTTCAAAAATTCCGCAGCAATTATTTAGACGTAGTGAACGAACCGCTCTACCCTTTCGGATATGGTTTAAGTTATACTTCATTTAATTACGGAGATATCAAACTTAGCGCTCCGGAACTTACTGAAAAAAGTGAATTAACAGCCGAAGTAACCGTTACCAATACCGGCAAACGTGACGGAGCGGAAGTCGTCCAATTGTATATCAGGGATATAGTTGGAAGTGTCACCCGCCCTGTCAAGGAGTTGAAAGGATTTGAGAGAATATTTCTCAAAGCAGGAGAATCCAAGACCGTACAATTCAAAATTACGCCGGAAATGTTGAAGTTCTACAATTATGATCTTCAGTATGTTAATGAACCCGGCGATTTTCAAGTAATGATAGGCGGCGATAGCGAACAGGTGAAATCAGCGGAATTTACATTGAAATAAACCGGCGTATGAATCGATTTATAATTTCCGCTTTATATTTGTTCTTTTGCCTCAACCTATTCTCTCAGAAAGAGATTCGAATAGAAAAAGTGAAAGTTTCGTCTTTGATTCCGGTTTATATGCCGGCGCTGGTTGACAGTACGGATGTCGAAAAAAAGACTTTTGAACACAAAGACTTATTAAAGACAATCGTCGATTTTAATGAAGTTTCTCAAAGTAATGACTTGTTAAAAGCCGATACGGCAGGAGTATTTGTTTTGCCTTTCGCTCCTTACGACCCTAAAATTCCTTACCGCGACAAGGCGATACAACTGCTTTCGTTTTCGATCGATGCCGACCGGTATTGCAAAGCGACATTGTCTGTTACCTCAACCGACATGATGGAAATCTATGTGAACAACAAAATGGAGAAAAACAAAGAGACGAAGGAAGACAGTTTATCCAAAGCGAATACCACGCAAGTGGATCTCACCTTGGAGCCGCGCCGTTATGATGTTGTTATCAAACGGTTGGCAAGCGTGAAGAATATAGACGAATCGAAAATGAAAATTTCCCTTGCTCCGGGAAAAAGAGATTCTTCGGTGCAATTCTCCATTGCTACAAACGATTTACGACGAGTTACCATTAATGATATTCTGGAAGGAAACCGCTTGTCGTCAAGCGCAATTTCTCCCGGCGGAAATTATTTTATAGTAAGCACAACGAATACCTTACCTGGAGGTAAATCCGTTTCTGTTACGGAATTGCGTGAAATAAATTCCAACAAAACGCTTTATCGATTCGCTTCCGATGTGTATCCTCGCTGGTCTCCGGGAAAAGATCAGTTGACGTATTCCCGTCCCGGATTGACCGATAAAGATAAAGACATCTATTTATTGGATGCCGCTACTTTGGAAGAAAAGCGGATAGCGGAAAATATTAAATTCGATTCCTATCAGATGTCGCCCGACGGACGATTTTTGTTAATTCAAATTCGAGAAGAAATTCCGGCAGACAAAGGCGATTTGAAACGGACACTGTCGCCAAGCGATCGCTCAGGCGCCTTTCGCGGAAGAAGTTCGGTTTACTTATATGATTTAACTACGAAGACCGAGCAACGCATTACTTTCGGACGGACAAACACATTCCTTCAAGATATAAGTCTCGATAGTCGGAAAGCGCTCTTGTCAACTCAAGAAGAAACGATCACTGAACGCCCTTTTAATAAACAAACATTTTATGAGTTGGATTTACTCACATTAAATGTTGATACGCTTTTTGCAGATGCTTTCGTGTCCGGTGCGCAGTATTCACCGGATGCAAAGCAATTGCTTGTGATCGGAAGCGGTGAAGCTTTCGGAGGTGCCGGACTGAATATCAAAGCGGGGCAAACTTCCAGCACTTATGATAATCTGGCGTTTATTATGGATAAAAAAACGAAAAATGTTCAACCGATTACTAAAAATTTTAATCCGAATATTACCAACGTTATCTGGTCAATCTATGATAAGTTGATTTATTTTTCGGTGGAAGACAAAGATCGTACTGCTGTTTACGTATATGATTCAAATGCAGCGACTTTCAAAAAGTTGAATTTACCGGAAGATATGATACGCCGGTTTGAGCCGGCGGAAAAAGCGCCTGTCGCTCTCTATCAAGGCGAAGGAACCAATAATGCTTATCGCTTATACAAGTATGATTTGAAAACGGAGAAATCGGTTTTACTTGCCGATCCTTTTCAAAAACAGCTGAGCGAATTGAATTTGAGCAAAGTGACGGACTGGAATTTCACTTCTTCGGATGGAACAACGATTGAAGGACGGTATTATCTTCCTCCCGGATTCGATCCGCAAAAAAAATATCCAATGATTGTTTATTATTACGGCGGAACTTCACCGACTCCACGAACTTTCGAATCAACCTATCCTTTGCAGGTCTATGCCGCTTTAGGTTATGTGGTTTATACCTTGCAACCTTCCGGAACTACCGGTTTCGGACAGGAGTTTGCCGCCCGACACGTCAATGCTTGGGGGGAAAAGACAGCGGATGAGATTATTCTCGGTACCCAGCTATTTTGTCGTGAACATAATTTTGTCGACACTACGAAAGTCGGCTGTATCGGTGCATCTTACGGAGGATTCATGACGCAATTTCTACAAACGAAGACGAATATTTTTGCAGCGGCTGTTTCTCATGGTGGAATTAGTAATATCACAAGTTATTGGGGTGAAGGCTATTGGGGCTATTCTTACAGTGGCGGAGCAAGCGCCGGCAGCTATCCGTGGAATAATCCGCGATTATATACCGAACAAAGTCCTTTGTTTCACGCCGACAAAATCAACACGCCATTGCTGCTGTTGCACGGCGGATCGGATACGAATGTGCCGATAGGAGAAAGTATTCAGATGTTTAATGCCCTGCGGATTCTTGGAAAAACCGTTGAGTTTATCACCGTCGACGGAGAAAACCACGCTATTTACACGTATCAGAAACGTATCGATTGGAATAAAACAATTTATGCCTGGTTTGCCAGATGGCTGAAAAACCAACCGGAATGGTGGCAAGCGCTCTATCCGGACAGGTAAACCATCCGGATCAAATACGATTAAGAAAGCTTTCTATAAGTTTTTTTGGACTGTTTTTACTTATTGTTTCACAACGGTAAAACTATATTTCACGTTTACCGTTTGTGAACTTGCCGCTCCAACTTGTGGTGTTGCCGTAAATGTTGCCGTCCCTGTATAAGAAAAAGTCATTGTCTTATTAGATTTAGTATATGTTGCATCATTAGATGAATTTATTGTTACTGCAACATCCGAAATATTGCTCCATGTAGGACTTGGAAACCATTTGTTGATATAAGCGATGTTGTTTCTCGTAAAAGTAAATCCTTTAATATTAAAAGTATAGCCTAATCCATCCGTTGTATTCTTAAAGTTAGAAAGAACATCACCATGATTAGTTGCAAAACCGGACTCATCTGTCTGGAGTTGCATCGTATTGACAGTACTATTTCCTACTAATTGAACGGTTGTTGCAATTGTAGTATCCATATTGTTAGTACCAACAGGACTAACCACGCATTGTCCTGTGTAATTCCCAGCGACAACGCTCAAATCCTTTAACGTATAATCTGTAGGGTCATTCCCCCCGCACGACACAAACGTAAACATAGCTGCTACTAATAATGACGAAAAAAACACTAAATTTTTCATAAACCTATTTTTTAATTGATTAATAACAAATTATAATTAAAACCCAAAATCTCTCTTAAAAGGAACTTACACACTTCTTTAATGGACTGGGCAAATGCAAAGGTAACACTATTTTCAACACATTCAACAAAACCGTTATTCTTTTTCGAAATGATAGCGAACGAATAATTCAATTGCTTGATATTCAGCCATTCCTAATTTATCGTAACGGATGGCGGTTGCAATGTTGCGTTCTTCGGCGCGTTGCCAAAATTCACGCGGGTCGGTACCCGGAAACAGCGGGCGATCTTTCTGCGACTGATGTTTAAAAATAGCCATTCGCTTGATGCGAGTTTCTTCCGGACTGAGCGGAACAGCCATATCTACATCGGAAATGTCCCATTCCTGCCATGCGCCGCGATACAGCCACAAGCGGCAATCGCTCAGCCATTCTTCGTTTTTGAGTTGTTTTAAGGCGTCAAGAATTGCGATGAAGCAAACGCGATGCGTGCCGTGGGGATCGGACAAATCGCCGGCGGCGAAAATCTGATGCGGTTTCACTTCTTGCAGCAAATCCACAATAATCTTTATATCTTCCTGACCAATCGGTTTTTTCTTGACGGCGCCCGTTTCATAAAAAGGCATATTTAAGAAATGTATCCGATTTTCGGGAATTCCCAAGTACCGGCAAGCCGAACGGGCTTCTCCTTGACGAATAGCGGTTTTTGCCGTTGCAATAGCGTTGAGGTCAATCTGGCCGGGACGTTTGTTATGAAAAAATTCCAGCGTATCTTGAAAAGCCTTTTGTGCTTCCTGTTCATTCCAATGGTAGGAAGGAGCTACATCGCGAACAAAGTCGAGAAAACGGGTGACTTCATCGTCAAAAACAGCAATATTCCCGGAAACCTGATAAGCGACATGAACTTCATGTCCGTGCTCGGAAAGGCGGGCCAAAGTTCCACCCATCGAAATAACATCGTCGTCGGGGTGCGGACTGAACACCACAACGCGTTTGGGATAAGGTATTGCGCGCTCCGGACGGGTGCTGTCGTCGGCATTGGGTTTTCCGCCGGGCCATCCGGTAATTGTATGTTGTAAATCGTTGAATACTTTGATATTGATTTTATTTGCAGGACCTATATCGGCAATCAGTTCTCCCAAGCCGCTGTCGTTGTAATCCCGTTCGGTTAACTTCAGGATCGGCTTATCCAATTTTTCACATAACCAAAATACCGCTTTATGGACTAATTTACTTGACCAGCGGACAGTGCCGGTTAGCCAAGGCGTCTTTATCCGCGTCAGGTCGGAAGCTGCTGCCGTATCAAAAATGAAAGAAGCATTCGGATGTTTTTGGAGAATGGAAGCCGGCATCATTTCCGTAACCGGACCTTCAACCATCTTGCAGACGATTTTGGATTTTCCTTCTCCCCAAGCCATCATGATGATGCGTTTAGCGCTCATAATCGTTTCGATACCCATCGTAATGCAATAATCGGGTACGTTTTCTTCGCCGAAGAAATTACTTGCGGCGCTCATTCGCGTAGCGTAGTCCAAATTTATCAAACGCGTTTGAGAATTGAACATCGAACCGGGTTCGTTCGCTCCGATTTGTCCTCGACTGTCCAAGCCCAGCAACTGTAAGTCGATTCCGCCGACGTCTTCTATTTTTTGCTCGTAATTCCGGCAAAAGGCGGAAATGCCCGATTTTTCCAAGTCACCCTGTATCAAATGAATATTTTCCGGAAGAATGTCAACTTCGTCAAACAGATATTCATGAAGGTATTTGTAACGGCTTTGCAATTCGGTTTTAGCCAACGGATAATATTCGTCAATATTGAAAGCGATTACATTCTTAAAACTTAATCCTTCTTTCTTATGTAAGTACGTCAAATGTTCATACACGCCCACCGCGGTAGAGCCGGTAATAAATCCCAATACGCACATTTCACCTTTTGCGGCTTTTTCCCTGATAAGGGAAGCTACTTGTTTAGCTACTAATTCCGAAGCAATTTCCGCCTCGGAGAAGATGGATACGGGTACTTTCTCGTATCGTTTTTCAAAACTTTGCATTATTTTAGAATTATGAATTGTCAATTATCAATTTGTTAACTACATGAGCGGCGCAAAAAGCCGCATGATCGATTCGAAGAATTTTTTCCACTTGGGGCGTTTTATCCATTCGTCGAAATGAATTTCTCTGCACTGTTCCATATCGCGGAGAAAAATTTCTTTATTTAGTCGTGCAAGATTCGGATCATACAGATAACAATTAATTTCAAAATTAGTTTCAAAACTCCTGAAATCCAAGTTGGCAGAACCGAATACCGAAAGCATGTCGTCGGCGATCAACGTTTTTGCATGAAGGAACTTGTCTTGCAACTCATAAATTTTCATTCCCGCCTCCAACAGATCGGCATAATATGAACGGGAAGCCGGATCAACGTAGGACGAATCGGATTTTTGCGAAACCATTAAGCGCACGTCAATGCCGCTGAGCGCAGCCATCTGCAACGCCTGAAACAGAGATTCATTGGGCAAAAAATAAGGCGTTTGCATATAAATATATTTCTTCGCACCGATGATGATATTGACCGTTGCCTGTAATAAATTATGATACAAGCTGTAAGGACCTCCCGTCACTATTTGCATGAGATTTTGCGTATAGTCTTTTGCTTCAGGAAAGTAGACTTTATCATCCAGAAAGGGTTCTCCGGAACTATACCAATCAATTAAAAAACAAGCTTGCAAGCCTAAAGCTCCTTGTCCCTGAATGCGCAAATGCGTATCCCTCCAGTTCGGATTAATGAAATAGTTATTGGAGATATTCATTCCTCCGATGTAGGATATAATTCCATCAATAACAATTACTTTCCGGTGATTTCGATAGTTCAGTTTTTCTGCAAACTTAACAAATTTGGCATCCATCAGCGAAGTAATTTTCACCCCGTTCTTTTTCATCTTATTGTAAAATCGTTTAGGGACAAACCAATTAGCGACTTTATCGTAGATAAACCGGACTTCAACGCCTTCCGCAGCTTTTTTCATCAGCAAATCCCGGACAATTTTTCCCGACCGGTCGTTTTTGAAAATGAAAAATTCGATATGGATGTGATGTTTCGCTTTTCGTATATCATCCAACAGAACCTCAAACATACGGGAGCCTTCTATAATGACTTCTATTTTGCTCCCTTGCAAAATAGGCAGCAGATTACTGCTTTTCAACAGGTTAATTAAGTTGGTATATTCAGGTAATATTTCTATATCCCGATTAGGTATCAAGCCGCTAAAACTTAAATCTTTTATTTCCTGTGATTTTTTCCCCGATAATTGCCGCATCCGCCTCGTATCCTGTCCGAAAAAATAATAGATAATAAGTCCGAGTAAAGGAACAAAAATTAAAACCAGCAACCATGCCATTGTTTTAATCGGACTTCTGTTCTCGGAAATGATTACAATTACCGCGCCGGCGATTAAAGCGATATAAATGATATACGCAATATTATGCAAAGGCGATATGAAATTCAGTATGCCCGACATGATGTACTTTGAAAATTCTATGATGCAAAGATACAACTATTTGTTTAAAAATCATTCTTTATATTTCAAATCTTGTTTCATCTGTCAGCATTTCCGCTTCTTTCATTTTTTCATTGCTTCCGCTTTCAAACAGGGGGGCATTTTTTCTATGGCATAACGCAAAGCAGTGCGAGGCATAACGGCTTTATTTTTCATCACATAATTGAATACAGCATCCAAATGCTCCTTTTTTGTTTCGTGGCTTCCTTTCACAAATGTTTCGCTCATACTCGCGGCTTTTAGCATCCATCCGTAACCCTTTTGCACCAAGTCGTCTTTATCGAGCAACAGTGTATCGGCAATATCAAGAATATCATTCAGGAACAATCCTTTGCGGGCCGGAATAATCAATGAAACGGCAGATCCGCGACGTACCCAGCGGTTCGGCGATTTTGCCCATCTCTTCAGTTCGGCGATATAATCGGGATACATCATCAGAAACGATCCGATCGTATGATTACACAACGTATCGCAATCAGCCCAACTATATACGTAGCTGCTCAGCCAACGTTCGAAAACGGAAAAATCGGCCGGCTCGTATTGTTTTTGCAGCGATTCAGCCCAGTGGCAAGCAATAGCGGCATCTTCCAGATAGCCCGATTTCCAAAGTTCTTCGCACAATTCAAAGACAGCTTGCTTCGGATATTCTTTGATGAGCAAAAGTCCCGCTTGGGCAATCTTTCCAACTTCGGCTGTTTTCAAGCCATAAGTTTTTGCGGCTTCACCTTCCTTAAAAAAGCGGTCGTGCGAAACAAACGTTTTCTCATCAATGTTTTCGATAAGCGCTTGACGGATTTGCTTGAGAATAATTTTCTTTGATTCCATTTATTTTCTAATATTAAACACCAGCCGTTTCATCATAGGATTATAATTATATGCCGGAAAATTAGTAAATATACACCGGCATAATCGCTTGTCGAATATCATAATTTTGCCAGATTTTCAACATTTGCTTTTGTTGATATAAATCTTTTCCCCTGATTCCCATCCAAATTCTTTCGTCGGAACTTCCGGTGGAACTTTCCAAAAGACTCATGAGAAAGTCTTTCTTAGCAGGATATTCACTAATAGCGTAATTATCGACTTTGGCTAATTCGGCAGCCGTTTTGATAGCAACCTCCATGTCGCCTATCGTGTCTACCAATCCCAATTTTAATGCTTGATTACCGGTCCATACACGCCCTTGTCCGATGGAATCGATTGCCTCTTTGGTTTTTCCTCGTCCTTCAGCGCAACGGCTTAAAAACAAATCGTATCCTCTTTCTATATATGCTTGCACCTTAGCGCCCTCTTCATTGGTAAAAGGACGGGCAGGCAATGGCAATCCTATGCTGAAAAAAGGAATAGGAATAGATACCAAGTCCGTACTATAATTTGAAAATTTGTTCGTAGAAACCCCATCGTAAGTAGCACCCATATTTTTAGCTAATTTTGCCCCGTCGGGGATTAAGCCGAAAATACCGATAGAACCGGTTAGCGTGGTTGGTTCGGAAACAATTTTATTGGCAGCGCAGGAAATGTAATATCCGCCGGAAGCAGCGTAGGTGCCCATAGAAACAACGACCGGTTTTACCGCTTTTAATTCTTTAACCGCATGCCAAATCTGTTCGGCTTCATAAGCGCTTCCACCTGGAGAATTTACCCGAAATACAACAGCTTTCACACTCTTATCATCTTTTAACTTATTCAGTTCTTTCACATACTCTTTTGCTGTAATAGAACTACTCGGGAGAATCGGAGCTAAAACATCACTCACAATTTCTCCTTCGGCATATAACACGGCAATTTTATCTTTACTAACTTTCTTACCAACTTCCGGAACCGAAAGCATATTTTTTACTTCTGCAAAACGAATTTTGTCGTCGTCTTTCAAATTCAAACGGTTTTTCAGATAATTTTCTACTTCATCGGTATATTTCAATCCGTCAATTAACTTGTATTCGACCGCTTTTTGAGGGTCTGAATAATCCATAAGTTCATCGGCATATTGATTGAGTTGTTTCACCGAAATGGATCGACTTTCGGAGATTTTACCCAATACCGTTCCCCAAATATCGTTGAGAAAAGAGGTCACCTGCTCTCGATTAGCATCGCTCATTTTGTCCAAAATATAAGGTTCAACAGCTGATTTATAGGTTCCAACCTTATATACCTGGTATTCGATTCCCCATTTTTCATAAACTCCTTTGTTGAATTGGAGAGAAGCCGATAAACCGTGGAAATCCAACATCCCCGAAGGATTCATAAAAATCGTGTCGGCAACCGAACTTAGATAATATGTCGGTTGAGAGAAATTTTCGCCATAAGCAATGATAAATTTTCCACTTTTCTTAAATTCCAACAACGCATTACGAATTGGTTCAATCGTTGTAAAATCTACTGAAGCAGACCCGATATTTAAATAAACACCCTTGATATTGTCGTTACTCTCCGCTTTCTTGATAGCCGACACAATATCGTTCAATCCATAGGAGTCACCGCTTCGATTGAATATTACATCAAAAGGGCTCGAATTGGTAGACTGTTCGGCTATGCTCGTTTTCTCATTCAGATTCAACTTAAGTACGGTGTTTTTCTGTAAATTATAAACTGAAGAACTACCTATGGATGAAGCAATTCCTACAAAGATAACAAAACCGAAGAAGGCTACAAACAGTCCTCCGATAATTACCCCTATAATAGAAGCAAACAACATTTTGAAAAAATTTTTCATTGCATTTTAATTTTAATTGATTTATATTTAATTGTTATTTTCATATGGAAAACATCAGTTTTTCGACAAAAGTAGTAAAAAATTACCTCTATTAATCTTTTTTTAATCTTTTTTTAATTTAATGTACTTATATTTGTATGGAATTTTATAAATCCTAATAAATAACATATCGTTATGAAGAAAATTTTTTCATCATCCTTTATTTTTTTCGTTTCATTTCTATCTTTACCGGCTATAAGTTGCTATGGCAGTAATCTTCAAGAAGAAAAAACTCCGGTCGATTACGTCAATCCGTATATGGGAAATATCAGTCACTTACTGGTGCCTACCTACCCTACCGTACATTTACCGTACAGTATGCTTCGCGTTTATCCGGAACGCCCGGATTATACATCCGATCAAATAACCGGCTTGCCGGTCGCCATTACAAGCCATCGGGGAAGTTCGGCTTTCGATATCAGCCCTGTAAGCGGGACGGAATTACCTGTTCACGCAGTTCTTAAATATACCTATGATAAAGAAAAGATAACTCCCTACCGGTATTCCGTTTATTTAGATGAAGAAAATGTTCAAGTCGATTTTGCTCCTTCTTACCAATCGGCTGCGTATTCATTTTTGTTTGAAAAAGAGAACTCCAATTGTTTAATTATTAACACAAAAAACGGACAATTGGAAAACAATGAAAAAGGGATTACAGGGTATCAATTAATTGATAACGGGCCAACCAAAATCTATGCGTTTTTCGAAACCGAACAAACTCCGATTTCCATTAAAAAATTAACTGCAACAAATGAAAAAAGCGATGCTTACGTTTTAACTTTCAATTCGAAACAAATTAATTTACGTTATGGCATTTCATTTATCAGCAGCGAACAGGCAGAAAAGAATTTGAGGAGGGACATAAATACATATCATATAGATGAAATCGCTCAAGCAGGACAGGATATATGGAATAAAACCTTGGGGAAAATAAAAGTTGAAGGAGGCGACGATAATCAAAAAATCGTATTTTATACCTCACTGTATCGTACTTGTGAACGAATGGTTAACATTTCTGAAGACGGAAAATATTACAGTGCATTCGATCGACAAATTCATTCCGACGAAGGAAAACCTTTTTATATCGACGATTGGATATGGGATACCTACCGGGCTGTTCATCCTCTACGCGTTTTAATCGAAGCAGACCGAGAAATCAATATGCTCCAATCTTATATCCGGATGGCTCAGCAAAGCCCGGACGGCTGGATGCCTACTTTTCCGGAAATCACAGGCGACGCGCATGCGATGAACTGTAATCATGCGGTTGCAGCTATTTGGGACGCCTATTGTAAAGGCTTGCGAGGATTTGATTTAGCGGCTGCATACGAATCATGCAAAAGCTCCTTAACTCAAAAATCGTTACTACCCTGGACGAAAATTTCTAATACGGAACTTGATGTTTTCTACCATGAAAAAGGATATTTTCCGGCATTAAAACCCGGTGAAGAAGAATACATCCCCCAAGTGCATAATTGGGAGAAACGGCAACCGGTAGCCGTCACGTTGGGTACAAGTTACGACTTTTGGTGCTTGTCGCAAATTGCTAAAGAATTAGGGAAAAAAGACGATTATAATTATTTTCTGAAAGGCTCTTACAATTTCCGTAATCTTTACAATCCGGAAACCGGCTTTTTTCATCCGAAAGACAAGGATGGAAATTTTATCGAACCTTTTGATTATACCTTTTCCGGCGGTCCTGGTGCAAGAGAATATTACGATGAAAACAACGGCTGGATTTATCGATGGGATGTGCCTCACAATCCTGCCGAATTGATTCGCTTGATGGGCTCTCCCGAAGTATTCGCAAATAATTTGGACCAAACCTTCCGGCAGCCGTTGGGAAAAAGTAAATTCGAATTTTATGCACAACTTCCCGACCATACGGGAAATATCGGACAATTTTCTATGGCCAACGAGCCATCGCTCCATATTCCTTATTTATATAACTATGCAGGCCAACCCTGGAAAACGCAGAAAAGAATCCGCACTTTGCTGAAACTATGGTTTCGCAACGATTTAATGGGTGTTCCCGGCGATGAAGACGGCGGCGGAATGTCGGCTTTCGTAGTTTTTTCTTCCATGGGATTCTATCCTGTTACTCCCGGGTCTCCGACTTACAATATCGGCAGTCCGATTTTTAAGCACATAAGTATCCGGTTAAGTAATGGAAAAACTTTTGAAATAGAAGCGCAAAATACTTCGGATGACAATAAATATATTCAGTCGGCAACATTGAACGGCGCCGCATGGAATAAACCATGGTTCAACCATAGGGATATTATTAATGGCGGAAAACTGGTTTTAATAATGGGCGACAAACCCAATGAGAATTGGGGCGCAGATTCGCCGCCGCCTTCAGCGGAATCGATCAAGTAAAAGACATTAATTTTGAAAACAAGACAAACAAAGCGATATTTTGTTTTGAATTACACACCTGTTTTTACCTATTAAAGCATCTGCGAAAGCGCCTTTTTGTTTATGATTTTTACTTTCCGACGAGAAAAAGAGATGTAGCCTTCTTCGGTTAATTTTTTAATCTCCTTAGACAGAGCAGGACGAGTAACGCCAAGATATTCGGATAATTGCACCAAATTGTGCTCATTCAATTCTACCGTATCGGAATCGTCTTTTATACGGTCGAGAAGATAATAAATAAAACGAGTTCGAATGCTACGAAAAGTCAGTACGCGCAAGCGAGTTAACGTACATCTGTTGCAGTCCGTACTCACACAAAGGAAATTTTGCAGGAATAACGGCATACTCTTCATCAAGGCAAAAACAGATTCTTTAGTTGCGCGCATCAAAGTCACATCTTCAACTACCGTAAACGTAGCAGGAAAAATATTTTTTTCGGCGAAAAGATGCGGCGTGGCAAACGAACAAGGCGCATTAATCGTTTCGACCCTGACTTCGTTACCGGAAACATCAATCACATCCACATGCAATCTTCCTTTGAGAAGAAGATAAAGATACTTACAGGCAGTCCCTTGTCTGGCAACAATTTCCCCTTTCGGATACTCATCGATTCTGTAATCTAAACACCTTAATAGTTCATTTTGCATTTCCTGTGTGAAATAACGGAAAAGCGGAATTGTAAAAATATCGTCAATGGCATTAATGTCCATAGTTAAATTTACGGTAAATAATAATTAATGGCAAATATACTATTTTTTTATATATAAATAATATTTACCGCAAATTTAAACAAAAATTACCACTTGGCAATTAAAATTTTCGAAATGATAATAAAATGTTCCAACAATCGAAAATTTCCCTGCCGGTAAGAGATATTAGTTTCTTATCTGAAAATTTTGTACTTTTACGCTCTGAAGTATTGAAATAATTAAAAAACAATCACTGTTATGAAACAAATTCTATTATTAATTGTTATGGTGTGGTTTATAACCGCAGGTTCTGCACAAACGAACGGAAGCCGGATCGATTCGCTCATGCCTGTAAGAGGTTTAGCTCTTGGAGCCCCTTCCGCCGACGGTGTGGATTTATTTTTGAAATTTATTGATGAAGAATTGGCTCCGGCGCATTTTAACTTGCTTATTTTAAGAATAGATTATAATTACGCATACGAGTCGCACCCCGAATTGCGAGATCCTAATCCGCTGACAAAAGCTGATGTAAAAAAGATAGTAAACGTATGTAAAAAGCATGGTATCCGGATAGCGCCGCAGATTGATCTTTTAGGGCATCAATCTTGGGCAAAGGTTACCAATAATTTATTGCGTGTCTATCCCGAATTTGACGAAACCCCGCAGATTAAAACGGAAAACTACAGCGGATGGCCGAATCCCGACGGATTATATTGCAAAAGTTATTGCCCTTTGCATCCGGAGATACATTCCGTGATTTTCGCTTTAATGGACGAGTTGATGGACGTGTTCGAGACCAATCTTTTTCATGCCGGCATGGATGAGGTGTTTTATATCGGCGATCCGAATTGTCCGCGTTGTAGCGGTCGCGACAAAGCCGAATTATTCGCGGGAGAAGTAACCACCCTGTATAATCACCTGGCGTCGAAAAACGGCCGGCTGATGATTTGGGGCGACCGGCTGATTGATGGAAAAACAACGGGTATCGGCGAATGGGAAGCCAGCATGAATAACACTTACAGAGCAATCGACATGATACCGAAAGACGTATTTATTTGCGACTGGCATTACGAACGTCCTGAACAAACCGCTGTTTATTTCGCCATGAAAGGATTCGATGTCGCTACCTGTCCTTGGCGAAAACCGGAGGTAGCGGTTCAACAAATGAACGACATGCTTCGTTTCAGGGAGAGTTCTACTTCACAAATGGCGCAGCATTTTCAAGGAATTATTGAAACGGTTTGGAGCGGAACAGATCAATTTCTGAAAAGTTATTACGATGCAAATACTGATAATCAAAAGGAATCCGATGCGGTTACTTTGAAACGGCTAATGAAAGAATATAAGAAAATTGCTTTAGGTACGTTATATAAGTAATTATTTTCTCGAAAAAATGCGAAACTATCTGTACATACTCATTCTATTTCTTATTTCCGGAATCCGTTTGCAAGCGCAGCAAACGTATGAGCTGAATGCAACAGTTACCGTTAACAGCGACCGCATTCAAAGCTCCAACAAAAATATTTTTACTGCTATGCAACGGTCTATCAATAACCTGATTAACGGAACATCATGGAGTATGGGCGGTGTGACTTTTGCTCCTAATGAACGAATTGATTGTACGTTTTCACTTACCGTAATGGAACAACCGGCGGATAATTCATTCAAAGCGGAATTATATATCCAGGCGCGCCGCCCTGTCTATAATTCAACCTATGTGACCACTATTTTAAATTATCGTGATACGAAAGTCGAATTTGATTATACGGAAAACGATCCGCTTCAAATGGTACAAACTTCGATTGACAACAATCTTGTAGCTATCATCGCTTTTTATTGCAATATGATTTTAGCCGCTGATTTTGACAGTTTCTCGTCGCTTGGGGGAAGTTCTTTCTACCGGCAAGCGTTGTCTATTGCTATGCAAGCTCAATCCAATATGGCGTGGACGGGATGGTCGGCCTTCAGTGACAATAAAAGTCGTTCGTCAATTGTTAATGCTTATTTGGATGAATCCGTTAAATCATACCGGCAAATGTGGTACACCTACCATCTAAAAGGCTTGGATGCAATGGCAGCAAATCCCGATCGGGGACGAACCACCATATTAGATGCTTTATCGGTATTGAAAGACACTCGAAACGTTCGAAATTCGGAAATTCTCCTTCAAATGTTTTCCGATTGCAAATTAGATGAAATAGTGTCCATTGCAAGTAAAGCGAACGCTGAAGAAAAAAAATCGCTTTATGATTTATTGCAAAGCGTCTTTCCGGCTTCTTCAACGCAACTGGATCCTTTAAAAAAATAATTATTAATTAATGCTTCAAACGCTTACAATACAGAATTATGCACTGATATCCCGATTGGAAATCGATTTTCCTCCGGGTTTTTCCGTTATCACCGGCGAAACAGGAGCAGGCAAATCGATACTGTTAGGCGCTTTGTCTTTGATTCTGGGGCAGCGCGCCGATAGTAAGTCCATCAAACAAAACGAAGAACGATGTTCAATAGAAGGCGTATTCGATATTTCTTCCTATCAATTGGATGCGCTTTTCTCCGATAAAGGATGGGAATACGACGCCAAGCAATGTATTTTACGACGTGAAATATGGGTATCCGGGAAGTCGCGCGCTTTTATCAACGACAGTCCGGTAGGGTTGAACGATTTGAGAGAGTTAGGCGCTTTTTTAATTGATATCCATTCGCAGCATCAGAATTTGTTATTGGCGGATTATCAGTTTCAGTTGCAGGTTTTAGACGTTTTAGCTAAAAACAGGAAACTGAAAAACGAATACCTCTCAGCTTATGAGGAATATATTCGTATTGAAAAAGAAATCAATGAATTAAAGGAAAGAATCAACATCCGGAAAGCGGAAGAAGACTACTTGCGGTTTCAATTCAATCAATTAGAAAACGCCCGCCTGCAAGCCGGAGAACAGGAATTGCTGGAGCGGGAATCGGAAACCTTATCGCATGTAGAAGAAATAAAAAACGGACTTTTCAGGTTGGATCAATTGCTTTCAACCGAAGAAACAGGCGTCGTTTCCGCTTTGAAAGAATCGCTTAAGCAGTTACTGTCCCTGCAAAAAGTATATTCCGCTTCAACACTTGTGATGGAACGGATTGAAACGGCTTACCTCGATTTGAAAGATTTAGCGTCGGATATTCAAGTCCGGCAGGAAAAGCTGGAATTCAATCCCGAACGGCTTCAGGAAATCAACGACCGGCTTCATCTTATCTATTCCCTGCAACAAAAACATCGCTTGGATTCGGTGGAGGCTTTGATTACTTTACGCGACAATTTGAATGAACAGCTCCAGGAAATAGATCATTCCGACGAAGTTTTGAAGCAGTTGGAAAAACAGGCGGCGCAATGCTATGAGCAAGTATCGGCGCATGCCGGAAAACTTTCGCAAAAACGGAGCGAAGCCGCTAAGACCTTGGAAAACCAATTGGTCAAATATGTCGGCGTTTTAGGGATGCCGGGTATCCGGTTTTCAGTGGAAATAATTCAAAAAGAATCGTTTGATTCCACCGGAAGAGACCGCGTCACCTATTTGTTTTCCGCAAACAAAAACTTGGAATTGAAGCCGGTGGCACAAACGGCTTCCGGCGGTGAAATCTCACGGCTGATGTTAGGCGTCAAGTCGTTAAT
>Ga0123354_10001027_pt1 | contig 31980 bp, 15 predicted proteins | sample TergutLab28metaG_2_FD_97872 | JGI IMG/M metagenome (GOLD analysis project Ga0123354, IMG submission 97872) | Labiotermes labralis P4 segment gut microbial communities from Petit-Saut dam, French Guiana - Lab288 P4 | ecosystem: Host-associated > Arthropoda: Insects > Digestive system > Gut ... | reverse complement strand
TCTTTGCGAGTTATACCCTGACATTTGCCTTACAACTGAGGGAAAAGCACGGAAAAAACCTCAGTTAGGGTAGCACAATACAAGAACAATGAACAAGCTCAACGCACAAACACAATACAAGAAAAATACAAGAACAAGAAAAACAACAAGCACTGCACAAGGACCGAAACACCATACAAGAACATGAACCATCACAATACAAGAACAATGAACAAGCACCAGAACCATGAAATACAATACCCTAAGGAACAAGAGTGCAGTTGTGCGTTGTGCGCTACGTACGTAGCGCACAACGCACACCCTAGCTAACTGCACTCTCAACAACGTGTTCTCACACATCATGATATGCTGCCACAACATCCTGGTTACAGAAACAAATTAAATTGTGAATGTTTTAATATAACTTTAGCAAGGAAGAACGTAACTCCCTGAGGGCGATCTAAAAGATCGAAACATGCCGGAGTGATTTTAAGTGTTTTATGTGTAATTTTATGTGAGTGCATTTATTGGTTAATAATTAAATTGACACAAATAACAAACAACAAAAATAGCACATAGAAAATAGGAAATTAGAGCTAAAATCCATAAAGGAACCTTGATATTTTAATAATTATTAAAGGAAAATTTGTTGAAAGGGATCACTCTTTCCTAAATATTTAGATAGTAATTTCCATCGGATTCAATTCAGTTGCAGTACAAGTTGTCAAGTGAACACTCGTAAGCGGCAATACACAAATACACAAATAATGCACTATTACTTGACAAAGGAAGGAAAAACAGGAAAAGAATGCAAAGTACAATCAAATTAATTGCAAATATCCTAATTATTATTATTGTTTGAAAAACAATATTAATAAACTTAATATCGTAATTGGTTGAGGCACTGCGCCACAAGCTGGAAGGTCGCGGGTTCGATTCCCAATGGTTTCATTGGAATTTTTCATTGACATAATCCTTCGGCCTCACTATGACCCTGGGATCGAATCAGCCTCTTACAGAAATGAGTACCAGGGATATTTCCTGGGGGGAAAGGCGGCCGGTGCGTAGGGTTGACAACTAACCACCTTCATTTGTCGTTTGTCTTGAAATCAGGGTGCCTCATCCTCCTGCAACCCTCAGGGCCTGTCCAGGCCTGTAATGGGATTCCTTGTACACTACAGTACGTTCACCCATAGCTTGCTCGCCGAATATCTAAATCTGGAATCTCCGCTCTACTACAAAGAGGAGATACGTTCTGAATCAGCATATATTTGTATACTATATTTTACCCAATTTTAATACTTCATTTGTGTCATAATTTTAACACGACTTCAATAATAATATTGCGTGCTTAGAAAATGGCAATATGGCAAATATTTTACGTTGTATATTTGAAAAAGCATAGAGCGCTGCACTTGTGGCTCCCTGAAGATAGCTGTGGTTGGCAGACGGAACTTTTATTAACAGCAAAGAAACTGTGAAATTAGTTGGGAATAGACGCGTGAGAACAGTATTAATTTTTTTCGGCAACCAAAAGATTTCGATCAAAAGTAAAAGTATCTCAGTTCTGTCCCTTCAATAACATACGCAGTCTTGCGACGCTTATAGTTTTTTTGAAAACTTTAACATTTTAATACCCTGTTTTGGGTTCATATAAGGAATACTCTAAAGGATATGTGATCTTAATTGGCAATGGCTCTGTACTTCAGTAATAAAAGTTAAAACGTAAAAAATACAAGTCGGAAGTCCAAGAGATACACGAAAATGTTTTGAAACAGTAGTTGCATGCTATATAACATGGGTTCTGAACTATCAGTTGGCTATGTTATTATTTAGTATGCATAGAAATATCAAAAACAATGTTACTGCTTCAGTGTTAGAGGTGTAGCTTAGGATATTTTTGTTATAAATATAGTTTATGCCGGGGAAAGGATTCAGACACCAAGCGGATATGCCCCTATGTTTATAACCACTAAACACACAAATGACGCATACCTCGTTTTTCAGTACAAAATTTCCATGTTCGTTTCAGTTGGATTTCGCGTGTCTGAGCATGCTCTATTCCTGGCGGGAACATAAATTTCAGAGCGGACAGTCCTATTCTCCAAACACGTATCAGGTGCGGTCGGACCGTGAAGCTCACCACATACTTTCTTCCAGTACTTAAGGAGGAGCCGTACTTCCAGTCTTCGTACTGACCTCACCTACCTCACTACAACACTTCCAGGAACCAACGCGTGTACCGAATGGAAATATACGTCGGTTGAAAATTAATTTTTGATTCAGCATGTTCGAAACTGATTTGTTCTGAATTATTTGTTGAGTTTCTTGGAGGAGAATTACTAACAACTTTTATGCGTGTTAGCTCAAGGAGAGTACTTGTACACGTACCGAAATCATGTTTCATTTGTCCTACAGTAATATAATATATATAGAGGCCACGTGGATAGTCTACCATAATTCAGAAAGGCTATACTTACTTGAAACGTAACGAAAGTCTACAATGCACTAAACGATTTCGTGTTAACTTTAGACTCGGAACGTCCTTACTACGGACTTTGGTTCGCACTAAACTATGCTGCACTTTGTTTGCCACAGTTCAACATAAAAATAGTGACTTGTCTACAGATAGTACGTAGAAATGTAATATGGTATTGTTTAAATAGCATTAAAAAGCGAGCTGATGACCGACAGCTGGGTTTCGTATCAAACAGATTTAGGTTCATGTCGCATCTCGGAGACCGAACAACCTGACAAGTATTTCGTATTTCTTTTCTTTCAGTTCCTCTAGTCAAGTGCCTTCACACTATCTCAGACCACACGACGACAGCGCCTTTCCCCAAGATTCTGCAGCAATCGACCCAATACTCTACGTCATACACGACGACAACGAAAGTAGTAAGTGTCGTTGAATAAGACATTATGCATGACACAGTCCTAACTTCATTTCCCGTCTCAGAGTAGTGTAACAAATTTGAGTTACGACTTCTAACATTACTTGAAGAAAGTTTGCATCATAAAAATGTAAGAGATTTGTGGTACAATATAGTAACACATGTGAGAAAACAGCTAACTGTATAAATTATGGTAAGGTTAAATAAATTTTAGTAATTGAAGAGGACATTGAATAGCTGCTCTGAATCATACGTACCATTTCTGTGTCCGGCCGAAAATTTGAAATTAAGGATGTGTTACCACCACTTCCATAGAAGCCAGAATGAAGAAGTCAATGAAGTGACTAAAAAGAGGTGTTAAAAATCTGAGGAACGATGGTTCGACTCCAGGCATGCACAATAAAATTTCTTGTAATAGAAGCCCCCCATACACGCTCCGAGGTCAGGTGAGATTTCTGTTCAAAGGATACCGAGAATTTCCTGTCCCCAGAGGTAAAGCGGTTTGGGTATGAAGTTCAGCGCTAACGTCTAACTAGTATCGATGTTAAGAATGTATGTAGCTACACTGACACTTTTTATATGCTTTCATGTTTTGCAATGGGACAATTTTACTTTAGGTTTTATTAGGACCGACAAATTACGTAGACGCTCAGTTCTTGGTAACGTCTGGCAAGGGGGTGCTCGGATAATGAATAACGTCAATTTTAAAACTTTGTCTCTGCTTTTGTTTTTCTGTATTCCACATGTATCTAAAAATAATTGAATTGGAAAGAGAACATTAGAATCCATAAACGGATCACATCAGCAACTAACGGCACATAAAAATGATATTAAAAATGCTTTATCTAATTTAAAAAGGCAATAAATAACTGGCCTGAAGATCTACAGCCTCTCTCGCAGTTCCAAATCCAAGTTTCCTTCAGATTTCCATATTCACATAGTTCCGTCCCCAAAGAAGTAGAGAAAAATTAGCGCTTGGATTAAAGTTTAGCACCTGTTTTAAGATAGACAGACACACACCCCTATAAAAAATACACTCGGAGGCTGTGTTGGTTGATACACTGTACTACAAGCCGGAAGGTCGCAGGTTCGATCCCGAGGGGGTATTTGTGCTTTTTCATCAACATAAATAATTCCTGCTGCGCTATGGCCCTCAAGTCGATTCAGCTTCCAACAGAAATGAATTCCAGGATTGTCTCCTGTGGGTAAAGGCGGCCGCTGCTTAGGGCTGACAACCCTAACACAATCATCTGCCGATTGTCTAGAAACTCCGGAAGCCTCAACCTAATACAGACGTCCGGGCCTGTCCAGGACCCTATGGGGATTGAAGGAAAAGTACCTCGATTAAAAGCCTAAAAAAAACTGCTTGGAGAAGTACCTGATGCAGAACGTGTCTGGCAGATCCCCACATGAATCGAGCGTTTCCACTTCTTCGTACTTCGTGCCTCTCTGGTCAGTCAAGATGGAATACTTGGACATCAGGTAAATTTATGAAAAACTTACTTCGGCAGTGGTTTGAAATAATCCGTCATGTATTCCCGGCTGATGAATTACTTCTTTCAGTTCACTTCTCAGATCATAAAAATTTTATCCGACGAACGTTGCTTTAAGTATATTGAAATTCACTTAAAATTAAATGGCTTTTTGTTTTTAGTTTTTACGTCGATGAACTGAACAATTCTCGTCTTCTGATAGAGTTAACCCTTTAAATCCTAGTGGTTTCTTTACGTACCACCGGCCTAACATTAAAAAATCCTACATAGTACTCGTTTTGCTGTAAATGTTTTGTACGGATCTCAGAAGAGACAGCGGCCTTTGCTGTATACGACAATAAATGATTGGTTTTTATAACTGCGGTGGAAAGTATTTACAGCGCAGTACGGACTGATTCCTTATATAAAGCAGATTACGTTTTGTCTTTAAAAAGTTAAACTGTGTCTCACTTCTCGGGTTTTTGTAAAATTCACAGCGCCGAAGTAATACAAATTATCTTCGAAACCGGTGAGAACATAAATTGCGATTTCTGAACTTTTCTCTCCTTTTTGACTCATATTTTCATTCCATTTATCAAGCCTTAAAAGTAAGAAGAGTATAGTACATATATATATATATATACACATATCTCATATATGATAAACAAATCCTAAGTGGGGTTTAGTAAGTGGAAAATAATTAAAAGGAAAACAAAATTCCAGGTAATCCTTTTGTTCTTGGGTAATGCCTTCTCTTTTTGAAAGCTATAATATAACTCGGTACTGCAAGTCGTTTATTTCGTAGAAACATTTAATGTATTTGATTTATGCTTGAGCACTAAAGGCGGATGATAACTTCCACCACTTTACCTACCAATATATCCGATCGGTCATTAAGAGTGTTTACCCCAGAATTCATCACCACACGCATTTATGACTCCGTGGAGAAGTACTTACCAACCTCCCAGTTTCAGCAGCTGTGGATAAAGAAAAAGCAAGGGAAATGAAATGCTGGGTTCGTGTGTGGTAGGATTAGAAAGAACGTCAAAACCCAACGATGTTTATTATGGATTTCCATTCTTTTTTTGAGTAATGAAAGTAAGGATAGTTTCATATGTAATAGAATATATCCTAATATTAAAAGTTTTATAAACTATTTTCGCATCTTTGAATTACTTGCATACAAAAAATTAAAGCAATATAATAACAAGGAATTCTTATATGCTGGAACCCTATGGACAAAATTATACAAAACAATGTACAGCATCTCACCAAAGTAAGACTTTTAAAAGAACAAGGTCTGAATTTTTATCCAAATTAGACATGCTTTTCTGGAATATAAATATTTTCATATACAATTTTATTGTAAAGAACATTTAGTAATTTCATAAGGGAAAATTTTGATTCCTACAATTATGAATTTTGTAAACATACATGTTTTCATTCATACGTTTGTAATACGTTTATTTTAATCACATACACACCAATCAAATTTCTTGCAAATAAGCCTCGTTTTATTTACAGAACATACAGACGAACATTTTCTTGATTAAGACAAAACGATAAAGTAATAAAACCAAGAACACCTTTTATTCTATATATTTAGCGCACTTGCAACATACAAAATATCACCGCCGTAATTCAAAAAGGTTTATTTTTATACAGACAATTAAAAACAATGTTTATAAAACACATAATATGCGGACAAAGTACGACATTTAATAATCTTAATATTTATAACGCATCAACATTTGAACACAACAATATCGACAGAATGTAACTATTAAGCTAATTTAATATATATAAAAGTTGTGACAGTTGTTTTAATACCTAAGATTAAATTTTATCTTCAGACATTCCATTCCTCCTTTGCATGCATGCAAACATACATACATACATACAGACGCACATATATACATACGTACATACATACAAACACACACATACAATCACGTCAAGCAAAAAATAAAAATGCCTAACGAAATTATGCTGCATTTTCCATTCTGAAACAGGACAGATATTATTGGAAATTACTTCTTTAGTGGGAAAACAATGTTTATTATTGCACCAATGTTGCTAAACAAAATAATAAGTTTTAAACTGCTTTCCTTTTCTCAGGTAACAAGATATCATCTTACTGTTCTAAAACGTATTAAAATTCAGGTCATTTGACAAAAGTGAAAATATTTTCGTGCAAAATGTATTCACTTACTAATGTACGTTTATTTCGACTTCTGTGTTACTTACGTAAACACAAACTATGCACTTACTCGAAACCTTCTGCTTTACCTTTCTTAAATTAGTTCTTGGAGAGCATGACTACGTGAATTCACGGAAATCAGCGATCTTCCAAAATGCTTTCATTTTCACAGACATTTTAGATTCTGTGGTCGGGTTCAAATATCTGGATCGAAAAGAGCACACGCTCATCTTGTTTGAATTTGTGTTTAAAAATTTTTAAAATTCAATAAAAGATTAATACTTTTTCACTTAATGAAATGTGTAGTAAAGAAGTCGTATTGTTGCAATGATTAAGACAGGGTCTTATTTTGTAGCTCAGATTTTATTCAAATGTCACCAATTTTAGCAAGTCTTATTTCTTCATTAGTAATGTATATATTTTTTAAATCAAATTTCAAATAAAACTCTGCCATATTCAAACTTCAACACAACAGCCCCATATCACTATTGAGTATAAATTTATTGCACAAGACGGAAAAAATGATTCCGAATAAAATTCAGGCATTTATTTATCTTAAATATCATGAAATTTGTGTATGTGATCCAAGAATTCTAATATGTAACAAATCATCTTAAAAAAATTAAGCACTCTCCACATTTCTCTCAGTCATGCCTGCATCATTCTTTCCATTACAGACTTCTCTACGTAAAATTAATGTGTTTTAGAGATAAATTACATGACATGAATATAACTGTTTTTGGGATGTGAAGGATTGTAGACTGGTGCACACACACACACACACACACACACACACACACACACACACACATCAACTTTTGACGTTTTGCTGACCGTGCATCTCAGTATATTTATCTCAGTATTTAACCAACTTGATGCACAAAATTTGTTTCACAATAAGTTTTATTTCATGTCTCTAAATGTTTCGAACACATGTACTCATTATCAGGAGGTCAAAATTGCATTACACAGCCTCTGGTATCATCACACCTATAGGCATGAAATAAAACTTATTGTGAAACAAATTTTGTGCATCAAGTTGGTTAAATACTGAGATAAAAACACATATCAACGTTTCTGATGAATCTTCTACTTCCACCAACGGGCGCAAATTGCCCTGACGTGTCGGTAAAAATATACCAGACCACACAGAGTCACATCCAAGAAAAGAGTTAGCCTCTTCAGTGGTTGCACTGAGAACCCCAAACCGTAATATTAAGTAATAATAATATTAGAAAATTCCTTTTCCTAGAGATCGGTTTTTGCCATTTTATTTTATTCAATACACACCACAATTTAATGGAGGGAAACTGACTTCATTTACCGTTTCAGAGTTTAAGTTTTAAGAAAATGTAAAATGAAGTAAATTCAAGAAGCAGGAACGACTTCCTACTAACAAATTAGAGTAATATAAGTTGGGAATTTGGTTGAAATGTAATTTAGCTAATGACAGTGAAATTGATGCTGAGGACGATGCGTCAATGGAATGTATGGACCCAGGGATAATGAAGTTTTTACGCATCACCTCCGCACAAAAAAAGAAAAGGACCCCACACGCAATAAATATTAAGTCCTTATTAAATTATTTTAGTGAACTGGTTTTACATGTACGATGAATTTAAACACAGTGAATTAAGAGCTGGAAATTAACTGTTGAAATCGATTTAAACTGAAAGCACAAGAGTGTCACTATTTTACCTTAGAAATATCTTTTGTTACTTCCTCTCGGTTCGCTTATCAAACTGGCGTAGTCCACTGAGCCGAACTCCCACACGCGCAGAGGGAAAGAGGTGGGAAGTAGTAAAAGAAATTGTCAGGTAAAATAAGGGCCTTGTATCAAGCTAACTCCTTAGACCTAGAGCAAGATCTAATACTTTCTAAGTGTAAGCCTTTAGTTGCACTGCAAATTATTCACATTTTACTCTCCGGAAATTCACAGTATGTATAAAAATTAGTGAGACACACATTGTTTCTCTAAATGGCAATAAGTTGGCTCTACTCTATTGTTTCCTTCTGTTACTTAACTAATTTATGTGTGAGCTAAGGTACACCAAATTTCAGTTTTCCGTCACAATTAGCGCGCCCAAATATTAAACAAAGAAATATTTCATGTTGATAATATTAACATATTTCGACCTTTCTTATCAACTACGACAGGTTGGCTTAGAATAATGGCCCGGTAATAATGGTCGAATTCTGTCAATAACTGGCATGCACATACGACGAACTATGTTCTAAAAATTTAGGCCATTTTTTCTGTACTTTCTTGAATTTATAGTTTACTAAATTGTATTGTTTGATTCGTTCTCTTTGTTCATAGACTCTCAGAGGCATAAATGTTTGAAACCTTTCCTTTGGAAATTGCATATTAAAAAAAATTGTGTTATTCAATACAAAACGTTGTACTGCCTACGAAGTGATTTAGTTCTGTTATTAGAGTATTTCGTGTCGACATACGGCGCGCCAATTGCGTAAAAACTCATTGTTCATTAGCCTACATTCACAAGATTTTCACAAGGATATACATGTACATTACATAACAATGCATTTACATTGTAATGAGGTCAATATTTCACCATTCTCGAAAGCTAGAGACACAAGTAACACGTAAAAACATAAGAACGATAGGCAATATTTACTATAAATTACAGTGCTATTATACAATTGTGCAGAGGTTTTCTTTTTGCAAGAATCACCTCTACTGCATTAGCCTTATACATATTTAAACTTTATTTATAATAATTTTATATCCATTTACACCGTTTCACATCAACTCCGAAAAGTGAGCTGTTAAAAGAAATCTTTGGAAAACCCTACAGCTTCTCTAAAGTAAATAATAAAATCACTACCATCGTTAACTACACTCCTTCAAAATTCAGCATCTACAGCATCCACAAATATTGTAAGTATAATTCGGTTCAACTAGCCCTTTTACCATTACACGCGAGCTAAAAAGAAATTGGATGCTGGGAGAGTTAAGAGCAAGTCAGCCTTCGATATAAACTATGTGTTTTAAAATATACATGGCCTCTTGTGTTCATTTTATGTACTTTTAAGACAGTACGGTTTGCTGTATTGTGGAAAGTACAGAGATAATATTCTTGAATTAACATTTATCGAATTTTCGGACAGTTACAACCATTCGTTGCCTCTTCACAAAGCAAACATGAAGACATTTTGTGGAACTCGTCTGGTTACTTTACACATTTTAATTATTTATAATTACATTGTAATGAACCTTAGCATAGAGACTTGAATTAATATGAAAAGTTGCTAAAATGTCCTTGAGTTGAGCCAATTTAAAGGAAATTATTTTCGGACACATTCTTTTTCCTCATTTTCAGCCGAAGAGCATTAAACATAACCTTAAATTATAGAAGACATTTAAATGAAAACTGCCACGATCATATTTACGAAAAATCATTTCATATATTAGACCTACTCTAAACTTCAGCACAGGGCCTCCGAAAGCTTATGCAGGCTAAAAGTATTAATTCTTCAAATTTAGAATGCTACCATTGGGGTAAGCATTTGAAAACGAAATTTTTTACGTAAAATTTAATCCGTATTGGCTGTGGCTAGTCATTTCAATCAAAGATTTAAAAACACATAATTATACAATAAATACTGCGATGTTTTCATGAGATCACGAGATTTTACAGAAATAATCACTGAAAAATCTCAAATTATAATGGCAAATTATTGACTTGTTACAATTATTATAAAAATGAGAAGCTTTTACATTTCATAGAAAGAATCTCTAAAATAATGTCAATTCATACTGGCTAAATTTCATTTCCTCCGCAATTATTAAAGAAAGGGAGGTTAGCAAGACTTGATAGAAAACTCTGTCACGTAATTCTTATTTTAATTGCGTTGTTGGTGCTGACTTTTCAAATACATTAAATGCACACTGCATACTTTGCACATTATTTGCCATTTTATTAAAAAAACCGTGTTTCAACAATATGCTTGTAACAGTTCGGTTTGTACCAACAGTTTCATTTATTTTCGTGAATAACAGGAACCAAAAACAAAAATAGTAAGAAGTACACTAAAAAAGAAACAAAGAATTTTCCACTGACAAGTAATGACTAACTTAACACTTTCAATTAACAGTTTTTATAACACTCGTCTCCGGCTAATTTCTTACATTCTTTGCTTTCTGTATAACTTATATAAAATAGCGGACGTTAAACCGAGCTAACAGCTGAATATATCAATTACGATTAAATTAATAACAGGTAAAACAACATAAAACTTCATAAGTAAAAAACAGTTGTTTTCACTTGCCTTGGTTATATCACTTTTCATTTTCCACCAACATCTTTGCTCTCAAACTCGCACACGAATGTACAGACTGAAATAACACGTGCATATATAATAGATGGAATTGAAACTTGGTGAATGTTACAGCGACACTAGAGTGATCGTCCAACATTCAAAATGAATGCATTCGACGAAAATGCTTTACATTAGAAATGAAATGTCTCTTTCACTCTTTGAAGAGTGTCTAAAAAGAGCGAAAATTATGGTAAGTTACTTTCTACAATAACAATAGAAAGAGTAAAGAAAACAATCTGTTACAGGAATTTTGGTTCTTTACTTGTTTCTTCCAAAAATAAACGTCCTCTTCTCCTTCTCTTAATAATTTTTAAGAAAAGGCCTCTGGAGTTGCCTTATTTGCGTTTTTCCAACGCATTATGGCCATGACTATAGACTTAAGAAAAAACTTCGCCACTTCCTTTGTCTTTAATAGAAGTGAATGGTGCACACAGCACTGCGTCTGAAAGTATGCTCTCTTCTAACTTCAGCTCATTTGTGGACTTGTCATTTTGTGCTACAAGTTTTCCAAAGTTAGTGTGAAATTTACCTTGCTGCGAAACCCATTCTCTGGTTTCCCCTCTATTCTCTACAGCATGGTTGCCACTGTTTCAAATAAGTTACAAATGAAGCCAAAGTTTTATATTAGGGAATCAAATTAAAGGATTACAATTAACGTTTGAGAGCCAATGTAAAATTATGTCTTATTAGAAAACTAATGCTCATCATTATTAATAATATTTGTAGGAAAATTCTTTGCCTAACATTTTGTTAAATTTAATTCTAAAAGGGAGGTTGTCATAAGGTGTAATACCAATAAAAATAAACAACATGTTACACATTAATATCTTAATCTCCTTCTAGTTGACATACTTAATATTTTGTGAATTTTAATCTTTAATTTAGAATTATTTATAAATTTGAAGTGATATAATACTATTACACACTTGGCTCGAAAAATGTTACATTAAGACAACTGTCTCCCACATGACAATTTGTCATAGTCTCTTCCGTCTTTGTTTAAAAAATGACAAGTTCATACGCAGGGACTGAAGAACACGCTCTTTGTGTATGTCGGAAGGGAAGAGATTTTTATATTTCCGAACTGATTTTTAAACACAGTTGGGAAAATTAATGACTGAAGCTTTACGCAAGAAAAAAGCATTATGTAGATATTTGCACTAACTACATTTCGGGCATTCTTTGCCAAAGGCTCACAATTAATATTTGGAAGAATTCGTTACCCAGATTAACGTGTTAGCATTGAGAAGGCTGGTACGTTTTTAGAAAACCCGAATTTCTGTCGAACAAACTGAACAGGTACTTGGTAATCGGCTACATAAACAAAACCTTTTGTTTTGCTTGGACGTCTCTTTTATGTTTGGAAAAACTTGCAATAATTGCATGCAATTAAGTGGCGACTCCATGGTGAAACTGGTGGTGATGGCCAAAGACAACCCCAGAGAAAGACATTGGTCACTGATGGTGTTTGACAGCCACTGTTCCGTTCGTTGCTGCAGTAGCTCCATGGTGATTATGACTTGCAACCACGTGATGCTGCTGTGTATGGTGACTTCCATGGTGATGTTGACTACTGGAGTGATGATTCTGGTTATTAGCGTTGCTATTGTTGTTGTTTTGCTGCTGCGCCGCTTGTCGCTGACTGTTCTTCTTATTCTTCATCCTTCGATTCTGAAACCATATCTTCACTTGGCGTTCTGTCAGGTTCAAATTGCGCGCCAGTTCCCACCGTTTCTGTTTGGACACGTAAGCGTTGAAAAGGAATTCTTTTTCCAATTCTAAAGTTTGGAACTTTGAATAAGGTTTGCGTTTCTTCCGAACCGTAACTTGGCCGGTCCATTCCAGAGGGTTGGTTCCGGCGCCACAACCGACGCCGACGCCGACCCCCATCCCGACGCCGGCCAGGGAACCTGCCGGAAAGAAAGAAGATGGGGAGGAACCCCACATCACTTGACACCATTAGACAGTCGCCGGTGACCAAGAGACAAATATATTGTCAATTACAGTCTTCACACTACAGTGAATACGCTGAAAGGTGTTAACCCAATCGTCATAATTGTCTTTATATATGCTGCCAATATCTTGCATTGAAACAAAAAACTGTGCCCATCATTCTTAAATTTGTTCCATAAGTCAAGTATTTAAGAACGCAAATTTCGTCCCATTTAGCACAAAGAACTCAATTTATATGCATCCAAATGGAATTACAATTCTTTGTCTTGAAGTAATGCAGACGATAAAAAATTCTGAGTGTATGAAATTATGGACCAGATAACGGAGGGTTTGAAGAATCAACCTCGTAACAAGTTCATTTAGGTTTACAAAATCACTCACGATTTACTTTTTCTCAAAACAAAGAATAAATCAATTTCATATGAAATTAATTTACAATAGCCAACTTTACATAAGGCATACTACATGAATAACGTTAGATTACAACTTTTCGTCGTCACTGTCAGTATGAAGACTCGAAAGGCAAGAAGTACAACGTGTTTGGAATTGTTAGAATCAAACATGTAATAATGATGGTGCTTTATTAAACACATGCTTGTATGTCTAGAAATAGGCCAGCTTATATACTGCAGTTTCATAACGCATAATATATTAAATACATGAAATACAGTAATTTGAAGGGAATAAACCCCGTTGTAAGTCTTGCTTTAAGAAATAAGCAACAAACAATGAGAATCTTCAAATTCAAACTGAAAAAGAATAGATTTTAGTACTGACTTACTCTACACATAGTAAAATATCTCAAGACAATAGGAAGATTAATGCCTTCTAAAATACAACACCGTATAGTCTTGTAAAATTGTACCAATGTTTCGGAAAATGCCACGCCCTCCATCGTCGGGGAACCCGAATGTTGGAAGGAGTGGGATCCTCTGATACTTCAGTATACCTCTATCAAACTACACTGTTTCACATTCCAAAAGACAGCAATATTCGTATTCGTAGTCATGAGTACCTCAAATATCAGCACAGAAAAATGTTTGCACTAATAACGTGCACTCTTAACACAGCATTTCCCTAGACTATTTTATGTTCGGTACACGGTCTCAGATTTTAACTGCCAAATATTTATTCTAAGAGAGTACAAATTTTGTTATTTTCAGTCACATGAGTAAAATCATCCTGGCTGTGTATGTTTGTGGCATATAACTTACATTTTCGTAAATAATTTCGGACGAATAAGTGTAATAAGTAATCAAAAATATAAAAGAAAATTTTGTACTTTTAGTTTCTGTTTGCGGTGTCAATGAGAAATTACTGTCACCTGAAATGTGATGCCTTACTCTGATGGATATTTACGAACGCCTTGAAGAAACATCAAACCTCCGTCTTCTACCCTAAAGAATGACGTAGTCGATTCCTCCGAAACTGCGATAAATATCCAATGTTCTACAAGACTTCAAATTACAGAAAACAATTAAAACGAACACAGCTGAACTGTAAGTTGTATCACTATTCATTCAATAACATACTTAAAGATATATTCTTAAAATTATATTGAAATGTGTAACTCTTATTAAAATGTAATGCGTCCATACACAGCTTCTTGAAACTGTGATTAGGAACAACTAATCACCTCATAAATTATTAGAAAGTAAAAAGAAATAACTTAATTAATACATGCTTAAGTATTTTTCAAGGTTCAGTTTCATGCATAGTATTTTGAGGGTAAGCCCATATAAATTTTAAATTGTTTAACAAAAATAAATCAGAAATGAGGTTTTCTTGAGAGAGATGTGGATACAAACAAGTAGGCGTACCAAATGTGTTGACTGTAAGTAAAAGGCAACCAGTAAAGTTACGTAACAGATAACAATCAACATTCTCATCACAAACTTCATGTATAAAAAGTACAGACATCAAAGACTGGGCCGACCAGCGAAACGTGTTCGTGTGTGGCGAAAACATTTTGATATCTTTATTTCTCATCTGAGACGACGGTCATGTGGCAACAATAAAACACGCGGACAGTTCTGTGGAGGGGCCCGGCTGGAGTGTGGCTCCACAAACACAAGGCTTTTAACACGCAAACAGGTGGATCTATTTTGCTGCAGACGTACTCAGTAGGCGACCTATGATTCTTCATTACGGACTAACAGTTCTCCCAATAATTTGTGGCCGGTAAAATGTTGAAGAAGAATGTTAAGAGCGAGTCGATTACACAACGATAGTTTATCATCTTAGTCTTCTGCCTCCAGGAAGTACAGTACACAAAAAAGAATCTGAACCTGACTTACACTTCCCGTAGTAACCGCTGATCATGCTGCCAAATATTTTAAGGCAATATTTGATCGCTTAGTAACAAAACGAAGATTCGAATTTACACGTAAAAATTAAACTTGAAGAGATATATAGATTATTATTATTATTATTATTATTAGTGAGAGTACCGTAACATTCGTACGAATAATGTTGTCGTTGGACTGAAAGAGCGTCATTAACATTTACTATCAAATAATTATTTGCGCAGGCTGGTTAGTGATGTCCAGTACTGCAGAATAATTTTCGAACGTTACGGTAATAATAATTAGGGTTTAATACTGTCTGTACACATTCAGGAGTATTCCTAAAGATCTCATTACCTTTTTCTCAACTTCCGCAGCCGCCAAGACAAAGCGACATCCTGATTTACGAGGCTCTGCTTAGCGATACTTCACTGTATTTTAAGTCAGAGGTCAAGTAGACGGTGACTATGTATTATTATTACGTTCTGTTTTGTTACGCTGTATATATCTGAGATAGGTACCATCGTTTCAGAGGAAAATGCTCTCCGCTTTATCACTGCCCAAATATAAGTTGAGTATGGAAATATTAAAATGACATCGGGAAGGAAAACCGAGACGCTTCTCTTTCTTCTTAACAGCTTAGGCCCAAGGGATTTCGTACAAAATTGATTTAAATTTCTACCCTTACGACAAAGCTAGTATCCTATCTCAATACTCGGTTACCCAACAATCAAATTAGACGGCTTAGCATAACAGAAGAAACAGTTAATAAAAATCCAACCAGATGCAACAATATGCAGATATTTATTTACTGCAAAGTCTGTGACTTTGCAGTAACTAAATATCTGCATGATACTCACGCAACGAAGCACAGAATGCACATCCGTAACAGGGCACTCTTCGCAACATAACATTACACAACATGGCACGCTGCCACAACACACAATTTGTACAAGGAAATTAATCTGTGACTATTTCTAGTGTGACTTTAGCAAGGAATATACAGCTCCCTGATGATGTCCTTAGGACCGAAACATGTCGGAGCGTTTTTAATGTTTTAATGTGTACGTTTTATATATGTGCAGTGGTTGGTGTAATAATTGAGTATATGTAAGAGATTTGGTAAAAAATATAATTTTTTATTATCAGTTGCTGGAAGTAAATTTTTCTCTCACACTAGATACAAGCCCAATCGTATGGGCCATGTCAGTGCAGTTATTTAAGCACTGGAGCTTTTCGATCAATTTGGAACTGAGTACAAATTAATCCCAACGTTTTAGTGAGAAAGTTAATATATCCTTAATCTAACTTCATTCATCCAGAAAAGGGTTTTTATCAAGCTCAAATAGACAGTCAGAATGACACAGATATTTAACTAGCTCCATAAACTCTGACCTAGTTAAGAAATTCCCGGCCTTCATAAGACCCGTAGTTTCATTAAGGCGTTCAAACAATCCTGCCACTGGGGCACCGTCCTGAGTAAGATCAACCCAATCAACAATCTTACATCGTATTCATTAAGATTCATTTGAATATTATCATCACATATAATTCTAAGCCTTAAAAGTAGCCACTTGTCTCTTCCCAACAAAACTTTGCATTTATTTTTCAGCTCTTCCGTTCGAGCTACAATAGCTACTAAATTCATACGTCTTAATTTAGTCATCCTAATAATATGAACGGCAGATCTTGGTGGCCCTCCGTTCTGCAGCTTTTCGATTACTGGGATCGCAGGCTCGAACACCACTGAGGTCTTGTATATTCGTCTGTTTTGCTTGATGTGTGTTATGTAGGTAGCGGTCTCTGCAACGAGCTGAACACTTGTTCAGGGGAATCTTACTGAGTGTTTGTGCGTCTAATTGCATGTGATCTAGAAACCTCAAAACGAGACGGCCTAGGCCCGAGTTGCGCTTTTAAGGCCACAAAACAGGAATGAAGAGCATGACAACGCTGCTCAATAAACAAGGTTCTTATTCTTGGACAATGGCAATATTTACTAACGCATCCAGTTATTTTCAAAGAAGCGCATATGATTGTGGCACCTGCTCTAATTTGCATACTTCTCCTGTTTCAGGTAATGTCTCCCTCAGTTATCAATATTCAAAACAGGGGTTTACGCCCCGTTTTTCAGCCGCGTTCACAACGTTGCGAAAAGGTACTATTAGCTTCTTCATGTTTGTTTGTCCGTCCGTCTGCATGGAACAACTCTTCCCCCTCTGGGCGGATTTTCTTGAAGTTTGATACTTGAGTTTTTTTCGAACATCTGACGAGAAAATTCAAGTTTCATTAGAACCAAGGGTACTTTGCATAAAACCAATGTACATTTTTGATCATATCTCGCTCAATTCTTCTTAGAATGAGAAACGTTTCAGAAAACGTTGTGGAGAAAATGAAAATACGCATTTCATATATAATAATGTATTTTCGAAAGTCGTCCCATTTAGCAGATAACGTGGAAAAAACACTGTAGAACCAGACAGGCCACACATGATAATATGGCGCATGCGCACTGCGTGCTGGATACGTAAGGTTACAAAAACACACAGAATACGTAATATTTATAGTTTTCCAACGGCAATAATCATTGCATGAACGCATCTCAATGTTACGTTATACGTACATTGCCTACTCTGTTTATCAAAAACGGGCAGCAGAACTTCGGAAGGAATCCCATACAACCCAACAATTATTTTCTGAATGACTCCAATTATATTTTATTTATGCCTGTTCTTCAAAATACAGCACCGAAAGTTTGGAGCATTGTTAAGTGACTGGTTGGAAATTATGTTAAAATGCTCGTGACTTAATTTATAGTGCCAAAACAGTAATTCTCTAAAGGGAAAGGGGCTTGACGTAAAAATTCTCATTTAGAATAGAGGGTGGTTTTGGCTGAGTTTCGAACTCAAAACCGCAGGAACACAATCAGAAGCGTCACCTATTGATTCAAATTGTTTACTCGGAAATACTAAAATTAGTTGATTATATCCCTACCGCGGTAGCACAGTGGTTAAGGTGCTGTGCTACAAATCAGAAGGTCGCTGTTTCGAACCCAGCTGATGTCAGTGGATTTTTTATTGACGTAAAATCCTTCCGATCGAACTATGGCCCTAGGGTCGACTCAGCTTCGAACAGAAATGAGTACCAGGAGTATTTCCTGGGGGTAAAAGCGGCCGGTGCATAAAGCTGACAACCTACCACCATCCTGCGCCGTTGTCACGAAATCTGGGAGCCTTAACTTCCTGGAACCTTCTAGGCCTGTCCAGGCCTGTAATGGGACTGCTTTACCTTTGATTATATCCCTAATTAATAAAATTATCTGCAACAAAACTACTGAAGTTGAACCTAGAAACGTCTTACAATTAATATCATTTTTGGGATGATGCTGGGAGAGAACACCCAGAACTATACAACCCATACACTACGTATCTTACATTATGGCCCTGGGGTCGACTCAGCCTGTAATAGAAATGGGTACCAGGAGTATTTCCTGGGAGTAAAAGCGACCGGTGCGTAAGGCTGACATCTTTACTACCATCCTGGGTCATTGTCACGTAATCTGGGAACCTTAACTTCCTGGAACCATCTGGGCACCTCGGGTCTGTATTGGGACTGATTTTTTACGTACCTTACACGAGTAATATCAAACGATGCTTCTCATATCATTATGAGTGACCTGTCACTATTCAGAAACGTCGTACGGCAAAATAACTGGAAACCACGTGCTACTTTCGCTGTATCTTAATATAGTCCGACTGTCCAACGCGCTGAACACCCAGGCGATTTTCGTTCAATGTGGCGTTATGTTAGAAATAAAGTAATTTTTCCAGAGCTATTTTAATTTATAGTTTGGTTCAATTTTAGGATCGCTTATATTAATGATATAAAAAAGCCTTACTTACATTTTTGGTCCTTTATCACTTTCAAAACACCGAAAAACAGCAAACAATTTTCCAACCATGACGATCAATAGATTTAATAAAAGTACTTTTCGTCGCTTTACTGAAAGTTCTCATTAATGAGACAAGGCTCTAATTACGTTACAGCCAACAATGAAGTGTACTTCTTACGTTATCGGCATCACAGGCACGGAGATACTTAAATAAAAAAAAATATTTTACTTTCAATAGTTTTAATTTGTAAGAATTTTGGATATATAATACAATTCACGAGCTATTTACAAGACAGTATTTACTTAACGAAATGCGATTAAATTAAAGTTTAGACTGTTTAGTTTGTGTTAAGCAACAAAGTCATTCAAATAGTTTAGGACTCTGCAGATCCAACAGATCTTGACCAAGTCACGTTGTACAGAAGCGTCACTGTAGCAACGACAGTGTCAGCCAATGGCAGGCTAGTGTATTATGTATCTTTCCGCTAACTTTCAAGCGACGTGTTGAAAATTGGAATCCTATGATCCACCGACAATAAAATATTTTAACAATTTTATTTTGAAACATTTGCACGTTCTAAAACTCAAACCCAAAATGCCAGCCATTTCGGCATGTAAAAAAGATTCAACGTAAACTGAACATTCAATTTTAATTCGCAGTTCGGTAATTGTACGAAAATTGTACCTAACATAAACAACACCACGTCCGAGAAATTGAGTATTTGTGTTTCGGTACTGACTCAATTTCATTTCGTTCAACAAGATAAGATTTCTTTCTGTATGATATTCACCTACAACACAGGCATCTTTTCTACACACACTTGTTATATGAAGGTCATCCGATTATAACTTTATAGACCCTACTGCTTGGGACAGCGGTGGCACAGTGGTGAAGGTGCTGTGCTACAAATCGGAAGGTCGCTGGTTCGATTCCAGATGGTGTCACTGGAATTTTTCATTGACATAAAATCTTTCCGATCGCACTATGGCCCTGGGGTCGACTCATCCTCTAACAGAAATGAGTACCAGGAGCATTTCCTGGGAGTAAACGCGGCCGGTGCGTAGGGCTGACAACCTTACCACCATCCTGTGCCGTTGTCATGTAATCTGGGAACCTTAACTTCCTGGAACATTCTGGGCCACTCCAGGCCTCTAACGGGACTGCTTTACCTTTTCAGATCCTACTACTATATTCAACTCTAAGAAACTGTGCGTATGTATATATGTGTGTATTATTAGATTTCAGCTTTGATAAAATATAGATTTCAGACAATTTTATTCTTTTAGCTCCCTACAAGTATGCAAACTGATGATGTTTAGTTTAGTAGCTGGAACTTTATTATTATTATTATTATTATGCATGCTCCATTACTACTAGTAATACTACATGCTCTGTGGTTGCTTCCTATTATCTATGGTTACTTAGTTTCTATGTATACAAGTTTCTACTGCATATTAGTTTATACTTTATAGTTTGTCAAAGTTTATGCTCTCTGTAAATTTCTTAAAAGTTTTGCTGTATTTTTTTAATGAGAGTGTCATTACTTATGGGCCAATTCTCTGTCTGTAGTACTGCAACTTTTAGTCTTCCTCTTTCCTGCTCCAGTAATTCACACTCGTATATTACATGATCTATTGACTGTTCTCCCTTTTTGCATGAACACGTTGGACTGTCTATAATTTTGTATTTGTATAAGTATGATTTAATGTTGCCGTGACCTGATACTATCATCGTGAAATTTGGGGTTACATTAATTTTTAGGTTTAACCTGTCTGCTATTTTGGAAAAATATAGTTTCGTGATTGCACCATTTGTTGTGCTGTCCCATTCTGTTTGCCACTTTTTTACGCTGCTCTCACTTAATTCACTTTTCACTGCACTTTTTGGAATCCTGCTATAACTCGCGTTAAGCTCTCTGCTTGTTACTGGATTTAAATTTTACTGCGAACATAAGTTGTTGTCGACGGATATATGGTTGGTTAATTGCTGTAATATTAAAACGACTCTGTCATCTTAATAAAAGACGCTCCTGGCTGAATTCATAAAGCATGCTGTCCTTCCGTGCAGAATATTACTAAACCTGTGTTATTCATGCCATATTTAGGTGATGCGAAGTTAAAACTGGAAGATGTCATGCAATTTAACTAATGGGTTAGCATGTTGGACACGCAGGCATGCAGATGTTGGCCTACCTACGATCTAAATTTATGTGTGCCATAATTTTTAATGTTTGCAATTTTGATAGTGTTACAGTCGATAGATAATTATGTTTACTATTATTAATATCATCACTATCCTTTCCTTGTTTTTATTAGGTTACAAGTACAGTATAGGTTTCGTTTACTTTACCAGACATAACAAAGAACTATCGCAACTTCACTATGTTTATAGGGGTAACTGCAAACTTACACACTTTCACGTACAATCTGTAATTATACTTATTGCAAACAAACCCACAGCTAAAGATCGATATCATATAGCGACTTCGATGTTTCACATACTGCCACATTAATTACCTAAACAATTAAGAGTTCCATACATTGGACTGTAGATTTCCGTCAATAATTTCAGTGACATCGTCTTTTTCCCTTCGTGCTTCGCCTTGACACTATGAGCGACTCTAGGATATTGACAAGTTAGGAAACATAAGGTTTCAGGCTAAGTTTGAAAGTGTAATTTTGGGGAAAAAATTACTGCAAGTTCGAGTACTTTCGTTCCCCTATCTGGAAAAACCGCAAGATTTACACCAACCTCGATTCCATGATTTTTATAAAAAATTAATATTTATGTCACAGTATCCATACGTGAGGTAATCTCGATTTAGGCGCAACATACTCATGTACCCTGTACGCTTTCGTGTGATATATCCATTACTTTCGTCCGATCTTCAGAGCGAATGAAGTCAACAAATCGTAGTGACTCTCACTGATATCAAATTTCACCGAAATTCCCTCAGAGGTTGTCGAGTTATTTTGACCGAGCAGAAAAACAGACAGAAGAATTGATTTTAATAGGACATCTGTATGGATGCAAACGCGCCAACAGTTTGAAGATTCGAGTACTATTTATTGGTAAGGCATTTACATCAAATTTACACAAAATTTTGTGAAAATCGGTCTAATTGGGTCGAGAGTGGGACACAAAGATGTATAGAAGTCTTGGTGCTATGGTAAGTCTAATTATTTTACACAAGGAAACAAAAATATTTCGAAAATTAACTCGTAATATTTTACTATCTCCGTAGGTGGGTTTATGCATCTGATTAAATCCAAGACCTGCCGACGTTTCTATCAAGAACGGTGCCTTACTTAACGAACGGTGCTCTGTAATACACCTCAGTGATGTCAGATATTTGATAAGACTGTGCGTTTTATGGACGTTGCAACCTTTGGCGACGCCTCATTTTGGCGCTGGCAGAAGTCAAGGTATCCGTGACGATCAGGAAGGAACTGTTTGTCTTTAATAATTTAAAGGGAATGTGCCTTTGAGCCCTTTGCAAAGCATCGCTTACAAAAAACTTAAGGATTTGTTTCATGTTGAAAGACATTAGACCCAGTGTACTCCAACAGGGCGTCTTTATGCTCAAAATTTGTAGAGTAGACGCCACATTTTCTGTATGGACACTTACGGTGTACCTAAACACAATAGTAATAATAATGATAATAATAAACTAATCTTGAGCCCAAAGCTCAGAAATCAGCTCCTGGGGCAGTATATTACAAAAAATATGTGCTGTTCCCAGAACGAGGACTTTTGCAATTGTTAATATGATGATTGTTCTCACCAATCCTCTCACGTTAATTATATTATTCTGTTTTATGTTGTGTTTTGTGCTTTGTACTCGGATCTGTCGTACAGACCTTTATACGTTGTTCTGTGTACTTCAGGTGATTTTATCAACGGCCATTACGCTGTTCGGTCAGCAATTAACACAGCATCGCCACTACACACACAAATTCCCTATCCCACATCAACAGTGACAGGAAGTGCCTGAGTTAAACCAGCCTTGGATTTCTCTTCTCAGCCTGAAATATTTCACGTCCATTAAACATCGGGTAATGAAATCGAATTCGTCGTGTCTGCGTAGAAATGATAAAATCATGTGACATTAGAAAGCACATCATCAACAAATACTTGTTGACATGGATAAAGAAACTGTTCTTTATTCTGTTAAAAAGAATTTAGCCTAATGCCTAAGCCTAAAGTATGTAGCGAATTTAGGCAACATCATACCGCTGTGTTAATCAGTCAATAACAAGTCAGTCCACACAATCACGTTACGTGAACTTTTTGTACGTTTAATTCATTACTTCCTACTTCGCAATTCGGTCATTCCTTTGGCCACTATCAGACAGAACAGCCGCAAGTATGAAAAAAAAAAGCTACAGAAGAGGCCTTCCCTTCACACTCAGCCTACTAAAGTACATAAAATACATAAAATATTACTCCAAAAAGAGCAGCATGTATTAGTGAAGCATTGTAGGTGGTGAAGCGACAACCAATCTGGAAGTAACCGCATCTGCCAAGACAGAAAATGTGGTGGCAAAAGTAAATGTCCTGAATAATCCTGCTTATAAATTAAAAGGGCCGTAGATGATATCCAAAACATATAACATTCCTGTATTGCGTAGGCCTCTTCTTAGGGGAGCTTAAGAGACATAGCTCCGAGCACTGTTAATCTGGTTGCTACAAGCTATTCTTCGGTAACCGCAATCTCCGATCAAGTTTACGTGCTCCCCCCCCTCCCCTCTCTAGACCTGCTGGAGAAGTTAATTTGATTTTTAACTTTCTCGCATTGTACGAAACCCAATCTATACGCTGTTAACTAAACTTTAAAATTTTAAAAAATTACATCAATATCTCATTGCAGCACTTGCAACCAACTTTCTAAAGAAGAAAATGAAGCTGAAGTTCATCCTAGAAAAGGCCATGAAGGCCCACAGCGGAGTAGATGTAATCTACAACTCTACTCTTTCTTGAGCATCGGCGCCACATGGTTGTGGGTAGACAACGCCACCCTACGGCCTCGTTACCCCCAGAAAAAGAGACTCGATACCCCTTGTACAGGAGGCTAAATGAACCCTAGGGTCGGTGTGAATGAATGTGGAAAATTTCAAGCCCACCGGGGTTCAATTCCAGAACCGTCCAACCCGTAATAAGTCGCTACACCGAATACTCGAAACCGTTCCTCGACGTAAAATAAATTGTTTCGTATTTGAAGTTTCACTGCCTGTCGAGTACTGAACACACTCCGTGCTGGATACAGCAACAGCACAGCCGTTGCTGTACAGGGGAAAAAAGGAAAGGGGAGGGGGAGGGGGAGAACCTGTGGGGGGGACCTGTTTTTATACTCATGCAAAACATGCAAATGCATTCTGAGGGGAGAATGTGTATTTTTGAATATCTAATCCGGTGGTACATAAAGTAACCACTACACTTGAAGGGTTAAAATTTTCTTTAAGATCCATTTATTTATTTATTTTTCTACTTATCCATTTGTGGTTTATGGAACGACATTATCGTAAATCATACTATAGCGTCGAATGATTGGGTGAGCACGAGTGGATGGGAAAGGACGTGGAAACACAAAAGTGGTCGCCAAGTATAAGGGACTGCCATGACACTTGGACATAGGGACGGAGAAAATCCACAAGACGCCCTCTCTGTACAGTCGGTATACAGTCCGAGATTCTAAACGGGAAACAGTCAAATACAAGTCCGAAACTTTTCTGTTTTCTGTATTGAACTGCTGCTGATACAAGGGAATTTTACGTGTATCGCAGAACAACAGAGAACATTCCTGCAAGTGTCAGTTTAAGGTGGCAGAATTGGACATTATGGTATTCCTCTTGGTGTTTTAAAAGGATTATATACCACAAATGCCACAGTCTTTTACCCCTTCCTCCCAACACACACACACACAGCCATAGCTCACGTGACCTCATATTTCTTTAAATATTTCAAAGACATAAAGAGGTACACAACAAACCCCAGCCACACAACCTTGCGTATAAATTGGTCAATGAATTTTCAGTCACCCAAATCACATTTCCGATTATGTAATGAGGAAATAATTCATCCATACGTCAAATATAGGCGATACAGGACATAAAGAGCAACACCGATTCTCTTATTAAGGACACCAGCAGAATCAAACGTGACTTGCCAATTAAGGAATTCATTTTGTATTTTAAAAGACGTAATATCCCAGGAAGTAAAAGCAGCGTATACATTACATCTAACACCGAAACTCAAGGGCTTTCAACATAACTGACAGCAAAGGAAAGGCCATGTCTTATAACAATCCATACTCTCCATCTTCCAAAATTGTTCCATTTTCAGGATTTTTTTATTTTAAGCCCATTACGTCTTTAATTCACACAATTGCTATTTTATGTACGCAGACCTCGTAATGGAAAAGAGTACTCGATTATTTGCATATTCAATAAATATATCTAATGCAAATCTTAATTCTATGCTGTTTACTGATTTGCTGACAACGTGTTTTCCTCTCATACCAACTAAAATATAACGTACACCCCCCCATAAAGAGCCACCCTTACGTATTGCCCATCAAAGTCTTATCAACAGAAAGTCCCTCTTGTATAAAACTGGGAAACCCGCCACACAAATCCTTTGCGCGGGTTGATAAAAACTGCCGAAAAAAACTTAGTACAGTGAGTACATTAATGCACACAAAACGCGAAACACGCTTCTTGAAAAATTAATCACTCTTTTATATTGGATAAATTTATTTATATATTTTATTTTGTAACGTATTATTTATTTTTCCTGTGGCGCTGAGGCCCAATGCGGGCACAGCCTCCTCTTTCTTGAGGTTTCTAGATCACACACAACGACGCACCACACTCGAGAGGACTCCTCTGGACGAGAGATCAGCTCGTCTCAGAGACCTATACTTGACAAAACACAACATTCACAAGACACAAGCATCCATACCCCTCGGCGGGATTCGAACCCACAACCGCAGCAAGCGAGCGGCCGCAGACTTGCGCCTTAGACCGCGCAGCCACTGGAATTGGAATTTACTTGTTTATTTACGAATTTATTAAATGACGCTCTCAGTAAACCAAGACAATAAACAAAGAATCACTGAAAGATAATAGTTTACTGGCTACGATGTGGAAGGAAGAAAACGTGAGGTAATTAAATAAATACTCAAACGTCCTAGAATATGATGTCGTGTCTATTGGCCTTATAATCTAGGACAACTAATTATTTATTAACATAGAAGTTATAACGTTAAACCTCGGATATTTTATGACAAATCTTACCATCGCGCTATTTGCCGGGAGGAAATGAGAAACGCCACGGGAATATCAGACAGGTTGGTCGATGTTCCTGAAGAAATTCGAAAAATTGACTCCGAATAAAATTCACCAGTTTAGAGCTGGTGTCACCTTTCTCGGTAAAGCAAAATAACAAAAAAATTAAGTTAAATAAATGTTTTTCTATGCACTCTGAGGGCGTATGGGGAAATAAAGGCACAGCGTCACTCATTCTTAACCTCGACACTGGATACAGGTGTACGGTCAACGGTGTGCTCCAACAGATCTACATCGGGGAGGAAGATAGGTACGAGGCAGTAACGGTCTGGACACTACGCACAAGACAAAGAAATCTTAACGTGCTGGGAATCAAAGTAAGATATCTCTGGTTGTCCAGTCTGTAACCTGTCCACTATCACGACTCTCCAGTTTAAACCGTATGATTATTCTGGGCAAAAAATTTTACGCTTCCTCTCTAGGAATAGCTCGAGCTACCCCTGATAAGCAGGGGGCCTCAATCCTAACGGGATTGCTCACCAATTCATTCACTCATTCAAACAATTATTCATTTATTCAAGGTGACGGTAAGTCAAGTATACTCAAATCCTTGCACTGAATGTGTTCCGTATTGGAGTGCTACAATCAGCAATAGTGGCGGGCCCTTGCAAAATCAATAAAGGGGACTTCAGGTTCCATATTAGGCGAAGTAGTTGACTAGGTGGCAAACTATTAGATCTCCTCCATGTAGTTAATTAATTATTCAATGAGTCCTAGCTTTTACGCCAGCAGCCTACCAATTTGTTGCAGGATGAGTCGTTTTGAGGAAATTAATTTCCATAAGAACGTCATGTAAAACAGGATTTCAGCTGTACTGGACAGATAAGGAGTGAAATTGGTTTGACCGACAAAGTTGGGTTTGAAATGACAAACTTAACTGAAATATATTCTGTATTCCGGAAGGTGAGCATTAAAATTGAAGGATCTTTATGGAATTAATATGCCTTTATTTTATGAGCCTCTTGCGAAGATATTAATTCGGTCTAACAAGACCCACTAGAAGTCTGCAGAAGTTAGGGTAATGTGATAAACTGACAAGACCGTTGGTAGATGGTAGTGACAGGACTGGGAAATATTGAAGAAAAGCCAGGGGGAGAACTCCGAAAAAATTTGAAAATCCTAGTACTTTAAAGGGAGCTGACTTTGTACAACAGATTTATTATGAAAGTTGGGGCTTCCGAACAGAGCGCGTTGGTGCCCAATGAATTGTTACACTTTGTCACTTTCCATTAGGCTACAAATAACAAGATTCCAAATGGTGAAATCCGTAGCCAGTGTTTGACGACGGGCCCTTAAGTTCCACATTGCCGTACAGTTTGACGATACACACCGAATTGCACCTATCTTAATCTTTTTACATCCGTAAAAAGATTAAGACAGTTCCTGCTCCGATTTAAAAAAAAAAAAAATTGTCGTTGTTCTACACAATTATGTGCAGATATCTGATAACAAATTTTATTCAAATCTGAAAATGTATGTGGAAATTGCGGACAGAAATTTATTTACGCCCGTAAATGTATGACCTTCACTCCACGGATTTCTAAGACACTCATAATCACCTATACAAGCCGCGAACTTCTGTGCTGGCTGTTCGTAAAATTCGTATAAAGAATGTATAAAATATGTCCAATATTTTATTTATGCCTTCAATAAAGGACCATTTTTATGACACCGATTTTCACTAAACTCAACGATACTTAATGACACTGGCGCAGATCTTCTTTGTTAAATTTTATCTGCATCAATCAAGAATTTTGTCAAGTAAGAGCAGAAATTCGCTCACATCCTACGTAAAGAAAGGCTGTTACTGAGTTAATTTCGAAGAAACTTAAGTTTGGAAACAAATTGTGTGAAGAACTCCAACACTAAATGTCATAAAATCTGGCATAAAATTTAGTTGTTGGTGTTAGGTCATAGACAGACAGACAGACGGACGGATATGTTTTCCACATACAATTTTCTACTTTTACATATTAAGGATACCTAAACGGGAGAACTCCAAAAATCAATATACGACATAGGATTCCATATCAAACTCAAGAGGAAGTAACGCAATAATGAAAATCAGCCATTAAAATGCAACGACAACCTAAACGACCTGAGCACACACATCAATAACGTGGAATCTGCTGATATTATGACCGGTACTAAATCATAGCCTCGCAGAATTATTAATTAATTTTGCATTCGCCATTCACTTGGTTCACTTGGAATGATAGTACGGAAGGCGGAAAGATGGGCTGGGGGTCAATTTTTGATTTTATAATGATTGCTTGTGTATCCCCTGAACCCCTTCAGAATTACACTGTAGCTTCCATTTTGAGGCTCGCTTTCATAAGATGATCCATGCGTCTCATGTCATATACACTGCGCACTGACTACTAATTGGTATTAGGCAGTGTCTAACGTGCATGACTGTATAAGGTACAGCTTCCAAAATTTCAGGCCTTTTATGCAAAGCAGAAATTTGCGTGAATAACAAGATAGAGCAGCGTGTGGATGGACAGTACCGTGACAAATGTTATGCAACATTTTCAGATATTTTGAGGTTTGAGGTATTCACTTTGGTGAATATGAACAGTGAAGCCTCCTCGGAAGTGGAAACGTGCAGTCTGGTACCTTGCTGCCTCCATCTTCATTATGTAAGGAATAACAGGTTTAAGCTAAGCCCTGTACATACATGGAGACAGCAAACTCTTCCGTTCTGTTAAGTGTTAAATTGTTAGTTCTGCTGCAGAACTTAACTTCCTGTTTGCTAGAGCACGGTAAATATTTCAGCTGCAAAACACATAAAATTAGTGACTTTTGCAGTATGACAGCTTTCAGTTAGGATTCTATTTCCAAGCGTTTCGGAATAACTTTCTATCGACATCTTCTGGGTTAAAGGACTTAAATTATGCTCTGAAGACAGCAGGTTCGTCCAAAACATCGGCAAATATACCTCACACTACAGGCGTCATGTCTCAGCTTCTCTGCAATAGTAGCTTTGAAATCAAAATAAGACTTACAAGGAAAGCTCTGGATTGAAATCGAAACGGCACTCCCAGCTATGAGAGATATATAGTGAACTTCCGATGTCTGCGGTTTTAGGTTACTACTGCTCTATCAGTCAGCTCTACAAACGGCGCGATTTTGTTAAAAATGAGCCAAATGTGCCTACGTGTGCCAAATCCGTAAGTACAGACTGCAGCACACATAAGTATTAAATATGATTTCCTCCTATGAAATCTTTGTTTCTTTTTGTGGTCATGTTCACCCAAATTAATGCAATTTATTGGCCTTAAATTAAGATAAATGTGTTTCGGCCATGATTAAATTTAAATTTCTGTAATTGAGGATAATATTGGAAGTATTGTCTTCAATTACACAAGCAGAGACATTAAATTGTTCACAGTTATTCATTGTAGAGTGCTGACCCATTATGTATATACAATATGATTTGGTTAGGTTTTTAATACAGCAAGTAAGAAAATAGAAGAAATGAAAAATGAAAAGCAGGCATATTTCCAGAATTTACTTGGTTCGCTATTAGCCTGTCGTCGTGTCCAAATAATTTGGACCTTTCCGTGGCTACTTCCCATTTTCAAGCTTTCCAATTTACATATTTGTACATGATCCTAGTGACGGGTCATGAACAGGCTGTGACAAGCCTATTGAGTCTTTTCTCTTTATTTTTACTGTTGGCCTCATTCCTATAAGCGTCTACTAAAGTTTATGTTTTGCTTCGTGTCTTATTTATATTTTACCTCAATAAAACAAACAAAATACTACTTCAACCTACTGCCGAATTTAAGAATGGAGGCGCTATAGCGCCAATCAATATTTGTTGTTTTGGCGCACTGCTTGGGCGTAATAAAGGGAAGGGTAGATTTCTTTTTAAATTAATATTAATGGTTATTTCAAATTTGTAATTATGTGTTAAGAATGTAGACTGAGTACAAAAGTATTTATCCAAATCCACTCTACATTTCCCAAGTATGAATGTGTGGACGGTTTGCTGTCACTTATGAAAAGTCCAAACTTGATCTTCGAGATGGTTTAACTGAACAACTGGCTTATACCTATCGGAAAAATCGAGGTCTGTCTATCCAATGCTACTTAAAACTATGCATGAATTTATAAACCTCTATTAAACTAATAGCAAAAAGAGTCAACAAGAACAAGAAACTAATCCCATCGGGTTCATAATATCCTCCGAACTTCTGTTCAAACACAGCTTTAAATGGTTACTGGAGGACACAGAGCAGTATCCGTAATATATGTAAAACATGGCATTAAACACACAATTTGTTTTATAGCTCATCAATGAGGGAAGACCAAGAGGGAGAACTTGCCATAAAACTAATAAGCCTAGAATAAACTACTTAAGATGGTTTCCAGAGTGCACCAAGAGAGACGCCTAACAAAGCATATAGAATGTTCCAAACTCTATCTTGCTGACGAAAAGCCACATTCACCTGGAACCCAATGATTAGCTCAACACAAGTAAGCCAAAAATTACACTTGGTGTCCAGAAATTTGTGGAGTTTAATTTTGCAAAGCGGTAAATAAAAAATTCAGTCTAACTGAATATTTTGGAAACGTAGTGTCGTTATTATATCTGTTAGTGTTAGGTAATAAAGGTGATTATATGCTGAGAAAGTGTTCAGGAAGGCGTAGTAAAATCTTAATTGGTAAAACTTCTGGATTCCTAGAAATATATAACTTAAACTGGGTGCTTATTGTGTTCAGACAGGACCAAAGAGTTGTAAAAAGAAGCGATTACGTCTCTACTAAAAACAAGACTTTAAAAATCTTCATCCAATAATTTGAGAAGAGGCCAGCAATAAAATCTTAAGATGTCATAGACTACGATATCCAAAAGAAAAGTAGGTTATAATTATGGGTATTAAGGGACAGAAACAAGTGTGTAGCTAGCGACAGCCTAGTGAAAAGTTCCGTCTGTCCATCTGTTGATTGGAGTACAATGTCAAAAATAGGGAACCGCTGAATTTATTTTCATAAAACCTGATGCGGAATAATTTTACGAAAATTTGAAAGACTATTCGAATTTTAATTTACAACGACAACATTTTAACGAATACTTTACTTTAGGACCTACATACATAAAATTGACATAACGATAGACAATAACTCTCAGAGGTACAAGGAATTTTATAGTGCTAATCACACATACAAGCATTTCATTCATACTACGAATAGAGAAAAAATTGCTCTCTGAATACCGGTTTAAAAGGCTGTTGGTGTAATTTCTATGAATTATTTTATTCCATGCGCTTGTATTATTTATTCAGGTAAATTCCAGAAAAAGACCCATAAAACTGAAAGGGATTAAGAATAAATAATGGAAGGAGAAATAAAGGGTTGGAATGGCCCTGTGGCGATGCGGCCCAACGCAGGCCAGGGCCTCCTCATTCTTGAGGTTTCTAGATCACACACAACGACGCATCACATTTGATAGAACTCCTCTAGACGCGTGATCAGTACGTCGCAAAGACCTCTACCTGACAACACACAACACTCACAACAGACAGACATCCATGCCCCCGGTGGGATTCGAACCCACAATCTCAGCAGGCGAGCGGCCGTAGACCTACGCCTTAGACCGCGCGGCCAC
>Ga0123354_10001026_pt1 | contig 31985 bp, 35 predicted proteins | sample TergutLab28metaG_2_FD_97872 | JGI IMG/M metagenome (GOLD analysis project Ga0123354, IMG submission 97872) | Labiotermes labralis P4 segment gut microbial communities from Petit-Saut dam, French Guiana - Lab288 P4 | ecosystem: Host-associated > Arthropoda: Insects > Digestive system > Gut ... | reverse complement strand
GCGTTTGCGTTGAGCAGCAACATCGCCATCGGCTTGCCTGCGATGTTGGAGCGGCCAATGACGACCGCTTCTTTCCCGGCTGGATCGATTCCGTTCGCTTCGAGCATCCTCATCACCCCATAGGGCGTGCAGGGGATGAAACGGGGACTGCCCTGCGCGAGCGCGCCGATGTTGACCGCATGAAAACCGTCGACGTCCTTCTCCGGCGCAATGGCTTCAAGCACGGTTATTTCGTCGATGTGGCGCGGTAGCGGCAACTGCACGAGGATGCCGTAAATAGCAGGGTCGGCGTTGAGTTCGGCTATCTTAGCCAGCAGGGTTTCCTGCGATACGTCTGCCGGATAATTGATTTTCAGCGAGAAAATCCCTACCGCTTCGCAGGCGTTGACCTTGTTGCGCACGTAGATCTGAGAAGCCGGGTCTTCCCCGGCCAGAATCACCGCGAGTCCGGGGCAATGTCCCTGCTTCGCGAGCGCCGCGACGCGTGTTTTGAACGCCGCACGCAGTTCTTCCGCCAAAACTTTGCCATCAATCAAACGAGCGCCCATCGGATACTCCGTTACGGAAAAATATTGATTTTATCAGCCTGTTCAAACCCTGCCTTTCTCACCGCTCGGCAGACACGACCCGCCGTACCAGGCTGGCCATCGTGGTAACGTCCATTTTTTCCATCACCCGCGCACGGTGGACTTCCACCGTCTTGATGCTGATTTCAAGCACATCGGCAATCTGTTTGTTGAGTTTGCCCATGATGATGAGGTCAAGCACTTCGCGTTCGCGTTTCGTAAGTTGCTTCAGTCGATCCTCCGTCTCAGCCTGGCTCTTGCGGCGTTCGCGCTCCCTGCTTTCCCGCGCCAGGCAGTTTCCGACGACTTTCAGCATTTCTTCGTCAGAAAACGGTTTTTCGATAAAATCCTCCGCGCCCTTCTTGAGCGCCGCCACGGCCATCTCCACGTCGCCGCGCCCGGTAATGAAAATCACCGACAGCGCGGAATGTCGCTGGATAAGTTCATCGAACAATTCCAGGCCGCTCATTTCCGGCATGCTCACGTCAAGCAGCAGGCATCCGGCACAATCTCCATCCAAAACCGCAAGAAAGTCCCTGGCGCCGGAAAAAGCCCTGACCGTATAACCATGCGACTCCAGCAACCAGACCAAGGAGTCCCGGTGGTCATTATCATCGTCAACGACGAAAATCTGTTGCACTACTTCACGCATCATTCCGTTCGCCATTTCGCTCACGGGCTGTCTCCTCAATAGGCAAAGTAAAACTGAAAATGGTACCGCCTTCCGGTTCCGATTCCGCAGTCAGGCACCCAGCATGGAACGCGATGATCGAGTGGCAAATAGGCAGCCCCAACCCCATTCCCTCGTCCTTGGTCGTATAAAAAGGTTGAAACAACTGTTTCAAATCTTCACCGTCGATGCCGTGGCCCCGGTCGATTACCGAGATTTCCACGACATGCCCTTCCCCCGTCCTCGCCCTCACCGTCAGCACACTCTCATCCTTCGGGGTGCCCTTCATGGCATCCAGCCCGTTGCGTGCGAGATTGAGCAACACCTGTTCAATCAGAATCTGATCGGCGTAAACATCCGGCAGGTTGGGAGCGATTTCGGCAGACAAACGGATGCCACGCAGATGAGCATCGATTTTGATCAGCGTCAGCGCTTCTTTCAGAATGGTTGCCACGGGAGTTGCGTGGCGGCACGGTTCTCTTTTTTTCACGAACGCACGGATACGCGCAATGATCTCGCCCGCCCTTTCGGCCTGGGACGCCGCTTTTTGCATCGTAGGCAACAATTCTTCCATGTCTGCCCCGGCCTGCATGCGTGCGATGCAACCGTTGCAATAGTTGGCAATGGCCGACAAGGGCTGATTGAGTTCATGCGCCAGCGTTGAGGCCATTTCACCTAAGATAACCAAGCGTCCGTTATGGGCGATGCGTTCTTCCTGCCGACGAATATTTTCAGCGGTTTTTTTGCGATCCGTAATGTCGGTGGCGATACCCAACCGAACGATGCGCCTGTCGACCCAGACCACCGCCTGTTCTTTCACGTGATACCAGCGCCCGGTGCGCGGTTGCAGCAACTCCCCGTCGAAAAGCTCGCAGGGTGCATCCGGCGCTTCGACCCCGTCTGGGTATACCCGGTAGTCCCCACGCTCCGGCAGGGGTATGGCCCATTTGCCCCATTCGCGCAAAATCTGACCCACGGCGTCGAACCCGTGCAGTGCCCGGAAGGCACGGTTGGCAAAAAGAATTTCGCCGCTGTGCGCATCGGCCACATATACGGCAGCTTCCAGCCCGCTCAGCACGGCATCCAGAGGCTCATTTGCACTGTTGGCTATGACTGCCGTGTTTTGCATATTTTTTCCGACCCGACAAACCCGCACCTGTAGCAGTTTCGTGTTACATAATCTCCTTGGGCTAGAATTGAGTGGTTATCAATTCACCGAGATTGAAACAATGAACCCGGACATTATCCACCTAAATGACATCCGGCGCATACGCGACGAGGCTGAATGCCTCGCGGATGGGCCAACGATAGATGCCGCCATCGGCCGCATGGCCTTGGACATTACCAATCGGCTGTCCAATACCGACCCGCTCGTTCTTGTGGTCATGAACGGCGGGCTCATTCTGGCCGGACGGTTGCTGCCCCTATTCGATTTTCCGCTCGAACTCTCCTGGCTCCATGCGACCCGTTATGGGCACGACTGCCAGGGCGGAAAAATCGAATGGCATGCGCCCCCGAACATAGATATGCATGAACGCACAGTACTTGTCGTTGATGACATTCTCGATGTCGGCCATACCCTGCTTGCCATCACCAACCGCCTGCTCGAACAGGGCGCAAGCAAAGTGCTTACTGCGGTGCTCGTCGACAAACAGCACAATCGCAAGGCACTCCCCGGCCTCAAGGCCGATTTCACCGGGTTGGAATTTCCGGATCGGTTTCTGTTCGGATCAGGGATGGATTACCGTGGATACTGGCGAAACGCCGTCGGTATCTATGCCGTGAAAGATTTATGAACCCAGAACAACCACGGACAACGCGATGCTGATTACTTTCAAATCCAAAGTCGGGGCAGACGTCCTCATGTTCGGCGATACCGCCCAGGAATTGCTCGCCTTGCTCAATAAAGATGGCAATGCTGCGCAAGGCATCGTCACCGTCGAACAATTGCCCGAAGCCATCGCGCGGCTGGAATCCGCCATCCAGGCCGAGCGCATGCGGCAGAATGCAAAGAGCGCCGACGAGACTGAGGCCGAGGAGGAGGCCGAAGCCGAAGCCGGGCGCACCGGCATGGCCGCGCCCGTGAATATCGCCCAGCGCGCCTGGCCACTGCTCGACCTGTTGCGTTGTTCGCGCGCTGCCGGTGAGCCGGTAATCTGGGATGCACGATAAACATATGGGCACCTCGAAAAACATCGGGTTTGGATAAAAGAGCAAAAATTTTTCCAATGAAATCAAAGGGAAATTTTTCTGACTCCATGAAACAAGGGAGTTTTTCGAGGTGCCCATATATTTATTTCTCAAAAACTTAATTTAAGGAGAAAATATCAATTGGTGTGTAAAAAATACCCTGGAGCTTCATCTCCGCCGTTTTACTCTTTTCCATTCGAATCTCACGGAGACTTTTTATGAACAAATACGCGGCTGAATTTATTGGAACATTCTGGCTCGTCCTCGGCGGTTGCGGCAGCGCGGTATTGGCTGCAGCCTTTCCGGAACTTGGCATCGGACTGGTTGGGGTTTCGCTCGCTTTTGGCCTGACCGTGCTCACGATGGCTTTCGCAATCGGCCATATTTCCGGCTGCCACCTGAACCCGGCTGTTTCTATCGGCCTTTTCGCGGCGGGCCGCTTCGAGGGTAAGGAATTGTTGCCCTACATCGTCGCCCAGGTTCTTGGCGGCATTGTGGCTGCCGGTGTCCTGTATCTGATTGCCAGCGGCAAACCGGATTTCGTCCTGGGCGGCTTTGCCTCGAACGGTTACGGCGAGTACTCGCCCGGCGGGTATTCGCTATTCGCCGCGCTGGTCTGTGAAATCGTGATGACCGCGATTTTTCTGTTCGTCATCATTGGAGCAACGAGCCGGAAAGCCCCGCCTGGATTCGCGCCCATCGCCATCGGCCTCTGCCTGACGCTGATCCACCTGGTCTCCATTCCCGTCACCAACACGTCAGTCAATCCCGCGCGCAGTACTGCCGTAGCGGTTTTTGTCGGAAGCGGGGCTCTCGCGCAGCTCTGGCTGTTCTGGGTAGCGCCTATCGTAGGTGGCATCCTGGGCGCATTGGCCTACAAGGCCATCGACAAGGATCAGGAATAAGAGACGGAATGTTACCCTGCCGCCCCTACGGTTTCAGACCACCATCAGGTGTCAGAATGTCGTAGGGGCAGTATTTTGCCGCTCCAGACTTGCTGACGAACCCTTGATTTTCTCTGAGATCATGCTGCTGACAGGTTTGGGTATTGTGGGCACGGTTACGCGCAGATGGCGGGTTACGGCGTAAACGGGTGTAGATTAGCAGGGTGTTCAAAAACTATTTTTCAGATGCCAGAGTCCACAAAACGGGTCAAAATCAGTCCGAAAAGCGCTTTACAAGGTAGTTTTCGGCCATTTTTGGCCTTGTAGGCATAGGTTTCTCCAGTGCTTCAGGCTTTTTGAGCATCCTGTTAGAGGAGCGTAGAAGGCGACGACACGGACGGGCTGTAAGCGCTGATTTATTAAACCGGCAATCAAATACGCGATGAAATTACACATAGCTTATTGATTTTAATGGAGTATATGCATGTGGAGTATATGCATGAATAAAAGTTGCCGGGTTAATAAAAAGCTCGCCTGCATGCTCGGTTTCCGATAAGTTTTGTTTTTTTTAACAAAAGGTAGAATACATCAGCGCTTCCCCAGAGCAAAAAACCACAGTGTGAGGGGCGTCCTCACACTGCGGGTCAGATTTTTCAATAATGCGCCAAGTTATTGGTCTTCTGACGACGCTCAAAATTTTTTCAGCGCAGCTCTTGTCGCAGGTCCGACAATGCCGTCAACAGCAAGCCCCTTCCCGCTCTGGAAGTTGCGCACAGCGGTATTCGTTGCTGGGCCGAAACTTGCGTCTATCTTCAAACCAGCGCCAAATTGATTGAGGTGCCATTGAATCCAGCGCACACCATCTCCCGAACTGCCTTGTTTCAGGGCTGCTGCGGGTTCCGAATATGGACATACCGGTTTCGGTGCCGGAGTGGGCGCCGGTGTCGGGGAAGTTGCTGACACCGCAACAGCCGCCTTCAGCGCATATCTTGTCGCAGGTCCGACAATGCCGTCAATCGTAAGCTCATAATTTCTCTGGAAGTTACGCACAGCGGTATTCGTTGCTGGGCCGAAACTCGCGTCTATCTTCAAACCAGCGCCAGTTTCATTGAGGTGCCATTGAATCCAACGCACACCCTCCCCCGAACTGCCTTGTTTCAGAGCTGCCGAAGGTTCCGCATATGGACATCCTCCAAATGGCTGTGGTGGTGGTACTGATCCTATACCAAATGCCGAAAGAATACCTTTGGCAGCGGTATCAATATTTCCCATGAGTTTTCTTATATCATCAGTGTTGCTGATAAAGCAACTCTCCACCAACCTATACGAGTAACCAGCAGATGCTGCCCGCCTAGGGTTTGCAAGGTCATTACGAGCATCTATCGTCTGAGAGCGCCCAGGAAAATAACCATTAAGCCAATTAGCCAGAGCATTGTCATAATTATCCGGCTTGAGTCCCGCATTTATGATGACATGCCCACCACGTGCACTCGCACTCACGGAGCTATCGAGATGTAGTTCCAATAGCTCAAAGTCTTTAGCGATATTGAGGCTTGAAATTCCATTGTCAGCATAATAATTTCTATTGACGTCCCCAAGGGTCACGCTTGAACCACCAAGGTTTTTGATGCGTTGTGCGAGTTGACGAACGCAGTCGGCTTCTTTGTAGCCATTTCCAACAGCCCCTGAATCTCCAGCACCATGCCCAGCAATTACGAATAACTTTGCCATTATCTTCCTCCCTTAAAATACAATGACATTGTTCGATGCGTTACCTGCAAAACAGGCTATGTACAGGCTTTCTCCATAACGGAGATATGCCTTTGCCCTTAGGAAACTCTGCACAACCCTTTTTCTGGATTGTTTCGTCGCTTTGATCCTCGCAATGACTGAGCAGGAAGGTCAATGGATTCAACCAATACCGTCATTGCAAGCGAAGCGAAGCAATCCAGTGTTGGGGTTGTGCAGAGTTTCCTTAATGTACGTTTGTGTCGTAGTTCGTGCATGGACGTCAACTTCAATAACGAGCACCCTGACCATGCAGAATTGAAACGATGGGGACTGGATCATTATTACTCCTCTTCGTCCTCCTTCTTTTCATTTGCCAGTTCTTCAAGTGCTCCGACAGTCATTATTTCGCCTTCTGCTAATTCGATGCTCAGCACATTTTTGACGAACTGCGGGTCAATTGGTGCTGCCTTCGGGTCAATCGCTATTACCTTCGAGTCAGGCTTTGCCATGATTCTCTCCTTTGAAATTGTATTATTAATCCGGCCCAAAAATAACTGGATTTCTGTATGCTGGACAAGGCAAAGACCTTCATGTGCGCCTTATCAGCCATGCCAGAAACCGTTCGATCTTATTTCCGGCATCCTTCCGCCGCCTATGCGTATCAGGGTATTTAAAGGCCGGGTTAATAACATCGTCTGATAACCCGACCTGTAACAGGTCGGGTTATCCTAATGAAGCTCAAAATTGTTTCAGCGCAGCTCTTGTCGCAGGTCCAACAGAGCCGTCAACAGCAAGCCCCTTCCTGCTTTGGAAGTTGCGAACAGCGGTATTCGTTGCTGGGCCGAAACTCCCGTCTATCGTCAAACCCGCGCCAGTTTGATTGAGGTGCCATTGAACCCAGCGCACACCATCTCCCGAACTGCCTTGTTTCAGAGCTACTGTAGGTTCCGAATATGGACATACCGGTTTCGATGGCGAGATAGGGTTCGGTGTCGGTGTCGGTGTCGGTGTCGGTGTCGGGGTTGACCCTACAGAAGCTTTCAGTGCAGATCTTGTCGCAGGTCCGACAATGCCGTCAACAGCAAGCTTCTTGCTGTTCTGGAAATTACGCACGGCGGTATTCGTTGCTGGGCCGAAACTTCCGTCTAATATCAAATTAGCGCCAGTTTTAATGAGATGCCATTGAATCCAACGCACACCATCTCCCGAGTTGCCTTGTTTCAGAGCTACTGTAGGTTCCGAATATGGACATACCGGTTTCGATGGCGAGATAGGGTTCGGTGTCGGTGTCGGTGTCGGTGTCGGTGTCGGTGTTGACCCTACAGAAGCTTTCAGCGCAGATCTTGTCGCAGATCCGACAATGCCGTCAACAGCAAGCTTCTTGCTGTTCTGGAAATTACGCACGGCGGTATTCGTTGCTGGGCCGAAACTTCCGTCTAATATCAAATTAGCGCCAATTTTAATGAGATGCCATTGAATCCAACGCACACCATCTCCCGAGTTGCCTTGTTTTAGAGCTGCTGTGGGTTCCGGATATGGACATCCAGGAGTCGGTATAGGATCACTATCAGGTGGTACCAAACGGTACTGCCAAGTCCATCCACTACTGCTGCGGGAATAAACAGGACCAACAGATACTTCTTTGCCGGTCGAGTCTCCAGGTTTACCATCCGTGTCTTTGTGGGCTCCGCCGAGCTGCCCATTTCCGACATACATTTCTGTATGGAATTCTTCATGCAGGTAAATATCACCTGGTTGTGCATCATTGAAGTTTCCACTAAAAGGCAGGCATTTGAAACCAGCTCTTGTGAAATCATTCTTCATAGTGCCCGTGTAGCCACTTCCTGTTGACACGTTATAGCCTGCTGCGTTAGCAGCCAGATACATAAGACTCGAGCAATCCACATCAGGGTTTCGCCAGCGGTTTGTCTGGGAGTATCCAACACTCTTATCATCACAGGCTCGCTTGACGTAATCCACCATCACTTCTCTGCGTCCCATACTACTTTCCTCCTTAAAGCTGAGTTATTGGGCACCTCGAAAAACCCCCTTGTTTCATGGAGTCAGAAAAATTTCCCTTTGATTTCATTGGAAAAATTTTTGCTCTTTTAGTCAAACCCGATGTTTTTCGAGGTGCCCTATTGTCTTTTAGTGAAGTTCAAATGGCACTTTTCAGTGCCGCTCTTGTCGCAGGCCCGACAGAGCCGTCAACAGCAAGCCCCTTCCTGCTCTGGAAGTTGCGCACAGCGGTATTCGTTGCTGGGCCGAAACTCCCGTCTATCGTCAAACCAGCGCCAGTCTGATTGAGGTGCCATTGAATCCAACGCACACCATTTCCCGAACTGCCTTGTTTCAGAGCTGCTGTGGGTTCCGAATATGGACATACCGGTTTCGGTGCCGGTGTCGGTGTCGGTGTCGGAGTGGGCGCCGGTGTCGGGGAAGTTGCTGACACCGCAACAGCCGCCTTCAGCGCATATCTTGTCGCAGGACCGACAATGCCGTCAATCGTAAGCTCATAATTTCTCTGGAAGTTACGCACAGCGGTATTCGTTGCTGGGCCAAAACTCCCGTCTATCGTCAAACCAGCGCCATTCTTATTGAGGTGCCATTGAATCCAACGCACACCCTCCCCCGAGTTGCCTTGTTTCAGAGCTGCCGAAGGTTCCGCATATGGGCATCCTGTGGAAGACGGCACCGGACTTGTGCCCGAGTCTACTAGTGGATGATAGATGAACCCTTGAAACGTATACCCACTCATTCCATAAGGTGGAGAGAGGTCTCTTACATAAAACCTTGTGCCGCTATAGCCACTATTAGATGTTACTATAGAGCCATTAGCATTTATTTTCTCAACTACAGCAACATGTCCTGCACCATCGCTAGAATCCCCGACGCGGCCCTTCGCCCAACAAATTACCGCGCCAAGTTTTGGTGATGACCCTCTGGCATAACCATCACCAGCCCTATACCAATCTTCGGCGTTGCCTTTGCTTAACCTGGGTTTACTGCCAAGCAATTCCATGAATCTACCCCAAGCATAACCGACACAGTTGGGTAATACAGAATTACTAGATCCAATTCGAATACAGTCATTGTTCCCCCCCTTAGAAGAGTGGATCCAATTAAGATCTGAAGGGCTAGGCTCTGCTAATCTCGGAGTGAATGCTATCATTATTTCTCCCCCTGCTAGGATTCCACGGCTGCTTGTTCAAAGCCCGTGTCAAAAGTTGTCTGGGCGCCATCATCTTCAATGACAGCTTGTTCAAAACCTGTGTCAAAGGTTGTTTGGATGCCATCGTCTTCGTTAATGACATCTCTATTGTCTTGCGACATGTCTATCCTCCTTTTGTTGATTTTGGGTTGCACTACTACTACTCTATGTATATCAACATATACATATCGAATATCCAGAACGACAGGAGTTGAGTAGCAACGATGCGCTTCTCGGCTTATGTGAGCACATCAAAGCACCATCGTCTTTCTCTCCTTTAATAACTGCGCTGACGTTTATTTGATAACCTGATAGAATCGTGCACAACTGAACCGACAAAACCATGCAACAAAATCATACGCAACATGTTGATTTTTAACGTATTATATTGTATTGATGAAAGCTGTCAGGTCGGAAGTGTATCCAACCGCGCCGATGAGTGTCAACATTTTTTTACAAGTCAAGTGTATATTATACGGATGTCTCAAAAAACCCTTTTCACACTCGGACTGTTTCTGGCAAAATTCCGTTGTCGTAGCAATTGTTGTCTGAAATTCCGATGAAATCCCGTAGCGCCATCAAGACTGACCTGTTCGCCGTTGAGCATTGCCCCAAAAGCTCGATAATTCACACTACCGTTCCATCAAACTTACGCAAACCTGTCTGAATGTGAGCGAATTTACTCACCGGCAGGTCTGCTGTTGATTTTCTGCTTCACTGAGGTTGGTTTTGTTCCGCTCTTGCGACCGGATACAGAGCCTTCTTTCTCATATGAGCCTCCCATTTGTGCATGTTTTTCGTATTTTGACCAACGGGATGGATTGCAGCTCTATATACGGCCTTGAGGCAGCATACCTTGCTGCTGTTGGCCCCGATGAAATCCGCTGGCCCGCTCCTCATTCCTCTTGCGAACTCGAAGTTTCCTCAGATTGATTGCGGCATTCACGTCGCGGTGTTGGAGCCGCGCCACGGTAGTGCAGTTCTGCTTCTGCCTGGGGCGACATCCTGGCGCCCGCTCAAACCGAAAATGCTAAACCCCCTGCTTCAAGCTCGCGGCAATGAAATCGTCGAGATCGCCGTCGAGTACGGCCTGGGTATTGCCGACTTCGTAATTGGTGCGCAAATCCTTGATCCGCGACTGGTCAAGCACGTAGGAACGGATCTGATGCCCCCAACCGATGTCGGATTTGCTGTCTTCCAACTTTTGCTGCTCAGCCTGACGCTTGCGCAGTTCCAACTCATAGAGGCGGGCCCGCAACATTTTCATGGCTTCATCCTTGTTGCGATGCTGTGAGCGGTCGTTCTGGCATTGCACGACGGTGTTGGTCGGTATGTGGGTGATGCGTACTGCCGAGTCGGTCTTGTTGATGTGCTGGCCGCCCGCGCCAGAAGCACGGTAGGTGTCGATGCGCAAATCTGCGGGGTTGATACCGATTTCGATGGAATCATCGACTTCCGGGTAGACAAACACCGAACTGAAACTGGTATGCCGCCGCGCGTTGGAATCGAACGGGGACTTGCGTACCAGCCGATGGATGCCTGTCTCGGTGCGCAGGTGGCCGTAAGCGTATTCGCCGCTCACCTTGATGGTGCAGTTTTTGATGCCGGCCACATCCCCTTCGCTCTCTTCGAGCAATTCGACTGCAAAACCCTTTTTCTCCGCATAACGCAAGTACATGCGTTCGAGCATCGCGGCCCAGTCCTGCGCTTCTGTCCCGCCCGCGCCAGACTGGATTTCGACGAAGCAATTGGCCGGATCCATTGGGTTGGCAAACATGCGCCGAAATTCGATCTTTTCGATGGCCTCCGCGAGAGCCTGGATGTCATCCTCGACGGCTTCAAAAGTTTCCTCGTCCTCTTCGGTCTGAGCGAGGTCGAACAAGTCCTTGAGATTGCGCGCATCGCTGCTGACAGTCCCGAGGATCAGGACGACGTCTTCAAGCTGGCGTTTTTCGCGGCCCAGTTCCTGCGCGCGTGCGGTATCACCCCAGACAGCAGGGTCTTCAAGGGCGCGGTTGACTTCTTCCAGCCGGGTAGCTTTGACTTCGTAGTCAAAGATACCTCCGTAACGCGCCCGCGCGCGTGGTGAGGTCATTGATGCGCTCGGCAATGGCGTTCTGGCGTTCTGCTTCCATGGCGGTACCCTGGCATTTTGGAAAATTTGCGTAGTATAGCGGCGAACCGCCGGGCTGACATCTGAAGGATTCCGGATAGACTCACTTCAATGAACCAAAAGGAAAAACCCCTCCTGATCGATACCGGAACCAAAGCGCGCCGGGACACGATGCGCAAACGCGCACAAACTGCGCGGGAAGCCACACCTGTTGCGCACCGTGCCGTATGGGAAGCGGCCATCATGGGGCACCTCGATGCATTAGTCCCTCAACTCGCACCGCGTGTGCTGGCTTTTTGCTGGCCGTTCCGCGCCGAGGCGGATTGCCGTGGATGGGTGGAACGCTGGCTTGCCGGGGACGCTGCCCGCATCGCTGCCTTGCCGGTAGTGCTGAAACCGGGCGTACCGCTTGTTTTCCGGCAATGGGCGCCGGGAGTGGAACTGATACCCGACCGGCACGGCATCCCGTTCCCCGCGCATGGGGAAGAGGTTGCGCCGGATGTAGCGCTTGTGCCGCTTAACGCTTTCGATGCACGGGGATACCGGCTCGGCTACGGCGGCGGCTATTTCGACCGCACGCTGGCCGCGATGCGGATGGTCGCGGTAGGCGTCGGCTTCGAGCTTGGACGTGAAAGCGACGTTTTGCCGCAAGCACACGACCATGCAATGGACTGGCTGGTAACGGAAGCCGGGGTTTTTCCTGCAGCGCGTGGCTGACAGGGCATTCCCGGTTTGACGCAAAGCTTTACATATCCGCCGGAATGAGCCGTTTGTTGCCGTGATGGTCGAGCGCCACGTAGGTCAATCTGGCTTCCGTCACCTTGATCGCCACCGCGTTTTCCGGGTTGCGTTCCACGTAGACTTTTACGTCGACGGTGACTGAAGAGTTCCCCACCGTCACAACTTCCGCGTAGAAGCTCACCAGATCGCCCACTGAAACGGGCTGCTTGAAAATAAAAGAGTTGACCGCCACTGTGGCTACCCGCGAGCGCGCGCGGCGCCGGGCGGCGATCGATCCGGCGATATCGACCATCGACATGATCCAGCCGCCGAATACATCACCCGCCGGGTTAGTGTCAGCAGGCAGAGGGACGACCCTCAACGCGGGCTGATGCTCGCATGATTGATCTGCTACGTGGGGAGGTACCGGGTTTTCGTCACTCATTACATTTCCTTACGAACGGTTGATCCTTTCTTCTATAGTACCTAGTATCGCCGTCATTCGCTGTACCGATATAATGACAGGCTATTTCAGCCCCTGCTTCAGAATGTTTCCCTCCATGAGTATCGACCCCAAAGCACTACTGACTGAACTGATTCGAGCCGCCCTGAAGAGCGTAGCCCCAGAACATGCTGGCACACCCATCCTACTGGAACGGCCCCGGCAGGCAGGGCATGGCGACTTCGCCACCAATATCGCCATGCAGCTTGCCCGGACGCTCAAACGCAACCCACGCGAACTGGCGGGGCTGCTGCGCGCCGAATTGCCCCCTTCCAAATGGGTGGAAAAGGTTGAGGTGGCCGGGGCGGGTTTCATCAACTTCACATTTGCCCCAGCGGTAAAAACGGCAGTGGTGGTTGACGCGCTCACCCAGGGCAAGGACTGGGGGCGCGGCAAACCCAGGGGCGTAAAGGTACAGGTCGAGTTCGTGTCGGCCAACCCGACCGGGCCGCTGCATGTCGGGCATGGCCGCGGGGCCGCCTATGGCGCTTCTCTTGCCGATGTGCTCGCTTTTGCCGGGTTCGAGGTAAGCCGCGAGTATTACATCAATGATGCCGGGCGGCAGATGGACATCCTGGCGCTGTCAACCTGGTTGCGTTATCTGGCGCTGTTCAACATCAATGTCGAATTGCCACCAAACGCTTACCGGGGCGAGTACGTCGCCGAAATGGCTCAGGAACTGCGCATCGCGCACAACGACCGCTTCGCGCACGTCGCTGCCGCCGACGTGCTGAACGGCGTGCCGGAGCTGCCGCCGCCAGAACGTTGCGATGACAAGGAAGCCAAGGCACAGCGGGAACAACACCTGGACGCGCTGATTGCTAACGCCAAGCGCCTGCTTGGCGAAGATTACCAATGGGTGCACGGTTTTGTCCTCAACGAACAACTCGGCGACGTGCGTGACGATTTGCAGGAATTCGGCGTGCGTTTCGACAAATGGTTTTCGGAACGCAGCCTTTTCGATACGGGGCTGGTCGAGCGCGCCGTTTCCCGACTTGAGCGCGCGGGTCACGTCTACGTACAGAACGGCGCAAAGTGGTTCCGTTCCACCGCCTTCGGCGATGAAAAGGATCGTGTCGTGCAGCGCGACAACGGCATCTACACCTATTTCGCCTCCGACATTGCCTACCATCTCAACAAGTATGAGCGTGGGTTCGGCCACATGATCGACATCTGGGGCGCAGACCATCACGGCTATGCGCCACGCGTCAAGGGCGCGGTCGAGGCACTGGGACTCGACCCGGCGCAGTTGGACGTGGCGCTGGTGCAGTTCGCTGTGCTCTACCGAAACGGGCAAAAGACGTCGATGTCGACCCGCGCGGGCGAATTCGTCACCCTGCGCGAGTTGCGCAACGAAGTCGGCAAGGATGCCTGCCGCTTTTTCTATGTGCTGCGCAAAAGCGACCAGCATCTCGACTTCGACCTCGACCTTGCCAAGAGCCGGAGCAATGAAAACCCTGTGTACTATGTGCAATATGCGCACGCGCGAGCCTGTTCCGCATTGAGAAAATGGGGGGACGAACTGGCGGGGTTGGTTGAAGCTGACACCGGCGTTTTGGGCAGCGAACATGAACTGGGGCTGTGTGCGCGGTTAGCGGCGTTTCCAGAGACCGTGCAAACGGCGGCGGACGATTACGCGCCGCACCAGATTGCGTTTTATCTCAGGGAACTGGCGGCCGACTTCCATAGCTGGTACAACGCTGAACGCATGCTGGTCGATGAAGAGGCAGTGAAACTGGCACGTCTGGCGCTGGCCGGGGCAATTCGCCAGACATTGGCGAATGGGCTGGCTCTCCTGGGCGTATCCGCACCCGAATCAATGTAACAATGTAATAGGATTGGTGGCATAGCCACCGCAGGAACGGAGTTTTTCAGTGAGTCGAAAAAAAAACAGAACCCCACGTTCTCCCAAACGCTTTTCGTATAGCCGGGGCGGAACCATCATGGGAGTTTTCGTCGGCATGATCCTGGGTGCCGTCATCGTCACCATTGCGGTAGCCATCTTCAACCAGAACGACAACCCATTCAGCCAGACCCTCTCGACGAAACAGGCGGCGGATACGGCCACAGCCACGCAGCAAACGCCCCCGTCGGTGGCCGCATTGCCAGGCAAGCCGGGAGACCGTCCAGCAGAGAAACCTGACTACACTTTTTTCAACACCTTGCCAAATGGGGAAAATGCACCGATAACGCCCCTTCCCCCTGCTGAACTACCGCAACCCCAGGCCACAATTGCCCCGGCACAGACTACTACCCCCACAAAACAGATATACCTGCAACTGGCAGCTTTCGAAAATGCAGAGCAGGCTGATGACCTCAAGGCGCGGTTACTTCTGATGGGACTCGATCCTGTCACGCAGCGAGCCCAGTTGCCCGACGGGCGAATCGTACACCGCATCCGTATCGGTCCGTTTACTGACCGTGAAGATTTGAAGGCGATGCGCGCCCGACTGGTTTCAAGCGGTTTCAGCGCCGAGGAAGTCTCCAACTAAATAGCTGGATTGAACTATTTCCATACCGTTCATCTTTTCATCAGACAAGGAGTTTCAATATGAACCGCCGAGAGGCCCTGCAAAAACTAGGAGTGTTTGCGTTGCTCGCCAACCCGATGAGCCTTGCCTTCGGACAGGCGCCTGAAAGTTTCCAGGTCTTGCAATCCGAAGTGCCGGTCAATACGGCAGGCAAAATTGAAGTATTGGAATTCTTTCACTACGGTTGTTCGCACTGCCATGAGTTTGAGCCTCTAGTTGCTCAATGGGCCGAACGTTTGCCCGACGACGTGGTTTTCACGCGGGTTCCGGTGATATGGGGAAAACAGCTCGAAGGTGTGGCGCGCCTGTATTACACGCTTCTGGTCACGAAACGGCTCGACCTGCACGAAACAATTTTCACTGCCGTACAGGAAAAACGGATGCAACTCGATAATCTGGATGTCGTGCGCGAATGGGCCAAGGCAAACAAACTGGACGTGCCGTCCTTCATGGGCACTTATGAATCGTTCGGGGTAAATACGCTAGTGAAGCGCGCCCAACAGCTTATCAAAAATTACAAGATCGATTCCGTGCCTACGCTAGCGGTAGGCGGACGATTTATGACATCAGCATCTATGGCCGGTAGCCATGAAGCTGTGCTCAAGGTCGTTGACAGCTTGATCGAGCGTGTGCGCAAGGGGGCATGAAACCTGCCATGCCCGTCTCGCCCCTGCTTACCCTGTCCCCACTCGATGGCCGCTATTACAACAGCCTGGAAGAACTACGTGGCCACTTTTCCGAGCATGGACTGATCCATAACCGGGTACGGGTGGAAATCGCTTGGTTGAAGGCGCTTGCTGCTGAACCCGCGTTGGCTGAAATCGCTCCGTTCTCGCCCGCCACCCTGGAAGAACTCGATGCCGTAATAACGCAATTCAATGCTGATGACAGCGCGGCGGTGAAGGAGATCGAGGCCACCACCAACCACGACGTCAAGGCCATGGAATACTGGCTCAAGAAACGCCTGGGTCATAACGCCGAAGTAATGAAAGTTTCCGAATTCATCCACTTCGCCTGCACTTCGGAAGACATCAACAACACTTCACATGCCCTGATGCTCAAGGCCGGACGCAACGAAGCATTGCTGCCCGCGTTCGACAGGGTCATCGAACGTCTGCGCAAACTCGCCCATCAGCACGCTGAACTGCCGATGCTCTCCCGCACCCATGGACAGCCTGCCAGCCCCACCACCCTGGGCAAAGAGATCGCCAACATCGCTGCCCGCCTGATCCGTGCGCGCGACAGGATTGCAGCGGTGAACCTCACCGCAAAGTTCAACGGCGCGGTCGGCAACTACAACGCCCACCAAGCCGCCTGGCCGGATTTCGACTGGGAAGCCTTTAACCGCCGTTTCATCGAATCGCTCGGGCTGGAATTCAATCCCTGGACCATCCAGATCGAGCCGCACGACACGATGGCGGAACTGTTCGATGCGGTTGCGCGCGCCAACACCATTGCTATCGATGCCTGCCGCGACATCTGGATGTACATCTCGCTGGGTTACTTCAAGCAAAAGCTCAAGGAAGGCGAAATCGGCTCCTCCACCATGCCGCACAAGGTCAACCCCATCGACTTCGAAAACGCTGAAGGCAATTTCGGCCTCGCCAACGCAGTGCTGCGCCACTTCAGCGAGAAACTACCGATTTCGAGGATGCAGCGCGACCTCACCGACTCCACCGTCCTGCGCAACATGGGCGTAGGGTTTGGTCACAGCGTACTTGCCGCTTCCAACATGCTGCGCGGCCTCGGCAAACTCGAAGCCGACCCGGCACGGCTCACCGCAGACCTCGACGCCTGTTGGGAAGTGCTCGCCGAACCGATACAGACCGTGATGCGCCGCTTCGGCATTGCCCACCCTTACGAACAGCTCAAGGAACTCACGCGTGGAAAGGGTATCACCCGCGAAGCCTTGCTCGCCTTCATCGAAACGCTGGATATCCCTGAAGAAGAACGCAAGCGCCTGGGCGCGATGGCCCCGTCAAACTACATTGGCAAGGCGGCCGAATTGGCGCGGCGGGTTTGAAGGGCATTGCGATGGGTCTTACCGAAACACTCAAGGGCCTGCCCGGCATATCGCATCTGACCGCCATGGATCTCTTCGCCATCGACGGTACGTTGGCGGGCACAATAGAAAACAAGACTGGTCAGGCGGCCTCGCTTTCCATCTACAACCACCTTGCCCAACTCCACGGCGCGATTACGCCGGAGGCTGCAAGGAAAGGGCTGGAACTCTACGGTGAGCACAGCGAAGAGGCGCGTTTGAATCCCGGCAAGCATCCCAACATCGACCGCCTGTTCGGACTGATCGAACGCAATGAAACGCTACGGGTAAAACAGGTGTTTGCGGTGTAGAAACACGGGCAAAACGTAATTCCCGCCCTGCCCGCATGAAGACAAGGCGGTTCAACGCTGCAAAATTTGCCAGCGCCCGATATGTTCGCTTTCGCCCGATTCGTCTGGTTCGGCCTGCCCGCAGACTACGCGCGCGCAACGCCCAGCCCGTAGCCAGGCGGCAGCAAGCGTCCGCAACCGTTGCCAGTAAACCGCCGCGTCGCCGGGCCAGGGTTGATAGAGCACGTTTTCAATGCAAGGAAAACTCTTTTTCAGGGCAATGGCGGCAACAATGGGCTGCGAAGCGAGGAAATCGAACGGAAATACTGCTTCGCGGGCAATTTCAATGCAGGAGATGAGGCGGTACCCGACAGCAGCAACACCTATCTGCGAACCCCACAAGACCGCGGTCGGCATGTCAGGTTGTTTGTCGAGAACCGAAGCCAGACCGACGATGACGAGTTCGATCAGTGAACCGGCACGGCGTAACGGCACGCTGGAGTGCTGGCGCGCAAGAGCGGAGAGGGTGGCAGTATCGAAGCTGTGTTCGTGCATGGATCCAATCCACGGCGTATTCATGGGCAGTCTCCCGGATCGGGGCAGCGCTCAATGACCAGGGCGACGGTACTGCCGCCAAAACCGACGAAATTGAGCAACAGCCGATGCGGCAAGCCGTGACATGCCTGCCAGGCGGGCGTGTCGGCCAGGGCCAGCAGGGCGGTAAGCTCAGCGGGGCCGCTGGCTCCCAATGTGTGCCCGAGCCGACGCTTGAAGCTGATTTTCGGTGGCCGCCGGGAACCGAAAACGAAGTCAAGCGCAGCGTTCTCGGCCTCATCGATAGCGGGCAAGCCGTTACGGTTCGGTTTGACGATGTCGATGGCCTGCGCGGCGAGTCCGGCTTCATCGAGCGCAGCGGCAATGTTGGCGGCGATGACCCGTCCATCGGGAGTTGGCAGGGTAGCCGAGTAGCTGTCGATGCAGAGCCGGCACGCGGCAATTCGCCAACCCGGCCCGGGTTGCGCGGTAAGGCGCAGGCCAGCGGCGGCTTCGCCGAGAATCAGCCCACTACCCTCTTCCGTGCGTGTAAGCAGGTTGAGGCTGACAAAACCGGCAAACACCGTGTTGCAGCCGAAATCGACGCCAAGCACCACTGCTTCATCTATTTCACCGCAAGCAATCAGGGTGGAGGCGGCTTCAAGTGCGGCCAGCCCGGAAGAGCAGGCAGTAAAGAACATCCATGGCATGGCCTTGCAGCCAAAAGCAGCCTGTATCTCCCTGCCGAATACGACACTGTCGTCAACGGGCAGCGCAACCACCCCGGTAACACGGGCAAGGGTTTCGAATTCGCCGATCCCGTTTGAGGAGGAACCGACGAAAAACGGCAGGTCTTGAAGCGAATCCGAGGGTTCCCCGGCGGTAAATTCGCCTGCGAGCAGGCCGAGTGCGCGCCGTGCACGGGCCGTCCAACCCTCTTCCTCGATGGGTAAGGCAAACCAGGGCCAGGATTCGCCAAGCAGACTGTATTCAGAGAGATTTTTTTTACCCGCGAGCAGCGATTCGGTGGCTTCAAACACGGAAAGCCCAAGGGCCGAAACATGGGCGATGCGGTCGATGTAAACAGGGCGAACCTTATTCATACAGCCGCTTTGCCCTGCTCTTCCAGCCATGCCGCGAGATTGGCAACGTTGGTGAGGATACGGCGGGTTTCCTTGCTATCGGTGAGCCGGACGCCAAATTTTTTTTGAAGCGCCATTGACAATTGCAAGGCATCGAGCGAATCCAGCGCAAGCCGTGTCCCCGCACCAAACAGGACTTCATCGTCGGCAATGGAAGCGGGATCGCAATCTTTGTCGCAGGACTGAACGATCAGGGTTTTGAGGGCAAGTTTCAGGTCGCTCATGTCAAAGCGGTACGGCGGTTGAGGAAAACGGTAGCAGCAAGCGCGGCAAGGCCGAAACAGCCCAGCGCACAGACGGCGGGCAGAACGTCACCAATGCTACCCTGACGCAGCATGACCTGGTGAAAGCCTTCAAGTGCCCAATCCATTGGGGAGATGCGCGTCCAGGCTTGCATCGTGGCGGGCATTACGAAGCGGGGCACCATGATGCCACCGATGGCCCCCATCAGGATGTTGCCGACGCCACCAAGGATGGTAGCCTGTTCGCTGCTGCGCGCAAGGTTGGCGATGAAAAGCGCCCAACCAACTGCCGCGACGCTGACGCTTAAGCTCAGTATCAACAGGGCCGCAATTGCCGCCGCATTGCTGGGAAGAACCAGGGCCTCGCCGCCGCATAGCGGCACGATCCAGCGCCCGAATGCAACCATGACCACTGCCTGTATCTGGTTGACGATGACGAAAGGCACGAATTTACCTGCCAGCACAAGGCTGAAAGACACCCGTTGGGCATGGAGCCGCTGCAGGGTTCCGTGCTGCCGCTCACCAATAAAAATTGTTGAAATCGGAATAACGACGAAAAACATTGAAAAAATGAGCCAGGCCGGAACATTTTGCTGTACGGAGGAAGGCAGTACGGCAGCAGTCCCGTTGTCAAGATTGCCGACAGACTCGATTGCGATTTCCGACTTGCCGATGCGCTCCGTGACCTGACGCAATTCCGGCAGCATCACGCTTTGCCCGAGGCGTTCGAGAACCTGCGTGAGCCAGACCCGTGTGACCACTGCTTCAACATGCTGGCGGAAGCCGTCGCGTACCATGCCCGGGACAGCAGGGTCGGCCAGGAAACGCAGTTCGGGAGCCTGGTTCGTACCGATCTGGCGGGCAAATCCCTGCGGAATTACGACTACGAAGGCAATTTCTCCGTCCCGCACCCGGAGGCGGGCATCTTCCTCACTGGCCGGGGGAGCGGCTTTATTGAGCAGGTCGACGCTGCCCAACTGGGCATCGAGCACATGGGAAACCGGGGTATCGTCGAAGTCCAGCACTGCATAGGCGAGAGAGGCTTCCCGTTGACCGGAAAGAGAGTCCGCAAGCGCAAGCGACATGATCAGGATAAAAATCGCGGGCATGATGAAGAGCGCAGCCAACCCGTGCCCGTCGCGTAGGAGCGCCAGCCATTCTTTTTTCCACAGAGCCGCGAGCCGGATAAACAGTCGGATTCCCCTTGTGCCAGACTCAGTCCCGCAGCGAATGCCCGGTGAGTTCGATGAAAACCTGCTCCAGCGTCCTGCCGCGCGTAACGGTCGCAACAGGCCCTGTGAGCAGCACTTTACCGTGGTCGATGATCGAGATATCGGTGCACACCATTTCCACTTCTTCCATATAGTGACTGGTGTAGAGCACGGTGCGCCCGTCCGCGGCAAACTGCCGGATGGCTTCGAGCAGAAAGCGGCGTGACTGCGAATCGACGCCCACGGTCGGTTCGTCGAGCAAAAGGATCTCCGGTTCGCCGGTAAGCCCGATCGCCAGGTTCAGCCGCCGCCGCAACCCGCCGGAGAGTTCTCCTGTGCGCTGGTTGGCGACGGTTTCAAGGCTGGAAAAAGCCAGCGCCTTGGCGTATTGGCATTGCCGCTCCCGGCGGGGCAGCCCTTGTACACCAGCGAAGAACCTGAGGTTTTCAGCCACGGTCAGCATCGGGTAGAAGGCGTAGTCCTGCGGAACCAGTGCAATGGCATTGGGCCGCGCAGCCCGCCAGCCGTCGAGCGGTTCGCCATCGATGGCAATGCTCCCCTCCCGGGGCGTGAGCAACCCGGCCAACAGCGAAATCAGCGTAGTCTTGCCCGCGCCATTCGGGCCGAGCAGGCCGTGAATGCTGCCGTGCGCAATGTCGATCGAAACGCCGTCGAGCGCCGGGGGCGCCTCGGAGCGGTATCGATAGCGGAGATTGTCGATGCGGATCATGAAAGGCGCACGGCTTTGTCCAGCATGGTAAAGAACGCCTTTTCGCGCGCCGCCTGTGCATCCAGCAGGGTTGCGAGACGGCCGGGGTCGAGCGGGTCGCGGTCGCGGATCATGCGTGCAGCGGCGAGTGCAAATTCTCGCCAGAGGTCACCGATCTCGACCAGTTGGGCAGCCAGTTCGGCAAGCACCGGGCGGGCAATGAGCGTGGCAGCTTCTTCGAGAAAGGCCGCGTATAAAAAACGGAAGCCTCCGCCGCCTGTCCCGATTTCTTCCTGCATACGAACCAGATGGCCGATGTATTGCTTGGCCGCTTGCGGGTCGGTGGCGACAGGCAGGCGCTCGAACGCACGCGCGATCCGTGCAATCCCCCTGGCGCCAATGAAAGGCAGCGGGGTGCGGAGCATGATCCGTGCAGTCTTTTTGATTGCGGCGGGGATTGCCCGTTCCCATGCGGGTTCCTGCGGCGCGCTGCTTGGGTAATACAGCAACCCCTTCGGCGCGAGCAGGCCACGGGCAAAGCGCGCTTTTGCCAAATCGGCGGGCGCACAGCGCACAGGTTCTTCCATCACGGGGTCGGAGAGCAGGTAATCCCCGTTCGTTTCGTCACGCCCATAGGCAAGCAGGTTGTGGGCATTGAAATGAAAGCGGAAATCCGGCGGCATGAACGGCAGCCAGAACACGGAAACCTGCAAACCTACCACGCGTCCGGCGTCGAGCAATTCATTGAGCCGTGCCTCCCCGTCTTCCGGACGGCGAAATGTTTCGGTGTGCATCGAAAACCGGAGCGGTTTCTGCAGGCCGCGAATGATTGTCCTGGGCGGCATCCGGTACGACACCAGCGGCAGGCCGGAGAGTTTAATGAAGGGCAGAAAGGCAAAAGTCAATGCCGAAGACAGGCCGAAAGCCATTGGTTCGGAAAACGGCAGGCCGTAATGGCGCACGATGGCGCTCATGACCCCGCTTTCGCAATGGGATGCTTGCTGGTGGGAGAAACAGGCTGCTGCCATTTCAGCCGACACTGTCCAACTGCTCGGGGTCGATGCCCAGGGCTTGCGCATAACGCGCACGCAAAGCCTTCGAGAGCCGGGCAAATACCGCCGGGCGGAGGTGGCGGCGTACCTGCCAGCGCCACAATCCGCTTACCTGCGCGAGCAGGGCAACATCCATACGGGCACGGTACATGTGGACTTCGAGCGGGGAACTTTGCCCGGCACGCACCCGTTCGCAAGCGCTGGCGGCCAATTCCTCGAACGCCTGTACCGCCTGCAGAGTGACGATCTCTTCGACTTCCCATCCGCGCGACTGCACGAGTCCAAGCCGACCATCACTGGTACGCGCATACACGGCCTTGAGATGGCCGCCATACGTGGCGTTACCTTCCTGGGGAACGTCAGTGGCATCCATTCCCGGCTTCCTCACACCACTGTCAAATGCATGTACCCGCTCGAAAAACGCCCGCTTTCCGGCACGTAGCACAGCAGGCAATCACCCGGTTTGAGACGACCACTGCAACACAACTCGTCGAGCATGATGTAGATCGATGCCGCACCTGTATTGCCCTTGGTTTTCAGGTTCGTAAACCAGCGCTCGAACGCAATGGGCAAACCGACCCGTGCCAGTGCATCGGCGAGGGACTGGCGAAAATAATAGGACGACATATGCGGCAAAAACCAGTCGATTTTTTCTACCTTGAGTCCGTGCCGTGCGATAAGTGCAGGCAGGGGAGTTTCCAGGGTCGCTTCGGTAATATGGCGATCCAACAGTTTTACATCCTGCTTGACTGCGAAGACGGACTTTTCCGCCCATTGCCCTGACGGAAACTGCGCCCAACCGATGAGTTTACCGTCAGGATTGCACTCGCCCCCTGCGTACATGCACACAGGCAGGCGGTGTGCAGCGGAAAAAAGATCGATCCAGTCAATGCGCAGGTTGACCTGCCCGGCACGTGGACGCGGTTCGACGAGAAAGGCTCCTGCCCCATCGGAAAGCATCCAACGCAGAAAATCTTTCTCAAACGCAATGCCTGGGTGCGCGGAAAGTGCCGCAACACGGGCAGCACTCTCGGCAGAAAAAAGTTCTGCCCGCAGGAGCGCAGATGACAGTTCGGAACCCGCTGCCACCGCGTTTTCCGCATCGTTCCCCCTTACCGCGAGCCACGCATATTTGAGGGCAGTGAGGCCAGACAGGCAGATACCGGCAGTTGAAACAACCTCGCAGGCGGATTTGCCCAGTTCGCCATGCACCATAACACCATGATTGGGCATGAGTTGATCGGGCATGGATGTCCCGGTGACGAGGCACCGGAGGCTGTCAAGCGCGAAACCACCCTTCTGTGCAAGGGAACGAATCGCTTCAGCAGTAAGGCTGGCGTTGGTGTGCGTGGGCAGGCCGCTTGCCGGGTCAATCGCGTAATAGCGGCTTTTGATGCCGTTCTGGCGCAGGACGATGGCGCGCGCACGCGAGGGCTTGCCCCCGATCTGGCCGAGGACGGCTTCGATGGAATCGTTGTCGACCGGCGCATTAGGCAGAGCCACAGCCGAGGCAGTGATGAAGGCTTCATTCATGGGTCACGCACGTACCATCCGCACCAGAAGGGTACTCATAGTGCCTAATAGCCACTGCGGTGCGACGGGCAAACAGCAGCGAACTTAAACGTTGTAAGACAAAATGAAGCGGCACGACAGTGAGGATTATCACGATGAGATAGACCACAAACAACATGAGTGCCGGAATCCTCCGCCGCTGGCCGGCGTGCCCGAAAAGACGGATGAACTTCGACCACAGCCGGAAAATGCGTTTGCCAGAGCGTTCAGACATGATCAGATGCGGCACGACCTTGACCGCGCACAGCCCGCTCAACATGGGCTGCCCACATTTTTCTTCATCGCGGGCGAGCGCCCCAGCCAGCGCCCTGCCGAATCTGGCTACGCCCGCTGTTTGCCGGGCGTTGATCCCGGCGGGCGGCAATCTGAGAAAACGATCGCGCCGCCCGGTCAGCATCCAGCGCGGTGTGGTGATGAAAGTCAGCAGCGATGGTGATTCATCCGTCAATGCCACATGATCGACGAGCCGCCCCCCTGCTTGCGCAACCAGCGTTTTCAGTGTGTCAAACGCGGAAAACCACATATTGCGGCAGGCTACCAGGCTGACGACCGGCTTTCCGGCAAGCAGGCGTTTGCCTTCTGCGCTTTGCAGGAAGGCAGTCATGGGTTGCGATGGTGAAAGATACCAGACCGTCCAAGCGAGAATGATCAGATCAAACGCCACACTGTCTGGCGTCGCAAGGGGTTTGTTGGGACGCGGGTCGAGGCACACCGACTCCGGGAAAGCATCGAGAAAAGTGAAAAACGGCCACGGAAACGGAAAGGCCGACTCCGGTTGCAGTATTTCATGATGAACCCGTATCTCCCCCGTTTCCAGCGGATGAGTCAAAGCAGTGACAATATCGGCAAGCTGACCACTCTGAGAATAGGAAACGATGAGAATATTTTTCATCAATCATTCTTTTTTCATCAAAAACAAACTCAGGTTTGAAACCTCCCCCTTTAGGACAATCTCGCTTGGGAGAGGCGTAACCTCTTTCAAGCGCTTTTGTCGCCCGGTCACGGGCGTGGATTGAAACATAAAACTTACACCACCGCTTCCTGTTTCTGCGCTTTCGTTTTGGCGAACTGTTCGCGCGACACACCGAGCCACATCGCGAGCGGGCTAGCGACGAGTACGGATGAGTAGATGCCAAAGCAGATGCCGATAGTGAGCGCCAGCGCAAAATAGTAGAGAGTTTCACCGCCAAAAAACAATATGGAGAGCACCATCGCCTGCGTGGAAGCATGGGTGATGACGGTGCGGGAAATGGTTCTGGTAATAGCGTGGTTGATGACTTCGGGGGTCTTCATGTCGCGCCGCTTGCGGAAAGTTTCGCGCACACGGTCGAACACAATGACAGATTCATTGATAGAGTAACCCAGCACCGCCATCACCGCTGCCAGCACTGCCAGCGAAAACTCCCATTGAAAGAAGGCGAAAAAGCCCAAAATAATGACGCAGTCATGCGTGTTGGCGATGATGGTAGAGACGGCGAAGCGCCATTCAAAGCGAAACGCAAGGTAAATCGCAATGCCGATGATGAGCAGTAACAACGCCATCGCACCGTCGCTGGCAAGTTCTTTGCCAACCTGCGGGCCAACGAACTCAACCCGGCGCACGGTAGCTTCCGGGCCTTCGACCTTGCTGAGCATCACCTTTACCTGATCCCCCACTTTGGAGGTTTCAGTGTCAGCACGGTTTGGCAGGCGGATCAGGATATCGCGGGTACTGCCAAAGCTCTGCACCTGGGCATCGGGATAGCCGCCATCGGCAAGCGCCCGCCGCAGGGGTTCGAGCGGGACGGTTTCGGTATAGCTGACTTCAACCAGCGTACCGCCGGTAAATTCGACCGACAGGTTCAAGCCGCGAAAAACGATGAAAAACACTGCCACGGCGAAGGTCAGCAACGAGATGATGTTGAAGACCAGCGCATGGCGCATGAACGGGATGTCATTTTTGATACGGAAAAATTCCATAACAGAGTATTCCTTATTTCAGCCGGTTCAGTTGTTGCCCGGTTTCCATACCTGGCCGATGGAAAGCGTCTCAAGTTTGCGGCGGCGGCCATAGATGAAGTTGATAATCATTCGGGAGACGAGGATGGCGCTGAACATCGAGGTCAGAATGCCGAGGCAATGCACCACGGCAAAACCCCGGATCGGGCCGGAGCCAAAGATCAGCAGTGCAGTACCCGCAATCAGCGTAGTGACGTTGGAGTCGAGAATGGTGCTCCACGCGCGCTCATAGCCCGCAGCAATGGCTGCCTGTGGAGTGCTGCCGTTTCGCAGTTCCTCCCGGATACGCTCGTTGATGAGTACGTTCGAGTCGATGGCCATACCCAGGGTAAGCGCCATTGCGGCAATGCCCGGCAGGGTCAGGGTAGCCTGCAACAGCGATAGCAGCGCCACCAGCAGCAGCAGGTTGACACTCAGCGCAACAGAGGAAACTAGCCCGAAGAGCATGTAATACACGCTCATGAAGATACCAATAACGATAAAACCCCAGAGCGTGGAGTTGAAACCCTTGTTGATGTTGTCGACTCCAAGGCTTGGGCCGACGGTGCGTTCCTCGATGATTTCCATCGGTGCGGCCAGTGCCCCCGCACGTAGCAGCAAGGCCGTTTTATTGGCTTCGGCGGTGGTCATGCTTCCGGAGATCTGTACCCGCCCACCACAGATCTCGGTGCGGATGACCGGGGCGGTGACAACTTCGCCCTTGCCTTTCTCAACCAGCAGGATGGCCATATGCCTGCCGACGTTCTGCCGGGTGAGTTCGCAAAACTTACGCTTGCCCGCGCTATCCAGGCCGAGGTGTACCGCCGGTTGGCTGTTTTCATCGAAACCCGGCTGCGCATCGTTAAGGCTTTCACCGGTAAGTTCTATCTGTTTGCGCAGCAGGAGGGGAGTGCCCATTTCGTCCCCTTCTTCCGCCTGAGTTGCCTTGGTGCGGCGACCGCTACGGCGCTCAATGTAAAGCTCCGTACCGTAAGGGGCCTGTGCCCGGCCCGCAGCGATGTCGACCGCCAGTTGGTCGCCCGGTGAGCCTTCGACCATCCGCAGTTCAAGTGTGGCGGTGCGGCCCAGGATTTCCTTGGCCACGGCAACATCCTGCACCCCCGGCAACTGCACGACGATGCGATCCGCCCCCTGCTGCTGAATTACGGGCTCGGCCACACCCAGTTCGTTGATGCGGTTATGCAGGGTGTTGATGTTCTGCTTGATGGCGAATTCCCGGATGCTCTGTTGAGCCAGCAAACTCAGGCTGGCAATGAGCCGGAAATCGTCACTGCCTCCGTCGCGTTCGACCAGTTGCAGTTCGTTGTTGAGAGACTGAATGGCGGAGCGGGCAGCATCACGCTGGGCCGCATCGCGGAAACGCAGGACTACGGTACTGCCCGCACGGGCGATACCCGCGTGACGCACGTTCTTGTCGCGCAATTGGCCGCGCAGGTCACCGGCAACAGCTTCCAGCCGATGGGTAATCGCGCCGGGCATGTCGACTTCGAGCAGAAAATGTACGCCACCGCGCAAATCCAGCCCCAGGTACATCGGCAAGGCCCGGATCTTTGTGAGCCATTGCGGGGAATTCGGCAACAGGTTGAGCGCCACTGTGTAGGAAGGATCCTGCCTGTCGGGGTTCAATTTGGCTTCGATGACATCCTTGGCGTGCATTTGCTGGTCGGTATCGACGAAACGCAAGCGTATCCCAGTGATGTCGGAAAAAATCCCCCTGTGTTCGATCCCGGCTGCCGTAAGCGCATCCGTGATGCGTTTGCTATCGGCAACGGGGTCAATCTCCAGCGTGGGCTTAGCACTCGAAACCTGTACGGCGGGCGCTTCGCCGAAGAAATTCGGCAATGTATAAAACAGCCCCAAAAACAGTACGGCAATGACGAAAATATTTTTCCAGAGGGGATAACGGTTCATGGTCAGCGTTCGGGCGGCGCATCTGCCCAGTTACAAAGGAATGAAATCAAAGGGCTTTCAGCGTGCCTTTGGGCAGTACGGCGGTGATGGTCTGTTTTTGTGCGGCAACCACGGTATTGGCAGCGATTTCGACCTGGATGAAGTTGTCGCCCACTTCCGTGACCTTGCCTGCAATACCGCCGCCGGTAATGACTTCATCCCCCTTGGAAAGGGCTTCGACCATAGCCTTGTGTTCCTTGGCGCGCTTCATCTGGGGACGGATCATGATGAAGTACAGCACCGCGATCATCAGGATCAGAGGCAGGAAACTGGCCAGTTCGGTGCCCCCGGCGGCTTGGGCAGTATTGGTAGCCTGGGCGTATGTGTTAGAAATCAGCACGTCGTTACTCCAAAATTTGCGTAAAACGGTCCATTATATCAGCTAGGCTGCAGGTTGGGGGAGACGAAGCAAACCCCAACGCAAGGAAGCAAAAATATAGCGGTTATGCGTGCTCAGGATTTGTTCTGAGAAGCGGCTATCATCGCCAGAAATTCCGCTTCGGTCATTCTGTTGGTTTTTTCGGCAAACGAATACCACGAAGGTTTGCGGTCGATGTAAATCTCGCTCGTCAGCGTCAAACCTTCGGTGTCGTCAAGCAGCCCGACAGGAAGGTAATACGACCCATCGCTCTTCAACCGGTAAAACAGCGGGCTGCCACAGATCTTGCAGAAGCCGCGCTCGGCCCAATCGGACGACGGATAGACCGCGATGGCATCCTGGCCTTCAAACACCGTTTCCGGCGTACAGGCAACCGACACAAACGGGCCGCCAACCCAACGTTGGCACGTTTTGCAATGGCAAACATGGGCTTCGTCATTGGCAAGGGTTGCCGAAACCTGGATAGCGCCACAGAGACAATGACCGGATTTCTTTTTTTCAGACATGGGTTTCTCCTGTTGTTTCATCCACATAGTAATTCGTAGGTTGGGATGAGCCAGCGAATCCCAACACCGCCATCATATTCATGTTTTCATGCGTTGGGGTTTGCTGCATCCACCCCAACCCAGGAATCCACGCACAGTCAGGCAGATTCGACCTCCTTGAGCAAGTCGGGGTGACGATCCAGCAACCTGAACAGCTGCCAGTGGCGGCTTGGTTTTGCCATTCTCGTAGCGAGAAAACGCATTTATGCCGCCACCAAAGAGTTCAGCGGCTCGCCGCTGGTCAAGGTCAAGTTTTTTGCGCACCTTGGCGATGTAGCCAGGATCGACATAAGCAGCATTCACCTGACGCTGGAACAGACCAACCAGTTCGCTGTAGCGGTCGCCATGTTCGCGGTTCAATACGACTTCATTGCAAGCAGGGCAAAAGTCACCCGCCACCTCTGGTATGGTGGTGACTTCGCCCTTGTAGGCATATGGGATGTCACGCGTATCGTGGATCAGTTCCGCCGCACCGCAGCATGGACATTTCATGGTCAAAGCTCCTTGAAGGAAACGATCAACACGCCGTCAATGACGGTTAGCTTCAGGTACACCTCATCGCCGCTCGCTGTCTTGGTGTGGTACACGTCCTGCCAGATACGATGGTCGGAATGGGTCGTCATGCTTTTGTAGAAGCCAGCAGCAGTGAGCGACAAAACAACAGCACATATCCCTGGCTTTTACCCCCCGCCCTTCCCCCACGAATCCTTGAGCGGAACCGTGCGGTTGAATACCGGGGGGCCTTCGGCGGAAGCGTGGCGGTCGGCGACGAAATAGCCGTGCCGCTCGAACTGAAAGCGCTCTTCCGGCCTGGCCGCCCTGAGCGCCGGTTCCAGCAGCGCCTCGATGACACGGACTGAATCCGGGTTGATGTCGGCGAGGAAATCGCGCTCCATGCCTTCAGGGTCATTTTCGCGGCGCTGGCCCGGATGCGGATGGGCAAACAGGCGGTCGTAGAGCCTTACTTCGGCGCTACAGGCGTGCGCGGCGCTGACCCAGTGCAGGTTGCCCTTGACCTTGTAGCTGTCGGCTCCTGGCGTGCCGGATTTTGAATCCGGGAAATACTCGGCAAAAACGGTACTGACCCTGCCGTTGGCATCCTTTTCGCATCCAGTGCATTTCACTACGTAGCCGTAACGCAGGCGAACCGTATTGCCGGGGGTGAGGCGATGGAACCCTTTGACCGGCGTTTCCATGAAATCTTCACGCTCGATCCATAACTCGCGGCTAAAAGGCATGTCGCGCTTGCCGAGTTCGGGCTTCAGGGGATGGTTCGGTGCCTGACAGGGTTCGCTCGCGCCCTCGGGGTAATTGACGAGGACGAGTTTCAGCGGGTCTAGTACGGCAATGCGCCGTGGGGTGATTTCGTTCAGGTGCTCGCGCATACATTCTTCGAGCACGCTCATGTCGATCCAGGAGTCGGATTTCGCTACGCCGATGCGCTCGGCAAAAAACCGAAAACCTTCCGGGGTGAAACCGCGCCGCCGCGCGCCGGAAAGGGTAGGCAGGCGCGGGTCGTCCCATCCGGCAACATGCCCCTCTTCGACGAGTTGGATGAGCTTGCGCTTGGAGAGCACCGTGTATGTGAGGTTGAGACGGGCGAATTCGATCTGCCGGGGCAGCGGGCGGGGAAAATGCCCGACATCGGCCAGGGCATCGAGCACCCAGTCGTAGAACGGGCGCTGATCCTCGAACTCCAGGGTGCAGACCGAATGGGTGATGTTCTCGATGGCATCCTCAATGGGGTGGGCGAAGGTGTACATCGGGTAGATGCACCATTTATCGCCGGTACGGTGATGGGATGCGTGGCGGATGCGGTAAATCGCCGGGTCGCGCATGTTGATGTTGGGGCTTGCCATGTCGATCTTCGCCCGCAGCACATGCACCCCGTCGGGGAATTCACCGGCTTTCATGCGGCGGAAAAGATCAAGGTTTTCTTCAACGGAGCGTACGCGATAGGGGCTGTCGGTTCCCGGCTCGGTGAGGGTGCCCCGGCTCTTGCGCATCTCATCCGCTGTCTGTGAGTCGACGTATGCCCTGCCCGCCTTGATGAGCGATTCGGCGCAGGAAGCCATAATGTCGAAATAGCCGGAAGCGAAATACAGATGTTGTTGCCAGTCGAACCCGAGCCAATGCACGGCATCGATGATGCTATCGACGTATTCCTGCTCTTCCTTTTCCGGGTTGGTATCGTCGAACCGCAGGTGGCAGAGGCCGCCATAGGTTTCCGCCAGCCCAAAGTTGAGGCAGATCGACTTGGCGTGGCCGTAGTGCAGGTAGCCATTCGGCTCAGGCGGGAAGCGCGTGGTTACCCTGCCGCTCCATTTGCCGGTACGGTTGTCCTCGTCGATGATGTTACGAATGAAGTTGCCGCCGGGTGAGGCGGAAGGGGCAGCAGAAGTCATACTGGCGAAACGTCCTGTTCGTCGATGCCGCAAGGGGCAGTTTCAGCGTGGTACGCCGGCTTTGGAACCGCGCAGGCTCTCGATGTCTTCCTTGGATAATCCGGTGATTTCCATGATTACCTCCGTCGAGAGATCCCATTCGAGCAGCGTGCGGGCTGCCCCGCTCAGCATTTCAAGGCGGCTCTTTTCCACGGCAGACAGCGCCTGGGAGGCAAGGTTTTCCAGTTCGGGTTCCATCTGAAGAGCCCCCTAAAATGGCAGTTGCAAGCCGGGCCACACACCGTTGATGGCGTTGCGGAACGCTTGCTGGATGCGCCCGAGTGCCGCGTCGTCGTCCGCCTCGAAGCGGAGCACGACCACCGGGGTGGTATTGGAAGGACGGGCGAGTCCGAAGCCGTCGGCGTATTCGACCCGCACACCGTCCAGGGTAATGACCTCGGAAACTCCCTCAAAAGTAGTGCTTTCCCGCAACCGCCGCACGAGTTCAAAGGGTTCGCCTTCGTTCATCTTGATATTGAGTTCGGGCGTACAGACTGCGTTGGGCAGGGATTTGAGTACGGCGCAGGCATCGGCATGTTTTGAAAGGATTTCGAGCAGCCGCGCCCCGGCATACAGAGCGTCGTCAAACCCATACCAGCGCTCCTTGAAAAACGTGTGCCCGCTCATTTCGCCCGCCAGTGGCGCGCCGGTTTCCTTGAGCTTTGCCTTGATCAATGCGTGGCCGGTGTTCCACATCGTCGGCTTGCCGCCCCGTGCGCGTATCCAGCCCGCAAGGTTGCGCGTACATTTCACGTCGT
>Ga0123354_10001025_pt1 | contig 31991 bp, 31 predicted proteins | sample TergutLab28metaG_2_FD_97872 | JGI IMG/M metagenome (GOLD analysis project Ga0123354, IMG submission 97872) | Labiotermes labralis P4 segment gut microbial communities from Petit-Saut dam, French Guiana - Lab288 P4 | ecosystem: Host-associated > Arthropoda: Insects > Digestive system > Gut ... | reverse complement strand
TTAGACGTGCTGATGGTAAAGAATGGTTGTCTGAAATTCCAAAAAAAGTTGAAACTCTAATAGAAAAACTCGACATCAAAAACCTATTACCCCAAAACTTGGGAAGTTAGGGTTAAAAAAACAAAACCAAAACCGTTACCAAGTGAGTCATTAAGATGTTGGGAAACAAAAAGTGGGAAACAAAACAAAAAACATATTACAGGGAACCTCCGGAAACATTTTAGCTGCCATATGATAGATTGTATAACTGGCACTTACAATGTATGAGCACAATTTTCTGACAAAAAATAAAATATTGAAACACCTCTCCAAAATGGGTGACCCACTTGAAAAAGTAACCAAACACATAGACTTCGAGATTTTCCGGCCCACACTCGAAAAAGTAGTAACCCCACAAAACCGCGACTACACAAAAGGCGGCCGACCACGCTTCGACCCCGTTTTAATGTTCAAAATACTACTGCTACAGGACTGGTACAACGTATCCGACCACACCATCCAATACCAAATAAACGACCGCCACTCCTTCCAACGCTTCCTAAACCTACAAACAGACGACAAAGTCCCCGACCAAAACACCATATGGGACTTCAAAGAAGCCCTAGCCAAAAACGGCACCGACAAAAAACTTTTCGAACAATTCACCCAACAACTAGAACAAAAAGGCATAATAAAACACGAAGGCTCCCTCATCGACGCCAGCTTTGTAGACGCTCCACGCCAACGCAACACCCCCCAAGAAAACCAACAAATAAAACAGGGCCAAACCCCCAAAGACTGGCGCAATAAACCCCATAAACTCGCCCAAAAAGATCTCGATGCACGCTGGACCAAGAAAAACAACGAAGTCCACTATGGCTACAAAGATCACCTAAATGTGGATGAGAAAACCAAGTTGATTACCCAATTTGCTGTAACGTCTGCGTCTGTGCATGATAGTCAAAAACTCACAGACGTGCTCTCAGTCAAGGATAAGAAGGGATATTTGGATTCAGCTTATGTGGGTGAGGAGCTGCATGCGTTGGTGCATCAGCTATATCCGGGGGTTGTGTTGTTGTGTTGTGCTAGGGGTTATCGTAACAAGCCCCTAACTGAGGAGCAGAGGGCGGCTAATCGTTTGATCTCTCGGGTTAGGGTTCGGGTGGAGCATGTGTTTGGGTTTATGAGTGTGTCTATGGGTGGGATGTTTGTGCGGTGTGTGGGGTTGGTGCGTGCTGGAGCGCAGATTGCTAGGCGTAACTTGGCGTATAATCTTAAACGGTATGCCTACTTAGCGGGAGATAGGCTCATTTCGGTAATTTAATCAAGATAGGGGTTGAAAATCATGAAGAATCAGGTAAATCAGTCATATCTAGCACATATTGGCATGAAAACTGCCGAACAAACCTGATAGAGCCACAAGCAAATCAGTCAAACAGGTTTTCGGAGGTCCCCTACATTATAATGGGGGCGAGTAAGCACACTCACTCAAATTCAATATAGTTTTTCTGTTAATATGAATTATAAACAAAATATCATCCACTATGTAATTATTTTTTGAAATATTTTATTATAATATGAGACGGTTTCCAAAAGTTTCCCACGGTTTCCCACATTGAAAAACCGGAAAAACAATCACCAACTATACAAACAAATAAGCCCCTAACAAAAAACAAACCACCTATCCAAGAACGCTTAGCACACCCATCTAATCTAAACAAAGACACGACACCAACAACCACACAACCCTCTCACACACCTCACCCTACAACAAAGAAATAGTTTTTAGCCATTGCCATGTTTTTCTACATGACAAGAAAAGGCACAAACAAGAAAAACCTTGAAATGGGGTGGTGTCCTTTTTCAGTTTTAACCCCCATAAAAAGTTTGTTTGTCCGAATTTTTAATAACGCTCAGTATATTCACATAAAAAATATTTAAATTATATTGTTTTTAACTTTTTATTTATATGTTTTTAAATAAAAAATGGGGATTTTTATCAAAAAATGGTGAAAAAGTATCATTTGGTTGGTGGGGCTTCCCGGATTTGAACCGGGGTCTATAGCGCCCGAGGCTACAAGCCTAGACCATGCTAGCCGAAAGCCCCACCACAACGGATGTGTTCTATCTTATTTGTTGGGTTGGCTTTAACTTTAGCGGTTTAACACCCAATCAAAATTAAAATCAAACAAATCTGTGATACAGTAGCCACGCATTTTTAGCTCAGGTGTAAACCTTGAACTTTAATGGTTGCTTTTGTTCTAATAATCCATAAAACTTTTAAATTCTAATCGACATTTTCTAAGCGCTCTCTTGAGGTTAGGTTCATGTCAGAGACACAGCAGAAAAAGAAACGCAAGAAAAAAGCCAACTCTCTCATAGAAACCGAACAGGTAGAAAGTGAACTTTTACCCGAATTAGTTACAGCGTTAGACGAGTTGGCAAAAGAGAAAAAATATCTCGATATTCAAGTTTGCCCTAAATGTAAAAGTCCCCGCGTTAAAAGAGTCAACACTATGGCTGGTGATCTGTTTTCTCACATGGGCCTAACTCCACCTAGCCATGAATGTAGTGAATGTAACTGGCGAGGCCAAATGGTCCTTAAAGCAACCAACAAACCCACAACAGTCCGCGATGTTGTAATCATGGCCGAAGCCAACAAATTAGACACCGAAAACAAAACCAAAAAACTCCAACACCAACCTAAAAATTAACTCCATCCAAAACCCAAAACCGAAAATTTCGCTCTGACAGCATCTGCAATGATTTAACCCTCCAAATATCCTCTTTTAGCGTTGTCTCTACATATACGTAGATAATAATCTGACAAAATAGAGTTTCCAGTTAACCGCCACAAATAAAAACATGCATCTTGTTTAGTTCCAAGCAGGAATTGACTTTGGCAATTAATACCCTCTATCTGGCAGCTATATCACAAAACTCTGTAGTGTTACTTAGTAATACTATTCAACTATAGTTGTGATTAGATGGCGGCGTCAATTTGTAGTTGCTGTAAACGCAATGAAACCTTCTATTTTAGACCCTACTCAGGCGAGCGCCTATGTCAGCGATGCTTCACCCAATCTATTGAAGCCAAAGTCCGAGCTACTATAACCAGATCACACATGCTCAAATTCGATGACCACCTAGCCGTGGCTGTGAGCGGCGGCAAAGACAGCCTAGCCCTTCTCTATATCCTAGCAAAACTACGCAAATTCCGACCTAAAACCACCCTAACAGCCGTCACCATAGATGAGGGCATCAAAGGCTACCGCAACGAAGCCCTAGAAATAGCCGCCCAAAGTTGCAAAAACCTTGACATACCCCACCAGATTTTCTCCTTTCGTGAACTCTACGGATTTAGCCTCGACGAAGTCATGGAACGCACCCGTCAAAGAAGCCAAACTGAACTCACCGCCTGCGCCTACTGCGGGGTACTACGCCGCAGAGCCATAAACGCCGCCGCCCGAGCCGTTAAAGCCGACAAAGTCGCAACCGCCCACACCCTAGACGATGAAGCCCAAACCGTTCTTATGAACATCCTGCGCGGTGACATTGTTCGCCTCACCAAAGAAAAACCCATAAGCGACAAAGTCCACCCCCTGTTTGTACAAAAAATCAAACCCTTCTGTGAAATCCCCGAAAAAGAAAGCGCCCTCTATGTATACGCCAAAAAAATCCCCTTCCAAGACACCCCCTGCCCATACGCCTCCCAAGCCCTACGCAATGATGTCCGCGGCATGCTCAACCGCATGGAAGAAAAACACACCGGAACCAAATTCACCGTATTTCGAGCCATGGAAAAGCTACGCCCCGCTCTTGAAGAAACCCTAAAAAAAGCCGACTTTAAAACCTGCACTGAGTGCGGCGAGCCTTCAACATTGGATCTGTGTAAAACCTGCGAGTTATTGCGCCAAGTACGTTAGTTAGGTTTTTTGTGGTCAAAGCCTCGTTCGCTTTTGAGTTTACGCAACATTTCTGAGGCCTCTGTCGCGCTGTCTGCGGCGGCAATTCGTTGTGCCCGTTCAAGATTTACTTTTGTGTTGCAGTAAGGACATAGTTTTGTTTTTTGCGCTTTAGTGCTAAGCATATACCCGCCGCATTTAGTACATTTCATGATGAGTGTTGGCGCCATTTGTGCTTACTCCGAAGGGCTTGTTACACTCATCAAAATGCATCTCAGTATAATATCTTTTTTATTGATCCACCTATTAGCCATATGTCGTATATGATTTTATAAGGCTTGAATTTTTGAATGCTATATTGGCGTAATTTTTGGAAATTTAAAAAAATGATAAAAAAATAAAATTGTTAGTACCAGTATTCTATGGTTACTGTATTGTTTTATTGTCCATTTTTTATTTATCACCTGTTTTTATGAGCTTTTAAGGCGCGAGTATTTGTTATCAAACGGTTTTAGAACCTTTACCGAAAGACTTTTCCATGGCAAGATGGTTAAGTGTTGGTAGCGGGATTAGGGATTAACATGAGTGCAGAAGAGCAAGCCAAGCAGCGATCACCTCTGGTCGATATGGCTATTGGGTACTTTAAAAAAGAAGGCTACAAGGTTAATAGTGAAAACGTTGCCTTGGAAGGTAACAGCGGAGTTATGCGCCACTTTGATCTTGTGGTACAAAAAGGTCGTTTAGAGCAGGGTGTGTGGATTCGAGATTGGAATCGCACCATCGGCGTCAATGTTATCATAAACCTAGACACCGCTTCAGAGGATGTTGAGCTTGGTGCACCCATCATGATTGGGGAGAAATTTAGTGATCATGCCAAATCCTACAGTAACCGCCGCAAAATCAGCCTGCTCACCAAGCAAAAAATCGGTAGTTTTCGCTAAAGTCTTAGATATTTATCTGTTAAGCCCAAACCTTCAAGCATACCTAACCAATCAACAAATCCACTGTGGCATTTTTTGGTATGGTTTAAAACCTTTAACATATCCTCCACAATAGTCTCTGTGGTCTGCCCCGAAACATCCAATTCACATACCTTGTCCTGATGCTGATGTTGCAAAGCTTCAATTAAACAACTATCCAAAATTTCAGCCGAGAGATTTTCCCCAATTTTTGCCTCACTAAACCCACAGTTTTGCATCTGTTCTTTGAGTTCAATAGGGTTTCTACGCAGAACAAAAATCTGCGAAACAACCTCTGATGGCGTAACAGCGGCTGCATAATGCCCATCAATAATCATATCCGTCTTGGCAACGCTTATAGATTCACCCAGACTTTTACGCATAGCCTGCTCATCCACAACAATGGTTTGTCGTTCTTTGTCCTCCTCCAATATTAATCCCTGTGTTTTAGTATACTCAGTCAAATTAATGCAAACTGCATCTAGTTTTTCTGCTAACACTTTGGCGGTTGTGGTTTTACCCACACAGGGTGTGCCGGTAAGGAGAATAACTCGATTCATAAAAACACCTGGGCATACCCGCAATTATTGATTACGGATCAACATTCGTTTATATTATGTAATGCAGAAACAAAACCTCTGGAGCGGGAGTAAACTATTTATCACAACAACTATGTGGTGGTTACATAGCGAGGTTGAATATATTGAGTGAAAAATTGGTTTCAAGAACTGTTTTTTTGGCAGGTATACTTGTGGCAATTCTTATTGCCTGTACAGTTTCTACTTTAGCATCTACACAACTGATTGCTGGACCGCAAGGTTCACCCGGACCCCAAGGACCCCCAGGTGTACCCGGCGTTGCTGGATCACAAGGACCTCCAGGAGTTGCTGGATCAGCCGGTGCCACAGGAGCAACGGGTGCCACTGGAGCTACAGGTGTAGCCGGTGCCACAGGACCAACCGGATCACCCGGACCCGCAGGCAAAGACGGCAACACCACCCGATACATCCTAGAAGGCTCCTTTGACATAACCAAAGACGGCGACCTAATCCAAACTTTTGGCGAGTTGCTTGTCAGTGAAGCACATTGGAAAAAAATCGATATTCCTCAACTTACTTTATCAGATATACCCTTTGTACATGTCTTTGTGAAAACTTTTTTTAACAGCACACATAACGATCCACAACCTATGCAGTTCTGGCAAGAGTACACTTCACAATCGATTCGCTATGATGAAGGTTGCATTTATGTGTTCTACAAAGGCGTCACAACTGAGTATCCTCCATATGGTGAAGCACATTACACACAGTATACAATGAATGGCGAATACCTCATAGGGATAGCCAAATAACCGCTTAACCAAACGGCATCACCAGCCGTTCTCTTTTCTTAAACAACACAACAAAACCGAGATGCTAAACTGCCCAGGGACCCTTAACAAATGGTCTTAGCATGTCATTTAAGCCTCTAAATACTTATGATGCTGACAAAACTTATTCTCAGTCTGGTGTTGCCGATTATGTGTCTATTCACAGTTTGGTTGGCATGGATTACATACGATTGGTAACTCTAAATCAAAGTGATAAACGGCTAAAAGAGCCCTCTATAGCTGCTGCCGGTTAAGTATAAACATGTCAACCAGCCCGTAAGTACAAAAACTGCGCGTGTATACGCTATATACAAGGTATTTTACTCTCAGAGGTTACAATTAGGCTGATTCAAATATGGAATCAAAACTACACGGTCCCTTAAAAAATATCAAGGTTACGCCTTTGGCATCGGAGAGTTTTGGTGTGCGTTCAATGTGTACGCTTGTTGAAACGCCTGATACGGCGGTGTTGTTGGATGCGGGAGTGTCGTTGTGTCCCTATCGGTTTAATCTGCCACCCCATCCACTCGAATTTAAAACAATTCAGCATCTGCGCAAAGTGATTGCCGATGCCGCCGACAAAGCCGCCATAACCACCGTCAGCCACTACCACTTTGATCATCACACCCCTAGCTACACAGATTGGGTTGTAAACTGGACCGATGAGGGCGAAACTGCTCGCCAAATCTATCAAAATAAACTGGTGCTGATAAAAGACCCCCAAAACAACATCAATGCCAGCCAGCAGCAACGAGCCGGGATGTTTCAAAAAACAGGCGGCAGACACGCCAAAACCGTGGAGGTTGCAGATGGTAAAACCTTCACTTTTGGCAACACAAAACTCTGCTTCTCAGAGGCAGTGATGCATGGCACAGAAGGCGGCATGCTGGGCTGGGTCATCATGGCAAACGTGGAATATAACGGGGAACGGTTCATGTTTGCACCCGATGTCCAGGGCCCCATGTCCATTCATACAACAGAGCTTATTTTGGCGGCTAAACCCGATTTACTTATGCTGGGCGGCCCACCGCTCTATCTCGCGGGGTTTCGTGTGGAGCAAGCCCAAATCGAGCAGGGGCTACAAAATCTCTCACGTCTTGTGGAGACTGTGCCTTTGGTGATTTTGGAGCATCATGCTCTTCGGGATGAATTTTGGCGCTCCAAACTCGACAAAATTTTCCTCAAAGCCCAAAAATCCAAACACAGCATCATGACTGCCGCAGAGTATAGGGGCCAAGAAAATCTCTTCTTAGAATCCAAGCGCCGCCAGCTCTTTGAGAATCACCCCATCTCCGACGAATTTAAACAGTGGACAAAGACTCTGACAAACAAAAAAATCGCCAAACCCCCAATCTAACGTTGCAACATTTGTAACTCTTAGCTGTTACTGTTTGTACAAGCATCTGGTTGCTTACAAATTAGGTTGATTCTCTGTATGTATAGTTGCATTGAGTACATCGTAAAAATTGTGTGGAGGATTCATCCGAACCGCGGGTCTGTACTTGCCAGACGTTTGCGAGGTTGTTTCCACATTTGGGGCAATCGGCTCGAATGGTTGGTAGTGTGGTGAGCTCTTGTTCTTCTTTGCCTATTATAGCCACAAACTGTTTGGGGCTGTGCTCAATGATTTTGCTGTAAAGTTTAGGATTGGGTTCTGCCTCTGGTTTTTTCTGTCCGCATTTGGTACATGTGAGCATAACCATTGCTTGATCTCCTGAGTGACTCTTGGTAGGTTTTAGACGTGAACCGCATATTGTACAAAATTCCAATTTCTTTCCTCCATAAATCAGTCCATAGAACATAGCAGTTAATTCCCCCAATAAGCCCAAAGCGCCAACAGCATGCTCTTATCTGTGTCTCTGTTAATCGTTAGCTCATCAGATTAGCTGCATTGATTCTATGTTTACATCCACATACCGCTTTTGAATGATAAAAAATAATGTGACTGCACAACTACAACAACACCCACCAAAAATATTTCGGTATGATTGTTGCATTGTAACACCAACCCTATTTATTTTTCACAGATTGATCAGGATTAGTGAATGCATATGGAAAAAGGAAAAATTGACCGAGAAACCGCAGTCAAATTAGTCCAGCAGATGTCTGCTGTTTGTGGCATCGACCTTGAGGACTCTTCGCTTATGCTCATGCCGCAAAACGCCGAAGGCATCCCATCTCTGGGTGAGCAGCTCCATGTCAAAACAGCGCTAAACTTTGGCAGTCGTTTATGCCTCAACGCACTCGCCGATGAAAACAAACTCCAAATCCGCGAAACCCCCGAAAAAGTAATTCTGATTAACCCAAAAGAAGTTCCGTTGCTCAAAAATAATAGTGGCAGTTAGGGCTTTTTTGTCTTTTTACTGGTGATTTCTTGGGATTTTTTTAGGTCGAGTGGTGTGTTTATGTTGATAAACGTTTTTAATTCTGGATCTAGTTGTTCAATAACCATTGTGGAGATATAGCGTACGCCGCGTAGTCGCTCAATCATGCTGTGCATATCAAACTGATTTTGTGATAGGGTTTCTTTGATAGCCGTTAGTGCTTGTGATGTGTTGTAGACTCCATGAAGGGGTTCGATTTCCATATCTGTATTTCTTGGAATCACAGCTGCCTTACCTGAGGATAAATCAAAGAGTAACTCTAGGACATCTTTTGAGACAAAAGGGCTATCAAAGGGCAACAGTAGTGTATATTCGCCCTGTGCGGCTTCAAAACCTGTTAGAGCGCCCATCAGTGGACCTTTTGCCTCTTCTGTATCAAGGACAAATGAAACTTTGGCGGAAACAATTTTTGCGTAGGTATCAGCCCGCTCTTGGGTGTTGGTAACAATAATAATCTCATCCGCAAGTCCTTTTACTGCATCAATAACATGATTAAGCAGAGGTCTGCCATTTAACTCAAAGAGCCCTTTGTCAGCGTTATTAAAGCGAGTTGCAGAGCCGCCTGCCAATATAACTGTTGATCTATCCATACAATCACGTCTTAACAGCACTCTACCGTAGCTATTGTTTAAGGGTTTTGTAACCTTTCGGGATGATCTGTGAATGGCTGATGGTGGTTTGTTTGTATGATTTAGCGTGGTGATTTTTGTGTGATAGGTGGCGTGTGGTTGTGTGTTGTGTTGTGGTCTGGTCTTGTATTAGCAATTGAGTGACGTAATGCTTATTATGTCTATGACAGTTGTAGCTGGTAACGGTGGATGTCAATGTTTGAGTATAAAAGTGAAGTTTTGGTAACAACCATTAAGTGGGTTAATGACCGTGCTAATGAGACTGATGTGTCTCGTCTTGATGATTTGATTAACAAACGAACCGAAGAGGGTTGGGAGTTTGTCACGTATTCTTATATGGCAAATACTGCGGGTATACGTAGTGCCATATTGATTACCTTTAGAAAAGAAAAATAGTACTGTTAGTTTTGGTCACACATCTGTTTTCTTTTTTGACCAAACACAAGCGCCGATATCATTGTATACCTTCATAGTGCTAATGCGTGGGTTGTTTATTTTATTTGTCTGACTTTGCGTTTGGCGATGGCTGAGAAGCCTTTGTAGAATTCTTTCATTATGTGTGAGTACCATCTGCCTTGAATAGACATGTCGAGTAGTTCGTCTACCCAGTAGAAGTCATGTTCGGCACATTGGATGAGGAGTTGCTTGTGGCGTTCGTTTAGTTGTGCTTTGGTGAACCAGTCCTGGCTTTTGAGGTTTCCCAGTGGTACAAAGAATAGGGGTACAATTAGGCTGCGCATGCTTTTGAGGTCGTCGATGAGGTCCATGGTTCTGGTGATGTCTTCTTCGGTTTCGTCGGGTAGTCCTACGATTAGGGTGCATGCGGGGACTAGTTTGTTGTCATGGGCTAGTCCCATGCCTTCTACGACGACTTCTTTCCATTTGTCGGCGCTAAAGGGGTGGGCTTTGGCGGGCATGATTTTTTTTGCGATTTTGGGTGAGCCGGTTTCGATGCCGATTTCGACTCCCCACCAGGTTTGTTTTTGTTGGATGATTTCTGAGATTTCGTGGAATGCTTTGGGTGCTGCTGCAATCGCGGCTAGGGAGCAGTGGCTCCAGCTTATGCTTTCGGTGTGTTTCATTACGGTTTGGTGGAGTTGGACGAGTTTTTCTGGGTTTGGGGTGGTGTTTTGGGAGCCGTAGAGCATGACATCTTCGGCGTGGATGCAGGTGCCTTTGACTTTTTTTGAGTTTGTATTAACGGTGAGTTCTTTTTCGATTTTTTCCATTGGGTACCATCGGAGTGGGCGTAGTGTAACGTTGCAGAATTGGCATCCTCTGCAACATCCTCTGCCGATTTCTATTAGTCCGTTTATGGAGGGGTTTTGAATATCGGGGATTTCGTCTAGGTTTGGGATTTCTTTGGGGCTGACTTCGTAGTGTTTGGGGATTTCTTGGCCTTCTAGGGCGGCTTTGAAGATTTTTCCTACGACGTTTTCTGCTTCGCCCTCTAGAATGCAGTCGATTTCTAGTTCGGTTGTCCAGTTTTCTCGGTGTTTAACCTGCCAAGCGCCTGGTCCGCCGACGATGACTTTTAGGCCGTTTTGGCGGGCTTTGTGGATTTGGGGGCTTTTGAGCAGGGTTTGGAAGTGTTTTGCTAGGTAGGGTTCTTTGTGGAATAATGAGGCTAGGGTGGTTGATGCGGGGCCTAATCCAAAGGGGTCCATTGCGTGTATGCCTAGTACTTTTGTGTTTTTTAGGTGTTTTTCTATGTGGTTGGGGTTTATGGTTTTGACGTTGAAGCCTTCTTTTAGGAGTTGGGCTTCGGTTTTTCTTAGGCCGTAGGGTGCTGCTGTTGGGTGGCCTTGTTTGGTTTTTAGGGGTGGGAAGAATATGTAGCTAAAGAGCCATGTGGGGATAAAGTTTGGGGGTGCGCAGGTTCCAAAGCCTAGGAATTCGTTGTTGTGGTAATTACTCATAAGTGTACGGTCTGCAGTTAAAAATACATCCGTTTTTTCCTTTTCCATTGATCTTCGCCCTTACCGCTAAAACGGTTGTATGCTATTTTTCGAATTAAGCTGTCAATATTATTAACGTTTTTGCTTTTTTGTTTTTGGGTGCAGGGTGTATTTTTAGTTGTGTATTGAGTCTGATTAGTTGTTTGTATGGTTGTTTTAGTAGGGGTTGGGTTTGGTTGTTTTTGTCTAATTCTTGTTTGCCGGGTGGTGATTTAACTTATTGTTAACTATTTTTTGTAGGCGGTTGACCGGTAAACCAGGACAGATTAGTATATGTGATGCACACAAAACTGCATGATACATTTGTGGGTGCGGGTGTGTTTGTTTAAAATCGGGTGCGCTCTTTTTCACTATTTTTACCTGTGACTGTTGCTCTCGTGTTTGTGAGTGTTTCTTTGGTGTGTTTTATTGGTTTGTTTGCGGGTGGTTGGTTTCGTTGGGGTTTGTTTTTTTGTCTTTTTGGGGTGCAGGTCTTTTTTTGGTGGTTTGATTGCTGTGTTTTTTTAGGTGTTTACTCAGTGCGGCTTGGGAGATTTTTAAGTCAAATATTTCAATTAGTTTTTTTAGGGTTATGGCGGGGTTTTGCTTGATTTGTGTAGTGATTTGATTTAGGATGGTGTTGTTTATTTTTGGTTTTCGTCCTTGGGTGCGGGGGCTGGGTTGATACGTGTTTGTTTTTTGGTATTTGGCCCAGACTTTTGTGACAGTGCTTTGGCTTATCATGAGCCACTTGGCGATGTCTTTTTCTTTGACTTTGTTTTGTTTGTGGCCAATTATTCTCTCTCGGATTTCGTTAGGTGTGGGCTGGGGCAATGTATATCATTATCGTTATTCACAGCCTACCATATATAGTTAATAAAATGTTAAACGGCTCTGTGAGAAAAATATATCAAGGATAGCATCGTTTTATTTGTTCTTTAGTGAAACTGCATTGAAAATGGTAGAGTTTAGATGGCACGGTCGAGGCGGCCAGGGCACCTGGACTGCAAGTGAGCTCTTGGCCAGAACCGCCCTTGACGAAGGCAAATACATACAATCATTCCCCGAATTTGGACCCGAACGCATGGGCGCCCCGGTGACTGCATTTACTCGAATAAACAATGAACCCATACGACTACACTGCGCAATCTATCACCCCGATGTCGTAGTCGTACTGGACAACACACTACTAAAATCCGTCCCCGTCACCGCTGGAATAGACCAAGATGATGACTGTATCATAATAAATTCAAGCGAAGACCCCTCCACCCTAAAAAAAAGCCTCCACATAACACACGGCAAAGTCTGGACGGTTCCCGCAACCGAGATCGCAATAAAAATCCTAGGCACACCCATCACAAACACCGCACTTTTAGGTGTTGTTGCTAAAGCAACTGGAATCGTTACCCTTGAGGGCATACACAAAACCCTCAAAGAACGCTTCCGAGCAGATTTAGCTGAGAAAAACTTTGCCGTTATACAAGAGGCATACAAGGAAGCAAAAGTCGAATGAGCCAAGAAAAAACCTGGAAAGAAATCTCCCTCGCAGCTGTCACATCAAAATCCAGTGTAAACTTTCAAACCGGCGACTGGAAAACCTATATGCCCAACTTAACCTGTGACAAATGCACCAAATGCCTCACATGCGCCATACTCTGCCCCGAAGGAGCCATCCGCCCCAACCCTGAGACGGGCCAAATCGAATTCAACCTAAACTACTGCAAAGGCTGCGGCATATGCGCCAACGAATGCCCCGTAAAAGCCATAAACATGAAAATCCCCGAAGGCGAATAAAATGACCCAGCCCCAACAACAAGAACAACCCAAACAAAAAATTGTAGCTATGAACGGAGACGAAGCAATCGCATATGCAGTAAAACAATGCGACGTTGATGTCGTAGCCGCATACCCCATCACCCCCCAAACAATTATCGTAGAAAAATTTAGCGAATACGTCGCCAACGGCGAAGTACAAACCGAATACGTTTGCACAGAATCAGAACACAGTGCCATAACCGCCTGCCTAGCAGCCGGCGCCACAGGCGCACGAACCTTCACAGCCAGCGCCTCAGCCGGACTGGCCCTTATGCACGAGATTCTCTTTGTAACTGCAGGCGCACGCATACCTGTGGTGCTAGCAGTAGCTAACCGCGCATTATCATCCCCCATAAACATCCACGGCGACCACTCAGATAGCATGGCTGAGCGCGACAGCGGATGGATCCACATCTACGCTGAAAACGCCCAAGAAGCCTACGACTCTATCATCCAAGCCTTCAAAATCGCCGAAGACCCAACCGTCTCACTCCCAATCTTTATCGGCGTAGACGGTTTCACTATTAGCCACACCCTTGAGCGCGTCGACACCCTAACCGATGAGGTTGTACAAACATTTGTCGGCCAACGCCAATATCCAACCGTTACAACTCACGAAGGCAAAACCGTACCCTTCAAACTAGACCCCGCAAACCCCATGACCATGGGCCCCATCGCACTACAAAATTATTACTACGAATTCAAACGCCAACAAGAAGAAGCCATGAAAAACGCATACAAAAAAATCCAACAAATCCACAACGAATACGCTCAAATCAGCGGCAGAAGCTACGGAAACGGTCTTATCGACACATACAAACTCGACGACGCAGAAATCGCCATAACCGTCATCGGATCAACCGCAGGAACCCTAAAAGACATCGTTGACCAACTCCGAGACGAAGGCATCAAAGCCGGCATATTACGCATCAGAACCTTTAGACCCTTCCCAGCAGAAGAAATCCAAAAAGCACTCCAAAACATCAAAGCCGTCGCAGTTATGGACAAAAGCATGAGCCCCGGCGGCCTAGGATCCACACTATTTAGCGAAATCAGAAACGCCCTCTATGACCAAAAACAACACCCAATTATAGTCAACTACATCTTTGGCCTAGGCGGCAGAGACAGTAGCCCCCAAGACTTCCGAAAAATCTATGCCGACCTCTGCCAAATAGCCAAAACCGGCCAAGCAGAAAAAACCATAACATATTTCGGACTAAGAGAATAGGAGAAAAAACAAAATGTCAACCACAACCACAACAACTCCAACTCAAGCCGAGTGGAAATTTACCGCCAAAGACATCGTTGCAAAACCTGACTTATTTCTCTCAGGCCACCGTGCATGCGCCGGATGCGGACCCGCAACCGTGTTGCGCCTAATCATGAAAGCAACCCGCGGACCAACCATTGTAACCCAAGCCACCGGATGCATGGAAATTGTAGGCTCCATCTACCCCTACACCTCCTGGGCCCTTCCCTGGCTTCACACAGCCTTTGAAAACGCAGCTGCCAACGCCTCAGGCATTGAAGCAGCCCTAAAAGTCATGCGTAAAAAAGGCAAAATCAAAAATGAACACATAGATGTCATCGCCCTAGCAGGCGACGGCGGAACCTATGACATAGGTCTCCAAGCTCTCTCCGGTGCAGTCGAGCGCGGTCATGACTTCCTCTTTATTCTCTATGACAATGAAGGCTACATGAACACCGGCATCCAGCGTAGTAGCTCAACACCCATCGGCGCATCTACCACAACCTCACCAGCCGGCACCGCAGTCCCCGGAAAACTCGAAAAGAAAAAACCCATCACCGAAATCATGCTTGCCCACGATCTAGAATATGTCGCCACCGCAACACCATACTACTGGAAAGACCTCGTCACCAAAGTCCGCAAAGGACTCGAAGTAGAAGGCCCCGCATTTCTACACGTATTTGCCCCCTGCCCACGCGGCTGGCGAAGCGAACCCTCCAAAACCATGGAATACTCCAAATTAGCCGTCGAATCATGCGTATTTCCAATCTGGGAAGCAGTAAACGGCAAACGCCAACTCTCAACACCCAGCAAAGTCATCTCACTGGCACCCCAGAAAAAGAAACCCGTAAAAGACTACCTCGAAGGACAAGGCCGATTCCGTCACCTCTTCAAACCACAAAACACCCACATAGTCGACGAAATACAACAAGCAACCGACAAACGCTGGCAAAAACTACTCCAACAATGCGAATTAACCAACCCCTAACCTCTTTTCATTTATCTAACTAATTTTTTAGAATCCGCTAGTTGCCCTGTTTTCATGTTGTGCCAGAGTTACTGATTGTAACTTTTGCGTTTGTGGTTGCAGTGTTTGTTTTGGCATCAACCAGAATGGCCCAAATTACGCTCTGAGATGAAAAGAGATGCATCATATCATTATCACTAAGCGATGTTGAACCGATTGTACTAAAGGTGCGAATTGCGCTTGTGGATACCGAGTTATCAACGTATTCAATGCGAACTCTGACCGTTATTATCTCGTTTGGCTGAAGGGTTTCTGTGACATCGATTTTGGGTTTAAAACTCGAAACGGTCAACGGAAACCATTTGAGAGACTGGGTTTCCCCATATTCGCCGCTGGTTCCCACTGGAATGACTGCTTCCTGTTTAACCGCAGTTTCAGTACTTGATCTAAGCCCGATTCCAAAGGGGTTATGGATCCTCTCCGTCCAGCTACCCAAGTAGCTAACTCCACCACTAAAATTAGGCAATGAATCACAATATTTGCCCACATCAATAGCAAACATATCCAGCGGATTATCTGCAAAGGATTCAAACACGACTCCTATGAACATGGTCTGGGCCATGGAGCCCTCTAATTTCAGAGCCGTTTGGTTGCTGTGTTGGCCATTTTCGCCCATCCAGAAACGAATGTTCTGCATCAGACTCTCTGTGAATTCTGCCTTGGGCTCAACTTTGATGCCTGCCTCATTGTCTTGGAGGTTAAAGTAGCAACGCTCAATTATAGAGCTACCATAAGACCCTGAGGCGCTTTCGGGGGTATTGTCGCTTTGAGTGCCGCCAGTTATTGGCGTGCGAAAAACAATGCTCTCAGTGTTGTTGATAAATTGACAGCCCTCAATTTTATTATACTCACTCCAAGTGTTGGTGTTTAAAAATTCAATCCCGGTGGTTGTATTGATGAATTTGGTGTTAGTTATCGTTGTGGCAAACGAGTTCTCAACATGTACCGTTCCACCTATAAGTGTTAAACCCGAAATTAGTGCGTATTGTGAGGCTGTGTAATTAGTGCCATAGATGATAATTCTATGCCCGCCACACTCAAGGGTGGCACCCTCACTTATGATTCGAGCATTTAATTTATTTACAATATTTACATCCCCGCTTAGCGTGTAGCTTCCTTGGTTTATGTAAACCGAGTTACCCTCACTTAGGGCCCTGTTGAGCGCTTCTTGAGTACTTCGGGGTTGAACCACATACCCAGTATTCATATTTTTTAAGTTAAGAGTCGAGCCCTCTTGGGAGAGCACAAAATCATAACTCACCACAGCGGTTCGCATCGAGCTGTGGGTACCATCCAAAATCAAATAGGTATTAAGGATGGAGAGAACAAGCAGAGCTACAAAAACTAGAGTGAGTGCACGTTTGGAGAACAGTTTCTTTAGCGAATCCTTCATCTGACAGCGCTCAGAGATTTACTAAGATGTAGCGGACTACGGTAATTAAATTTATTGAATAAGTCCCCAACAAACCCCAAAAACACATGGCCCTTTGCCCAAATTCACTAAATGTGCCTATTTATTTGTAGAGGGTTAGTTTTGCTCTGACTAGTCTTAGGAGTTCTTCGGGATGTATTGGTTTGCGCAGATACGCCTCTACACCATACTCCTCTGCTTGGATTCCGGTTATAAGCGAAGGAAACCCCGTGAGCATAATCTTTAGGGTATTTTTAAAATCTGCTTGGATAAGCACCTCAATACCATCCATATCGGGCAGACGAAAATCAATCAATGCCACATCATAATGTTGCCGCTTGGATTTTTCAATAGCTTCTTTGGCACTTGTTGCCCAATCTGCTAAAAACCCATTTTTTTCAAAAACCCCAACCAACGACCGCAAAATTACAGGGTCATCATCTACCACCAAAACACACCTCCGACCCACAACCAAAGAATTCATACTAACCAAAGACAATGACAGATTTCTCCAAAACAAAATGTTTAGCTGCTGTAAACTTTAACCCATGCTGGTGTGACCAAACAACAACAATAGCGGCATAACCTAAACCCTAAATGAATACACTGAATGCTGTTTTGGTATGATTGTTGAGCGCGACTTGCTTTTTGTATGGGTAATGTTTTTGGGTAAATATGGATAAGTAGAGTAACCGCCAAACTTATATACATAAAGTTGCCTATTTTTAGGTTAGACTTTCCATTTTTAAAAAGTAATTTTAGGAAAGTACTATTTTTAGGAAAATAAAAAGATGTTTAAATACAGAAAAACTACTATGATTTTTTCAACTTTGCTTATAGCGGCACTTCTAACAACCTCAACACTTCAATTAGCATCCGTTGCATCTGCCCAAAACCCGACAATACCTGTCTATCTAAAAGTCCACGCCGAACCCAACCCCGTTGGAGTAGGCCAACCAGTGTATCTGAGTCTATTTTTCACAAAACCTCTCCCCATCATCGGCGCCACCGGCGGCGGAAGCCTCTACACCGATCTAACCATAAACCTCGTTTTTCCTGATAACACAAACCAAACCTTTGGTCCCTACACAAGCGACACAACCGGCGGCGTCGGCGGCATAGAATTCACCCCCGAAGTTGCAGGCAACTATACGGCCCAAGCATTCTACAAAGGCCAAACAATCACCAACGGCATCCTATCCTACGACATTCTACCCACACAAAGTGAACCCGTGACCTTTACAGTTCAAACTGAGCCCATCCCCGGAACACCCATGGTACCCTTGCCTGTAGAGTATTGGTCAAGACCCATCTACTCAACCAACTTTGCGTGGTCTCAACTAGGTGGTAACTGGTGGGGTCTAGGTAAGCCCTCCTTTACCGATACCGGTGGATATGATGGTTCAGGTAATAACTTTAATCCCTACAGCCAAGCTCCTAACTCGGGTCATATTATGTGGGTAAAGCCTACTGCGTTTGGTGGTCAGGTTGGTGGTCCGATTAGCGGTGATCAGGAGAGCCAATACACTTCAACCTCTATTCTCTATCGGCAATTTGAACCCATCATCTTAAACGGCATCATATACTACAAACTCTACCCCAACACGCCCACATCTGTCACAAGTGTTGGCGGAACACCTGGCTGGGATGCAGTTGATCTGCGTACAGGGGAATTGCTTTGGCACAAAGACACCAACGAAACTCTAGCCTTTGGCTGGAACATGCAATTCCACACTATCCAAGAATACGGAACCCAAGCCTATCTAGTTGCAATCGCGTCCTCAAACACTTGGAAACTCTACGATCCCCTAACAGGCCACTACATCGCGACCATAACCGGTGTTCAGAGCACAACTGCCCCTGGACTAGTCGAGACAGATGATGACAACACTCAAGGCGCGGTATACATGTACTACATAAACGGTACCTACCCTGATCTTTCGTTGACCATGTGGAACTCTACGTTATGCTTAGCCGGTCCAACAAACCCCTCCATTATCCGCCCCACAGGCAACATCACCTTCGAACGCGGCATTCAATGGTCAGTCTCTATCCCCTCAACTATAATAACCAACGGCGCAACCACAAACATAACTGACATGACCAACCTATCAAAGAACCCCGCCCTAACCATCGCAGCAAGAACCAATGAAGCTATACTGCTAAGATCCTACGGCGGAGAAATCGACACCTCTTCTCGACAATTCGGAACCGACTCTGAAATCGAACTTGGCCTAAGTGCAATCACAGGCGAGTTGCTCTGGGGCCCGGTTAATCGAACCCTGCCAAGATACCACGAAATAGGCGTCCTTGCAGCAGGAGAAGGTTACTATGTTGAACACGACAAAGACACCAACATAGCATATGTCTTTAACCTGTTGACTGGTAAACAAGTAGGCTCACCTATCCAACTGGACGGTAATGCCCTTGGCACGCTATCGCGCGGCGGAGCTATTGCATACGGCAAATTCTACATCTGGGACTTTGGCGGCTATGTCAGCGCCATCAATCTAGAAACAGCCACTATCAACTGGACCCTCGCACCAAGAAGCGCAGGATACGACACACCCTATGGCATCTATCCATATTGGCACTTTGGTTCACACAGCATAGCAGATGGAAAACTGTTCTTATCTGAGGGCCGTTTGTATGACCCTCCACTTTTCAAAAACGCCCACAAAATGGCCATCAACATAACCGATGGTTCAGTTGTTTGGAGCATTCTTGGTACCTATGCACGTGAACCAAGCGCCATTGCTGATGGCTATCTGGTTGGCTGGAACAGCTACGACGCCCAAATCTACACCTTCGGAAAAGGACCCACACAAACCACACTAAGCACCAGCACAGGCGTTATTGCATCAGGCAGCAGTGTTCTTCTCACAGGCACAGTCCTCGACAAATCAACAGGCACAAAAGATGCCGATAGATCTGCACGGTTTCCAAATGGAGTTGCAGCAGTATCTGATGAGAGCCAAAGTGCATGGATGGAATATGTCTACATGCAGCAACCCAAACCAAACAATGCCACAGGTGTTAGCGTTGAGCTCTATGTTATAGACGACAACAACAACTTCCGCTCAATCGGCACAACAACCACCGATGCAACTGGTCTCTATAGCTATAACTGGACACCTGACATCACAGGCAAATACACCGTTTATGCATACTTTGGCGGCAGTGAATCATATTGGCCCTCTGAGGCATCCGCCGCTTTTGCAGTCGACCAAGTTGCTCCAACACAAACCCCGCCTGAAACAGCCGGCCCAAGCATAACTGATACATACTTTTTGCTCGCAGTTGTATCTATAATCGCTGTGATCATCATAATCGGTGCCATGACTATGTTCATGCTTAGAAAACGACCATAAACAAACAAACCCCTTTCTTTTTTCTCTTTTTAATCTTTGTTTAGCTATAGATTCTTGCCGCTAAAAATTACTTTTTAACAGATAATCGCCTTGCCTGCTTTTGGCACTTAGGGTTTTTATGTGTGATTTCTATCCGAGTTTAAAATCTCGTTGTATTCTAACAGATGATTGGCAAGAATAAGAACTGGTTCTCAATAAATTTTAAACTATGTGCAGAGCAAATGGTAATTTGACTCTGTTTTTGAATACTGGTTTTATTCGTGTATTTCACGTTCACGTTTGAGGCGTTTGATTTTTTTGGTATAACACCACCAAAGGCTCAAGAGGATAATACCAAGTGAAATAAGAAGTATCCCTCCTACAGCGTTAGTGAGCCAGTATTGAACTCCTCTCTCCCAACTGTGTATGACTATGTTGAACTGAAAGAGGCCTATAGATAGGTCTACACAGCATATTGTAAACCAGATTTTGGAGATTCTCTGATAATGTTTGATTCGGGAAGTGAGGTCACTATATATTTTAAAATCTCCGTCTGTGGCTTTCTTTCTGAAATATACCCATCGGAAGTATGTGTCAACGTGTTCCACACCGTTTTCTGCCATAAAACGGATGTATTGGACACTTTCGGGATGGCTAACGCTGTGTTCTAAGAGCTCAATGCGGTAGATGTATTCGCCGGGAATGCAGTCTTCAAAGGTGTAGCGGCAAAAAGTATAAGCTGTCATAGCAAGTCCTTTGGTTGCCATTTTATTTAGCCAGTCTTCTTCTTTTTCATAATCCCAAAAGGCTTTCCAAAGTTTTGTTTTCATTATTGTGAGTTCTCCAATTTATTTTTGCCATTGATCAGTAGTTCTTCTAGGCGTACCAGCTCGTGTTGAAGCATTTTGTGTCCCAGGTCCGTAATGACATATTCTTTTTTTCGGGAGTCTTTATCACCTGCCACAGCACAGATCCATTGTTTTTCTAGTAAAGTGTTAATTGCACCGTAGAGTGTTCCTGCACCAAGGGTTACCCGTCCGTTGGTTAGTTTTTCAATATTTTGCATTACTGCATAGCCATGTATGGGTTCAAGCATGGTTAGCAGTATGTAGTAGACGGCTTCTGTTAGTGCATCTTGTGGTGTGTCATCAGCCATGTGTTTAACTAACCTTTCTTTATTACGTTAACCGTTATATCGGTAATCGTAATGGCGGATGTGTGCACAATATATAAACATATCCAAAATAAACCCCGCCGACTTGAAATTGATGAAATAGGTTAGCGACTACTATGGGGTGTCAGAAACATACGGCTAAGTCAACATGTATTCTTATGTTGCTGGTGCCCGAACAGTTTGGTCGACGGCTTCACAAACAATAAGCAAATTATAGTCTCCTCTTAAAAGTCGCTAATAATGCTAGGGAAGCTAATAATAAAATTGTTGTAACGAAGGCTAAGTATGGGGAGATCTCGTATAGAATTCCTCCAATGATGGGGGCTCCAAAGCTGACTAGGTGAATGCTTGCTTGGCTGATGGATATCCATCGTCCTGTATATCCTTGGGGGGCTGCTGATCCTGTTATTGCCCAAACAAGACCAAACATGCATTTTGATGCTCCCGATAGAAAAGAAGCAACAAAGAGCAGTGAAAAGTTGTTAATGGTTGAAATTAGACTAAACGAAAGAATGCAAATTGCTATTGATGATAGCATCGCTGACATTTTTGAGTATTTATCACCTATTTTCCCTATTGTGAAAGAAAAGAAAATCCACCCAAACGATGTTGCTGCTCCAAAAACTCCCAAGTTAAAAACATTTTGATTGTAGACCTCATGCATGTATTGCGAAATTAATGGATTAATCAAAGAAATGGCAAAAATTATCAGAGAGAAAAAACCACACAATATTATTAACTTTTTAAAATCACTAAATTTATGGGCGGTTGGGGCTGTTTGTATTTTGGGTTCTGCTTTGGGTAGGTTATTGATAAAAATAAGCGGTAGTACTGATGTGATGTATAAACAGGCTGCCAATAAAAAGACTGGTTGTTTTCCGATGGCTGCGGCTATTGCGCCTCCGATCATGGGTGAGAAGACATATCCAAAAGCTACTGAGGCTGACCATAAGCCAAATGTTTGCATGGTTTTTTCTGGTGGCGTTGATCTTATGATGAATATGCAAATTGAGGTACTTCCAAAAAAGGTTCCATACAGGATCATAGGTAGCCATAGCTGAGTCCAATTGGTTGCAATTGCCAACGCCAGAGGTACTGGTATCCACAAAAGAGATCCTGTAATAATGATTTTTCTATTATCAAAGCGATCCGCTAAGAGACCACCTAATAGGGGTGTTATTCCTAAGCTCAAGTAATAGACTGCATAAAGCATGCCCACATCTGTTGGCGAAGCATTTAGCTGATTAAGGTAGACGGGTAGTAAGTAGGTGAAGAGTCCGTCTCCGAATGCAAATACGAAACATGAAAAAAATATCAGCTTCAAGTTTTTACTAACCGATAACTTGGGTAGTCGTGTTTTTAATTGGCTGTTTAGGCGGTTTGCTATATGATTTGACATTTCTTTAAGTAGCCAGAGATGTTTGTTAATTATTTAAAAGCTTTCCTCTGGCAAGTTTTTATAAAGCGCCTCTAGTGTAATCAATATCAATTGATGGTTCCACTGAGGTTCCTATGTGTCAAGAATGGTTGATGACTAAATGGATCTCTTAGATATTGATATCATTCGCATGCTTAACAAGAATGCTCGGACACCTTTCTCTGATATTGCTAAAGCGCTTGGTGTTCCAGTATCTGTTGTTCAGGTTAGATACAATAAGCTGAGAAAAAAGGGTATAATTTTGGGAACTTCCTTAATTCTAGATCCTGAAAAATTTGGCGTAAAATATGCTGTAACTTTAGGTATAAAGTCTCTGGAACCCAATGTTCCAGAGGTTATGAAATATATAACTTCGTTGCCGTTGAAGGATTCGAGGATTTCAGTTTGGCCTACTTTTGGGCGGTTCAATATTATAACTTTGATTATGTCTAAAAATTTGCTTGAGGCGCATAGAATTAAACAGGCTGTAAAGGAGCATCCGTATGTAACAGAAGCTAGTATAAGTATAGATCTTAGTTTGTATAAAAATAAGTTTGAGGCCCTTGGGTTAGAGAAAGAGCTGGGTTGTTGAGCCTTTGGATGAAATTGATGCTGAGATTATTAGAATTCTTTGTAAGGATGCTCGAACACCGTTTAGCAAAATTGGGCGAATGTTGGGTATTGGTACGGATACAGTGTTTAGGCGATTTAAGAAGCTTGAGCGAGAAGGAAAAATCTTGGGATCAACAGTTATTCTAAGTTCAATAGGCATTGGGCTCAAGGGTTGGTATGCTTTTTATATTAAAGTTAAATCTGGTTCAAGCATCTCAGCGGTCGGAGAAACCTTGGCTAATATTCCGCAGGTTTACGGTCTTGTTAAGTTGCTTGGGGAATACGATTTTTATGTAGAAATAGGCTTTAGAGACTTTGGAGAGATTGATACGTTCATAGCCAGTATTAGGCAAATCAAAGAAATTGTTGCTATCGATCCTATGATTCATGCTTCCCATGATTGGCCTCTGCCTACCTTGTCGACTCTTCAACCCGAAGTTCTTGAATGGCTCTTTAAATGCGCGCCCTGATTGCTAAATCTCTCACAGCGGCGAAAGTCAGCTTCCGATAATTTTACTGGGTTGGTTGTGTGGAAATTTTTTTGTTGCTTACTGTTAATTTTTTCTGCGTTTAGTTTGAATTTTTTATATCGTTCCAAGTTGACGGGCATAGCTGAGTTCTCTCTGTAAAATTGGGTATGGTTGTTTGTAGTTTTGCGGGGATGGTCTGTTATCAGTAAATTAACTATTTTTTTGAAGTAGTTTTTGTTGATTTTCGCATTGAATTTAAAGGTTTAAAAGTTGCCTTTTAGGAAATACGTTAAAACCAAAAAAGGTGAATAAATGAACACAAACCAATTTGGTAAAAAAAATACAAAAATTATGTTGACTTTTATTTTGATCTTAATGATAGCTCTAACTACGCTGATGGCAGGCATTACCAACCTTCAAGCGCAAACTGATGCAACTATCAAATCCTATGTTTACCTTGCTATTAATCCTAATCCTGTCGGTGTCGACCAACCGGTAACCGTTGACACCTGGGTTTCACCTCTCTCCACACGTACCGATGAGTATTTCAATGGTCTTACCGTAACAATCACCGACCCTGATGGCGCCACTGAAACAAAAGGACCCTTTACCACAAATGTAAACGGCGGCTATGCGTTTGCTTATACCCCTACAAAACTTGGAAATTATACCTTTAAATCTCATTATCCTGGAGAAAAACTCGTCCCCGGCCAATACGCGTCCAGTGAATCTCAAACAATAACTCTTCAAGTGCAACAAGACCCGATCCCCTATTTTCAGGACAATCCACTTCCGGTAGACTACTGGACTAGACCCATAAATGGTCAAAACCGGTTATGGTCTTCTATATCTGGTGGCTGGTTGATGGCAGCCTATAATTTAACCTACACAACCGCTGCAGGTGTGAGCGTGGGTGCTCTAAATCCCTACAGCCAAGCTCCCGGAGCGCCACACATAATGTGGACTAAAGAAATCACTACAGGCGGTCTAGTCGGAGGCGAACAAGGAACTAGCAGCTACTATAACGGTCCATCGTATAGTTCACTTTTCTCGCCGCCAATTGTCATGAATGGCAAACTCTACTACAGCCTAACCAGTGGTGGAACTGTTTGTGTGGACCAGCGTACCGGCAAAGAACTATGGCGAAACGACAACCTAACCCAGCTTACTTGCGGTCAAGAATACAATGCCCAAAAGTATTCCTACACTACAGCCGGCGTTCAAGCATATTTATGGACCCGATCCTGGCAAGTATATGACCCATTTGATGGAACGCTGAAGTACAACTATATCAATTACCCCTCAACACTTACCCGCCCCGTTTTCAGTGACGACGGAAGCCTACTCAATTACGTAATTGGTCGAAATTGGTTGGCTCTGTGGAACTCCTCTTTGGCAGGCCTTGGAACTAATAGAGAATGGAGCAGAGGCATACAATGGAACGTAACAATTCCCAATCTAACCGTGCCCGAATCACTATTTGCCCCCCTAAATATCTCCAGCTCTCCCGCTCCCACAATATTGGGCGCTTATGGCAATGTGCTACTGGGAAGAGTTTCAGTAGGCGGCTCTGCACACATCGTCTATGACATGGGCTACGACTTAACCACCGGCGAACAACTCTGGTACAACAACTACACAAAAGGCATCTTAGCTCTAGATGGCACATTTCCCACCTATTGGCACGCTATTGGCGATGGAGTGCTCGCTCAATTTAGCCTCGTCTCAATGCGATGGAACGGCTATGACATCAACACAGGCAAACTACTCTGGGTAAGTGACCCACAAGACTATCCCTGGGGAGACTACACCTCATACTACCCAACCATAGCCTACGGCAAACTATATTCCCTCTCATACGACGGATGCGTACACGCCTTTGATATAAAAACAGGAAAAGAAGTATGGAAATTCTTCAGCGGAAACAGCGGCCTAGAAACAACAACTGGCACCTACCCCTTCTTCTACGGACCCATAATAGCCGACGGAATAATCTATGCTAGCAACGGATTTGAAACACCCCAACAACCCCTAACAAGAGGCGCAAGAACCTTCGCCCTCAATGCTACTACTGGCGACGAACTGTGGAATATGAACGGCATGCTGTACCTACGCGCCATTGCAGACGGCTATCTCTTAGGAGTCAACGTATACGACTCCCAAATATACTGCATCGGCAAAGGACCCAGCAAAACAACTGTTAATGCACCTCAAGTTGGCGTAACAACATCCACACCCATCACAATCAGCGGAACAATCACCGACATCTCCGCAGGCTCAGAACAAAACACAGCCGCCGCAAACTATCCAAACGGCCTCCCATGCGTCTCAGATGCAAGCGAAGGCGCCTGGATGAGCCATATCTATGGACAACAACCCCTACCAAACAATGTTACCGGTGTCCCAATAACAATAAATGTCCTAGATGCTAACGGAAACTACCGAACCGTTGGAACAACAACAAGCCAAACAAGCGGAACATTTGCACTCAACTGGACTCCAGATATCTCAGGCGCCTACACAGTCTATGCAGTCTTCGAAGGCTCAGAATCCTACTACCCATCCAACGCAGTAACATACTTCTACGCCTCTGAAGCACCAGCAACACCAACACCACAACCAACACAACCCCCATCCATGGCTGACCTATACTTCATCCCAGGCATAATCGGCGTCATTATCGTAGTTATTGTCATCGGCGTAGTCCTACTACTTGCAATACGTAAACGACCATAAGCAAAAAACAAGGGAAAACCTCCCTTCTTTCTTTAGTTCCCGTTAAATTTTTATGCAAACTATTGTTGTATTTGTAGTTCAATGAGTCTTTTTTTTGCTTCTTCTCTGAGATCACGGACGTGATAAGCTTCAGCCACATAGTCTGAGGTGTAATTTTCAAAACCTGCAGGATCCTCGATAAGCCTCTTGCCCCATCTTCCTGTTGTCCACTCAACACAGATTTCTATTTTACTATTCGCAATTTTTAATAGCTCACTTTGATCAGTTAACTTCTCAAATGCTTCCAAACGCCTCTTATAGTCGGTGTCGTTTTTGGCAATATCGGCTAATAATGTTTGTGCAAGATTTTGGTCAGTTAACTTTCCAATAACCATCCAACGTATACCATATTCTTTGGCGTTTTTGGCAATATCGGCTAATAATGTTTGTGCAAGATTTTGGTCAGTTAACTTTTCAATAGCCTCCAAACGTCTCCAATATTCTTTGGCGTTTTTGGCAATATCGGCCAATACTTTTTGGTCAGTCAGCGCCTTAACCACCACCTTGAGCACATAATAGTCGTCAGTGTTTTTGGTAATATCGGCCAATATTGTTTGGTCTGTTAATTTTACAGATGCCTCTAAACGCACCTCACTGTTGTTGTCATTTTGGGCAATATCTGCTAATGTTCCTTGATTTGTTAGTTTTTTAACTGCTACTCTGCGCACACTATAAAGGGGCGCGGTTTTAGCAATCTCAAATAGCTTAATTTGATTTGTTTCCTTCTCAACAGCCTTCAACGCTTTTTTCTCTTTACTATAGTCAACAGTCTTCCAATCAGGTTTAAACAGCCTCATACTAACTCACCTAACGACTATTACGTATTGTATGTTACGTAACTTTTATCAATTTGTGCGTTTTTATGGCCAAATTGATGGTTATCGTCATTTTACAAACCCTCCTGGCAGTTTATATATAAAGAATGCAGGGGGATGTGACTCGCCTGTCTGCATCTGGAGCCTTTTCTCAAAATCGCGACACAAATCCTGCCAACCACAACCTAAACATGCAATCAAAAATAAAAATAAGAAAAAACTCAAACTACTTTTGTCCCAAATCCTGTCAGGAGCAAACGTTTATAAAATTTAATGAGTTACACGATAAAAGAGAGTGTAGCTAATGACCTGCGGCAAAAAAATGGAGCGTTGTTTTATGAATGGAAAAAGCTGTGCATACGAGCAAAATATACGGTCTTTGGCTAAAAAAGATGGAGAAAAAAAGGCTTTTTTGATTATGCCCTTTAAAGAGCATTTGGATGCTCTGTATCAGTGGGAGATTATTCCGTTCCTAAAAGAAAGAGGTTATGCTTCTGAAAGAGCAGATGATGTAAATCGTATCGGTTATATTATGTGTGAGAAAATTTGTAAGAAAATACAAGAAGCCGATTTGATAGTGGTGGATGTTAGTTTTAACAATCCTAACGTTTTTTATGAAATGGGTTTATCCATTGCGTTACACAAACCTTTATTGTTGATGTGTAACCCAGACAAATACACTACTGATTTTGCAGGAATTATAGAAAAAAAATATGGAATACCGAAAAACTATATTATGAAATATCCATTTTTTGATAAACTTAAATGTGAGGGCAATAAGGATTTGGATGATTATATTTTTAATAAGTATGAAGACAAATCCTTCCAGACCGTTTTTCTACAAAAAATGCAGGGTTTAAAAACCGCTATTCTTAAGACAGAAAACTATGGCCAGGGTAATAGACAAAAGGGGCCAAAAGGTGATCAGGAAGAATGCGAGAAAAATTTTGATCCTTATTCTTTTGAGTTTGATTTTTTTGATTTTTGTAAATCTGCGGCTGGTCGTGCAATGTATGATGTTTTACATGCTGACAATGATTGGGTCAACTCATTCGAACCAGAAAAAGATGTGATAAAAGAAATTACACCTATCGATTTAGGCAAAGACATGGAACATGTTTCTAAAGAATTGATGGACTGTTGTTGTGCGATAATTGACATAACCAATAACGGGGGGGTCAATTATTTTTGGCTAGGGTATATTCATGGAATTAGTGGGAATGTCATACCCATAAATCGTAGAAAGGTCGATGAACCAAACACTTCAAATCTTGCACTTGACAGTAAAAACCAAAACGTTAATAATCTAAAAGAGATTGCGTTTGATATTAGAGCTTTGTGGCATATTATATTTGACGAGTCAAAGCCGTTATCGCTGTCAACCTCATTGAAAGATATTCTGAAAATAATCTATGAAGAAAAGGCCTCTAATAAAAATAGGGATAAATTTTGGGAAAGCATTTTGAGGGAATCTGCGGTATCTATTTTTCTAGGAAGTTACCATTTTAAGGACTTAGGGCGAAATGTCATTGGAGACTGGGATTATAGGGCTGCCGCGGAGATAACTAGTTTTCTAACGAATAAAAAAGAAACCATCAAAGTGAAATTGGAAAGTCCTCTACCCCAAAGAGTAAGCTCGTTACCCGACGGAGAAGATATAAAAGATCTGACAGCGGAACAAAAAAATGGGTATATTGAAGAACTAAAAAAACTTTTAAAAACTAATAAAAATTGTATAATAATTGCAAGTCCTGACGTAAATGACTTGACTGAAGTTGCTTTATGTGAAATTTATGGCAAAAAACCTTTTCCATATGTTACGGAGTTGACTGATAACGAAAAAGTATGCGGATTTATCCCTTGCAAGTTTTTCTCAAAAGCATCAAACAAGTATGTAGTGCGTAAACATGTTTTTTATTCTAGGATGGTAGGAAACAAAAAAGAGGATGAAAGAGGTTTTTTGGTTGGAGATGGAAAGCATGATCCTGAAGAACTTCTTGAAAAGCATACGTACATAGGCCATAATAATACCCGTGATAGTAGTATGCTTTTAGGCTTGTTGGTTGTAGCGAATAATCCCCTTGCTGAGGGGGGTAAAATAATTAGTATATCTGGGTTGAGTGGGCCTGCTACTTTCGGTATTGCTCAGCTTTTAACAGGGTGTATCTATGATGAATTTACCGTGGACCCATTAGTAAACCTCAAAAAAAATCTACACCCAGATTTTGAAGTAATGAAATCAGTGGCAGAGTTCATGGAGACGAGAATGAGTGACCTAAATACGCCAGAGAGTACCGTCTTCGAAATCGCTAAGAAAGCGGGTGGTGATGTAACAGGTATTGTTATCAATTATAATACTCTATCAGAGAAAATTATTGAAAAAATTGGGACCTCCTTTGAGGGATCTAACCATGGGTGTGCTGCAATAATTGAAGTAGGTGTTTACTATCCTGAGAGAACTAATGATAACGATAAAAAAGATGATCGTAAAATAATTGCATTTAACCTTAAAAAATGGAAAGGCCTCGCTAAGAAGATAACAAACAATATAGCTGATAATCCGTGTGAGATACCCGACTGCACAAAAACGCTTAGTTCTGACATGTGATTTTTGTTTTCTTACTTTTTAGCAGGTTTATACTGATTTTCACATGATTTTTTCATTAATAGTTTAAATTTATGAAAAGTTTGCAACTGTGTTTTGTACAGTGTATGTTTTGTGCAGTCTGTGCTCGTGCTCTTTAGTTGCCGATTAATCTGGTTAGAGTTAATTATGTGCATTTTTAACTTATTGGTTGTAATTTTTGTAAAGCGTTTTATTTGTAAACTTTAAGCTTAAACAGTTTTTCTGAGGGCACATTTCGACGCATCGCAAGCAAAGGATACACATCGAAGTCCTGATTTTTCCTGTTTTGTTTTCATAGATTTCGGTGACCTGCACTGGGCAAACTCTTTTGCATATGCCGCATTTGGTACATTTTTGTGTATCTTTGTTTAAGCTCAGAAGTGGTAAAGCGCGTAATGGTTTGAATCTGTTTATGATACTTAGAGATATGCCTGTGGGACAGAAACGGCACCAAAAACGTCTGACCTTAAACGATACTACTAATGTGGCTGTGGTGAATATGTATGCAATGGGCAGGACAAATCTGCTTTTTTGTAGGTATATCATGATTTCACCTACATAGGGGTAGGTAAAGTAGGCTCCATTTATTTCAAAGAGGGCTCCAAAGGGTGGTTTCCAGGGTAAAATGAATGGTTGTAGGGGTTCAAGGAAAAATGTGAACGGCACAAATGGTGGACGTAACCAAATAAAATTAGGCAGATCAAAAATCGTAGCTGAGCCTAAAATAAAACTCAGCAATACGATTACCAAAATCACAAGTGCTATTACATAGCGGGTTTTGTGGAGTGTTTGGTTGAGTTTTTGAGGTAACGGCCAATGGGGCCTTTTTAAGAGGTTACGTAGTCCCGTGATGGTGTCCATGTATAAGCCAAAGGGGCATATCCAGCCGCAAAAAAATCGTCCCAAAAAAATGGTCATGCCAAAAATTGCAAGTACCAATACGCCTTTCCAGATGCCAATGATTGTCATGTAGAAAATTAAGAAAAAAAATAATACCTGAACAGCATACCTGATGGTGTGGATTTTTTTGTTTTTATATTTTGTGCAGTTCAAAAAAATCGCTCTTACCGTTGCTGTTTTTAATTTATGGAGGCTTTTTCTGAGCTTAAGTACCTTTCTTAACTGAAATCTGTTTATGACCCGACTTCTTTACTTCAGATTTGTTTGTTGCTTTCTATTTTTCTTCTATTCGCTATAGAATTTGTATGGTAGCTTAAATGGCGGGTTGGCTAGTGTGTTTATCTGTTTTTTTGTTATCTTTATTGCCAACCCCGTGTTGGTAGAGGGTTTTTAGTGTGGTGAGTATTGCGATGCTGAAGAGTACAAAGTAGAATATGTGTGCCAATGCTAGTATGGGTTCGGTTATTAGGAGTGATTGGTTGAAGGGGTAGCCGATGGTGCTTGGTAGCAGAACTGTGGCTATGGGGATTATGAGCACAAGATTTGATATGCGGCCTTTTAAGAAGACGCGCCAGTCTTGGGATATAATTAACACTAGAGTGGCTAGGATGAATAGGCTTAATTCTAAAATGACGTCTAGGTGACCGCCTACTTTGATTATGGGGAAGCCTAGTTCATGTAGGCCAAATTCTGCTTGTGAGAGCGGCCAGAGTAGGCGGAGTTGTCCTCCTGCGATAAAGTCGCCGATTAAGGAGTGTGAGATCAACCCCAAAAAGTAGGGCACCGCTTTTTTGCGATAAATAATAAAGAATGGCAGAAAAATTAGTAGGGCTACTATGATTGAGTGTGTGGGGCCTCGATGTATGGGGTAGTTAAATAGGAGATCTGAGAGGATGTCTATATCAGGCAGTATGGATAAGACTAGTAGTATGGGTATGTTGATTTTTGTGTGCAGTGCTTTTGAGGCGCCTTTACCTAAAAGATAAGCAAGGGCCATGTGCCCAACAGCAAACAGAATGTTCTCCTCCCATCACTCTTAGAAACCCTCTTTGTTTATCTATTAAGGATATTGCTTTGACCGCATTATAAATAAGTGTTGATTGTATATGTTAACACGTGCTTAGTTATGAATAAAAAGTACAGTGTTAACTTGACCAAAGATGAGCGTTGGATAATTTTTGAGACAAT
>Ga0123354_10001023_pt1 | contig 32019 bp, 32 predicted proteins | sample TergutLab28metaG_2_FD_97872 | JGI IMG/M metagenome (GOLD analysis project Ga0123354, IMG submission 97872) | Labiotermes labralis P4 segment gut microbial communities from Petit-Saut dam, French Guiana - Lab288 P4 | ecosystem: Host-associated > Arthropoda: Insects > Digestive system > Gut ... | reverse complement strand
CGACGAGGGCAAACGCTGCGCCGAAACCCTCTTCTTCGACTACCGCCGCCAGCACAACCTGCGCATCAAGGTGGTGCGCATCTTCAATACCTACGGGCCGCGCATGCACCCAAACGACGGCCGCGTGGTGTCCAACTTCATCGTGCAGGCGCTCCAGGGCCAGCCGCTCACCGTTTACGGCGAAGGCCAGCAGACCCGCTCCTTCTGCTATGTGGATGACCTGATCGACGGTTTCGTGCGCTCCATGCGCACTCCCGACGACTTCACCGGGCCGGTCAACCTGGGCAATCCCGGCGAGTTCACCATCCTGGAACTGGCCAAACTGGTCCTGGAATACACCGGGTCCAAGTCCAAAATCGAATACCGCCCCCTGCCCTCCGACGACCCCAGACAGCGCAAGCCCGACATCACCCTGGCCAAAAGCGCCCTGGGATGGGAGCCGAAGGTCAAACTGGCCGACGGCCTGAAAAAGACCATCGAATACTTCGACTGGTTTTTGAAGAGAAAGTAAAAGCAGGGGGCACTGCCCCCTGCACCCTGCAATAAGCTTCGCGGGCGGCATCGGCTATCAGTCGATGCCGCCCGCGAAGCTTATTGAGGGGGTCTGGGGGGAATCATTCCCCCCAGTGGAGTCCGGGGCAAAGCCCCGGTCTTACCGCTTCGACTTTTTTTCCATCATAATGTCTAAGATTACCTTGTCGGTCTGGGCCATGCCTTCGGAGGCGAGTTTCGCCAGGTGGAGGATGCTCGATTCGGCGTCGGCGTCAACGATGCCGTTGTCGCTGCCAGGGGCCTGGTTGTTAAGGGCCAAGCGCGCGGCCTTGACCGCGGCGGCGGTCGTGGTGGCGACTTTCAAGGCGCAGGTGAACTTGGCCCCGTCGCAGATCATCCCTGCCAGATCCCCGGCCATGTTGCGGATAGCGCGTCCCATCGCGGCCACGTCCCCGCCGAGCAGATGCGTCAGGCCGCAGGCGGCCCCGGTGGAGGCGGTTATGGCCCCGCACAGGGCGGAAAGCTTTCCGACAAAATGCTTGATGTGGATGGAAACAAGGTGGCTGACCAAAAGCGCCTGGGCGAGGCGTCCGTCATCGGCGCCGATGCGCCGGGCCACGGCAACCACTGGCAGGGTGCAGGCAAGCCCCTGGTTGCCGCTGCCGGAGTTGGCCATGACCGGCATCATCGCCCCGGCCATGCGCAGATCCGACCCGGCGGCGGTGAACCGGACCGCGTAGGAAGCGGCGTCGTCGCCTAAGATGTCGTCGGCGCGGGGAGTGAGGGTCTTGCCCACCTGGAGGCCGTAATCGCCTTTCAAGCCCTCCTCGGCGGCCGCGACATTGAGTCTGACCGCCTCCATGATAAAAGAGACCGCCTCCGGCAGGGGTGCGGAGGCGAACTCCCAGATATTCTCCAGCGTGAGCGGCCAGGCGTCATGGTCTGTCAGATCGGGAGAGTCCGGGCCGGACTCGTCGCGGTAGAGGACGACGCCGTTTTTTTCCCTGAGTGTGACGTGGGTATGCGCGTCCTCGAGAACCGTCCGCGCCCGGTCTGAGCCTGCGAAAACGGTGGCTTCGGCATAGAGGACTTTGGCGGTGTCGGCGAGCAGGACAGAAACCGCGCCCGCCGCAAGCATCGCTTTCGCCTTTTCGGCAACGGCGGGAGTGATGGTGCGCAATACTTCAAGACCCAGGGCGGGATCGCCGCCCAAGGCTCCGGCGGCGGCGGCGATGTCCAGCCCCGCCTGATCCACCCCAGGAACCATCACGCCAAGGCCGTTTTTGTAGAGATTGCCGCTGACCAGAATATTGATCCGTTCCGGCTGGCGTCCAAGATCGCGGGCGGCAAAGGCCGAGGCCAATGCCACCGCCACAGGCTCGGTGCAGCCCAAGGCCGGAACCACTTCCTGACGCAGGATCCGCATACATGCGGCGGCGAACTCGTCGGTCACGGACATCTCCTTCACCACGTGGATTTACAACTGTCATGCGTCGCCTGGGAGATATTCGCCCTGGCTGCGCGGATCTGGTCACGCAGGGCCGTATCGCTTAGGAGGGCCTTTACGGCCGCCGCATCCAAAAGCACCAGCGCCTCGCAGGGCTTGTCCGCGGCCTGGGCGGCCGCGCCCATTTCGTACAGTTCCGCCGGAGTCGTGTCCCAATACATGGGGTTAATGATATCGCGTAAGACGGCGTACGCCTTTTTGTATTGTTTGAGCTGCGTATAAACGGAGGACAAAAGCAGTGCGATGCCTTTGGATTTTTGCGGCGGCGTAAGCTGCAGCGCCTTCTCATACAGCGCGGCGGCCTGCTCAAAATCGCCGAGCATGGCGTCCGCCATCCCCTTTACAATATATCCCTTCGGATTTTCCGGGAAATTACGGACCCCCACGCTCGCATAATAGTCCGCTGTCCAAGCGTTTTGTTCAGTGAGGTATATCCGGGCGAGAGCGAGATTCAAAGAGAGATCGTCCGGAGTGAAGGCAAGCATCCGCGAAATCTCTTGCGCGGCTCCGGCTCTCGCGTCCGGGGACATGGCATTGAAGTCGGCCCCTTCGGGATGGTCCAGGGGCAGATACTTTATCCCATAGAGTCTCACGAGTTCGGGATAGCGCGCCGAATCGGCAAACACGACCGACCCGGTATCGACAAACACGGGAGCATACTGCGGAAACGCCGCTATGACCGGGAGCGCCTCGGGCCGGCCCGGAACGGCGATCAAAAAGCCGGGTGAAAACCGGGAGATGAATTTCCCCAGTAAATCCTTAGAATACAGCGCATTGTACGAAAGCCAGAGATCGAACGGGGTGAACAGCATCGTCTCAAGGTCCATGGAGACCCTAAAGCGCGGATAAAGACGCCACAGGAGATAGCCCTGGGATTCAATATCACCGGCGATGCGCACCGGGGCCTGCGCCGTGGCGGGAATAAGCCCCTGCGCCGTTTTCTGTTCCAGAAAATTGGCGGCCCCAACGGGAACGACCCCGTCGGACACGGGATAATGCGGCCTGTCTCCCAGATGGGCGACCAGGATATACGCGCACGCGGCGACGAGTATTGCGGATGCGGCGGCCGTCTTTTTCCAGGAAAGCTCGCGCGGGCTTCGCGTCATGGCGCAAAAGGCGTCGCCGGCCAGCGGCAGCGCCAGGATCACGAACTCCACGGAGAAGCGCTGCGCCTGAAAGAGCAAATACGCGCCGCCCAGATACAGCACCAGTCTGCTCAGCCTGAACGTCTTCTTGCGAAACAGAAACAGCGGACTGAAAAGCAGGAAGAGGACGAGCATCTGGGAGAGCGTAAGGGAAATCCGCGCGGGCGGGGCAAAGCCCCAGTCCCAGAGGGAACTGAAAGAAAGCGGTTTGAGTTCCCGTATTATCATGTCCTGGAGTACCGGGGCCTGGAAGGGCTTGAGGAGAAGACGGATTCCGCCGGGGTTCGCCAGCGGCATAAAAAGGCTTACGGCAAGCGGCAACACGAGCCGTTTCAGCCCTGCCGGGACAGGACGGCGGCGGGCAGTCAGAAGGCAGGCTTCCGCGGCATACGCGCCGCAGATGAGCCATAAAACAGGATACTCGACGCCGTGCATATTGCTCCAAAGAAGAGCGATAAGCGGCAAAAACCATGCGAGACGTTCTTTATACTCGCAGATGCTGATAAAGAGGATCATGAAGATATAGGAAAAAGTATGCGGGCGGACTACAAAAACGCGATTGAACAAACCCGACAGATAAAAAACTGTAAACAAGAGTGCAATGAGGGTCGCATAATTTGTCTGATTTTGTTCTTTATGACTGAAAAAGGAAAAGATGAGAAACGCCTGCCCTGCGAAGAGTACGGCGCGCATGACGACAAACGCCGAAAATCCGAATGATTTATACAGTGAATAGACAAGCGCCTGAAAGCCCCAGTAGTAGTCTATCCATTTCCCGTGGACAGGAAGATACGAAAAATAGGGATCGCCCGGCGGCCGCAAATGTTCAAAGAAGTAGCGTCCGCCCGCCAGATGATAAAACACGTCGTAGTCGAGAAACTGGAGCGGCCAGGAAACGACGATGGCGAAAGCCACCGCCGTCACGACCAGGAGCGCGAGAAGCCTAAGACGTTGAGTGGACATTTTTGCGTTGCGGCTACACGTCTGAGGCTACCCGCGCGGGGCCAGTCCCCATTTCAAGGCCCAGGCCAGGGAGGTCCGGGTATCGGGGTCGGGGACGTATTCCAAGCCGACGTGACCCCGGTAGCCCAGGCGGTCGATCTCGGCCAGAAGGAAATTGTAATTGATCTCGCCCGTACCGGGCTGGTGACGGCCGGGATTGTCCGCGATCTGGATATGGCCGATCCGGGGCATGTGGGCGCGCAAGGTGGCGGCCAGTTCGCCTTCTTCGCGCTGGGCGTGATAGACGTCGTACTGCATAAAGACGTTGGGGCGGCCCACTTCATCAATCAGGCGCACGGTCTGCGCGGAGGTGTGCAGGAAGAAGCCGGGCATGTCCTTTTGATTGATGAACTCCAGGACGAGGGTGATCCCTTCCTTAGCCAGGGCGTCGGCGGCGTGGCGCGCGTTTTCCGCGAGGGCAGCCCAGAGAACGTCTTCGGCCACGCCTTTGGGGGCGTATCCGGCCAGGCAGTTGAGTTTCTTGCAGCCGAGCGCCTTGGCGTATTCCACAGCCTTGGCCACCCCGGCGCGAAATTCGTCAACCCGGGAGGGATCGCAAGCGACGCCCCGCTCCCCCGCCGCCCAGTCGCCCGCCGGAAGATTGAAAAGATCCTGCGTCAGGCCGTTTTCCTTCAAAAGCCCGGCAAGCGTGCCCGGCGCTTCGGAGTAGGGAAACAAATACTCCACCACGGTGAAGCCCGCCTCGCGCGCGGCCGCGAAACGCTTGAGAAACGGCATTTCGGTGAACAGCATGGTCAGATTGGCGGAAAGTTTCGGCATGGCGTCTCTCTTGTTTGGTTGACAGTGGCACGTAATACAAATATGTAACACGCGCCATGCATATCCCCGATAATTATTTGAGTCCTTCCACATGCGCCGTCCTGGGCGCGGCTATGGCGCCTGTTCTGGCGGTCTCGGTAAAAAAGGTCAAGGAGGAAATTACAAAGGCTCAAATGCCCATGCTCGGCATCGGGGCCGCATTCTCATTTTTAGTGATGATGTTCAATGTTCCCGTGCCTGGCGGCACGACCGCCCACGCCATCGGAGGAACCCTGGTCGCCATACTGCTCGGCCCTTTTTCGGCCTGCATATCGGTGACGGCCGCCTTGCTGATACAGGCTCTGCTTTTCGGGGACGGCGGGATTTTGGCGTTCGGCGCAAATGCGTTCAATATGGCTTTCGTGCTGCCTTTTACCGGATATTTCGTCTATAAATGCATCAAGGATCGCGCCAAGTCCGAACGGGGCGAATACATCGGGGCGATCGTCGGCTCGTATGTCGGCATCAATGCCGCGGCGCTCATGGCCGCAATCGAATTCGGCATCCAGCCGCTTTTGTTCCGCAACGCGGCCGGGCAGGCCTTGTATTGCCCGTATCCCTTGGCGGCGTCTCTGCCGGCCATGCTCATTCCCCATCTTTTGGTGGTCGGCGTTGTTGAAGCGTTCTTCACGGCGTCCATTTTGGCGTTTATCAGAAAAATTTCCCCCGGCTCCATCTATGAGGGCGGGATAAAAAGGTCAAAAGCGGTCTATGCGCTGCTGGCCGCGCTCATTTGCCTTGTTCCGTTGGGGTTGTTGGCCGGAGCCGCCGCGTGGGGAGAATGGGCCCCTGATGAAATAGGAGCGGTCGTGTCAGGCGGCGCCGCGCTGGGTTACGTGCCGGAAAAAATTTTGCACGGATTCAAATTGAGCGCGCTGATGCAGGATTACTCGGTCCAAGGCTTGCCGGCATCCGCCGGATACATACTGTCGGCCGTTTGCGGCGTGGCTGTCATGGTAATTCTGTTTAAGATCGCCGGCGGTTTCATCAGGGACAAAAAGCGAAATGGCACCAGGGCATAACACCATACCGGAATGGATGCTGGAAAGCGAAGAGTATCTCCCGTCGAGAGAGAAAGAATCTTTTATCAACAAAAGTATCCTCTCTTTGTTCGGCATACTTTCAAGATTACGCGGACAGGACAGCAGCGGACAAAATGGATTTGAAGTAAACGCTTTTTTCAAATTGCTGTTTACATTCATGCTGATTTTACTTGTATCCTTGTCACGGCATTTTTCGTTCATCTTCATTGTCATCACGTATTTTCTAGTATTTCTTATGTTCATGCCTGTAAAAAAGATAATACGAATCTTGGCAAGCGGCGTGATTATATCCTTGATGAGCTTTATTATTATGCTTCCCAGCGTTTTCTTCTATGGAAACTCTTACAGCTTCATAATGCTGCCAGTCAAGGTTCTTACCACAGTCATCGCTGTCAATATCCTCATATACACATCGAAATGGAATGAATTAATCGGCGCGATAAAGTGGTTTCGCGTGCCTGACATCTTTATTTTTGTCCTTGATATCGCAATAAAATACATCTTGATGCTCGGAGAATTTTCGCTCGAAATGCTGTACGCGCTCAAGCTTCGCTGTGTTGGAAAAAACAGAAACAAGACTTCCTCTCTGTCCGGGGTTGCCGGAACAATGTTCGTAAAATCAAGGGAAATGGCGGAAGAAATGATTGGCGCGATGGAGTGCCGCGGGTTTACCGGCGAATACCGCTCTGTACATACATTCCGATTCTCTCCGATGGACGCGGCATACACTCTGGCAAACATGGCTCTGTTGTTCGCGTTTCTGTATTTGAGAGGACATCATGTTTGAGCTTATAGACGTGTCCTATTCCTACAATGCGGCGCCGGCTCTGCAATCTATCAGCCTGACGATCGAAAAGGGGGAATCCGTTTCATTTCTGGGCGCGAACGGCTGCGGCAAATCAACGCTCTTAAAGCTGATGAACGGACTTATCGTGCCCGACGCCGGCACATATAGGTTTGATGGAAATGCAATCGACCGTAAGACGCTTTCGGACGTTGCGTTTTCCAAAGGGCTCCATCAGCGGGTCGGGTTTGTGTTCCAAAACTCGGACACGCAGCTTTTTTGCGCGGATGTTTTCGATGAGATTGCTTTCGGCCCCCGCCAGATGGGTCTCTCTCAACACGAGGTTGAAACACGGGTTTCCGAAACATTGGCGCTGTTGGGACTTTGCGGGTTTGAGGGCCGTCATCCCTATCATCTAAGCGGCGGGGAAAAACGTAAAGTCGCCCTGGCCGCCGTTCTGGCCATGAATCCCGATGCGCTGATACTGGACGAGCCTATGAATGGATTGGACCCGCGAACCATGCACTGGCTTGCCGACTTTTTAGTACGCATAAACAGCGCCGGAAAAACGATCATACTCTCCACGCACAATCTGGAACTCGTTCAGGAAATATCGGAAAGAGTGGTGCTGTTTACTGAAAACCACTCTATTGCCGCCGATTTGCCGTCATCTCATCTGCTGAATGATATTGACCTGCTAAAGCGGATAAATCTCGTCGATCAAAATTTTTGCGGACGCTAGGCCGCCAAACAGCCTGGAAAGAAAAATCGAATTGACTTTATGGGCCGCGCCGGGATAGCCAAAAGCCGTCAGGTGCCCGCTTTGCGGGAGAATAGGGAATCCCGTGCGAAACGGGAGCGGTCCCGCCGCCGTAAGCTCTGAAAAGTCCGCCTCACAAAAACGCCACTGGACGCACGTCCGGGAAGGCCGGAGCGGATGGAGCAAGCCGGAAGACCTGCCTGACGCGTGGTACGGCCGTCTTTAGCCGGTTCGGGGTCATAACCTGGCAAAGACATTTTGGAAGAGGCATATACGGGCCGCTTCTTCTCCTTCACGGAGTAAGAAGCGGTCTTTTTGCGCGCTTCCCCCTCAAGCGGCCCAAAGGAAGTTCCTTTTATGTTGTTTTTCCCTGCCCGTACCGTCAAGGCGCGTCTTTGTCACATCACGCTTCTTTTGGCGATGCTTCTCGCCGCGAGTCAGGCCATGGCCGCCATGGGAGGCCCCAAGCCGGACAAACGGGGCATCCTGCTGGTGGCCTTCGGCACGACCTATCCCGACGGCGGAAGAGCCTACAACAATATCGAGGCCAAGGTGAAAGAGGCCTTTCCCGGCGTGGACATCCGCTGGGCGTATTCCTCCTCGATAATCCGCCACATTCTCCATGACAAAGGCAAAGAGGTGGATTCGCCGTCCGTTGCCCTGGCCCGGATGCAGGAAGACGGTTTCACTCATGTGGCGGTACAGTCGCTCCAGACCATCCCGGGCGAAGAATACAACGAGGTGCTGGATACGGCCAAGGCCTTCGCCAAAATCCCCAGAGGATTCAAACAGGTGGAAGTGGGGCCGCCGCTCATGTACGCCACTCACGACGTGGAGCGCGTGGCGGACGCGCTCATGGCCGCCGTTCCCGCCGAGCGCAAACCCGCTGACGCCGTAATCTTTGTGGGGCACGGAACCAGCCATCCGGGCAACATCTACTATCCGGGGCTCCAGTATTTCCTCGCCAAAAAAGATCCGCTGGCCTTGATCGGCACGGTGGAGGGCTTCCCCACACGCGAGGACGTTCTCGCGGCGCTTAAAGCCAAAGGCGTCAAAAAGGCGTGGCTCGTTCCTTTTCTGGCCGTGGCCGGAGATCATGTCCATAACGATATTGCCGGAGATGGCCCGCAATCCTGGAAATCCGTCCTCGGCAAGGCCGGAGTCGAATCCGTGCCGGTTATGAAAGGAACCGGCGAGGACGACCCCATCGTCGCCATCTGGGTGGATCATCTGAAACTGGCCATGTCGCGGTTTAAGTAGCTTCGCGCCTGGAGTCCCCCGTTGAAACGCTCGAAACGCGTCTGGGTCATTCTGCCCCTGGCCTTGGCGGCCCTTACGGTGACGGCCGCCGCCAGCGGGGCCGTGCCGGTCGCTCTCCCGGACACGCTCCGGATTCTTGCCGCAAAGCTTCTGGGCCGCCCGGAGCTTTGCGCGCGCGTTTCGGACACGGCCCAGACGCTCGTCATGGCGGTGCGGATGCCCCGCATCATGGCCGCCCTGGCCGTGGGAGGCGCATTGGCCCTGTCCGGGGCCATGTTCCAGGGTGTTCTGGGCAATCCGCTGGCGGACTCCTACACGCTTGGCGTCTCGGCCGGAGGAGCCTTGGGGGCGTGCCTGTGCCTCTTTCTTGGTTTCACCGGATTCGGCACGTTTTCCATCCCGGCGTTCTCCCTGGCCGGGGCGCTCGGCGCTTTGATCGTAGTGCTTCTTCTCTCTCGCGTTGGGGGCGGGTTCGACACGGTGACGCTCGTTCTGGCCGGGGTGATGGTCTCGGCCACGCTGCAGGCCGGGGTCGGATTCGTGAAGTTCATGGCCGGGGACAATGTGGCGGGCTTGGTCTTCTGGCTTCTGGGCGGGCTTTCCGGCAGGACCTGGGGCGAGGCCGCTCTGGTCTGGACGGGACTTGCCGCCGGGCTTTGCGTGGCGCTCTTTCTGGCCAAGGACCTGGACGCCCTGAGCCTTGGGGACGAACACGCCTTAGCCCTTGGCGTGTCTGTTACGCGCGTTCGGCTCACACTTCTTTGCGCCGCCGCCGCAATGACCGCCGTCAGCGTCGCGGTGTCCGGCATTATAGGCTTCGTGGGCCTGGTCGTGCCGCACATGGCCCGGCTACTTGTCGGCCCCGGCCACAGAAAGCTTGTTGCGTTGTCCGTGCTGGGCGGGATGTTTCTGCTTCTGGCGGCGGATACGGCCTCCCGGACGCTTCTGGCCCACGAGCCGCCGGTGGGAGTGCTGACCGCCATGCTCGGCGGCCCCTATTTCTGTCTGCTTTTTCTGCGGGGACGCGCCCGTGGCTGACCCCATCCTCCAGGCCAGAGGCCTTGGCATAAGGCTCCGGGACGCCCTGGTTCTCACCGATATTGACCTGTCTCTCTCGCCAGGCGACATCCTGGCCGTGGCCGGTCCGAACGGGGCGGGCAAGACCACCCTGTTGCGCTGCCTGGCCGGAATACTCACGCCCGCCTGCGGCGACGTGCTCCTTGACGGCAGGCCGCTCGCGCGGCTTTCCCGGCGCAAGACCGCCAGGCAACTGGCCTACTGCCCCCAGGACAACGGGGAACGTCTGGGGTTTACCGTAAACGAGGCGGTGCTCATGGGCAGGCTCCCCTTTCTGGACCGCTTCGCCACGCCCTCCGCGGCAGACCGGGAGGACGCGCGCCAAGCCATGACGGCACTGGATATTCTTCACTTGGCCGGCCGCAGGGTGACGGAACTCTCCGGCGGGGAAAAACGGCGGGTGGCCCTGGCCCGGACGCTCATTCAGACCAAAAACAGCGGAGGCGTCTTTCTTTTGGACGAACCCACGGCTGGTCTGGACATCCGCCACGCGCTCATGGCCTTGCGGGTCTATCGCGCAAAAGCGCTGAAACTTGGAGCAACGGTGGTCGCCGTGCTGCATGATCTCAATCTGGCGGCCATGTTCTGCCCGCATATTCTTTTACTCAACAATGGACATATTGCGGCATACGGCCCCACGTCCCAAGCGCTCACCGAAGATGTCCTGTTTAGCGTCTTTGGGGTCCGCGCAACCGTGGACAACCGCACAATCCATTTTCTGGAGGACGCATGAAGTTTCGATTCGCGCTTACTGCGCTTCTTTTCCTTTTTCCCCTGACCGCTCACGCCGGGCAAAAACCGTACACCCGAATAGTCAGCCTGTATGCGGCCCATGCGGAGAATCTTGCGCTCATGGGCGCATCCAAGCTTCTAGTGGGCATAAGCGAACCGCTGGAAGGCGTGAACGCGCCCGTGGTCACAGCCCGCGACGGGGCCGAGGCCATTGCCGCCCTTACCCCCGATCTGGTGCTGGCCAGGCCAATGCTTCGCATCGCGGAGCCAGGCCTTTTGGAGCAGCTGGAACGCTTAAACATCAAGGTCGTCTGCCTGCAGCCGCGCTCCCCGGAAGAGCTTGTCCCCTACTGGCTGGAACTTGGCCGTCTGGCCGGACATGAAAATGAGGCCAAAGACATGGCCGCGCGTTTCCAAAAAGGACTGGCCGAACTCGATGCCAAAATATCCGCGATCCCCAAGGATCAGCGCAAACGAGTCTTTTTCGACGCGATCCACCGCCAGATGAAGACCGTAAGCCCGGACTCCATAGCCGCCTTCGCCTTAAAACACGCTGGCGCGGTCAATCTGGCCGCGTCCGCCGAACCCGTGTCCGGCACGAACATCGCCTTTTTCGGCCTGGAAAAAATCGTGGCCCTGGGAGATTCCCTGGACGCCTACATCGCGCAGCAAGGCCCCATGAACCACGTAAGCGTGGAGGACATCCGCGCGACGCCCGGCCTCTCAAGCCTCAAGGCCGTGCGCGAAGGACGCGTCTATCTGGTGGACGAGGCCCTGACCAGCCGTCCCACTCCGCGCCTTTTGGACGGAATACGCGAAATCGCCGCCAGCCTCTATCCGAACCTCTTCCCCACCACGCAGGCGCATCAATGAATTCAGGACTTCTCTACGCGGTGGGGGTCGGCCCCGGAGACCCGGAACTCGTCACCGTAAAGGCGGTGAAGGCTCTCTTTAAGGCGCAAGTGGTCTTTGCGGCGGCCTCCACAAAAAACGACTACTCGCTGGCGCTTTCCATCGCCGCCCCGCACATGCGCCCGGACACGCCGGTCGTCCGCCTGGACTTTCCCATGACCCACGACAAGACGCTCCTGGAACAAGCCTGGCAAGCCAACGCCCGGACCGTCCTCAGCACTCTGTCCCAGGGCCTTGACGCCGCGTTTATCACGCTCGGCGACCCCATGACCTATTCCACCTTTCTCTATCTGCTGCGTACGCTCAAAACCATGGACCCCAATCTTGCCGTCCACGTAATCCCTGGGGTCAGCTCCATTCAGGCCGCCGCGGCCGCCGCGCAGTTCAGCCTCGCCGAATCGAGCGAAACCCTGACCATACTCTCCGGCACGGACGGCGACGATCACTTGCGCCAAGCGCTCGCCGTCTGCCACAGCGCCGTCATCCTCAAGGCCTACAAGAGCTTTCCCCGGCTCAAGGCGCTTCTTACGTCCATGAACCTGGCCGAGAAATCCATTCTGGTCTGCCGCCTGGGCCTCGACGGCCAGAGCATCCATCGCGGCTTGACGGACTGTCCCGAACGGCCGCCCTATTTCTCTTTGATTTTGGTCCGCAAGGAGCCTTTTGTTTCAACTCTGTGACATTCTTTTTACAACTTTCCATCTTTCCCGCTGCGCCCTTGTTCCTCTCCTCCCTGCTGTGGTATCCGGCTTTCCGTAAAAGAAATTCGAAACTTTTTACGCGCAACCTCAAACCACAACGTACGGAGAACCCAATGCTCAAAAAAATTCTCACGATTCTTTCAGCGGCGCTTCTCGTATCCAGCCTGGCATACGCGGACACATCCATCCGCGTGGATGGCTCCACCACAGTCCTGCCCGCCATGCAGAAGATGGTGGAAGCCTACATGAAGGCCAACCCCGGCGTCAGCATCACCGTGTCCGGAACCGGCTCCGGCAACGGCATCAAGGCCATCATCGACGGAACCACCACCATCGCCATGGCCTCGCGCCCGATGGAACCCAAAGAACTGGACGCCGCCAAGGCCAAAGGCCATCCCGTGACGCCCGTGGTCATCGCCAAAGACGCCATCATGCCCATCGTCAATCCCGCCAACCCGGTCAAAAATCTGACCATCGACCAGCTCCAGGGCATTTTCTCCGGCAAAATCACCAACTGGAAAGACGTGGGCGGCGAAGACAAGCAGATCGTCGTCATCTCCCGCGATACCTCCTCCGGCACGTATGAGGCCTGGGACACTCTCGTCATGAGGGGACAAAAAGTCTCCCCGGCGGCGCTTCTCCAGGCCTCCTCCGGCGCGGTGCTCCAGGTCGTCAGCAAAAATAAGGCCGCCATCGCCTACGACGGCATCGCCTACGTGAACAACTCCGTACGCGGGCTCACCGTGAACGGCGTCATGGGCGGCGCGGCGACCGTGGCGGATAAGACTTACCCGCTCTCCCGTCCGCTGTTCATCATCGTGCCCAACACGATAGACCCCGCGGCCCAGAAGTTCGTGGACTTTATCATGTCGCCCGCCGACGGACAGAAAATCATCGGCGAAGTGGGTTATTTCCCGGTCAAGAAGTAGTAGTGGACAATTGCTTCGCGGCTCTTCCCGGCGTATACGCCGGGAAGAGCCGCGAAGCTAAAAGAGGAATATCTGTGAGCCGGACAGCCAAAGAAAACCTGATACGTTTTTTCTTTCTGCTTACCGCCATGGTGTCCGTCGTGTCGCTTGGGCTTATTGTCGTGTATCTGTTCAATGAGGGCCTCCCCCTTTTTAAGAACGTCTCCGTGAGCGATTTTCTGCTCGGGCGGTTCTGGTATCCGACGTCCGATCCGCCTGAATTCGGTATTTTCCCGCTCATTGTCGCCTCGCTGTCCGTGACGGCCCTCTCGTCGTTTTTCGCCATTCCGCTTGGAGTTATGACCGCCGTGTATCTGGCGGAAATAGCGACGCCCCGGATGCGCGGGATCTTTAAGCCTCTTGTGGAGCTTCTGGCCGCGCTGCCCTCGGTGGTCATCGGATTTTTCGGCATGGTGGTGGTCGCCCCGTTTCTGGAGGACGTTTTCGATCTGCCGACCGGGCTCAATCTGTTCAATGCCAGCGTCATGCTGGCCTTTATGAGCGTTCCCACCATCTGTTCCGTGTCCGAGGACGCCATCTTCGCCGTGCCGAGGGAACTGAAGGAAGCGTCGTTGGCCCTTGGGGCGACCCACTGGGAGACCATCCGCCGGGTGGTGCTGCCCGCTTCGCTTTCCGGGGTGTCCACGGCCGTGATACTTGGCATCTCGCGCGCCATCGGCGAGACCATCGTGGTGCTTATGGTGGCCGGCGGCGCAACCATGTTCCCCACGTCCATTTTCTCGCCTGTCCGGCCCATGCCCTCATCCATTGCCGCGGAAATGGCCGAAGCGCCGTTTCACTCGCAGCACTACCGGGCGCTGTTCTCCATCGGCGTCGTTCTGTTTCTTTTTACCTTGATTTTTAATGTGATAGCGCAACATATCGCCGAAAAGCACAAACAGACCGGCGCGGCCACCCTGTAAAGCCATGGACCTTGATCTGAAATACTTGAGAAGGCGCAAAGCCGTACAGACCGGCATGTGGGGCGTATTCAGAGGCGCTTCACTCGTCAATGCGGCGGCTTTGGGCGTGGTCTGCGTCTTTTTGTTCTACCACGGCCTGCCCGCCATCAGTTGGGAATTTCTGACCCAGCCGCCGCGCGACTCCATGACCGCGGGCGGCATCATGCCCTGCATCCTGGGCACGGTACTGCTCGCCGCAGGCTCGCTCCTGGTGGCTTTTCCCCTGGGGGTGTGCGCGGCCATCTATTTAAACGAATACGCCAAACGCGGCTGGCTGCTGCGGCTGGTCAGGCTCGGCATCGCCAATCTGGCAGGCGTGCCCTCGGTGGTGTTCGGCCTGTTCGGCCTGGCCTTTTTTGTGACTTTTTTGGGCTTTGGCGTAAGCATCTTGTCCGGCGTGCTGACGCTTGCCATCGTCATTTTGCCGGTCATCATCGGCACGGCCGAGGAGGCCTTAAAGAGCGTCCCCAACACCTACCGCGAAGCCTCGCTGGGGCTGGGCGCGACCAAATGGCAGACCATCCGCGGGGTGGTGCTGCCCACCGCGCTGCCGGGGATGCTCACCGGGGCAATTTTAGGGGTTTCGCGCGCCGCCGGCGAAACAGCGGCCATCATGTTCACGGCGGCCGTGTTTTTTGCGCCCAAACTGCCCAAGTCGATCTTTTCCGATGTCATGGCCCTGCCGTATCACATCTATGTGCTGGCCACGGCCGGAACCGATATTGAGAAGACGAGCCCCCTCCAGTATGGGACCGCGCTCGTGCTGATCGCGCTGGTTTTGGGCATGAACTTGATCGCCATCATCTATCGCGCAAGGCTCCAGAAGAGGCGCTAGCAGCCGCTTACTCCCCCAAGTACGGGTTGAAATACCCGAACCGAAGCCAAGGACAGCGTTTTTTTAGACGCTTCATAAAATTGGCAAGCCCCATGCTCGCTCCGAAGCCGACGCCGGAAGTTGTGACCACGTGGGCATAGATTTCGGGATCAAGGTTCAGATTACGCATCTGGATAAAGTCCGCTTTGGCCGATTCCACGAGCGTCCCCAGCGCTTCGAGTTCCTCTTCGGTATCGCTCACGCCCGGATGATAGAGAAAGTTCAGGCTCACGAAGAGATCGGCGGCTTTGGCGCGGGCGATGGTTTCGGTCACCTGGGCGAAGGAGTAGTTTTCAGGGCGCGCGTAGGCTTCGTAGAGGACGGGACGCGCGCTGACCAGGCTCACGCGCATGGAGTTGAAGCCCGCAAAGACCAGGGGTTCCACCGCGTCAGGCAGACTGCCGTTGGTGTTGACGTTGACCGTTCCCCGGCCGCCCTTGGCGCGGTAGAGCTTTGCCGCTTCGGCCAAAAGCGCGGCCTCGGTCAGGGGTTCGCCTTCGCAGCCCTGGCCGAAACTCAGGATAGGCCGGGATTCACGTTCAGAGTGCGCGAGCATCACCTCGCACACTTCGCCTGGGGTGGGACGGAAGGTGATGCGGTTCTGGGTGGACGGGAACCCGCTCGTTGGGTCTTGAAGGCTCAAACACCCGACGCAGCGGGCGTTGCAGACGCGCGACGTGGGCAACGGGGCCTCAAAGCGCCCCAAGGCCAGATTTCTCGCGGCCGGGCAGCAAAAGGTCAGGGTGCAGCCCGCAAGGTGCGCGACAAGCCGGTTTTTGGGGAACCGGGCAAGCATCGCCTTGGCCCCGGAAGCGATGCGCTTTTGAGGAATCGTGGAAAAAATCTGGCGCGGATCCTGGTCCACGCGCTTGGCGCAGACGTAAAAGCGGCCGTGCATCATGCCCACGGCCCCGTAGGCGAAAAGCGGCAGAACCGGCGCATCCGGGCGGGTTTTGTAGGCGGCGGTGGCCGAGAGCGTGTGGCCGGGCGAGATGAAGGCCGCCACCGCGAGTTCGGGAAGTTCCTCCACCTGGCCGGTTTCGGGGTCAAAACCAAGGGCCGAACGGCCGGGCAGGAGAAAGAGTTCGGACTCGTCGGGCAGGGGGATCAGTTCGTCAGGACGGGGCGCTCCGAGTTCTTCCCCCCGGCGCGTGAGCATTTCGAGGTCCGGGTGGTCGAATATATCGCCGTTCGGGTCGGCGAAGACCAGCTTGGGGCGGCTTTTTTCGCGTGTCATAAAGGCCTCCTGGCCGGAGGGTTGTAGCCTCTTGCGGCCGGGAAGAGAAGGCGCGCTTTGGGGAAAACAATACGGCGCTCCCGCAAAATCTGGCGGGAACGCCGTCACGCCTGGACCCGGTTACGGCGGGCGATCGCTTGGAGAGTACAAAGTCAGTTGAGCCAGGGCTCAAAGAGTTTGTGGACCTCTCGCATTTCCTCTTCCATTTGCGCGAAAGAGGGCTTTTGCACCGGATGACGGGTGATGATGGTCTGGCGGACAGACATGGCGAATTCGTCCCACTTGGCCTGGCCGTAGATTTCAGAAAGAAGCAGAAACGCCTCCCGGCGCACTTCGGGATCGGTCAGGTTTTTTCTCTCGCCAGCGAAAAAGTCCTTCACTTTGTCAATCCAGTCCATGACTCCTCCGATGCGGCGCGCGATCTCTCAATGCTATTGGGAATAGGTGGCCCGGCAATACTCCGTGCACAGGGCGGAAGCCTGCTCTATGCCCGCGGGGCACGGACTTACGTCCTCATATTGCTTGTGCTGGGAATGTGCAATATCCTTGCACGACTTGACGCAGGCCTCCCGGGAGGCCTGTTTGATGCCGATCACCGCGCCATACGCGTTGCAGATGGCGAGGATGTCCGAGCAGCCGTCATTGCCTTCGCCTCCGGCCAGGGGGCATTGTTCTTTGAACCGCGTTTCAGGGTCGGGTTTGGCGGCAAAGCCGGACCCAAAGGCCATGAACACGAACGTCACGAGAAGACTCAGAGTGAGAATGACAGAGCGCATATTTTCCTCCTTACGGCGGGTTAAAGGGTGAAAACCTGTCCAGGCTCTCACACAATACCTGCTGGCGGGAGGATGGCAAAAACTTTTTTTATTTTTGATACGCGGTCCGGCAGGAGCGTTCGCACCAAGCCGCGGCGTGAGCGACGCCGCCCGCGCAGCCCGTGAACACGTAACGCCCGGCCTGGGGACCTTCGATGGCCCGGCAGGCGTCAATGCAGGCGCTCTGCGAACCGTGGCTCATGTTCAGCACGGTGACGTATTCATCGCAGATGGCGATGATGTCCCCGCAGCCCCCGCCCTGCGAACCGTCGCCATACTGGTAGCAAAACCCCTTGAACTCCGATTCGGGCATGGGCTTGACCGGACCGCACCCGGAAACCGCACCCGCAAAAACGAAAAGCAACACAAAAAACAGACGGCGCATGGGATTCCTCCTCGATATTCGCTCATGTCAAAAATACATGGTAGCGCAAGGATTGCAACAGACAGCATGGTAGAGGGATCACGGCAAACTGGCCCACTATCCCTCTTGACAGCCGTTTGCCTGCAAGGCTAAGGCTTAGGCGGTTGAAAACGCCTTTATTGTTTAGTGCGTTGAAATAACAGGTGTTTCAGGGAAATCACCATGCTTGAGGCAAGCCTTCAAGCGTGCAACATTAAAACCAAACGTGCGTGGAGGTTAGGGTCATGGGTTACAAGGTCACCGTTGACGAAGAAAAGTGCATCGGCTGCGGCGAATGTGTGGATGTCTGCCCTGTCGAGGTCTATGAGATGCAGGACGGCAAGTCCTCTCCGGCCAATGCCGACGAGTGCCTGGGCTGCGAATCCTGCGTCGAAGTGTGCGACCAGGACGCCATCACTGTCGAGGAAGAGTAATCCTCTTTCGGGATAGTTTTCAGGCAGGCGGGGGCGGCGCTCTGTTCGCTCCCGCCTGTCTGTGTTTTCCCTTTGAATTTCCGGAGCTTTTGTGATTGACGCCGATTTTTCCGACATCTTCGCCGAGTACGAAGCGTTGCGGGCCGAAGTGGACGCCCTGTTTGCGCGGGTCAAGACCGCTTGTCCGGCAGAAGTCCACTGCGAATTGGCCTGTGCGGATTGTTGCCATGCGCCCTTTGATATTTCCCTTGTTGAGGCGATGTACTTAAACCAGCGCTTTAACACTTTGCATCCCAAGGGCGACGAACGCTTCCGCCTGACCGAATCCGCCAACCGCTCCGACCGCGAACACTACCGCTTGAAGCACAAGGCCTGGAAGGCCCACAAGGCCGGAATCGCGGACGGGAAGATCATCGAGGATTTCGCCCGCGAACGCATCCGCTGCGCGCTGCTCTCCGATAACAACGCCTGCGAGATGTACGACGCCCGCCCGGTGACCTGCCGGCTCTACGGCGCGCCGTTAAATATCAACGGCAGTCTGCGGGTCTGCGGCAAATCCGGCTTTACGCCCGGTGGTAAGTATCCGGCGGTCAACATCGCCAGAATCCAGGAGCGCCTCTTTGACCTCTCCCGCCGGATCGTGGAACGCGCGGGCGGCAAGTACGATTATCTGGCCGAGATGCTCGTGCCCGTGTCCATGGCCATGCTCGCAAACTACGACGAGGAATTCTTTGGCTTAAAAGACGCCAAGGACTGACATGACGCCCCAAAACCTCTCCCCGGAAGAAGAGGCCCAGAAAAAGGCCATCTACGAAAAAATCGCCCCCAGACGCCGCAAATTTATTGACAAAATGGGCTACGACAACTGGGACCCTTTCCAGAAGCCTTTCGATCCCATTGATATTCGCGTGGATACCTCCAAACGCACCTCGCAGGATCTTATGCGCTCCTTTATGGAGTCCAGAACGCCCGGCGGCACTGTCTCCACCGACTACCACAGGGCCGCCTGGGAGATGAGCGTGGCCGTCATCAACGGCTCGGAACGCTTCAAAGGGATTTTCGATTTCGTCCTCTGGTACGCCAAGCTCCTAGACGGGGAGGGGCAGCTCGAACGCTTTATGCGGTCCAATCATTCACAGGAGTAAAACATGGCCACTCAAGCCGAAAACATAGACGATTACATCGCTGACCTCGAAGCGAAGCTCGAAAAAAACGACGAATGTGCCAACTTCCACTACAACCTGGGCATGGCCTATCTCTCCAAGCACCGCTACGATCAGGCCAAGACCTGCTTTTTGCGCGCGGCCGAGCGCAGCCCCAACATGGCCGAAGCCTACGTGCAGCTTGGCGGCATGGCCATGCGGGACGGCAATCTGGAAGAGTGTCTGGCCATGAACCGTGCCGCGGCCACGGCCAGATCCCGTTTCGCCGTGCCCCACGCCAACATCGGCTTCTGCCTCTTGCAGATGGGGCACGCCGATGAGGCCATCAAGGCCCTGCGCCACGCCGTAAAGCTCGACTCCCAGTTCGTCCAGGCCTTCGGAACCTTGGGCAGCGCCCTCTACATGACCGGCCAGATCGAGGAATCCATCGAGATGAGCACCCGCGCCATCGAACTGCACCCCAAGTTCGGGCCTGCCTGGAACAACCTGGCCCTGGTCACCCTGGAAAAGGGCGACGCGAAAAAAGCCATGGAATTCGTCAAGCGCGCCCAGGAATGTAATTACGAGGTGCATCCCGGCCTCATCGCCGACATCGAGGCCAAGCTCAAAGGATAACCGTCCCTTTCCCAAAGGAGCAGGCATGCTTTCCACCAATCCCGTCCAGGATCTGACAGGCATCTTTTCCGCCGGCCTTACCCGCGTTGATCCCTACGCGATGATAAAAAGCCGCGTCCGCCTTGAAGGAGACACCCTGATTGTGGACATGGAGGATGGCCGCGATCTTGTAAACCTCGCGCCGTACCAGCGCATCCTGCTCCTTGGCCTCGGCAAAGCCTCAGCTCCCATGGCCAGGGCCTTCGAGGAACTCCTGGGCCCTCGCCTCGCCAAAGGCCTCGTGGTCGTCAAATACGGCCACACGGATGCCCTCTCCCGCGTCGAACAAATAGAATCCGGCCATCCCGTCCCGGACGAAAACGGCGTTACAGGCGCGCGCCGACTGGCCGAACTCGCAGCTATCGCTGACGAGGCGACGCTGGTCATCACCTGCATCTCCGGCGGCGGCTCGGCGCTCACCCCCTCGCCCCTTACCGTCAATACCCCCGACGGACCCATCACGCTCACCCTGGCCGACAAACAAAAGACCACCCAGGCCCTGCTCGCCTGCGGCGCGGACATCAGCGAAATAAACTGCCTGCGCAAGCACCTCTCCAACTTGAAAGGCGGGCGCCTGCTCAAACTCCTGGCCCCGGCCAAAAGCTTGAATTTCATCCTCTCGGATGTCGTGGGCGACGACCTCCAGACCATCGCCTCCGGCGCGACCGTCGCCGACACCACCACCTACGCCGACGCCGTCGCCATCGTGAACAAATACGGCATCCGGGACAAACTGCCTCCAACCGTCCTCACCATCCTGGAACTCGGAGCCAAAGGACTCATCCCCGAAACCGTCAAACCCGGCGACCCCGTCCTCGCCCTCGCAAGCAACATCCTCATCGGCACCAACCGCACGGCCCTCTTGGCCGCCGCCGACAAAGCCCGCTCGCTCGGCTACCATGTGGCCGCGCTCACCTGCGTCCTCACCGGCGAGGCCAGAGAAGCCGCCAAATTCCAAGCCGCCATAGCCGCCGACGTGCGCGCCTCCAACCTGCTTGTCGCCAAGCCCGCCTGCATACTCCTGGGCGGCGAAACCACCGTCACCCTAACCGGCGGCGGCAAAGGCGGACGCAACCAGGAAATGGCCCTCGCCTTCCTGGCCGAAATGGACAAAGACCCGCTCGCGGGCCAGCACATCCACTACCTTGCCGCCTCAACCGACGGGACCGACGGCCCCACCGACGCCGCCGGGGCCTTCGCCACCCCGGAGCTTCTCGCCAAAACCCGCGCCCAGGCGCTCTCCATAGCCCAGGCCCTGAAAGACAACGATTCCTACCACTTCTTTGAGGCCATAGACGGCCTCCATAAAACAGGCCCCACCATGACCAACGTCTGCGACCTGCAAATAATTCTCGTGCGCTAAAGAAGCGGGGGCGTTGCCCCCGCGCCCCCACCAGGGCTCCGCCCTGGACCCGGCAGGGGGATGATCCCCCTGCACCCCGCAATGGGCTTTGCGAGTTTCACCCATGACGCAAAAAAGGATCGGCAATGAGCAGAAAAATTTTTAAACCCGCCAAATACGCTCTGATAACTCTTTTTGTACTCTTTTGTCTGCTGATTGCGGTTGTCGGCTTGCGCCTGTTTTATGTTCCGGAGCTGCAGCCATGGCATACTTTCGTCCCCAAGGAATTGACCGCTTCGGAAATGAAGACGGCGACCTGGAAAGACTACATCGCGCGTGAAAATAAGATATTCGACGACGTTCATCGTGAAGTGGTCTTAAAGACGCCTGAAAACGAAAAAACACCGCTCAACAGGTATTTTGAAGGCAGCCAGGTCTATCCGTCACACCTTAAAGAGGACTGGAACCGGTCGCATCTCCTCATTCCGGAAAATCCGAAAGGAGCCGTCGTATTATTTCATGGGTTGACAGACAGCCCATACAGCGTGCGCAACATCGCGCTGATCTATTACCAGAGAGGTTTCGTCACGCTGGTACTGAGAACCCCGGGACATGGCGCCGTCCCGGGAGGTTTGACGAAAGTCACCTGGCAGGACTGGGTGGCGGCCACGCGGTTGGCGGTGCGGGAAGCAAGGAAGCTTTCTCCAAAGGGAACGCCTTTGCATCTGGTCGGATTTTCGCAGGGAGGGGCGCTCGCAGTCAAATACGCGTTGGATGCGCTCGAAGACGACAGCTTGAGCCGTCCTGACCAACTGGTTCTGATTTCTCCGATGATCGGCATCACGCGGCTTTCCAAGCTGGCGGAACTGGTCGCCATCCCATCGTTTATTCCGGGGTTTGAAAAAGCGGCGTGGCTTGGCGTCGTGCCGGAGTTCAATCCGTTCAAATTCAACTCGTTTCCCGTCAACGCCGTCAGACAGGCGCGCCTCTTGATCGCCGAAATGAGGGGGCAGCTCGCGAGGCTGTCTGAAAACGGCCGGATAAAAGAGCTTCCCCCCATCATCACGTTCCAGTCGATCGTTGACTATACGGTCAGCACGCCGGCGCTCATCAACAACCTGTACAGCTACCTGCCGGACAACGGAAGCGAGTTGGTGTTGTTCGACATCAATCGCGATACGGCGTTCACGCCGCTTGTGCGGCCGTTTTTTGTCAACATGGCGTCACACATGCTGCCGGATTTGCCTCAACGCTACACAATAACTCTGATCGGCAACACAGGGCCAGGCGATTCCAGCGCCGTGGAACGGACCGCCTTGCCCGGCGAAAAGGATTTTACGGTGCGAGCGCTGGGGCTGATCTATCCGCCGAATGCGTTTTCTCTTTCCCATGTTTCGTTGGGCTTTCCGCCGAATGACCCTCTGTATGGTTCCTCGCCGGACCCGCAAACAAAGAACGACTTCGGCCTGAATTTGGGGCTTGTCGCGAACGCGCAAGGGGAGCGCGGCGTTTTGCAGATAAATACGAATTCGTTTTTCAGAATCTCGTCAAACCCTCTGTTCCCGTATCTGGCGCAGCGCCTGGATGGCGTCATCAGCGGTTCTCCCGCGCCACGGACACGCTTTGAGGGACCGGATACGCTCAACACAAAAGCGAAAATCACCGAAGAGGAATATGACGCCATCCTGAAAAAATCAGAGTATAACCCTGGACCATTTTGGGAATAGCCGCCCGCGCGGGACTATTGAGGGGGTCTGGGGGGAATCATTCCCCCCAGCGGGGTCCAGGGGCGGAGCCCCTGGCGTATTTCGTTAAATAGACAAGCGCGCGTCGGCGGGTTTGCCGTGCATTTTCCAGTCGATGAGCGTGTGGCTGACGAAGATGGCGGTGAACATGGAGGCGATGACGCCGAGCATAAGCGTTACGGCGAAGCCGCGGATGGGGCCTGTGCCGTACTGGTAGAGGACCACGCCCGCGATGAAGGTGGTGACGTTGGCGTCCAGGATGGTGAGCGAGCCTCGGAAGAAGCCTTCTCTGATGGCCGTGCGTGTCGGCAGGCCCAGGCGCAGTTCCTCGCGGATGCGTTCAAAGATGATGACGTTGGCGTCCACGGACAGGGCCATGGTCAGGATAATGCCCGCGATGCCGGGGAGGGTAAGCACCGCGCCGAACATGGAAAGCCCGGCCATGATGAGCAGGATGTTGAAGATGAGGGCGATATTGGCGATGAGGCCCGAGAAGCCGTAATAGACGAACATGAAGAGCGCGATGGCCACGCAGGCCACGACCACGCTCATAACGCCGTGGTCAATGGACTCCTGGCCGAGCGACGGGCCGACGGTGCGCTGTTCCAGCACTTTGACGGGAGCGGGCAAGGCTCCGGCGCGCAGCACCACGGCGAGATCGTGGGCTTCGTCGGCGGTGTAGTGGCCGGTGATCTGGGCCTGGCCGCCCGCGATTTTCTGCTGGATGACGGGGGCTGAGTAGGCCTTGCCGTCGAGGATAATGGCCATCTGTTTGCCGACGTTCTCGCCGGTGACGCGTTCAAAGATGGTGGCCCCGCGCGAGGTGAAGGTCATCCCCACGTAGGGCTGATTGTCCTGCTGGTTCATGCTGACGCGGGCGTCGGCGATCTGTTCGCCGGTCATGACCGCCTCGGACTTGACCACCAGGGGGCGCTCGGAGGTGGTGCCGTCCGGGTTGGTGTGGCGTTCCATGACGATCTCGCGTCCGGGGGGCAGGAGTCCTTTCTGAATTTTGTCGGGATCAATGGTCGGGTCCACGATTTTGAATTCCAGGTGGGCGGTCTTGTCCACGATGGCGATGGCCCGGTCGGGATCTTGGAGGCCCGGAAGCTGAATCTGGATGCGGTTGTCGGCCTGTTTGCGGATGTCGGGCTCGGCCACGCCGAACTGGTCGATGCGGTTGCGGATCGTCTTGACGGCCTGATCCACGGTCAAGCTCGACAGATTCTTGATGTGTTCGGGAGTAAAGGCGACGGTGTATTTGATCTTGCCGTCATCGACGACCTGGGTGTCGAGGACTTTCAGGATGGTTTCTTTTTTGAGGAGATCTTCAAAGTCGGCCCGCTTTTCCGGAATGGCCAGGACGAATTCGAGGCGCTGGCCATTATCCAGAAGGTTCTGCCGGATGATGGTCATGTCCTTTTCCTGGGCGGTGGCTTTGAGTTCCTGGCCTACCTGGGCCAGGGAGTTGGCCAGGGCTTTGTCCAGGTCAACGCCGAGCGTCAGGTTGATGCCGCCTCTAAGGTCCAGCCCCAGGTTGACCTGATTGTCGGGCAGCACGGCGCTTATGCGCGACTGCCGCACGGGCTCGAGAGAAGGCAGGGTGTACGCCACCCCGAAGAGCAGGGCTAATGCCACCAGGATCAAGCGCCAAGAAAGACTGGACATGCGGACTCCTTACCATGCGCGAAGAGGGGAAACCAACGGTTTCCCCTCGAAAAACGGTCAAAAATCAGATGAGCCGGGCTTACTCTTTCGAGGCCGGCTTGTCTTCCTTCTTTTCGGCGCTGTTCTTCCCGTTTTTGCCGGACTTGCCCTGGTCGCCCATGCCGGCGACGTAGCTGCGAAGGCAGGTGATGACCACGTTCGGGGCTATTTCCACGTTCACCGTGTCGTCCGTCAGGGACTCGATACGGCCGTAGATGCCGCCGCCGGTCACGATGCGGTCGCCGCGCTTCAGGTTTTTAAGCATCTCGCGCGTTTCTTTCTGCTTTTTCTGCTGGGGCCGGATCAAGAGAAAGTAAAAAATCACGAACATGAGGACAAACGGCACAAACGACATCAAACCGCTCTGTCCGCCCGCGGCGCCTCCGGCGGGAGGCTGTCCCATGGCGTAGGCCATGCTGGTCAGAAACATCGCATCCTCCAAGGAAGTCGGTATCGCAAATGAGTCTAGGAAGTTCGGCTAAAACGGCGTTCAAGTCAACCCTAAGTTCCTGAAAGCGTACGGCCGAAATCGCAGGCGCCGTGATTTATACGCCCGCGTCCCCGCGTTCGCCGGTGCGGATTCGCACGACTTCCTCGACAGGATAGACGAAAATCTTGCCGTCGCCGATTTCGCCTGTGCGCGCGTTCGCGCAAATAACGTCTATGATGTCTTCGACGCTTTCATCGTGACAGACAATCTCGATCTTCATCTTGCGCAGCAAATCGACAAAAACCTCGGCCCCTCTGTAGATTTCTTTTTTGCCTCTTTGTTTTCCACAACCATGGACTTCCGATACTGTCATTCCATGGACTTTCATCTCATAGAGCGCTTCTTTTATAGGAATAAACTGATTGGATCTGATGATTGCCTCAATTTTCTTCATTTTCTTTGCCTCTGAGTAATATCTTGCTGAAGAAGGCGTCATCTCTCGGATACGCTTCCTCGTCATGCTGCGAAATGTCAAGGCCGTCATGCTCACACTTTGCGTCAACACGCAGACTTGTGAATCGGGCTATTATTTTCAAGAGAAGAAACGTCAGTATCGCTGTAAATGCCATGATAACGCTAAGACTTAAAAGCTGTATGAAAAACTGCATCGGGTTTCCATGAAAGAGTCCGTCGGCTCCGCTTGGATTAAGCGACTTGTCCGCGAACAGTCCGACCGCGGCAACTCCGAAAATTCCCCCGACTCCATGACACGCGAACACGTCCAGGGCATCATCGTAGAGGTATTTGGATTTTACGGTATATATGAGAAAATAGGAAATCGGGCTCGCAAGAGCGCCTATGAGCATGGCGGAAAAAGGAGAAACAAAACCCGATCCCGCCGTGATGGAACTCAGCCCGACGACGGCGCCGGTCAGCGCGCCCAAAAGCGACGGTTTTCCGGCGAACTTCCATTCGATAGCCATCCACACAAGCATGGCGGAACAGGCAGAAAGGTGCGTCGCAAGAATGGAGTTCACGGCGACCGCGTTTGCCGCAAGCGCGCTTCCGCCGTTAAATCCCATCCATCCGAACCATAAAATCGCCGTTCCCAGCACGACGAACGGTATATTATGCGGGACGATCGGATTCTCCCCGAACGCCCTGCGTTTTCCCACAACAAGCGCCGCGACGAGAGCCGCCGTGCCAGCGGTCACATGCACCACGTCGCCCCCGGCAAAATCAAGGACGCCGAGCGTCTTGAGCCATCCACCCGCGCCCCATACCCAATGCGCGACAGGGAGATAGACCAGAATCGACCACAACGAGGCAAAAAGGACAAAGACCTTGAATTTGATGCGTTCCGCCACCGCCCCGGAAATGATGGCGGGCGTGATAATCGCGAACATCATCTGATACAGGGCGAAGGATGTCTGCGGGATCGTGGGGGCATAACTGGGATTTGGCGCGCTCCCCACATGACGAAACCCTAAAAAATCCAGTCCGCCGATGAGAGGGAAAGAGCCGGAAGAGAACGCGAGCGAATATCCGAAGAGAATCCACAGTATCGAAACGGCGGCGATCATGACGAACGAACATGCCATTATATTGAGCAGGTTCTTTTTGCGCACCAGACCGCCGTAAAAAAACGCCAGCCCCGGAACCATAAAAAAGACAAACGCCGTCGAAATGATGACGAAAACGGTATCGCCGGAATCTATTTGCATAGTGACATTCCCAGTACTTCAGAACAACTGGGGCCGCGCAATGCGGCCCCAGTAAAGGGGTGGATCAGCTTGGCGCGATCCACCCGTTCGATCACATACGATGGAGAAGGCTCTACTTCTTGAGGATCTTCTTCGCGGCGCTGTCCATGGCGTCGGTGATGAAGGCGATGCCGGTCTCCTTCTCGACTTCACGGATGCAGGAGGCGATGTCCGCGCGCTTTATGGCCTCCAGATCGAAGCGGCGCGCCCCGGCCATGAACTGCTGCAGGCCCGCGCCCAGCTTGTCCACGAGCGTCCACATGGCGATGGCCCCGAAGGGAACGTCCTTGATGGCCTTTTTGCCCACCTTCTCTTCCACGCTATGATAGCCGGCAAAGATGGTGTCCGGCTCGGTGCCGATGTCGCTGACGGTCTTGGGCAGGCTGTCCCAGTTGCCGAAAACCTTGTCCTTGTTTTTGGGCTTCAGCACGCCTTCGACGTTTGCGCCGATAAAGCCCGGAATCATCATGGCCCGGCCCATGCAGATGAGCTTGGTGTAGGGCGCGCCCAGGGCCAAGCCCTTGAAGATCGAGCTGGACTTGGCGAAGCCGCCGGCCAGAGCCATGTGCGCGGGCTTGGTGCCCTGCTTGTCCAGAAGCTGCGCGTATTCGTGGGCCTTGGAGTGCAGAAGCAGCGAAGGCACGCCCCACTGCTGCATCATGTCCCAGGGGCTCATGCCGGTGCCGCCGCCCGCGCCGTCAACGTTCAAGAGGTCGAGCTTGTTGTCGGCGGCGACGCGGATGGCCAGCGCCAGACCCAGCATCCCGTACGCCCCGGTCTTCAAGGTGATGTGCTTGAAACCCAGGGAGCGCAGGTGGGCGACGCTTTGGGCGAAGTCTTTGCGCACTTCGTCGGCGGTGGACAGATTGGTGTAGCCCAGGCGGCTGTGCCTGGCGAAGTGACGCACGGAACCCTTGGCGTAGGCTTCCTTGACCGAGGCCTTCGAGGGCGAGGGGTCAAGCAGATAGCCGCGGCTTTCCAAAAAGGCGGCGTACTTGATGTCGTTGACGGTGATCTCGCCGCCGATGTTCTTGGCGCCCTGGCCCCACTTGAGTTCGATGGCCACGTCGCTGCCGTACTTGTTGATGACGTATTCGGCCACGCCGTTGCGGGTGTCTTCCACGTTCATCTGCACGAGGATGATGCCGTAGCCGTCGTGGTATTTTTTGTAGGAGGCGACGCGGCGGTCCAGTTCGGGGGCCTTGACCACTTTGCCGTTTTTGAATTCGGCCTTCTGGTCAATGCCGACCACGTTTTCGCCCACCACGATGGGGATGCCGCACAGGGCGCAGCCCGAAGCGAAGGAATCCCAATACTTGGCGGCGATGGCCGTGGAGCCCAGGGCCCCGGTGATGAACGGGTAGCGGCACTTTACTTTGTTTTTAGCGCCGAAAGAGGTCTCCAGGGAAACGTCGGTGAACAGCACGTCGCCTGTTTTGGCGCTCTTGGGGGCGTGTTCCGCGCCGAAATTATAGCCCTGAATACGCAGGGCGGAGTAGGAAAGCCCGCTGGGGCTGGTGTTGGTGCTGCCGGCGGAGATGGTCCCGAAGTCGCGCGGATAGAGCAGATCGCGGCCCATCATGCAGGAGAGCCAGGTTTCGCATTTTCCGGTGCAATCGGCGCGGCACAGGGAGCAGAGCCCGGATTCCGCCGGGTTTCCGCGGTTGGCGGTGGCTAGAACATCGTTGGATTTACTCGCTTGACTCATTGCTGTTGTCTCCTTCACGGCGATTGTCGAGTTTCAAAGCATGTTAGGAACTGAGCCATGGACAATATTGACGCATTTGTCAAGAAATAAATTTGTCAAAATATTCTTTAGGCTAGGGCAGGCGAAAGGGGCACTTTTTCCAGCGGCTCTGACAATTTTCCCACCCCAATGCGCTTTCCATTCGATTTTCCAAAAATTCGCGGCCAGATCCGCTCCCGGAAGGAGGCTTCGACCGCCAATGTTCATGCAGGACAAGCGTTTTCGCAGAATTCTCTATAATTTACATTTTTGTAAATAATAACCGAATCCGCTTGATTCAGCGAATTGTGCCCAAAATATCCACGTATCACAGTGTATTGCTGCAATTATGTCACACAAGACATGTATTGACACCTTCGCAATGCGCTCCTACAGGCGTAACAACAGAGAAAATCAGCCTCCGGTGGGATATTTTGCCCGCGGCACATGAAAAAAGGAGAATCGCGACATGCCCAGAATCCTGCGCGTCAACACCAAGTCCCGGCAGTTCACCTTTGAAGACATGGGCCCCTACGCCGGCCTGGGAGGCCGCGCGCTCACCTCGCGCATTGTGAGCCGCGAAGTCCCCGCGACCTGCAACCCGCTTGGCGGCAACAACAAACTCGTCATCGCCGGGGGCATCATCACCGGCCGGCCCGCCGGCTCCTCCGGCCGCCTCTCCGTCGGCGCGAAATCGCCCCTGACCGGCGGCATCAAGGAATCCAACGCGGGCGGAACCTTCGCGCAACGCCTGGCCCGGCTCGACATCCAAGGCCTCGTCCTTGAGGATCAGCCCGCCTACGGCGCCACACCCATAACCCTGGTCATCGGCAAAAAAGACGTCGCCTTTGAGGACGCCGCCGATCTCCAGTACCTGGGCACCTACGAGACCGTGAAGCGCCTCATGGCCAAGCACGGCGACAAAGCCTCGGTGCTGTGCATCGGCCCCGCCGGCGAAACCATGCGCCAGAACGCCTCGGTCCAGGTGGCCGACACCGAAGGACGCCCCGCCCGCGCGGCCGGACGCGGCGGCATGGGCGCGGTGCTTGGCTCCAAGGCCATAAAAGCCATCGTCATAACCGATCCCGGAGCCGCCCCGGCCCTCGCAAACCAGGACGCCTTCCGCGCCGCCGCCAAACGCTGGGTGGAGATACTCAAAGCCCACCCGGTCACCGGCGAGGGACTGCCCGCGCTCGGCACAGCCGTCCTCATCAATGTCGTCAACGAAGCCGGGGCGCTGCCCACCAAAAACTTCCGCGAAGGACGCTTTGAATTCGCCAAGGACATCAGCGGCGAACGCATGGTGGAACTTATCACCAAACGCGGCGGCAAAGCGAAAGAAGGCTGCCACCCGGGCTGCGTCATCCAATGCTCCCAATCCTACAACGGACCCGACGGCAAATACCTCACCAGCGGCTTTGAATACGAGACGGTCTGGGTCTTCGGCTCCAACCTGCTCATCAAAGACTACGACAAAATAGCCATGCTCGACCGCCTCTGCGACGACATCGGCCTGGATACCATCGATACCGGCAACACCCTGGCCGTGGCCATGGAAGCCGGACTCGTCAAATGGGGCGACGCCGACGGCTGTATCGCCCTGGTCAAGCGCGTGGCCGATCCCAAAGATCCCCTGGGCCGCATCATCGGCGGCGGCGCGGCGTTCACCGCCAAAGCCTTTGGCGTAAGCCGCGTGGCCGTCGTCAAAAGCCAGAGCCTGCCCGCCTACGATCCCCGCGCCGCCAAAGGCATCGGCGTCACCTACTGCACCACGCCCATGGGCGCCGACCATACCGCCGGATACTCCATCGCCCAAAACCTCCTGGGCATCGGCGGCAATGTGGACCCCCTGAAAACCGACGGCCAGATCGACCTCTCCAAGAACCTGCAAATCGCCACCGCGGCCATCGACGCCCTGGGCTTCTGCCTGTTCGTGGCCTTCGCCGTACTCGATACCCCCGACGCCGTGCAGTGCATGTGCGACATGGTCACCGCCTCCTCCGGCAAGACCTTCACCCCCGACGACTTCGTCCGTATGGGCAAAACCACCCTCCAGGACGAATGGACCTTCAACCAGGCCGCCGGGTTCACCAAAGCCCACGACCAGCTCCCCGAATTCTTCCAACAGGAGAAACTTCCCCCGCATAACGTCACCTGGACCTTCACCGCCGACGAAATGCAGGCCGTCAAAGCGCTGTAAGACCAGGGGCGCTGCCCCTGGAACCCCGCCAAAGGGCTAGCGCCCTCTGGACACCCTTATAGCTTCGCCGCTCTTTGCGCTTCGCGCAAAGAGCGGCGAAGCATTGCCGAGTAGCCTTTATATGGGGTATGGTCGCAGCCATGATTACACTCAACTGCTTTGCCACGCTGGCTCATTACGCCCCGCCGGGCAACGAGTTCCCCTTCACGCCTGGCATGACTGTCGGCAGCCTTGTCACGGCCCTCAAGATTCCGGAGGGCGAAGTGCAGACGGTCTTCGTCAATGGTCTCGTCACTGACTTTTCCCGCGTTTTGACGGATGGCGACCGGGTGGGCATCTTCCCGGCCATTGCCGGAGGCTGAAATCATGGCTGACGGCGCGGCGAGCGTCATTTACGGTCTGGCCGAAAAAAACGCGCTTCCCGACGGCACGCCGGTTGCCGTTTTGTTGTACCACGCGGCACAAGATGCCGTACGCCTGACAGGGCTGACGCTTCGCCAGATCGAAATGCTGGCCCTGCAAAATTCGATTATCCCCGACCGATATTTGCGCAATATGAAGACCCTGGACGCCAAGGACCAGGCCCGGCTTTTGCGGACCACGGTCGCCATGGCCGGCCTGGGAGGTCTTGGCGGACCCATTCTGGAGGGACTCGCCAGACTCGGTTTCGGGATTATCCGCGCGGCCGATTACGACGTGTTTGAGCCGAGCAACTTGAACCGCCAGCTTTTGGCCACGCAAACGACCTTGGGCGTGGCCAAGGCCGTGGCGGCCAGGCAGCGCGTGGAGGCGGTCAATCCCGCCGTGGAGTTCACGGCGCGCCAGGAATACATCGAGCCGGCGGGCTTTGAGGAATTTTTTCGCGGCGCGGACATCGCCATTGACGCTTTGGGCGGGATGGCCTGCAGAGCCGCGGCACAGACCGGAGCGGAACGCGCGGGAGTGCCGCTCATCGCGGCTTCGGTAGCCGGATGGACCGTCACGGCCACCACGGCGCTGCCCGGCGGTCAGGGCTTGGGAGGGCTTTTCTGCGCGGCGGGCGCTGGGTCAACCCCGGCCGCGGAGGATACGCTCGGTACGTTGGCCCCGGCCATTGATGTGGCTGTGGGACTGGTGCTGGCCGAGGCGGTGCGGCTGGCGCTCGGGCAAAAGCCCAAGCTTGGCGGCCCGGACGGAAAAATGGTCGTAGTGGATTTGGAAAATATGGAGTGGCAGCGCTTTACGCTGCCGCGAAGCTACTGAGGGGGTCTGGGGGGAATCATTCCCCCCAGCGGGGGGTGATATGCGCCTGCCACCTAACGATTTCAAGATGTTGATGCACATTAAGGAGCCCCCAAATGCGGCCCAAATCATGTGCGACTG
>Ga0123354_10001022_pt1 | contig 32022 bp, 23 predicted proteins | sample TergutLab28metaG_2_FD_97872 | JGI IMG/M metagenome (GOLD analysis project Ga0123354, IMG submission 97872) | Labiotermes labralis P4 segment gut microbial communities from Petit-Saut dam, French Guiana - Lab288 P4 | ecosystem: Host-associated > Arthropoda: Insects > Digestive system > Gut ... | reverse complement strand
CTGGCCATTATCTCCGTAACCGTTCAACTTTGGACATAGGTGTTTTGGGTTATATCGGTATACTTTAACATAAGGAACACCCTCCCAAAGTCTGGCACATTCCTCCTGGGACACCCTGTATATATACACTTTGTGTTTCATATATGTACATACATAAACACGAAGTATTTTCATAAAGCCAAATCATTTCCTCTGAGCAGGCAACCTGTAGAAACAGTAGGCATTGCACATGTTAAACAACAGAAGTGTGTAAAGTTGTCCCTGTACATGCTGTATAGCTCAACTCATTTCTCACTTCTGCAGTAGATGGAGGTGACTGGTTGGCTTCATGCCGTATGTAACAAATGCACGATACCCAGTGAAAAGAGGGCTGGGTGGGCCCATGGCTAGTATGGAAACTGTGGAGAACATAAGAATCTATTACCTGTGCTGGGACAAAATGCTGGATTGTTCATCCTACAGCATAGACACTATGTTGCTTACAGTATCTCATATACCCACAATTTTGTTACAGTATAGTTTACTTCATTTTTCTCATTTTTAGAACTTAATGAAATAACTTGCCGTTCTTCTTCCTGAGCAACACGTTTCTGCTTTGATAAAAGTTGTTTACAATTTTAGTTTACACATTTTAAATATTATACTTTATTATTCAAATAAACTGCTCAATGCAAGAAAACAAACTCCTTATTCCACAACAATTTTGATTAGGGTTCTTGAATGTTAGTTTCTTCTATGATACAGAAATAATGAATAGCATGGATATATTGTACAGATTTGTACCTGAACCCCCATTAACATGTTTCAGTTAGTGCACAAATGCCAGTCTTCATGTAAAGCTGCACAAAGTAATTCTGAAAGTTTTTTATGACCTGAAGAGGTTTATATTAGGCAAAATATTCCATTTTATCACTGTCAGTTTTGACTCCGATCTGCATGTTTTACTGTTCCCTGTTATGGTGCAGTATTAACACTACAAGCGTGTACACACCCTGGGCAACTAGGATGTGCCTAATATTTGTGGATCCTCAGTATGGAACTTGCTCCAGGACACCATTCAGGTGCCTAGAATTTTGAGATGCCTCCTAGACTTGGAGAATTTTTGCACCCCTGTATCAGAAGTGAATGTGTGTGATGTCTGATAGGCAGTACATGGATGCAACATCTGCAGTGCAGTATTAGCTACAGAAATATGCGAGAGGATTAATTTTAAAAAGTGCCAAATTAGTACATGTATTAATTCAGTGCTATAAACAATCCTAGAAGGCATAAAGGAAAGGTGAATGAGTCTTCTTCTGTTTTGTAGGAGCCAAATCCTGAAGACCCACTGAATAAGGAAGCTGCAGAAGTGCTTCAGAGCAACAGGCGCCTCTTTGAACAGAACGTTCAGAAGGCAATGAGGGGTGGTTATGTTGGTTCAGTGTACTTTGAGAGATGTTTAAAATGATAAGTATTGCACGGGAAGTGAACTTTTCAAAAGAATGTTGATGGCTGATAAGATTCTACTCCAGGAAACTGCAACTTCTTTCCTTGAGGTTGAAAGGATACTGTTTCAGCCAATGTGGGATGTTGTTTGTAAGCAGGATTGGATGTGTGCATATAATCTGCTTTGTACATAACATCTGAACCATTACCTTCTAGGCTGAGACCGACAGTAACGTTGTGTGTATATTTTTAATTCTTTCATATAAACTCCAGAGAAGAAAAGCCTTTTTTAAGTGTGGAAGCCGTTTGCACACACAATGATGAATCACTTAGGGTCTGTTTTTAATTGTTACTAAAGTAACTGCATTTGTTTTTGGATAACTTGTTTAAGGTTTGTCATTTGTTGGTGTGTAGCGTTTCTCCGGAAAGAGAGTGGCCGTTTTATTATTGATTTAATATACTGGAATACATTTAGAATTTTGTTACTAAGTGAAATTTCAATTTGCTGTTTTAGCTTAAAACCATGCAAAAACCATGAGGCTGTTAAAAAACTATGGAAAAATCACAATGAGCCTGTTAATCAAAGCAAATGCATCTCTCTGGCTAATTAGTATAGTGTATGCTATTTCATAAATTTATTCTGCCAAATAAATGAATACTTATTGCAATTTCACATAACACTACAGCATCTTTAGTTTCACTTTTCTGTTTATGTTGAGATGTTTGAATCTTGGTCCACATCCATGATATCCTTGTTATAATCCTGACATTTGGTGTCATCAGCTTAAAACTCCTGTAATGTATGTACATGTTCAGATTTTGGCGTCTGAACAATAAACAAAGAGAAGATTAGTTACATGTATTTTACACAGTATTAAAAAGTACAGTTTGAAGCATATGAAATCACATAAAATCATGAGGCATATTTCTCCCCTCTTTGAAATTCATAACTTCAAACAGGACCTACAATGAATACCAGAAATGTCCATGGAACAAAAAGCCAATTACTTCATTACAGAAGTTGTATCAATCAGCAAGTGATAATTGTACAATTTACACAGGGTCCTTATTCTATGTGACAACTATCATGTGTCACTTCCTGCTGCTACTCTGCCAAGTGTGTGGATGATCTGATTAGTGGGCTACAGTAATACCATAAATAAGTTAACAGGAAGTGGCAACTGATCATTGTCTGATAAAATAATGACCCTACATAATGAGGAGCAATCTTGAAAACTGGCTAGTGTAAGCTTCAAGTAAAAAGATTTTACTGAACTAAATTTTGAAGCACCATACACCTGTAATTTAACATATATTTCATCTTATTAAATAATCCTATGTTTGAATACAACAGGAATAAATTCTCCATGTCTACAGGAAGTGTATTATTATTCCTGGTGGTGTGTTTGCAAGTACTCCCGCTATCCGACCTACAGTCTCACTATGAAACTGTATTTTAGTGTAAGGTCCCCATTCTATTTATGTACAGTAGCATTTCATCCAAGGCACATTCCTTCAATTCTGAAACAGACCTTCAACATAACGGTATATGCATGCCGTGCCATGATTGTGCCGAGTACCTGAATCACACCTTGTTTGTACAATTGTATCATACTGGGCTCTGATAGTGGTGGAAACAACCTCAAGCCTTATTTCTCTGTTTCAGGCTAAAACTACTTGCAAGCCATTTGCAAACACAGGAACCCAAGTGCAATTAACCTCAATCATTCCTTTAGCCTCTACATTACTGGCTTAGGCTCAGTTCCACAATAAATATCACTGAATAAATAACAGTAGAAATTTAGACACTGGGAGTAGTAAGACAATAATGTACAATTCTTAAGTGGGAAATCATTGACAAAAATGACATGATAGGTGGCAGTGAGTCAAAGCTTTCATAGCAACTATGTGCAAAGAGGTCTCATCAGGCTGCCAGCGATGTGGAGATATAGTATCCAATATTTTGGAGACTGTCTCCATCATCAGTGTTCATGTGATGACATGACTACCCACTGCTTATACAGTGAACCCTTGGTTATCTGATCTGATGGGGATGGAGGATGTTTGGGTCAGGTAAAGCAGTAAGTCAGGTTGTCCTAACCTATATATGCTACACCAAGTAGCCAAATAACCCAACCTAGACAATGTTTCAGCACAAGAATAAGACAGTATAATTTTCACACAGAATAAAAATTAAGTCTTAGAATGCATTTCAAGTCCTAAATATGTGTCATCCTCTGTCACTTAATGAAGTGTTACGTGTGTGGCACAGACCTAACTAGGCCTTGGTTAGCTGAAGTGTCACTGCTGTACATAAGTAGGTTTGTGGGATACATCACTGGCCCACACAAACAATTCATTCCCCTGGAGGTTCAGAAGGGACATCTTGTATGGCAGAAGTGCTTTGGATTGTCGACACCGACAGTGATGCTAGAGATGTCAAGAGGCACTGGAGAAGGGATCAACTTGAAATAAGAATCTTTTGTTGTGGAATTCTTTCCTCTGCTGACAAAGCATATCTAAAGGACAGGTCAGTTAATGCTGGGGTCAGGTGACTGTAAATCTGATGACCGCAGGTTCAATGTACATGCATCTTGGAACCTCATACCCCTGTGGAAGGGTGGACCACTGAGGGACCAGTAAGCAGAATTGATAGACAAGTGTTCACACATGGTACTACATGAGGCCTAACATGGAAACATCCATAATGCTGTCATATATCCATGTTTTTATTGTGTCCTGAAGTCCCTGCCTCAGTATATGTTGATGGATGGGTACCATGAGTGACTTCTTGTGAGTGTCATGAATTAATGGCTTTATCACTAAGCTCTTGATGTAGCCTGTTTTCTAGACGGCACAGCAGTGTCCATGAAGTTTATACATGCATATTAACAGCATGAGACACTGTGACAAAGGAGCCACTAAAACTACTGAGAAACTTGGATTTTACGTTTCTTAAATTTATGTTCTCCTTGATCCCACAGACATTTTCGACTGATCCCACAAAGATTTCTATAAGAACAACATTAAATTTTCTTCGAATACATTTGTGCTTCTTGCCCAATTCATTGATTATACATTCAAATTAAGCATAACCTTGCAGGCTGCTGTCATATTTTCAACTGTAAATCATATAATTTGTATCTCCTCTACTGTCTTCATGTAATCTGTAATTTGTGTTGTGGTTTGTGCACAGTGGAGATAACCTGGCAGTGTCCCTGACATCTTTTGTTACAACACATGATTGAGAAAACAGCACAACATGCACAAAATGAATACACGTGGATGCCCCCAGTAACACTGTGAGCTGGGTGTACAGAAGCAGAAAGCAAAGATGTAGCAATACACTCTAATAAGACATGTTGAAGATGCGATCTGTATTATATTTTTACTGCATCAGAGTGGAACAGATTACATTTTTAATGTAATACAGTACCAATGTAGTGACAATGTCAGCAGTTACAAAGACGTTGATTTCCTTGATTTTACATTCATTTCAAACAGTCCCTTCAGGAACATAAAATCCAGGTTTCAAATTATGACATACAAGGAGACCCCTTCTAACAGGATTGGCAGACTTTACTGAAATTCAATCAGCACAAAGTGTACACAACCCTAAAAAATGGAACATACATCTACTGCAACCTGTGAAAGACAACTATGGTCTTCAGGTCTCATCTGTGTACTGCTTCCGATGTGAATATGGAAGACAGACAGGTAGACCACAGACGTGAGGTACAAGGATCACACAAAGAAATGCTATTCCTGCCACACTAACTTGATGATGGCTGAACACAGCACTGATGCAAAATTCTATACACACTTAAGGTCTCCATGACATTATGTTAGCAAATTACATGGATCACTTTTGAAAAAAGCCAGTCATAGAGTGCACTGAAGAAACTGGTTTCAAGCAATTTCATGTAACCAACCAACCAACCAACCCATGCAGCAAAGTCCTTCTTGAGAAGCTGATACTTCCTCAGCTAGTGCAAAAAATCCTCCATGTTACGTAACCTGACGGTTCACCGCTCCATTCATAACAATGTGCCACCTGTCCCTGTCTTCAGCCAGTGAAGTCCAATCAATGCCCCCCCTCCAAACCAATTTCTTGGAAGATCCCTTTTAATATTGTTATCCCATCTATGCTTAGGTCTTCTAAATGGTCTGTTTCATTCAGGTTTCCCCACCAAATTCCTGCATGCACCTCTCCTCTCCCATCCATCTCATTCTTGACTGTATGACCTGAATAATGTTTGGTGAGTAATACAAATTATGAAGCACCCCATTACACAGTTTCCTCCACTCCTTTTGCCTCGTCCCTCTTAGACTGAAATGTCTTCCTCAGCGCCCCAGTCTCAAACACCTGCAGCCAAGTTCTTACCTCAATGTGAGAGACCAAGTTTCACACCTACATAAAACAAGAAGTAAAATTACATTTCTGTGTATTTTAAACTTTGTATTCTTAGAAAGCAAACAGGAAGACAGACGATTCTGGAACAAATGACAGCAGGCATTCCCTGAGTTTTATCTGATCTTAATTTTCTCATGCATGTTATTTTGGTATATCAAGGTTGTTCCCAAATATCTGAACTATGCCACACCTTCAAATGATTTATAACCTATGTCTTGTTTCTGTCCTACATGCTGTTCATGCTACATGACCATACACTTAGTGTTTTCAGCATTTACTTCTAGACCTATCTTCTTACTAGCCACTAACTAGCTTCTGTGTTTCTCTATAGCATGTAGGGTTGCACCCACTAAACTGATATTATCAGCACAAACCAGAAGCTGATGTGCACCCTTCAATTTCAGTCCCCTACTTTGCCTGACTCTTCCTAATGGCATATTATAAAGGGGAGTTGAAAAGCAATGGCAATAGAGCATTGCAACATGAAACCACAGGTGCAAGCAACTAACACTTTGATTCCTGACAGCTACAGTTGCTTTGAACTCAATACACACATTTTGCCTTTTTCATTTCGGGCATCAAAGTTCTGGTTTCAGAATATTTGTTAAGTTGGAAGCATACGTACGTCCTAGAGGGGCTGTGACTACTGACACCATGTTTTCTACAGCACACATCCATTACAGTAAGTCTTCATTTATTTACAATTACATAGCCAATCAAGTCTTATTACTACCTTTATCCATTTTGTGGTTCAATTCTTTGTGCTATTATCTCTTTTTCAACTTTTTCCACTTACATTTTCTCTTATACAGTAATATTCCTAAGTTCATAATTTCTTTGGCATTACTGCAATTACTCTCTTATAAGCCTTTAACCACTTACTATTTTCAAGCTTTGCTACTTCAAACCAGTTTCTTCAGTGTTTGCGATGACCGCAGAAAGCCAGCTGCATCCTAACAACTTAAGCCGAGATATGGAATTCAAACAGTCACGCATGATACCCAGCTGCACATACATCAAGGCAAGACAATGAAGAATAAACAATGGAAAGAAGTGCAGCACTGGATGTGCAGGTTAAGCAACATGAACTGTACAGTGTCGTGAGTGAATCTTATTACACTTCTTGCCTGGATGAGGACACCTGGCTCGTGATGTGTGGATATGTGACAAGCATACGCACTGCTTGGTCTACATGCTACCAATGGAGATGCAGTCTACATGTTCAGACCACTGACTGCCAGAGAACTAACTCATCTTGCCATTCAAAACTACTGTCTGTGGACAGCAACATACCGAAACTTTGTGATACTCATCTGAGACAGAAACAAATTATATAAAGCCATTACACTCCACACACAAATATTCATAAGCAACCAACTGGAAAATATATGTCTTGTCACATTCAATTTGGTACATTCCTCTAACACTTACTTCCCTATTCCTTATTCAAGGAACTCGGAAATGAATCTCACTATTTTCACCACCTTCATTCATGCTTTGCATATGAGAAGTAACATCAGTGTACTTCCATGCATTATTAATTCCGAACATGTGAATGTATTTTTACAATTCATTCAATTACAGTCTGTTCAATAAAAAATTTCATCATGAGCTATGCACACGTAATAAACAATGATGCTACTGCGACTGACTTTTTCCTCTTACTGGACAGTAAAAAAGTGCTCAAAAAGTTTGTCACTCATATTTGTGTTTGTAAATTGTCACTACCAATCAGAATACACCCTTATCGTCCCAAGGAAGTTCCACCAAAATTAAAAGAAGTAGGCACTGTCTGTTGGCTGAATACGTAACCTGAAACACAAACACAGTATTACGTACATAATTTTAGTTCCTTGTTATTGCAGTTTATGTAAACAAGCCACTACACACCACGTGTTCCAGACCACAATATGCACTCTGTCATGAGACACGCTGCATACAATTATCCTACATCTTATGGCCTAAACGTGCTTCACATGTGAGTAAAACATTTTTTCTCCCAATCTGCCCTCTAATCTTGAAGCATCTGACGGTCCACAAAATACACTAAAATTAAGGATGTTCTGTAAGGTTCCCTAGGCTATAATGATGACAAGAGATGTTACTGTAACATGAAATTAAACACATTTATCCCCCTTAAGTGTCACTAGTTTTCAACATAATCCCAAAGCATGTTTACATATGACCAAATTTGGCACACTCCACAGTAATGAGGAAATGGAAGTGGATGTTTTATGAATGGTTACGAGTGTAACAGCTCAATTTCTATCACAACAGCATTTATACACTCATGCTCAGAAGGGGTAAATGCATCAAGGTGCTCATGGTTAAAAATAATGATACTTAATTACAATAAATGAGATAATTTAAGTGTGATTTCAGGCTTCTGCTGCAGAGCAGATGAGAACTGCGCTCTTATGGGTTATTACGCAACGAGCAGCGGTAATTGCTTACCGACGTTTCGGGACAACCTATTGGTTCCATCTTCAGGGGTCGAGAATCCAGAAGAGAGCCCGTTGACCCAATATGGGATTTATACAGGGAAGAGTGTGGGCGGTGAAAAGTGTCGGTAGCATGGTGCCAACCAATGGGAAAAGTGGGAGGAGTGCAATATTTTATTAATAAACAGATAATACAAAACAAAACAACAGGAGGTGGAAAGACATAGCCCAGCACTACTACATGGTAAAAATACCACACGCAAAACTGGGAGACACCGGGACCCAATATAGAGTAAAGGACAGGGGCAGACTAAGAGAGGAAGGAGATTAGATGAAATAGAACTAAGGACAAAGCAGTAAAAATTAGTATAACAAATGGTAAAAAACTGTAGCATAAACAAGAGGAGGAGGTAAAAGTTGCAGTCCAGCACTACTCCATAGCAAAATTACCAAGTGCAGAGCTGGGAGACAAAAGGAAACGTAATAATGTGTACTGAAGGACAGGGCAAAAACTAAGACAGGAGGGAGTTGAGAACAGTGAACAGTTTGGTAACAATGATATTGAGATGGGAGATGTAGTCTCTGGGTACTGAAATAAGGTAAAGAGGGACAGGGGAGAAGTGTCTGTGTAGTACAGGAAGCACAGAAGAGGAACCGATATGAAAAAGCAGGAAATAAAGGAAAGGGGGAAAAGAAGGAGAAGCAATTGGTAAATACTAAAGGAGAGGAAAGAGGAGAAACAAAATGACAGTAGACATGGAAGACAGACACAGGAGGGGGGGAAGAGAGAGAGAGAGAGAGAGAGAGAGAGAAAGAGCAGAAGCAAGAAACAAGCGTGAGGAAAGCTGTCTGGCCCAGGGGGGAACCATATCTGGCAGGGAGTCCTGCCATAAAATGGAGATGGAGTATAGGAACTGCTGTTACAGCATGGGGAAGGAGAATGGAGGTAGGGGCCCCAGAAGTGCCATAAGCTAGTCACCGCTACTGAGGAGCCCGTCTACTCTCTCTAAGGAGGTGAAGGAGAGGTTTGCATGACCTGCACGAAGTCAGGCAACCCCCCTGTTCCTACTGTTAGTGCAGAGTTCCAATTCAACCGCCTCCCTGATAAGTCAGTCTATACAGCCAGGTACAGTAGAAAGGATCTGGGTGTCTTGGATTTTAATGTGCCAAATTTAATATTGTAATGCCTTATTTATTTCTTACAATCCAAGGAAACCTACTTACTGAACCCCTTTCACACCAAATGCAGACTGTGGGCATAATCTGACACTATTTTGGATGTAGGATTAAAAATGAAGATAATTTGGTCTGCTGAGTTGTGAATACACACCAACACGACTTCATTAGTAGACAGGGACAGCCAGAGATGCAACCAGATGGTCTAGACCAAAATATACATCACAAGTGAAATATAAAATAGATTTCCACTGTGATCATGGTGATGAATACTTAAGAGGCAACCAAAATGAGCTGGCTGAAAGCAGAAGGAAGGTGCATCACATGACATGCTGCAGCTAGAATTGCCAGGCTGCCACTACAGATACATTTTACAATATCATCCTTCACTTAGGGTCTAATGTGTTATGACATAGTCCACAGTGGACAGAAATACATCTTCCATGCAGGAATGTCCTCTAAGATGTGAGTTGACAAGAACAATGTGGAAAATTGCGTGAATTCAGGCTTCAACTGTGAAGCGGCAGAGAACTGCACCCTCCTGGATTATTATGCAGCGACTATTATTCCTTACCAATGTTTTGGGACAACCTATCAGTCCCATCTTCAGTGTTCAAGACTCCAATAGGTTGTCCAGAAACATTGGAAAGAAATTACCACGACTCACTGCATAATAACCCAGAAGAGCACAGTTCTCAACGTGGAAAAATGTATAATGAATTAACAACATTGTCTTGTATTTTAATAAAGCAGCTGGGACTCTATCTATATTGGAGAAAAAGCGTTCCTAACAAGTTTATGCCATATGCAACACAAAGTGGAAGACTAAAGATACATGTATATGTAATGTCAGTGCATGTTTAGAGAAGTCCACAAGGAAATGATCTGTGGAATTCTACATTCCAAGAACATACATGAAAGATGTGATAAGAAAGGAGGAGGAAGACTATCTACACATTATACTACTACTACTCTTATTGTATGTGATCATGAATGGGTGTCTCACACCAAGCCTGTGCAACGTTACTGTGTACATTCAAAACCATAACAGCACACACAAATGCTGTTTCCCCTGACACATGTACAGTATCAGCACCTCATGTCATCAACTGGATGCAGTCACCAGTGAACTCATTACTTGACCACTTTTCTTTGATGTTACTGTGACTGGCGTAAGTTATCTGAAGATGTCCCAATTGGTTAATTACAGAACTTAAATGTGGGCCTCCTAAGACAGTGTAGTTTTGCAACAAGACTGTACACTAGCTCTTTATGCTGCTGACAATTTGTGTTGATACTGCTGCTCAGCTAAAAGCCAAGCTCTGCTGTATCTTGAATACCACTAAATTAGTGATGCTTTGACAGGCCTCTCACAGCACTTGAAGATGAATGCAATTGTAACTTGCTGATGACAGTAAACATACTGATCCATCAGCTAGACTGCTCAGTGTGACACAGACATCTGCACTGATGTTGGTGTCATATGCAAGATCTGAGGTTCTCACATTGTGTTGCTGAAGAATTCAAGTCTTGTGGGATGTGATGCTGTGTCACTGGGCAAGTCCCAATATTTCCAAGGACTGCCACACATTCATCTTCAATGCTGAACTGCGTTACCGCGAATAAAAAGGCACAAATGATCCTTCAAAACATTCGGAACTTCTCTCCAAGTGACAGTGTCATATCATCAGCAACACTGCTGTGAGAACTGCAAACCCTGCACTGTATCCACAGTTACTTGCCTCCACTCTGTTCTATCCTTTTGCTTTCTGCAGCTGCCTTCCGTTGATCTGCAAGCACCATTACTTCCTGTAGTGCTTTCTGCTGTTCACTGGTCAAGTTGGCTGTCAAGACCTGATACCACTCAGGATCATTGGCCTGAATGTCTGTAAATATACACACATTAAGTCAGCAACTTAGGGCACCTGAACCTTCACTGAAGAACTCTAAATACAGCCACTGATATGTTACAGTTCACAATAAGCAGCAGCCCATATAATACCTTTATGTAAAATTACAAGAGACCAAACCTCATCACAAAAAAACACTATGCCATGACTCAAGCAGCTAGTTGCCACCTTTCAACAAGGAGAACTAGATTCAATCCCTGGTCAGTCCCTGTGACATTTGTTATGGACAAAGTGGCACAGGGACCAGTGTTTGCCTTGGTACTATGGGGTTTTCCCCCATCAGCAGAATTCCATCAATGTTCAATACTAAGTCACTCACAGATCATCGGTACTACATTAGCTCAGCAATTCACAGCAAAATTAAATATACTGAAAAAATACACCTGCTCATTGCCACACACACACACACACACACACACACACACACACACACACACACACACACACACTGGTATTGTCAGATTCAGTGTTTTCTTTTCCATATTAAAAATATTTTTTACTACATACGTTGCAGAACCTCTTTGAATACGACGTATTCGTCGACACTACAACTATCTTCATCCAATGGGGTTGTGTAGCTTTCCAAAGCAGTTTCCTCATTTGCTTCGTACTCATCATCACTCTCATCATCAGTATCTTCGTCCTATGAAACAATCACACTGCATAAGTCATGATAAACCAACCAATCATTAAAAAAATTATAATTTCTCATACAATAACTGCATTCCCACTATCATACAGTAAGAAGTACATTTGTCTGTCCACACAAGAAGGTGTGTGGAGGGAGTGGATGTACAACTCTACTCATTCTTAACCTTGGCACTAGGTGGGGGTGGATGGGCAGCTTTAGGCCCCAACTGCTCCATCACCAGGAAAAGAAACCCCTGTATCCACTGAGCATGAGTCTGGGTGGCCCACAAAGCCTGCATTAATATTTTGGATAAGAGAAAAATTTCTTGCTCCTACTTAAAATTGAAACCTGAGTCAGCCAATTCATAGCCCTGACAGGCCAAAATACAAAAGTAACAGCAAGCAGAACAGTAACAGAAAATCTGAATGTGATGAATGTGATAAGTGGAAAGAAATGGTGCTGAATAGGAAGGTTTGGAATGACCTTGTTGAGAAAGCCAAAACCCACAGAGGTTTGTAGGGCTAATGGAATAATACTAAATAATACCAAATAATAATAATAATGTAGTCTAAACTTAAAACTAAGCACAAAATACTAGGCAAAACTGTTATGAGAGAAAAATATGTATACCAAAATAGTGTAAACACAACAAATAACTTAGTCTGTGCGACACACATCTTTATCAGGCAGTTTTGTGAAGTTGCAAAATATGACTCTCATCTTGTCATGCCTATCTGTCCATCTACACACAACAATCCAGCACCCACTGGCCATACTTTCATGCTTTCTGTTTTTTCACATCTGGCAAGAAACATCAAGTGTGGTTAAATGTCAGGTACATTACACGAAAACCACACACATTTAACACCACTTTGGCTATTAAAATCACAATGGTTATTACCTTTGCCACCACGGGCACTAACATTACCACTGATTTTCTGGTCACCACAGTTACTGGATTTACATATGCACTGCAATATGAGGTCCTCACTCTTCTGGAATGTAATGCAGCACTGATTGGTACTTAGTTACTGCCTGCTACTAACTGTGTAGACCTCAGAGCTACACACATCAATATGTCATGCAAACACATCAGAAGTGTTCTGCTCTGCAGCACATCTTACTGTTTTAATATTTCCACTACCTTGATATGTGTTGGCCATGCTAATCAGTCATCACAGGCAGTTTGCATAACATCACAATTGAAGTTCTGCTTATCATAATACTTCATACATTAACACAGAGAGAAGTGTTGAGCAACACCACAGATGTGCTGCACAGGTTACAACAGCAGCAAAAAGCGCTACTGTGCAAACTAAGTTATTTTCTTGTGTTCACACTATTTGTAACAAGTGCGGCAAGGATGTACCAGCTAAAATATATAATGTAAAAATCTTCTATGTTCAGGCACATACTTTTTGTAAGATGTCTCTTCAATTACAACAACCACAAGTTATTAAACCAACAAACTGTATATTCTAAATTTTATTACATAACCAACATACTACAGACAGTAGCTTTGTAACAGCAGATGGTTTTGAGTAAGAAATATCTAAGTTATTTCTGAAGATGGTGTGAGATGCACCTTAACATGTAGGAGAAGCACGGTTTAGGTATGTATTAAATATACAGTGTGCATTTGATTGGTGTAATTGAAGAGACATCTAATATGTGAAAATGCATGGCATGGAAAACTTCAAAACAGTCTGTGTATCTACAAAGGCATGAGAGTTTGATTTCTAACTCAGAGACAGAAGAAACGCTTTTTACTGCATCCAACTTAGCTATGTTTTCAAGGAATGTAATACCAGATCATACCCGTATATAGGACGTTACATTGAACTGACTACCAGCTGGAACACGTTTTGCTAACGATCTCTCCAGCTGTTCCAGATACTGCTGATTTGTCTCATCAATCTCATCATCATCGCTGGACAGAACCTCTGAAAAAGAAACGAACACAAACTGACTGCTGGTGCTCTTTCACGCACAGCACGGTCCCACTGTAATGTTGACACTTGGACTTGACAGCAGGAGGTACTGGAAGGGTTACAGTTCAGTTGGTTTCAAGCGGTTACTGAGTGCATGGCCTTCTGCGGTGGCCCTACTAATTGAACACTGTCCAGAATACATCCCTTATACAATGGTGATGTCTAAGATAGGCAACCAGACTCATCCATGACAAACACTAATATTTCCACTGTCAATTGGCTCTGATAAAAGAACTGATATACTGTGGCAGGAACACATATGTAAGTCGTTAGATGTACAGGACACACTGCTGCAGCATACATGCTACCTCCAGGAACATATACTATCACCTCCCACTGCTCTCAGGTATACCACGCTGCAAGCAAGCTGTTGGCATATGCAACCGTCATAACACCATAGTTTCTAGTCCAAAATACCAGTTAATTCATGCAAAATTACACACATGCACATATACTTAAACCACTTTCCAAGAAAACAAAAACCACACTCTTATTATCATGTTCCATTCACAAATATTTATGGGGTCCTTTGAAACCCACATTATGGATCAACTACTGGGACAACATAATGAACAGAAGATGCAAGTCTAACATTATGAAACCTCTTGTATTTGCAATTTACAAATGACATGCACCAAGGACCATCAGCATGTTCACAAAAGTGCACCTTTCCCATAGCTAGTCAAATCCCATCCACACTAATGTATCACATTTATCCCCTTTAATATCATACTCCCATACACCCAACTTCCCCCATGTTGTCTTCTCCTTTTAAAAACTCCAACTAAATTTTTTTAAGCATCTCCCATTAGTTCCATGTAACCTACTTGCCCACTGTAACTACTTACCCTTAAAATCTGGTGATGAGTACAAACAGTAAGTGCCTGTGATTCAGGTCAATCCTGCTCACATACCAATAGGTTTCCCAACTAAACCAAAACACAGATTCCACAAGGCTACCATCTTCATCTAACTGTTCTGTTCTCAACAAAATAAATGTTTGTGTTCCTGTAATCTTTCTCCATTATGCACCTTTCAAGACATGAAATTCTGAATCCAGTTTCAGGTGGTCGGTTCCTGATCTCTCCATCAACACAGTGCAAACCAAACTAATATGTACATACCTTGATCAAGGTCACAATCTTCATCTTCCTCCTCCTCTTCCTCCTCTTCTCCTTCTTGGGCCTTAGCTGCAACATAAAGTGCACATTACACTACACTGCTCTCTTACATGTGCAGTGAAACTTGGATTTTACATTCTCTGAATTTATGCTATAAATTTATAGTCCTTACTCAAAAGCCATAAGATCAGTGTTAAATATCCCTGAATTTACATGGCCTCACTTTTGCATTTTCCGTGACTGTACATTCAAATTTTGAAGTCTCACTGGCAGAAACTCCCTCAATTTTACGTGCATTTCTATTCATGAAACTTTCGACTAACAAGTGTTTTGACTGCTCCAGTGAAATTAGCCAATAAAAGGAGCATTGGTTCCATTGCAAGAATGAATTCAGCCAATAAAATATCAGTTGGAAGCAAGCCCAGCCCAGCCAAGCCATACTATTATTATTATTTGAACTCTTGTAGGGAAAGCAAGAGCGGAATTGCTGAGTGCTCAACTATCATTGTGACAGAAGACAAAACTTGCCATTTATTGTGAAAAGTCCTCAAATGAGAATAAAATGAAGAAACAATGTAAAGTGGTTGCTACAGCTGAAAAAAATGCCAATATCAGCTGAAGATAACACCCAGGTGGGAACTCAGGTGAATCTAATGGCAATGCTTGGTTTGTCGGTATCGACATTAAACAAGATGGTGAGTCAATGGTCCGAAATAGAGAAAAGTTACTAGTGCTGTAGGCCATTGTTTTCTATAGAACTCAAATCTCTGAAGACTTCGACATTGGAAGAACTTAAACCATCCTTTCGGCTTTGTTCAAGCAAGCCCGTACCACCCACGCATCCATTGATTGACACCACCTGAAAGAAAAGGCTCTACATGTAACTGCTTGTCTAGGTATCGAGGGTTTTTGGGCTTCAGACAGCTGCATTAACCGTTTTAAGAAAATACACCTTGGTATACAAGACTGTGTTGGGACAAAGTGACGTTGTAAATACCAAAACAGTGATGGACTGGAAAAGTGAAGAACTACCCAAAATAATTAACACATACCAGCCAAAGGACAAATTTAATGTTACATAGGTGATTCTTGCCATGGTGGAACAAAATCAAAGCAGAGGGTCACTGTTCTGCTAGGCTGCAATGCTGATGGCACAGAAAAATTACCTCCACTGGTGACGCGTTAAGTACAACAAACCCCACTGCTTAAGTAACGTATAAAACCTCCCCGCCAAATACACACAAAATTCCAATTCATGGATGACTTCAGGCACTTCAAGTAGTTTCTTGTGCAACTGGATTGCCAGATACTGGCAAAAAACAGAAAAATCTTGCTGTTCAATGTGCTGCACACCCATGAGATGGCAATGCACTGAAAAACATTAAAGTTATATTTTCCCCCCCAAAATGAACAAGGCATTTGCAGTCAATGGATACAGAGATCATCCATGCTTTCCAATGCCAGTACAGAAAGCAACTCATATGGTAGGCAGCAACGATTGACAGAGAATTACTTGGTGACTTGCGAGGATGAAGAAAAAGTGGAAGAAGAGCTTATTAAGAACAAAATATTTTTTTCTGATGCTCTTCAATGACTAGAGGCAGCAGAAAATACATCCAGCAGTTCAATGTGGATGATGACATACTGGTGATGTGCAGTAAGCTCAAAAACAAGCAAGCTCTACGCATTGAAGCATCAAGAAAAACATAAACATACAACAATAATGGACTGGTTAAAAATGAAATTTATTGTTATGATTTTGCAAATGATTGTTGTTTCATGAATGTTATTTTAAACAGTTAATGTAATAATGAGTTTTACTGTTTTGAAAGTCTGCAAAAAATTAAGCATTATTATACTGTGTAAACTTAATTTGAATACTGAATAAGACCACAGCAGTGAGACATACCAATCTTTTGTTTTTGTTTTCCTTGATTTTGCACTTTCCTTGATTTTACACTTTTTCAGTAAAGTCTACATGATGATGTAAAATAGGGAGTTCACTGTATACTGGATGGGCAAGCTGCTCAATGTACCCCACACAAATGAACACCAAACAGCTTGATGTCCAGTCGCACTATGACTGGCCAACACAAGCAGTTTCTCTACTGAAGTGGCAAGTGTGTGGATGCAGCAGTAACTACACACAGGCCAATCAACGGCCAAAGTGATGACAGTGTTTCAGAAAGTGTGCCATTTGTCACAGTTACTGCACTAGAACTGTTGCTTTGGGTAAATTAGAATTCCTCATTTCATGATGGAGCTGGAAGATAACCCACCATACTGGGGCAGTGGGCAGGTGCAACAGCAACTAGCACAACTGGCCCTCACGGACCAATACTAGACGTGGGATCAAAGCACAGCTGAGCCAGCTGAATACTGAATGACCTGTGGATGCAGTCTATTTAATTTCCCACCCACTTCGACTTCAATGTTGCAAAATTTTGAATGAACATTTTCCTGGCCACAGTTCAAAGTTCACAGACATTTCCTGCACCATTAACATGCTCCAGTGCAGTCAAGATCTCACTGTTCCACACACGTCTCTTAGGGGACTTGATCAAAAAATAAGCTGCTGCATCTCACTGCTGTACCAGTGACAAGTGTGCCAAGCTGTGGTAGAGACCTGCACCATCATTACTGCACAGCTGATGTAAGGAATGTCATGCGAGACAAGGCATCACACTGGACTGTGCACAGAGTGTGGCGACCAACACACCATCACATAGGTGTGTTAAAAAAATAGGGTGAGTCAGAAACGCCCGATGGATTTTGAAACAAAAAAACATTTTACAGCTATATGGGGATTTTTTTTTTAACTGGTAGATACATTCTATCTGCATGAAAATTCACGTTAACCTTTACAGGAATGGGGCAGGTATTTAAATTTTATCACACGGTCTATGAGAAATTTATTATATGGACAAAATGACACAATTATGCAATAAACACATTTTGTGGAAATCTCCTTGTTGCCTAAATACATACAATAAATTCCTGGGGCTGTATTGCTAGATGCATTCACCTTTGGCAACACACATTTTTAAAAGGTCACTTATTACTATTTGAAAATGACATCATGTAGTGACCAGCAGGTTGTTCAATATACTGCTGCTGCCTGATGGAAAGGATGTCATAACACATTTCTTAAAGTGACTCCTTGAATACACTCCTGAATTCGCTGTTTTCAGTCATCGCTATTGGCACAGCATGTTCCGACTTGCTTCTGACTTAGTAGTCTGGTAATGCAACATTAGGTGAGGGGGTGAGCCAAGTGCACCACAATTGCCTGACAGCTTGCCTACTAAGTAGCACTGCCACATGGACCATCATCATGCACAATAATGCTAGGAGCAACTGCTCACACAGCATGTATTTCCAGATGAGTTCTCAGAACACTTTCTGTGCAGACCCATGTCACATTTCACAGACATCACTTAGTGCTCCTGCTCACTTGATCGTTTGGGCCCAAACTATTTCCCTTGGAGCTGTCACCAGCAAGGCATATGGAACATGTTCTGCCAACACCAGTAACTTAAAACAGCAAATGTGGGACTGTATTAATGGTAGTGTGTTACAACAATCGCTCCATCATGACCGCAGGTGTGTGCTGAATGACATGGCAGTCACCTACAACCTGTCACATTCAAACAGTAATGATTAACACAAATTCTCATGCACATGAAATACATCAACCAAAGTTTTCCACTTTGCCTTAAAATGTTACAGAAACCGTCAGGTGCCCCTGGCATACCTTGTATATTTAAAATTTGCAATTCAGTGTCCTGTCACACAGGGGTACAGTGACTTCTCACCCATCCTGTACAAATGTAAATGAAATACATATGCCCACTTGTGGCCACATCAGAGCTGTCAAGGTACCACAGTACTCTCTTACACACATATGAACATAACTGACCTACGTATGCCCGCTTCAGGCCATCAAATAGGAGGATCATTGAAGGGATGATCTGTGCTGCACACTCATTGACTGCCACGGGGCGAGCAGTAGAGGAGTTCAGAAGTGTGCAAAGACCAAGCACACACAGCTTTCTGTCATGGAGGCTAAACACAAACAACAGGTTTGAATTAAGTACACCTTAAGTTCCTATAAACCTTTTAAAGCTTACCGGTTACTTTACATACCACCAGGTTCAACATCCACAATTCCACACAGTGATCACATTGTCTTTATGTGTTCTGTACGGATCTCAGAGCAACAGCAACCTTTTCTTTGTACAACATTCACAGATTGGATTTTATAATTAAGGCAGAGTGTGTTTACAGCGCGGTACGGACTGAATCTTTATATGACACAGATACGTTTTGTCTTTAAAAGGTTAAAACATATTCAACATCTCAACTACAGTCATAATCCATGTGATGATGCAAAGACACACAATCTTATTCCAAACAGCATGTGGCTGTACAGTTGACAGTATCAGGAAATACGAACTTCTAAAACTCAGAAAATATTCTGAATATGAATTTTCAGGCTTTCTGCAAAGAACATTTATGCCCTAAGCACACAAATGAAGCCATCCCTTCCTACTGGCTTGCCATGAATAAGAATCAAACACTTTTATCTTAATTCCAACCACGTAATATTTGCAATTTTCAGGAAGCAAAAATGCATGTACTATTCAAACATGGAAAAAAGTCTTCTCTGTACCCAAACACATCTGTATCACAGGACTGGCATTCAACACACGAGTAAGAAACCTAGAAAAATGTTTAGAATACGTATGGCAAAAACAGGAAAAAGGTCAAGAAATGTTCAGGCAGAAGCATACAATATTCAGGGGACTCTGCATCAGGACAACCTGATCTTCCAATAGTGAGGAGTTCCACAAACTGTGCAATAAGAACTGAATGCTCTCTCTCTCTCTCTCTCTCACTCACACACTCACATTTTCTATCTAAACATCATCAGCACTACACACAGCAATAAATTATTAATGCATTTCCTGTTAAGTTCAAGGAATGTCATAACAGTTAATACACCACACAGTATCTCACTGTACGTTTAATACAGGAGCACTGGATGCCCTTTGTTCTATTACCTGTATCCTCTGACAAGGAAAATTAGATGCTAATATTTGCTAAATCAGAAACTTAAGTGGTTTCAGCATATAGCTGGCATCATAATTTCTTTGTATGTGTCTATATATGGCCGTTCTGTACCTTACATTAACTGTAACTAATTTTTCAGATATCTATTAGGCAAAGACATCCCCAATATGTGGGCCTCATTTCAATAAAAATGTACATTAATGTTTGTGTGCAGTAGGAGATGTGCGACCAGCATGATGAAGGTGAGGACCACACTGTGTCTGAACAGCCACAGTCACTGGTAGATAAGAAGGTGTAAGACCGGAGTTGATGCAAAGGTCAAGTATGCAAGCTGAGTTGGCACTTATTTCGTGTATATTTGTAGCATATGAATACAGTAGAATGTCTGGGTTCATGAATAGTGTGATCTGCATCATAACAGGAGACAACTTGCTAGCCAAATGTCATCCTGATCCACTGGGACCAGGCAAAGGAGTTTCACACAAAGGTGGTAAAATGGGAGATCACCAAAGTTTGAAATCTGGAACATGGGGGGGTTACAGACAATGACAGTCTACTGTAATGATTTAAACTGAACACGTATATGAGACAACTACATGTTGCAGAAGTTATATGTGCTGCACTCGAAGATCAAAAGTGCAAAGGAAGCAAGGATTTGTTAATTTTCTGTGAAATTTTGTTGACTGGCATTCCAGTGTAAAGGATTTGTGTCTGAATAAAAAAGGACACGACCATCCTTCATGGCAGCACATAGACAACGTGCCCAATCACACAGCACTGCACCCCAGAAACCTTGTATCTTCATCAACACTGCTGTGAGAACCTTAAATTTAAAAAATTATCTTTGCATTTAAATACCAACACTGCATTATGTAACACATAAAATACATTTATCTTAGCAATGAACCAACTTGATGCATAAAATGTTTGTTTTACAGTAAGTTTATCTCGTAGCCTCTACATGTTTCGAGCACATGTGTTCAAAACATGTAGAGGCTACGAAATAAACTTATTGTAAAACAAAAATTTTGTGCATCAAGTTGGTTAATTACTAAGATAAATATACTGAGATGGAGAGCTTTTGGCACGTGCCCCAACAGAGAATACAATTGGGAAAGAAAACTCCAGCAAAGTGATGTGAGTGCACTACATGTAGGAATTTGCTTTCTCCAACTTGGCAGCCATTTGTATTTATGACGGTCCGGATGTGCAGATAAAATGTTGGAGTAGCTTCACTTCTTGCAGAATTTATAGGAGACAATCAAACAATAATGCATTATACATCTGCAGATTTTGTGTAACAAAGTCTAAAAATTTAAGCATGTAATGTTGGTGGTAGTTGCCACTATCAACTACCTCTGTTATAGACACCACAACATAAGACATTTCAGACCTTTCTTGAACAGGCTGATGCAGACTGCAGTGACTTAATCTACCACACGGAAGTGCAGCGAATGAGTGAGGAATAGGGCTCCAGCATAGTAAAATTCCTAGAAAATGAACCAATAAAATAGCAACAGCTTAAAACTAGGTCCTGAATCATGGCCTACTTTTATTTTGTGATATTACAGTATACTTGAATGATTTCAACATTCATCATCAGTGAAAATGTCAACTTATATTTGAAAGGTTTGCAGCAGTGAAAGCTTACAAAATGAAAATGTCTGAAGGTGAAATGTGTCAATTTTCCACATGCCCACAGTATCCCTCAACACAAGCATGTTGAGTTAGAAGGAATGGCAATGGCAACTGATCTCATTTTATACAATGACAGTAGGCTTACTTTGTTTAAAACAGAAGACATTCAACTGAAGCTGATGGAAGATCACCTTTCTGTGGATCCAAGGAAGTGCTACAATTGCAATTGGAGCTTATTGCATGTCAATTGACAGTTTGCTGAAATCAGCACAGAGGAAGCATGCAGTGCAACTTCTACAAATGTCTTGAGATTGAAACAGGAAGGGAAGAAGTTGCACTGAAAGAGCACCATTCTTCTCTGATGACCATTTGGAAAACATTCTGACAACATCCACTCCACACATTACCCCTAACATTCTGACAACATCCACTCCACACATTACCCCTAACATTCTGACAACATCCACTTCACACATTACCCCTAGCATTCTGACAACATCCACTCCACACATTACCCCTAACATTCTGACAATATCCACTCCATATATTATCCCTAACTCTGACAAGCCTGTTGCTGAAAGGGATGTAATATCTCTGAAGTTTGTGAGGTGAAAGGAAAAGCACAATTTATTTTTTCCCATGGAACATTTTGTTTCCCCCCTGCCCCCATGATTCATAATTGTAAATATACATAATTAAATAATTTAGGTAGAAAATAAAAACATACGAACCCCACCTCCAAGAATCTACACCTGCAGCCTGCAGCTGCTTTCTGTGGAGTAATATGGCACTCACAGATTTCTGAGTTGCACAGGCCTGACCTAAATCAAAGAACCCACCAGTTGAGGGTTTCACTCTTCAAGGATGTGATGCCGTGTTGCTGTATGAGTGGCTCTGACATTTCAACGAACTACAGTGCCTTCACCTCCAAGGCATACATGATTGACCCTTTTTGTGTCATGAACTATTTGCCAAGTGACACATTATCAAATCCCTAAAGACTGGACTCACTGACTGTGAACATCTAAACACCTGCAGAAGTTACCTAAGGAGATGTGACATAATTACCCAAGGAAGCAATCTGTATCGTGAATCCACTGCTTAATGAAATGTGATGTAATAGATTCTGTGGGAGAGATAGCCAACTGCAATTTCTCCAGTGTCGCAAACAGCAGCTGAGGGTTATAATACAATGCTGCTATAACAACCTGGAGGCACATTGTACGCAATTCGGATGTTTTAACTTCTCGTGTCAGTCGTTGTAGAACCAGCTCAACAAACGATGGTATGCACTGAAACAGAACCAAATAGTCGTTCAGATAACCATTAAAACAGATACACACAAATTAACAGGAATGTTACCATGGACAGTGCACATTTTTCACAACACATTTCATTATATCACAGCTGATAATCATGAATTACACAGAAACTGGGTCTTGGGAGATGTTCAAATAAGGTACACATAGTGAGGAGCTGTCTGACATGTACTGCTCAATGAATATTACTTAGTAAGGAGATCTTGACTTGCACTCACTACTAGGTATTGTATAGGGAGAACTTCCTGATTTGTGCTCCTCACCAGATATTATTCAGTTGATCAAAACCAGGACAATAAGATGAGTAGGGCATGCAGCATGTATGGGTTAGAAGAGAAATGTGTAGAGGGTTTCAATGGGGAAGACCTAAGGAAAGAGGTCATTTGTAAGACCTAAGCATAGAAAGGAAAACTGTATTAAAATGGATCTTACAGAAATAGTGTGAGATGGCATGGACAGGATTAATGTGGTGCAGGACAGGGACAAGAACATCTGGGGTCCAAAAGTGCGGGGAAATTCTTGATTAGCTGTGGAAATATTAGCTTCTCAAAAAAGGACGGAGTTGGATTTGTTATTTAATGGGAATCTAATTTGGTAACCCTGACAGCTCTTAATTTCAACAAAACTTAAAATCTGCAAGACAGTCAGTCACCCGTGGACAATACACTACTGAGTACAAAACAACGCCACAATAAAAAATACTGCTGCCATCACCTGGTCAATATGCCCCTTACACTGCAAGATGATAACTTCCAACAACTTGGCTGCATGGCATTCAGGGTCCTCTCCTGCATCCCCTGTCAGAACCTGAAAGTCACAATGCCAAAGTCCTGCCTTTATAAAAAAGTTTCAGATTAACAAATGATACAAATTAATGAATTCCAACATAAAAACTCAATCATCACCTGCACCAAATATTATATCTGCACACACTGTTGTTTCTAAAGTCAAGGAACACATTTCCACCGTCAACTACACCAATTCTGCATAAACCCCAGTGTTCAGGATTTTGACCTTTCACTATCACCCAGTTTAATATCACTGTTTCCACCTTTTGAGACTGGTTCTGACAAATCACAGATGCCACATGGCTGACAGTCTCTCTCTCTCTCTCTCCTGCTGCTGCTGTCCAGAACACTCTCAGCTCAATCAAAGTCTGTCTTCATTATGCTGTGCTCAAGGAATGAGGCTCCCCTTCAAATATTTTGTGTATTTTATGCTTATACAAAGTTTCTGTAGCTTATTCAAAATTAACTTTAACTCTTTTTATGCTTTCTGATGCACATTTATATTAATGGTGTGTCACAGGATCCTGGAACCAGACATGTTTTTAAACTGAAAACAGATTCTGAGGTTCATGATGGTCACATTGGTCCCAGTTAATCAAGAACAGCAAGACTGTGCTGTACTTGCAAAGTATGGGTCATGCCTGTTAACAAAATACAGCAGTGGCAGCTCTGACTGACATATTAACACAAATGTCAGTACCTATACAGTCTGGTACATAAGAATAACCAAAATTTCATAAGTAAACAGAAATATATGTTCAATGACATCACCATACAACATTTAATCATGTTATACCAGAATGTCACACACCAACAAGGAATCAAAGAAAAAATAATACTCGTAACACTGCGTGTGGTAATCACTTCACACACACTGCCTTTATTTTTAATGATCCTGAACAGCAATCACTTCCCATATGCCAGTTCATTCACGCACTCCTTATTGGAGAAGGTGATAGTTCCACACCAACCACATGCACTCACTACGGAGAGGTGTGTATGACCTAGCTGACAAATGCAGTCACTACAGGAAGTGAATCCGTAAATTTAAAAGAAAAAAATAAGTGAAAAGGTTTCAGACAATATGTTTGATTTTGGTGAGTAAAAGAACACAGAAGGCAAGAGATGAGTGAGGAAGAAGTGGACAAAATTGAATGAAGCCAGAGTGGCAACATTTCCAGGAAAACTTTTGGCACGATATGAAAAGCCAATGAGTGTCTACGTGACTGCCAAGACACGCAACACAACTGCTGTCTGTGTGACTGCCAAGACACACAACACAACTGCTGTCTGTGTGACTGCCAAGACGCGCAACACAACTGCTCTCTGTGTGACTGCCAAGACACGCAACACAACTGCTGTCTGTGTGACTGCCAAGACACGCAACACAACTGCTGTCTGTGTAACTGCCAAGACACGCAACACAACTGCTGTCTGTGTGACTGCCAAGACAAGCAACACAACTGTTGCCTGTGTGACTGCCAAGACATGCAACACAACTGCTGTCTGTGTGACTGCCAAGACAAGCAACACAAATGTTGTCTGTGTGACTGCCAAGACATGCAACACAACTGCTGTCTGTGTGACTGCCAAGACACGCAACACAACTGCTCTCTGTGTGACTGCCAAGACATGCAACACAACTGCTACACCTGCAGTCACAGTAAGACAAATAAGATTCACGTATTCTACAATGGAAGTTGTAAAACAAAACTGAATTTTCTGAACTGGTACCTTGACAGGGTGCACACAGGAGCAACAAACCACACACTCATTGTTTAGTAATAAAAACTGGTTTCATCTCAGTGGATGTGTGAAATCTCCGACTATAACAGGTACTGGTCTGCACATAATTCCATGCATATCCATACAGTGCTTTGTGTGGCAAACTACAAATGTAAGCAGCATTACTCGGTCCATTTTGTTTTCTGAGACCATAAATTCACCCCAATTTCTGAACATGTGTCAAACCACAAAAGAACTAACATGCCTGTTTTGAGCAAGGCAGTGGAACAGCTCACACAGCACATTTCCAGCACCTTCTTTCAACATGATGAGTAGAAACTAAATATTAACTGCAATATATTGAACTAAAACATGAAGACTGTGACACACAGCAGTGAGCATTAGCCTGCTTCCAATGCTGCCCCACAGAACGGTCCAAGCAAAGAGCAATGTGTGGGGTGATTTACAAAATGTCCCAGCATGTTATCACATTTAACTGAACTTACTAGAACAAAAGTAATTTTCCTAAATCATCACGTAAAAAAAGGATGGTTACCGTATATCTGCACACAAACTGAAACATGTCTGGTATGGGTTTCATCCTGAAGGTTAAGGAATATTTGACGGGGGGGGGATTTGAGTACTTGAATATGGAACACACACAAAGATTATTACATTCCTCACACGTGCATCACTTTTGTTACAAAATACAAACAGCCTGACCTTCCCACAGTACCTCATGAGTGCACTGCATTTATACCACAAGCATTCCTGTGAAAAGGCAGAGAAAGATTCACAGCATTTTGGGTCGGGAGTGAGGCAGTAATGCATATACAAGGTGTTTCAAATATGACCGGGACTGATTTGTGTGTAAACAAGCCGCACTGCGCAGCAGCTGTGTGACCTTGAGAGTGTGAAGCCACAACCTCCACCCTCCCTCCTGCTCGGGTTAGTTCTGTCTGGGAGTTGCTAGAGTGATGAGTGAACAGAAGATACCGTGGAGCGTGGAACAACACATTGTGATCAAATTCCTCGGAGAAAACATCCCATCCAACAACAGTATGGGGAAGAGTGTCTCTCACGGACCTGTGTGTTTGAGTGGTTTAAGTGCTTCAGAGAGGGCAGAGAGCGCATGGAGAATGAACCACATAATCGTCGGCCGCGAACATCCGTCACCGAGCCAAACATTGATCGTGCAGACGCGCTTATTTGTGAGAATAGGTGCATCACTATCAAGGAACTTGGAGCAATGCTGTCCATCAGTGTTGGTAGTGTAGAAGACATCGTGAAATACCATTTGCACTATCGCAAGGTGAATGCACGGAGGGTACCACACACTTTAACGGACATGAACAAAATGGTGCGCATGCAAGCTGCCAGTCGTCTCCTACAGCAGTTTGAAGACGAAGGTGATGCATTTTTTAAGTCTATGGTGACCACCGACGAAATGTGGGTGCACTACTTCACTGCCGAGTCCCAGCAGTCATCACGCGAGTGGCGGCATACCAGTTCTCCCAAACCCAAGAGAGCGTGGAGGAACCGTTCGGCAGGAAAAGTGATGGCAAAGTTCTTCTGCGACTGGCAGAGGGTTATCCATGTAGACTTTCTGACAGATGCCAGACAGTCAATGCAGCTTATTACTCAGACCTCCTGGCAACAGACGTGAAGGAAAAGATCAGATCCAAGCGGAAGACAGGTGGAAAGCGGGTAGCCTTCCTTCAAGACAATGCACGCCCTCATACGGCCAAAACAACAATGGAAACCTTCCTGGAAATTGAAATGGAACCATCTGACACATCCGCCATACAGTCCCGATTTGGCCCCAAGTGATTTCTACCTGTTCGGAAGGCTCAAATCAGACTTGCAAGGCATGCGGTTTGCGGACGACGCCAACCAAAAGCCTTTTTTGAAAAGGGCATCAGGGTGCTTCCAGAACGTTGGAAAAAATGTGCTGACTCCAGAGGGGAGTACATTGAAGACTGACATGTGCAAGTTAGTGTTTGGCAATTATGGTTTTAAAAAAAAATCAGTCCCGGTCATATTTGAACCACCTTGTACCAGCAAACAGTATTTGTTGAAGCAACAGCACTCACACATATACTTACAGCTTTACATATGTTGAACATAGCCAATATATAGTTCTCATTTGACAAGAATACAGATGTGTCGACAGTTACATAGTTGTGAAGTGCAGGCATCATGTCAGTGAAGTAGTCAAAACCATCCTTCTGGAACACCTGCAAATACAAAAAATTCTAGCACATTTTTCAAATGGTTTGTACCAGTGCAAGAGTTGCACATCCTATGATACAAATTATAAATAATCATTGCTTTAATAATGATTTATGTGATTTCAGTTCTGTTTTCACACCTTCAATCCAAGTGAAAAAACTGGCAAAAGATAATCGGTACTGAAGAGAAATTATACATAATACACTAACCTGAAAAAGGTTAATGAATCGTTGTAATGTTAGATGCCCTCACAGTAGTGTACATACAATCCTTGATAATGCTGATAGAATTACATAAAGTGTCAAGGCAGGAACTAAAGTGTGTGTAGCAAGAATGCCACAGTTCTATTGGAATGGACTGAACAAAACACTGTGGATGTGAGTCTCTTCCATTTTTATTGCATTAGAAATACATGGTGTACAGAAATGTATGTACACTGTATAAAAATGTATATATACTGTACACACCCCCCTCTCTCTCTCCCTAAAGATCTGTTACATCCACTAATGATATAGTCATACACTATGTACGATGAGATTATCAATCCCCTAGTCCCAAGCAAATACATTGTTTTAAATGGGAATTTTGTGTTTGATATGCATGACATTTTTAAGGAATGTAACCCTGGCATAAACAAATTCAGCACACATTTGTAATAATTTAAAAAAAAACTGTCAATCCTACCCTTTTAAGAGATTTTTGCGCTTAAGTCAGATTGTTTTGGGTATTTTCAAGAACATGCGTGTGAATACGCGCGCGCACGTGTGCGCACATGAATGCACAAGGATGTGCACACACACACACACACACACACACACACACACACATATATGCATGCACACCACACACACAAGAAGATATCCAGATAGTGAAGGCAACAGAAAACTTATTCCAGTTCACACTGTTCATTACAACAGCAACATTCAGTTACAAGCAGTGAATTTACAGCTGGTTTTCTGTGACAGATTTCATTTCATATAATACATTACTTCCACTAAAAAAACTATAATTCAATATCAAAACATGTTCACACGTAACGCAGCATACTTATTTTCACACCTTTAATCTCAATTTAAACTAAAACTTTTGTCCTGGAAACCAGAAACCTTACGCATTACCGGTACACTGCAAAATATTTAGACACTAACCTGATATATGAGCTCCAAAACCTTCCACATGTCAGGTGAAATAGTTTTACTTGTCAGATCATAAACAAGAGAAAGTGCCTCTTCATAGAATTCTGCAATAAAAAAGTGGCAAAGTACAACACAACAGTTACACAACAGTACAAATGTAACTTAAAAAGGAACAGCACCTGACCACACAAGATGTCCAGGAAACACGCGAGTATATTCCAGCCACAGACACTGACGTGGATAAAACTGACACTGCTAACAGCTCAGTGCCTATCTACTCACACTACTATGCAGCTTAACCACACATTTCTTCCGGCCTGTGCACCAACACCCTGCCCAACACACATAACTAACACCCTTACTGACTTGCCCTGTATAACACAGCTCTACTTCAATGTTAATAAAAATCCAACCGGTACAGGCCACGTTGGAGGGAAGTAGCTCTACCAGTATTATGACCTGTACCGGACGTTGCGGTTACAGTTTTTAGTACTCCTGATGATGGGTGCTGTGACACCCGAAACATGTAGAGTGACTTTGCAGTGAATAAATATCTGCATACTGTTGCATCTGGTTGGACTTTTATTGACATCGAATTGTGATGCACGGAACCATGAGTTTAGGGAAAAAAAGCTCTTCTTCTTGGAAATAAATGTTTGTTCCTTCTCCATCCCACACGCAAGTTGCTAGTTCTTTATCATGTATTCCTTTGACAGGTATAAGGTCAATCCAGCAACATTACTAGCAACATGGTTGGTGAACAGTGCCCTATTTTATATTTTTATAACTGAACATCTGCTTTTTTTTTTACAGTTTCTTAGCTGCTGCTTGTATAAATTGGTAACCACATTTTCAAACATACTGTGGGTCACAACTTACTAACACCTGAAGACCATACTACAGGGTAATTGTAAAGTCAATACATAATGTTAGACGGTTGTATCTCCTAAACAACGTGATTTATAAAATTCTTGCACCATTTTGTAGTCCATACTTCACCATTTAGTACGAGATTTCAACACAGTCTGCAGTACTTTGCACACACTTCTGCATCCTGGAAAACACAGGCTTCCTCTTTGGCTCAAACCAGCAGAAAAAAAAAAATCAAACAAAGTAAGAACAGGCCTGCACAGAGGCCAGTCTCCTCGTTCTTCGTATTTATGAGGATTCCTTCACATATATAAACAAGCAAATACTTTTTGCAGACATACATTACACAGATCATAAACAAACAAAACAGACCATATGCAAGGACTGCAGCATTTTTTTTTTTCATGTAGAAGTGTAACTTTCACTAACCAACCAACTACATGATGCAAAGTTCTTAAGAAGTTAAAGAGTTCCTCAGCTACTCACAAAAATCCCCATTTTATGGAACCTACAGGTTCATTACCACATCTGTAACAATCTGCCACTTGTCCCTATCTGGAGGCATCTTCATCCAGCACATGCCTTCCATTCTGATTCTTTAAGATACATCATAATCTTATACTCCTACATATGACTAGGTCTTGCAAGCAGCCTCCTTCCTTCAGTTTTCTCTACAAACACCCAGTCAGTACACATCTCCTCCTCCCATACCAGTCATGTGCCTTGCCTATCTCATCCTCCCTGATTTGACCACCCCAATAACATTTAGCGAAGGGTACAAATCATGAAGCTCCTCAAAATGCAATTTTGTCCACTCACCTGTTACATCCTCCCTGTTCGGTACACAGACACAGTATACCGGTTTGTACAGCCGCTCTATGAGACCACAGAAATTAAGCTGAAACAGCAAAAGACCTTACACGAAAAAGTGCCACCCCCAACTGTGTACTTACCCATGACACTCTGAGAGAAGATATGTCCTACGACCTGCAACACTGTGGGCTGTAGCCGTGACATGATCTCTGGCTGGTCCTCCATCACATTCAGTAATGTTTCAATGGTATTCAATAAGCCCATTGCAGTAATGGCCTTCTCGTCTGAACCTTCATCAGTCTCCAGGACTTGACTAAATGTCGCTGCCTTCAGAAATAAAAGGATAACATGAAATTGGTGATTGAAAGACCTTGGATGAACTGGAGTGGACATTAAACTGCCAGGAACGTCAGCGGCAATACTGTCTGTTAACTGTAGTGCATGTTAGTTTCAATGTAACAAATCAGTGTCTTCATTACCACTTCCAAAAACACTAGAGCATGGTCCTAGGACAGCAGTGTTGAAGACAAACGTTTTTTTGCTTAGACTGCAGCAAGAGTAAACAGGCAGTTTCAGAGCAAGTCTTTTGGGATATGCCACTGCACTGTTGGACGTAGTTCCAAACCGTTCAGAGAAGCATAATGCCTTCAGCCAGGGTCATGGATTACAAGACTTGGATTGCTTGATCCTGATGAAGTGGCATTAGAATCCTTTGAATTGTGGACTTGAATCATTACAACCGCCATAAAACCCTCAAATTTCACACAGACAATCACACTTCACACAGCATATTTTTTAAATGCTATGGCAACACAACTTTCTGATGGCACTCCTTTTGATATTCATCAATGCCCTCACTGCACTCATGTTACACCTACCAGTGTTACAGTTAAAATGTGTACTTCATATGAACTGTTTTTATGCTACAAGTTAAATACAACTGGATCAACACAACAACAGTTTCAGTGTAGCTGTTAACATGCTGGTAATGGAAGACAAACGAAATAATTTTGTCACAAGTAATCAACATGGCTGCTTTGCTGTGCTCTTCCACAGACAGAAGGCAAACAATTCACATGCATGGGTTATCTAATACTGGTACCCAAAATGCTCTGAAAACTGACCATCTTTCAAAACAAATAAATTTAAAATTAGTGTCAAGTAAGATCATGGCGAATGGTTTGTTTTCATCTTGTTTTTTATTACATATCCTCTGATGATGCCTTACAAGTAATGTTAACTAGCCAGGCCAACATACCTTCACTTGGACAGCACAGCAGTATTGACTTATGTTGGAGATTTTGAATGTGATTTTAAGT
>Ga0123354_10001021_pt1 | contig 32025 bp, 27 predicted proteins | sample TergutLab28metaG_2_FD_97872 | JGI IMG/M metagenome (GOLD analysis project Ga0123354, IMG submission 97872) | Labiotermes labralis P4 segment gut microbial communities from Petit-Saut dam, French Guiana - Lab288 P4 | ecosystem: Host-associated > Arthropoda: Insects > Digestive system > Gut ... | reverse complement strand
TAAAAAATTGTTGTTTTAAAAGTTCTGTTGACTCTATTTTTAGGTCTCTATATGACACATAAAATAAGTAAAAAATCCTCTAAACATAAAATAATAGCTGGCATTGCAAACTTTTTTGACAAGCCCATTCGCAGAATCAAAATAGCTCTTAAACTCCAAAATCCCTCAACTGGCACGGCTGTCACGGCTGTTTCAAACCAAAAAACGACAACTCAGGAGGCAAATTAAAGTGGCACTACCAGACGCTTTGCTCCTTGCAAACTTTAGCATAGATGCATTACCTGCCTTTATTGTGTTAATCACAACTGCCTTTATCCTCTATCGGTCTTTGCCACTTGTTCGATCAGAAGGCCCCGAAGAACAAGCCCGCGCACAAAAAGTGCTTGTGGGATGCATCGTTGCAGGGGTGCTTATGGCAGTTGCAAAACCAGTAGCGTTCTGGGTGACAGGATGGAACGTAACAACCATGCAAGCTGGCCTTCCAACCGAACTAATCACCGCAGTTGATAATCTTTTGCAACTCTTGATGTACCTAGGAGTCGTAGTGGTCATCGCAGGCATCATCTACGGAGGCATACAACTAAGCCACACCACCACTAAATCCCACACCAATAAAACTCAACCCCTCCGCCGTTATCACGCTTAACGTCAAAATGTTTCTCTTAGGTCTGCTAAGTCTGCTCTTAGTTATCCCTTCTTTTCTTTTTCTCTCAACTATTATCCCGCCAACACAGGGACTATTTGTGGGGTTGTGGATTTTTTGTTTAAGCTTTGATATGTATTCAACTTTTAATTTTTACATGGAAGATCCTGCTAATTTTGAAAACAATGAGCGCAACAAACTCTTTAGCGGACTAACAAAAAAATTTGGCTTCAAAAAAGCCAGCCTGCTCTTTCCAATACTAATTGAAATCCCCCTGCTCCTGTTCTTTGCATTTCTACCCCTACAAATTCTACACAACTACATGTTCCCAAACACCCCTGTCAGTTTTATTGCTTGTCTTGCTGCAAGTTTTGGCATAGCCGCCATCGGCCACCTTCAAGCAGCCACAAAAAACATACAACACCACCACAACCACAACTCTTACAATCCCTAGTTTAGGTCAAAACGAGACACTGACTGTCTCGTTTTACCAAAAACTAGGGATTTGCTAAACCATATTTCCGTTGCCTATCATTCACACTAATTCGCACCTGCCCAACCGTATACCTCTTTAACATCAAACCAAGCTTTGTATTATTCCAATACGCATCAAACTCAACTCGGCCATTACCAAAACAATACAAAGACAAATGCTGCTGTTGTTGCCATATTACCGCTCGCACCTGATCAAGCATAACCTCAGTATGGCCTAAAGCGTAAAGCTGTTCCAACGCATTCTTTAAAGCATCATGATCCCTTAAGAACTGTGCTTGTTTTGGGGTGGGTTGTTGTAGTTTTTCTGCTATTTGGCGTCCAAGTTTGGTTAAGCTGTACTTATTGTAGCCATGACCATTTGGGTGTTGTACCGAAAAATCTGGCCGCTCCATAACTGCTGGTTTGATAAGTCCTTTTTTAATAAGTCTTGTCAAGGCGCACTTAAATTTGTGTTCTTTTTTTAACAGGTGGGGCTGAGATTTTTTTGAAGCCGAGCTGAAGTCTATCTCAAAGGTTGCGCATATATCAATCCAAAGAAAATTAGGGGTGCCAGGTGGGTCATCACACTTTAGCATCAGCAAAAGTATGATTTTCTCCCGCCAACCCAACTTACACACCGAACCAGACGGCTTTTCCCGTATTAACATCCAACAACCCCTTCCTAAACGGTTTACATCGACTACAACAAATCTCCACCACACCCCACTCACCATCACTATTACTATTGTTGGTGGGGTCTATGGTGTATTGGTGGTCGGTGTTGCATTTGTTACAGTGCACAATAAAGGTGTGTGGTGTAATGTCTATGAGGTCAAAGAACAGATTTTCTTTCTGCACCGATACAGTCAGGTCTCTAAAATTGGCGTGGTAATGGCGTCCGCACTCACAACAATAACTACCTGAAACCAACAACGCCCGCTGCTCCTCTGTTGGCTCTTCGGTTTTATCTTCAAATGTTTGTCCTTCTCCTTCTATTTTGTAGGTGGTGTTTTTTTGTAGCGTTACTGTGTGGTCTGGGTCAAATTCACTGTTGCTGTTGGTTTGGTGGGTTTGATTTGACAGTTTATTTGATAATTGATGTTGAAGGTTGGTTTGTTTAATGTAGGGTGGCAGGGGTGTGTGCTGTTTGGTGGGTGGTTGTAGGATGGCGTTTAGGGCTTTTAGCAGGGCGTGGGAGACTATGGCGTTTTTGAATTTTTCTACTAAACTTTTTTGTTGATATGGGGGAAATTGTGCGATTAGGTGCAGATGTTCGAGGCTAAGTTCAGGATATTTCTTTATGGATTTTTCAAGTATTGTGCGTGCTTCGGGAATTAGGCGGTCAAGGGAGAGTAGCCATTGTACTTCGGTTGGTGTTAGGGATTCTTGGTAGGTTCTGACTATGTCTATGCCTTGGGCTAAATCGTTTGTTACCACATCGTAGAGTTTAATCCAGTCGACTCTGCCACGTATGCGATTGTAGCTGATACAAAGTGCTCTTGCCTGCAACTCATCCACCTCTTGTATGAGAGCTTCTATGGTTATCCAGCCCAGTTCTTTTGCGATCTCCCAGCGATGTTCACCATCAACTATTTCGTAGAGGTCGGTGTTGGGTAGTTTTCTGACGATTATTGGGACTGTTTTTTCTTGGCCGTCTTGGGTCATGCGTTGTTTGAGGTTTTGTCTTTCTTGCCCGCCTAAAATGTTGCAGTTCCAAGTATTGGCTTTAATTTGGTTTATGCAAAGTTTCATAGAATTCACTTCTTGAGTAGGTTGTGGCTGAATTTTATGGCGGCAGATTCGGGGGGTAGGGCTGGGGCATATCGCATGCAGGTTTTGGCTAGTTTGGCTATGGTTCCGGTTCCAGTGTTTGCTACTTTTGCAAGTGGAATTAGGCGCAGGCGTTTGGCAAGCAGGTGATCTGCAGCTAATAGAGCAGCGGCCGCAACGAGGTTAGCTCGGCGGCTTGTTATGACGCCGGGGTTTGTATGTATGATTTGTATGGCATAGGTACTGATTTTGTTTGCATAAGCACTCTCTATATGTATGTCGGTTTCTAGTTGGGCGGCGATTTTTGTTATGTGTCCTGTTACTAGGGGTATGTTTGTTGTGCGGTTTTGGTTTGGTATGAAGTAGCTGGCGCGTTTTTCGATTTTCATTAGGTTTTTGATTTTGATGTAGGGTGCTAGTTTTTTGAGGTATTCATCGGAGCTTAATGGGTAGTTTTGTTGTTTTATGGTTGTCCATATTGATATGGTGGTGAGTTCGTTTTTGGTGAAGCGGATTTTTTTGGGGTTGTGTTTTTTTGTGGCACCGTATAGTTTTCGCATGTAGGCTATGGCCATTTCTTGCATGTGTAGGGGGAGTCCTATTTGGGGGATTATGTAGTGGATGTCAAAGGCTACGCTTATTTCGGTTCTTTTGTTTGCTGGGGTTTTTGTGCCAAGGGGGTTGGTGTATGCGATGGGGTGGGGTTTTGTGTTTTTGGTGGTGGTTGGGGGTGTGCGATCTTGTGGGGGTGTGGGTTCTGCTTTGTTTATTACTAGGCCGCATTTTATGCAGACGATTTCTCCTTTTGTGTTGTCGTCTATGATGTTTGTGCTACTACATTCGGAGCATGTTTCAGTTTCACACATAGTGTGTTTGCTCCTGCTTTGGCTGACTGGCTGATGTTGATGAGGCAATGAGTGTTATTTGGAGTGTTGGGTGGCTGTGTTGGTGGGGGTTGTTTGGTTTAGAATGGGTGTGGTGGGGGTTGTTTGGTTTTTTGTGTTTGCAGTTGAGTTTTGCTCTTTTTGTTGTTGTGTTGTTTTGGGGGTTTTGTACCCTTGTGTTTGGGGCTGTTTTTTTGCTGGATTTTTTGTCTTTAAATATCCAGACTGTTTTTACTGGTATCATGAAAACCAGTATTTTGTAACTATTTAAATGAGCAAAATTTTGTTTCACTTAATAAAATAATTGGTGTATCGTAAGTGACAAGCATTATGAACGTTAACTTATGGCATAGTTGTTGTTGCTAACTATTTTTGTTGCTCAGAGGAGATAGTTTGTTTATACGTTTGTTGTCTGAGTTGTTTTGGTTTGTGGGAGGTCTTTTGTTGTTTTTTAAAGTTACCTGCTTTTAGTGGTAGGCGATAATGTTGATATTGGAGCTCAAAGATGATGGACTAAATCCGAAAGTTTGGTTAAGTCTGATAGCTGTTAGCAAATCTGCTAAGGGGTTAGGGCTTTAGTGTTTATTGCAGAGGGGTTATGTGATGTGTGTGTTGGGTTAGTGTTGTATAATTTGAAAGGAGGGCTTGTTTAGTAGTATGGTTGGCGGGGAGGGAAATGTTGGGGTTGCTTCTGAGCGCATATTTGGCAAAATTTGCTCTAAAGAGGTTAGTGTTGAGGTTACTGGTACCCGCTCCCAAATTCCCGTCTGCCCCAATTGCGGCCTTAAGCATAAAAAAGTTTGGCGTGCAGGCACCTACAAAACAACCCTTGGAGATAACATACAACGCTGGGTCTGCCGCCAATGCAATTTACGCTTTAGCGATCCATCGGATAGTGCTTTAGCTAAAGAGCGACTGCAACAAGATCTCACTTTTGGAACGACTACATTAAAAAATGGTGATGCGGTGTCTGACTCTTGCCAAATAAGCGCATGGATAGCGAAAAATTTGGGACCCACAACAACAATATGTACGGAAAATGTGGGCGATATCTCCAAAATAATAAAGCATGCCGAATGGATGAAAAAAGAAGGATACAAACAATCCACCATAGTTCGCCGACAATCAGCCTTATGCGGATTACTAAAACTAAACGCTAAACTCGATGACCCTGAAAGCGTAAAAACCGTCATAGCAGATCAAGAACGCTGGAAAGCCTCGCAGAAACAAGTAGTCGTCTTTGCGTATGATCTCTATGCTAAACAATATGGTTACAGTTGGGATCGACCATGGTATGAACCCGTAAAAGAGTTACCCTTCATACCCCAAGAGCGCGAAATCGATGACTTAATTGCTGGAGTACACAAAGAAATAGGTCTACTATTGCAAATTGGTAAAGAAACAGGCGCAAGGGCGGGAGAAATCTATGATTTACTATGGACAGATATAGACTTTGAAGGACGAACCTTGAGCCTACGTGCTGAGAAAAACAGCAATCCCCGCCGCTTCACTATGTCTAAAAAGCTCCAAAACCTGCTCGAATGCTACCCCAAAACTACTGAGCGCATCTTTACCCACTACAAAGACCTACAAAATATGCGATGCACATACGAAAGGCAACGCAAACGCTTAGCCATAAAACTCTGCAACCCCCGACTAAACCAAATAAAAATCCACACCCTGCGACACTGGAAAGGAACCACCGAATACGCAAAAACAAAAGACATCCTGCACGTCATGCAAGTCCTTGGTCACAAAAACATCAAAAACACACTCCTCTACACGCAGCTCATCAATGTAGAGGAAGACAAAGGATACATATGCAAAATCGCAAAAACCCCCGCAGACGCAGTCATTCTTATCGAGGATGGCTTTGAGGAGCATACAAGCTTTGATAACGGTAATACTAAGCTGTTTCGTAAGCGCAAAACATGAGTTGCCTAGTGCATATCCAAAAAACAAAAAACTGCCTAGTGCATATGCCAAAAGTATGGAGTGGTGCCGAGGGCAGGGTTTGAACATGCGACAACTCGGTCTTCAGCCGAGCGCTCTCCCAGGCTGAGCTACCTCGGCACGTTTTTCCATGCCTTTTCTTTACCTCAGCACATTTGATTGTGCCGCTGTAAACAGAGAGCGTTATCATTTACATTCCACCAAGAATATTAAGCTATCCTTTACACCCGCCCATTCAAGGCCTTGTTCTAGCCAGGTTGGAGTGTAATGTTGCTCAGCCGTAGCGTTCATCGTGTGTCCATAACCTGCCAACCATCATCATGGACGTCATGTGGCATTTTTAAGGCGTCATCGTCCAATATGTCCCCTTTTTTTCTAAAAATTTGAGTTTGATTAAAGTTGTGTTGATTGTGAGAGGGGAGATGGTGATGAATGTTGTCAGGGGGTGAGTCCTGATGGGTATGTGTCCCCTCTCACGAGTTAGCATATATTTGTTTAGCCTTATAAAATTAACCTCTGCAAATTCTTGGGATATGATAAACGCTATTTGACCCAGCAATTGCTGTGCACACATCTCAGTAGCTAAGTTGTGTAGCAGGTGAGAGGGAGGTTGAGAACTGAGTACCGAATGTGGGGATTGAGTTGAGTATAAGGGCGCCTCCCTTCTCACAGCACTTGTATGGTTGTTTGGTTTTATATGGATTAGTTCAATTAGGGATTACTACGATTTATGCAATATATCATAGAAGGATAAACGTAAAATGCCTGCAACAGTTTTGGCTGAGTAGAGGTTGTGCCTCTGGATCCTGCGCACAAACCTCAGTGAAACATTGCCAAGTCACAACACAGATAAGATATGTCAAAAGTATAGCCGTCAATAAGTGCAATCCACCTACTTACATAGAAGTCCGTTTGCTCATAGTGCAGATGTTTAGAGATTGCAAATACGGGGATAGCAAATACAGAGCAACTGTAATCTTGGAATGGGAAAGGCTTTATGAACGGATGCAATATATTTGGAATCTGATGGGCCGTTAGTCTAGCTGGCTAGGACGTCGCCCTCACGCGGCGAAGATCACCGGTTCAAATCCGGTACGGCCCACCAAACGCCAATTTAACAAGGGTGGTTACCTTTTTAGACAATTGGCGCAAACAAGAGTTTTACCTTTTGTGCTATATCACCAATTAAATATTGGGATCTCAATGGATTACGGGTGGAGCAAGTTTTTACCCGTGGAAAATATCTGCTAAAAGGCAACTTATCGTTTCATTTCTTGTATAACATCAGAGTGGTTCAGGTGGTGTTTTTGTGGTGAGCGGTGTTTAAGGCTTATAACTTTGAAAGACTGTATTGTTTTTGGGTTTTTATGCATCATAAAGGTATTTTTGCACTTGCAGGTGTGTTTTTGGTTGTGATGTTAGTTGTGCCTATTGTGTTATTTACTTTGCAGGCATCTAATGATTTAATTATCATTCAAAATCCATCTGGTATGGATACAGGTGAAAGTCCTCCAACGGTTCCCGTTCAGCAAATCCAACAGAGCCATGTCACAACACTGCTTATTGTCATATTTGTTGAGGTTATTTTTGTTTCCCTTTTTATTGTTGCAATCTATTACGGCATAAGACACATTCACCCCCAACAATAGTTAACTTGATTGGCCAAGTTTACATATCGTTGCAGGAAAAATTTTAGAAGTAATAAGCTGTGGAGGATTAGTGTTCTTGTGGTTAAAAGCTGGTAAAGTGGTTCTAGTTGCTCTTTATAAATAGATGCTTTATATAGTGGCTGTGTTATTTATATAAATAAGCCCGTGAGATGGCATGAGTAAACGCAAACCCATTATTAACATTCAAAACATAGTCGCGTCTGTTTCCCTGAATCAAAAGATCGACTTGCAAAGAATCGTGGAAAAATTCCCGCAAACTGAGTACAATCCTGCAGTTTTCCCGGGTCTAGTTTTTCGGCTTAAAAAACCCAAGACAGCTACGCTTATTTTCGGAACTGGCAAAATGGTTTGCACCGGTGCCAAATCTGAAAAAGAGTCCCGCGGCGCAGTGGAAAAAGTAGTTAAAGAGCTCCGCAGTGAAGGCATCCAAATCACAGAAAAACCCATCGTTAACATTCAAAACATTGTGGCCTCAGCCGAACTTGGCGGCGAAATTGACCTAGAAAGCTTGGTCTATAAACTCAGCCGGGTTATGTATGAACCTGAGCAGTTCCCGGGTGCAGTTTATCGTATGGATGAACCAAAGGTGGTCTTTCTCATATTTAGTGCCGGCAAACTTGTTTGTGTAGGTGCTAAAAAAGAAGAACAGGTCTATGAGGCTGTTGATAAAATCCAGCAACTCCTAGAAGAAAAAGAACTCATCTACTACCCATCCTAACACAAACTATTTCTTACTTTTCTTTTTTTAGCCTTTTAGTCTTCGGCGTACTGCCGGGTTGGTTTCGGCTAGTTTTTTTAGGGCTTGTTCAAAGGTTTCCTGAGATGTTAGTTCTTTTTTGATATAGATGCCTGTTCGGCCTACGGTATCTCGTCGGAGCAGGGTATGGACACGGTTTAGAATGGTCTGGGTTGAGATGCCTAAGAGGTTGGCGGTTGTTTCTTCTTTGTTTATGATATTGCTCTCGATGTGACCTGTTTTGGTGGGCTCAATAAGCATGAGGCGCTTATCTATGCCTGATATGCGTAGGTTGGCTTTGAGCTCGGCAAGGTTTGCTTGGCCGCCAAAACGGTAAAATTCGCGTTGTACTAGGCGCATCTCCATGAGGGGAAATGAGACGGTGGTTTGCTCGTCGAGTTCGATGTGGGCTTTCATGGCGTTGTTGGGGGTTGCCTGCACAATTCGTCGGTTGCTTATGGGGAGGTTTGCTTTTTCAAGGGCTGTCTCTACTAGGAAGCTGTTTGGGATCTCGGTTATAAAGATGTCAATGTCGCTGTCTTTTTTCACATCCCCCCGAGCTGTGCTGCCATGAACAATTGCGTGCATATGCGACAACTCAAGGGCAGTCATTATGGTTGCTGCTTTGACTCGAAGAGTTTTTAGTTGGGTCCAGCGGGCTTCACTGTAGATTACCTCTCTATAGTCGCCGCAACTTGTGGGTTTAACTGCCATATCACTCAAACATTCTCTCTATGCGCCATCACATATTTGCTTATGCACAAACCCACCAAAACAACAGTCTGCACGCGGTTAATTAGCGGCATTGTTGTGTGTTGGGTTGTTTGTTTGGGTGTTTCAAAAACTAGACACCTTATTCACCGTTTGTCCAGTGATCAAATGCTTAAACAGTGCACTTGTCCAGTAATTAGATGGTTTGTTCGCACACTTAGCATTAAATCAAATAAAACCCTATACGGTATAACGGTGGAGCGATGGGAGAAATCACATATTCACCTGACATGACATCACAACCTCCCATCAGGGACACTGGGTTTAGCACATCTTCCTTCCCTTTTGCTCCTCTTATGTCAAACCCAGCGGTCCACTCCACCAACACCCCACCACAACCAAAAACAAACCAAACCTGTACAGACACACTTCTTAAAAAATCAACAAAGGCACGAACAGACAATAAAGGAACAAATAAACTCAGACGCTATTCATAGCTTCTCAGGCTAACCAAAATCGAACAAAAAACACACTTACAAACAAACAAAGAAAAACAAAAACACATACCAAGCAAACTTCAGTCATCATTACAGGGCAGAAGTTTTGTTAGGCGGATCAAGCCCTGCGCTGACAAATTAAGCGGCCAAAAACATTGTGAGTAACCGCCTGCTCCACCAGCAACCTAACCCGCCCAACTGAGTGGCTATCTTTGCATTCCTAACAATAGCTAACCTGGTTTCAAAATATAAAGAAATGTTGTCACAACAAGTTACAACAACTAAAAATCAATTATTACAGGCGATTCTTTATCTACAGATATGTCAATACGCCAAACTATTTAAACCTACAAAAAACCTACAAAAAAGAGAGCGACTTGTGAGGCACACTTGAGTCTCTAAGCCTCTCAACAACATAACTATGGTGGCAGGTTTGCTCATAAGTGGCTACACTAGTTTTCGTTGAAGCCCTGAACTTTAAGAAAATAAGGGTTGTTGCCTTCGGCTTGGTTTGTGCTTCTTCGTAAAATAGGTCTCCAAACGCCAAACTAAACTTCGCAGCATACACAAAATATTATAAAAAACAATCACAAACACAACACAATACAATCTAGCAAAACAATAGATTAAACAAAATATATCTGGATAAAAATAGTACAAAATAACGGGTAGCTACAAAAGATCTGCCTCAAAAAACACCCCCAACAACCTAAAGAGAACTGTCATGAGACACCAAATAAACTACCTCCACCAAGACTACAATCTATTCGAAAATGAAACCTTCATACAAACAGCCCAATGCCTAAACCCCAACCATTTCACAAGAAACCGCAAAATGCCCCTAAACAAACTAATACCCCACATCCTAACACGCAAAGGCACCACTCTATCCATAGAATTAAAAAGATACCGCCAAACAATACAACAAACTATGAACCAAACAAACACCAACAACCAAACCATAATAACCAAAACCGGCTACCTCAACCAACGCAAAAAACTAAACCCCAAAGCAATAGAAACCCTCTGCGACTACCATACCACCCACCTCTACACAAACAACAAACCGACCTAAACCTCATAAACGGCTACCTATCCGTCGTATATGACGCCACAACCACAAACCTACCCACTACCCCTGAGAACCTAAAAAAAATACGGCAACACCACCAGCCACGGCACCAAACCCCAAGCATCACTGTGCCTATCCTGTTGCCATGACGTCCTAAACAAAGTAATACTAACCTGCACCATAAACCCGTTTACAATTCAACGAAATCACCCAAGCAAAAATGCATCTCCAAAAACTCCCCACTCTAACCGATCACATACCCGCCATAATTCTCATAGACCGTGTTTACCCTTCTTTGAACCTTTTTATTCCATGGCTTACAAGTGACCAAAAATTTGTCATCCGACTTAGAAAAAGTGACTTTAAAGCGGAACAAGCCCAGATGCAAATCCATGATGAAAAAGTCACCCTAAACCTTACCCCTCAGCATATAGCTAATCATAGAAGCAAAGAGCTCTATGAGGTTTTAATACAAACACCCAGCAGTAGTATCTGTTTGCACATTGTTAATATTTTGCGTGCAGATGGGAGTTATGTTGGTGTGACGACTATCTTGTACGTCTTTTAGTGCGGCTGAGGTGGTTTGTCTGTACAAGTTGCGGGTTATTGCCGTGTGTCAGCACGTACCGACGTCAGCTAAAATGCTATCCTAAATAATCTGCGCTTGTCAAGTTCATGACATTGGACTTATAACAGCTTAAAGGGTAGATTTTTCTATTCCCATTTAGACAGACTTCTCCGCATCCAACATGTCTACTGCCTACTGACCGGTAGTTATTATGTTATTTAGAGCAGATTTAGAGGTTAAGTCATCAACGATTCAACCTTTTGGGATTAGTGGTAGTATAAACGCTAGCAGTGCAAGAAAGTCAGCACCAAGCGAAACAGGTTCTTTTATACCTTTCAACTTGGACCAGACTTTTTCCAGCAAACCTCTCTTAGACGGATCCTTTACCAGTTCTTCACGTATTTTTTCAAGTTCTTTGAGAATCTTGGAAACCTCATCCTTTGTCTCATCTGAAACATTAGCAGTACCTGCTACTCCTTTTTGAGCACCCTCAATAAGGCACTTCAACTTTTCAAGATCATTAACACTAATAATGATTTGAGGTGCAACGACTCTGGAACCTTTATCAGGTCGGATAATCTGTGCGGTATTACCAGTTCCCTCAACGTGGTTAACAAAGTAATTTTCAATGAAATAGTTTGGTGTGTTTTTTGGAACATAACTTTCTGTGTTTTTTATAACATCAAAAAACATTCTACTACCTTTATCCTCGCAAACTTTTTCACCATCGACATACAAGTTTATCAACTGTTGGAGCGGATACATCTTACCCGGATATTCAAGTATTTCACAACTTATGTTGGGCTTATTGTCTATAAAACTGTCATAGGTGGCGATAACCTCTAATACTGTTCCAAACAATATGGCCATATATGCCTCACGGTTTTTTCCAGTGACACGTAGCACAATAGTATTATCCGTTTGCTCAATAAACGCGTACGTATCATCATCAGGATACAATACTGCTCCATATCTCCAAACACGTGAAAGATAAAAAGAAGCCTCTGCTGACCGCTTAATAATAACCCGTGGTATAACATCTGAAGGAAAAGGCATCGGCTTAAAAGTCTCTTCCTGTTTAGCCTCAAACACTATGCTAAGTCTATTGCCTTTAGGTGGCTCAAGAATATCACTTGGCGGATACTCATCTAAACACTGGGGAACAACAAGCACCTGCCTATTAGTATCTTCATAAGCTAGCTCAAACTTTCTCATTACTTTATATAAAAAATCATACTGTTTATCCGGATACTTTGCACTATGTTTTGCAAATATTTTGTAAAAATCATCTTGTGTTAACTGATAAGCCCTCTTAGTATCTTTTAACCAGTTTATTATATGATAAATGCCCCAAGTAATCCATTCAGGATTAAGAACATACGTTTGAAGTCCTTTAATGTCAGGATAGTGTAAACAAATCCCTAATTCTCTAAGGTGCTTAAGCATATCCTCATTAACATCAGGTGCAACCTTTTTTAAATCCTCAATCTCGATATAATCTCTATCGCCAAATGTGGCTTTAAGTGCTTCCTTAGCCACAAAATAATCAATAGGCAACACATCTTTATTCCAAGCAGGATTAGTAGCAATAAAATGTGCAATATCAGCACGAAACTCTAGCAATTTTTCATCATCATCTTTAATTGAGAAATAATAAAATTTGCAATTCTGTTTTTCATAATGTTTTGTTATATAACGCTCGGGTATATCTGGTCTACGAACACCTTTAATAAGGTTCACAAGAACAAAAACTTGAGACTCCTTACCATAATCCCTAGCATGATTAAGCCAATACTCTAATCTATTCCGCCCCTCAGCTCTGCCATCGTAAAGAATAATGTAAACACATCGTTCTGATAGAAAACAACGATGCGCCGCATGAGTAATAGCATGACCAGCAAAATCCCAAACATACACATTAGCATCCTGCTCCACAGAAACATCACTACAAATGTCTCGTAAAGTAAATGAGGTAATATCCACCCCCTCAGTACTCTCCCACCTCTCAGGCATTGGTTCATTAGGATTTTTTAAACGTCTAGCAATAGATGTTTTTCCAGCCCCTGCCTCACCCAACAAAATAATACGGGCCTCATTAAGCCGCATAACACCTTTTTTCATCTTCCGAACAAATATAGCAACATCGGTGGCTCCCAATTCCATAATTTCCTTAGGAACATTGAGTCGCAACTCAATTTCCGCAATATCAGCTTTGTCAAGCATAAAACCATTAGCAAACACCTTTGCATACCACTCACCCCAATATTCACAACCTAAATCACGCAAAGCACGTTGAAAATTAAGCCATATCAGCCCATATGCATCAGTATCACTTTTGAAATTACGCTTTCCAGCTTTAATTATTTCTAAATCATCAAGCAAAATATCCATTAAATTGATTCGGGCGGCGTTGGCAGCTCTGTCAGCGTGGATGGCGGCGTTGGCAGCTCTGTCAGCGGCATCGGCGTGGATGGCGGCATCGGCAGCGGCATCGGCTGCTCTGGCGGCGGCATCGGCTGCTCTGGCGGCTCTGGCGTCATCGGCGGCTCTGATGTGGATGGTGGCGTCATCGGCTGCTCTGGCGGCGTAGTAGGCGGCATCGGCGTAGGTGGTGGCGGCGTTGGCGGCTCTGGCAGCGGCATAAGTGACATCTAATGCGTTTAATACTGCAAACAGGTGTTTTTGTCTTTGATTTCTTTTATAGGAGTGTTTCCAATAATCAAAGTTACCCTTCAAGGCCAGAAAGGGTAAAGCACGCACAGCACACAACCAAGCAAAGAAACAAGCATCCTCACGCGAGAAATCAGATAAACTCTCCTGAATTTGTTCTCGGAAATCTTTACCCATATTATACCCACTTGATGTTTATACTAATAAACTGGAATTATTAAATCGTGCCATGACAAAACACACAAGAATAACCAATGTTTCCCAAAATTTAGAATTTATCAGTATGTACGCATATTCAAGCATGTTCAAAAATATCAACGTGACAAGCATATCGGGATAAAATGGAAATTAAAAACTTGATTAACCTGAAAGTCACTCAAACAACCATATTTTTATTCTCCCTGTTTAGTCTCAAAAAGAGAGGAGAACTGTTGGAGATATAACCAACAGCCCCTTGTTCAAACCCTGCCATCGGCACCATAATGGTAATTATGGAACTGTCTGCGGCATTCCAACTCATAATTGGAACTGTCTGCGGCGCTTGTTTCATCGTCTTTTACGAAATAATTTTGTCTCATCATTTTCGCCGTAGTTGCAGTGTAGTTCAAAGCCTTCTTCAATTAAAGCAACAGCATCATTAGGTGTATTTGCAATTTTACAAATGAAACCTTTGTCTTCCCCTACACTAACAAGTTGAGTATAGCGTAAAGTATTCTTGATATTTTTGTGGCCTAATGTCTGCATGATGTGGAGGATGTCTTTGGTTTTGTCGTATTCGGTTGTGCCTTTCCAATGCCGCAGTGTATGGATTTTGATTTGGTTCAATCTTGGATTGAAGAGTTTTGCGGCTAAAAAGATGTGTTCGGTTTTTTTGGGGTGCACCTAACAATACTTAGTTTTTTTGAGCTTCTTTCAACAAAATGTTACAAACTAACTGTCTACATTTAGGTGAAAGTAAACAGCAGGTATTTTTATCTTTGACGCTATCTTAGTACTGTCTCAAGCAAGCAAAGGCGCTACTAAATGAGTAAACAAGATATCCTAGAACATGACCTTGAAGAAGCACGCTTACTGGATGTCATGCGAAAGCAAGCAAGGCAACTAACGGATAATGGTATAAAAGGGCTTTTTTCCAAACAGTATGATGAAAAGAGGCCCGGATGGTCAAACCCTGGGGATTATGTGGAAAAAGCTCAACTTTTGAAGGTAATGAAGCAATTTGAGGTTAAACAAAGGGAAATTCATTCAGACTATATCCGTTTAAATGATGCATTATATGCATCTGTTAGTGATCTAAATATAGTCGATCTGTTTAAAGTTGGTAACTTCATTAACGAAGAAGAAGATCATGTTCCTGTGCTGAAAGCTTGTTCAGTCTTGGAAACGCTATCTCACTATCCTCAGGGTATTCTAAGTAAAGGTGCCTTGAATTGCTATTATCGTATTCTTTATGAGCTTAATATAACCTCAAACCCTGACGAAATTTCTGGAGGCGCAAGTGCGGGAGCCGATAATGTACCTAAGACTGCGTTTGTTACCTATCGGTGCATTTGTGCTATTCTCTGTTTTAGAGATGCATTTAAAAAAACCGCTAATGCATTGTCCGAACTATTAGCTTTAGATGCTAAACCAAATGCGGTCCCAGATGAGTGGTGGCAAGTTGACATATTAAGAGCAAAGCTTCAGGCAAAGACAACGTTACAGAGCTTAAAAGGCAATAATCTTTTTTTTACTGAACAAGATATCGATAAAAAATCTGGACAGATTATAACTGGTTTCTCTGTTTATTTAACGGATGCTCTCAAAAAAATTGATGACGTGCTCTCAAACATAGAAACAAATAGCTCAGTACATGACCCTGTTGCCCATAAAAAAGCTAACGAATCAATCAATAATCTAGTACAATCGCTTAAAAATTTTAGTGATGCCGTAGAAAAAAACAAAGATCAGCCCCAAATAGTGTCTAAAATAGCTTCATCAATGCTCGAAGGTCTTACAGATGGTATTGGGATTACATTGGAACCAGCAAAAAAATTCCTATCCTCAATCATGGACCGGGAATTAGCTCTAATAACGATAGATCCTCAAAGAGGCTGTGATGCTGCTGAACTGATTTTTGCAGCAGATGGTTTTGGAAGGCTCCGTGAAAAATGGGACGATAAACGTTTTTATTTTTCTTTAGAAAAAGTTTTACCTCTCATGAATAATGATGGTCGTTTTCCGAGTCATCGACCATTTGATGTCTATAAAAAAGGTTATGTCTTACATGTTTCTGGTGCAGAAATCATTAGGGCCGTCTCGCATCTTATTTCCCATACGGACTATACAGTTGATCCTGATGTCCTAAGAAAATTTTTAAATTTCTTTTCTGAGACTTGGCGGGATGATGTAAAAGGTTGGAGACATGAGCGAGACCATTCAAAAGGCGAATGTGCTTGGTGGCTATCTGCTTTATCAATCGATACTCTGAGTTCTGTAACTCAAATGATAGATCAACAGATCAATATGCTAATTTTTAGACACTTGAGTGTGCGAAAACCAGATAAATTATCTTTAGACCTGCGCTCTTTGTTCTACCCCGATTATGGTTTTGTAAAAGCAGGCATCCGAAAGCAGAGTATTGCGGTTGAATTTCAACGTTTACTAGCCCATGTTCTAGACTTTAAAACGGACTATGAGCGTTTGTACGCTATAATATTGTTTGGTCCGCCAGATACGGGAAAAACAACACTTGTTGAGGCACTAGCTAAAAGTGCAAACGTTCCATTTGTTGCTATAACTCCTAGTGATATACTCTTGGCGGGTCAGGAAAAAGTAGAGACGAGGGCCCGATTTGTATTCGAGGCTTTATCTCTTCTAACTAATGCAGTCATTCTTCTCGATGAGTTTGATTCAATTCTTTGGCGACGAGAAGAGATTGAACTTCCTGCAAGTATTTTCCAATTTTTGACGCCAGGAATGTTGCCAAAACTTAAGAATCTTTATGACAGCGCCGAAAAACAGAAGTTAGCCTATATCCTATCCACCAACCAAGTTTATGGGCTTGACGAGGCCGCTGTTAGAGAGGGTAGATTTGATAAAAAAATCGGCGTTTATTCCCCTGATGCCCTATCGCGGCTAGGCAGGATGCGTTCTGAATTGGCAAAAATGGAAAAAATATTAGATGAAAAAGAGGTAAAGACTCGGTTAAATTATGTTATAGTAAAGTCGGCTAACTGTGGGATGAGTCGATTGAGTAAGAAAGGCTGGTTCACTATGGACGCTAAGCCAGCAAAAGATACACCGTTAAATTACATATTAAATGATAGTGAGGGAGAAACGCCCCAATTTCCATCTCCAGAAAATAAGTTACCTGACCAACCAGTTATAATATGCCCAAATAAACAGAATAAAAAAAATGCTAAACCTTGCGAAATAGCTATTCAAGAATGGCAAGAGTGGAAATGGGTTTTAGATTTAGATTGTGAAGTTGAAAAAAGCGGAATAGACATAATCAGTAATTACATAACTTCATGGGTTAATGAACATCAATTTAATGGTTCGATTAAATGGCCTGATTGGAAATCTCAGGTTTCTTCAAAAGATAATTTAGCAGAAGGTAAATAGTATGTCTGAAAAAAAAAGATTAAAAGTCTATCTTGCGGGTCCTGAAGTGTTCTTAAGAAATGCACTTGAATTTGGTCACCAAAAAAAGAGTCTCTGTGCTAAGTATGGTTTTGAAGGTGTTTTTCCTATAGATACAGAACTGGACATAAGCAATAAGTCTCCAAGAGAAGCTGGTCTTTTAATAAGTGCAACAAACGAACGTTTAATTGAGACCTGTGATCTCCTAATTGCGAACTTGACACCTTTTAGGGGCCCGAGTGCCGATGTGGGTACCTCATATGAGCTGGGTTTTGCCAGAGGCCTCGGAAAAAAGATTTTCGCATACACAAACACGTCTATACCCTTTACACAGCGAACACTGTATGAAACAGGATTGCCTGCAACGGTAAGCGCTCAAAGATGTGCAGATAAAAATGATATGGCTATAGAACAATGGGGTTTCATAGATAACTTAATGCTGGATGGGGGTGTCCTAAATAGTGGAGGCTTTTTAATTGTTGATGATGCACCAATTGATCAAAGATTCACATATTTAGGCGCTTTTGAGAAATGCCTATTTCAGGCTAGAACACTACTGTTAAATGTAAAATGATTTTTTATTACGCAACTTGACGCACATTAGAGGGTTGAACTGAGATAAATACAAGTCTTTACGAATTTAGCTTGAGTGATTTGCAAGATTTAGAAAGTTTAATTGTTATTGGAGACATTCATGGAGATTTTGAGAGTCTATCCAATGCCTTAGATGATATCGATGTAAATAGAAACGCAATTATTTTTTTGGGCGATTATGCCGACAGAGGACCAGACGGTGTTAAAGTCGTTAGAAAAATAGATAATCTAACTAAGAAACATCCTAAAACAATTATTGCCCTTAAAGGTAATCACGAAGACTTCTCTCAGGCTGGTAATCCAAAATTTAATGACTGCAGTCTTAAACGAGAAATTGAAAGTAAGAATGAGAATTGGCAAACTTTTTTTATTCAGGAACTTAAACCATTCGTAGATAAATTATATTTGGCTGCAATTATTCCCGATGAAATCCTCTTTGTTCACGGAGGTATCTCAAGTGACATTCGGGTTTATAATGATCTGAGAAATCCAACTGTGAATGTTGAAAAAATTGTGCTTTGGTCTGATCCATTTGAGGGAAAGGGGCAACGTTTTAATAAAGAACGCAACATCGGCATTCAGTTTGGGGAAGATATCACTATGGAAGTTTGTGCTAATATAGGTGTTAAGAAAATAATACGAAGTCATGAACCAGGTAAAGCACAATCTGGACCATATTACTCGCATGGTAAAAAAATTATAACGGTTTCTTCAACTGACGTTTATGGTGGTTCACCTTTCGCTCTTCGCATTAATCCATTAAATCTCGACCATATAACCCCTCTCGATTTGCGAAAGCATCAAAGCCAACTTTAATATAATTAACCAGATATACAGCTAATCGTTATGGTGAGGGGATATAGCGTTGGAAAACCGATCACAAAAGCTCGATAGTAAAGTTGAAAATTGGTTAGCAATAATTAAAGACTTTTACGAAAAAGATCGTAAAATTGGCGATTACAAGAAAGAAGAGCCTTTTTTAAAAATTTTTTTAGCGCGGCTTGAAGAAGAAGAGAAAGATGGCAGGCTATCGTTCTATAAATTGGAAGAACCAATCGCAAAAGGTGGTAGCGGCATTGTTTTTAGAGCGTCACATAACCATATTGCCCATCAACAATTAGCCATAAAATTCAGCCGTCCGATTTTTGATCCAGAAATTAGGAGTGGTTTGGAGGCTGAAATAGAAGTTATACCCCTGCTGGATCATTTCAACATAATCAAGATGGTCGACGCGGGTAAACTTGAAGTTAACTCGGGACAGTCTATAACCCCTCCTCTGTATTACATTGTTGAACCGTATATTTTGAATGCAAAAGGGCTTTTATCATACATCGATAAACTATCTGTTATCGACGGTGAAATCAATAATGATTTGCTTGATGCTGTCTTATTGAAATTTACCGATATAGTTCAGCAATGGGTTTATGCCTTAGCACATATCCATAATGCGGGTTTTATCTATCTTGACGTAAAGCCGGAAAACGTAGTTGTTGATAATAAAGGTCATTTGTTGGTTATTGATTTCGGGACTGCGATAAAAGCAGATGAAACCGATCCCACACCAACCCCTGTCTCTTTTTCTTCAGCATATGCTCATCCAAAACTGCAGAAATTGGTTGAAAAGACATCCACAGGTCGGTTGCGTCCGGCCATTAAAAAAATGGACATTAAGTTTGAATTTGATTACTATGCACTCGGTAAATCAATTTTGGAATTATTGCAAAAAATCTCTGCTAACCATCCGCATGATTTTCCTCAAAGGCCGTTATTTAAATCGCTATATTTCCTTGCAACTCGCCTGCTTGACGGTCAAAATATCAAGCCAATCAAGGCCATTGATGCGCGAGATAAATTTGACGAACTTCCAGAAGTTTTTGAAAACCTAGAAATCGACGATTATGCCACTATAAAATATATGAACTTGGATGATGTTGTCAAGGATCTTGATAAAGAATTAGGTAGATGGGCTTTAGAGAATGGGGTACCGGAACTTCAAACGTTTCCAGCATCAACGATACGTGTAGTTCCAAACCTTAACACTGCTATGACTGACCGATTAGTTTCACTTATAGAACATCCTTTAATAGGTCGACTAAAAGTTGTAAGTCAACTTGGTTTAGTTACTCTCATCTACCCAACAGCAGATCATTCAAGATACGATCATACCCTCGGAGCATATACGTACACCCGATATTATGTTACTGCTCTATTTCATGACTCCCAAAATTGTATATTTCGGAATTTAATCAATGAACAGGATGTAAAAGCTGTTCTTTTAGCCGCAATATTTCATGATTTAGGTCAATATCCATTAGCACATGACCTTCAAGAGGTACATAGGAAAATTTTTAATCATTCTAAGATCTCTGCAAGTCTACTATATGACCCTATGCCAGATAAAAAGGGGCGAACTCTCAAGGACATAATAGAAAATGAGGTAACTGGTTGGGGGGTTAAAATAGATCAAGTTAAAAAAATACTCGAAGCTCAATCTTCTCATAGTCTTCTTAATAGCAATCAATCAGTACAAGATTTTAAAGCCGATATGTTATCAGCAATAATAGACGGCCCTATAGATGCAGATAAAGCTGATTATATTATCAGAGATTCAATTAATACAAGAGTTCCTTATGGCGAGCAATTAGATATAGACCGTTTGTTAAGTGTTCTAACTACCGTTAGAATACCTCCTCAGCAATCTAAAGTTAATAAAGTGACTATTGGAGTTTACGAAAAAGGAGTCGCTAGTGCGTCTGCTTTTAGTTTGGCTCGCTATCTTCTACACGCATCGGTTTATTGGCATCATACTTCAAGAATCCTCAAAGCTATGCTACAATATGCAACAGTTATATTGCTTCCAAAAGAAGTCTTTGAAACATATCCAGACGAAGGTAAGATCGATGAAATATACGAAAAACTGGTCAATTTCATAAAAAAAGAGACGATACCACCTAATGATTTCTTGCCCAAAGTTTCATCATATAAAACAAAAGAAGCAAACTCTAAGGTGGACCTTAATGCAATACCTAGCGATGATGCGATGGCTGACATAAGCAGACCTGACAAAGAACCGGTTGTCAATTGGTATCCTGGATTGTGCAGGTCAGATTGGCAAATGCTAAACTGGCTAAAGCGTCTTTCCTCAACGGAGGACAGTAAACTTGGAATCGCTCTTATAGATCTCATTCTTAAAAGAGATCTGTATAAACGGGTTTATACTATTCAAAATGAGAGTGCGGGCACTAGCGATAACTCTAAACTTATCGATAAACTACAAGATCTTAAATGGCCTGAAAAATTGAAATTAAGCCAGGCGGTACAACAAGCCATTCAAGAAAAATTTAATAAGCAAAAAAGTACCACCGAAACAAAACTTTATCCATCAAGTGACGAAGTGCAAAAAATTCTGAATGAAAATCTCGCTGTTCTAGTTGATATTCCTAATTACAAAAAATTAACCTATGATAGACCCCTGATATACGTACCAGAATTACAAAGTAAAACATATTACAAAGAGGTTCCTGCCGCGCCATCACACAATCTTACTAATGCACTAAATTATCTCATGAAATCCACGGCACCTATAAGAGTTCTTTGCCATCCTGAATTAAGGCAATGGATTGGCTATTTCATAACACCTGATGAAATGAGGTCAATAATAACTAATGCGATAGAGTAGAGCGGGTAGATTGTCAGAAATATTAGCTGATACGCAAATAGCTAAGAAGGCAATAGCTAAGAAGGCAATAGCTAAGCTAGCAAAAATGATGGTTAATGATCGCGAAAGTCTTATGCAATTGTTGATATATTTCTGCACTACCCATACCTTTAAACGAATTATAAATTGTCCAACATTTCCAGCGAAAATGGCAACCTTAGACTTACCGTACCGCGCGGAACTTCTCAAGAGAAGTGTTCCCGATGGTTCTTCTGAAATCCCCTTTGCCCTTGGTTACCTTTATGAGGTTGTTGCAGGAAAAGACATAAGAAAGAAATGTGGTCAATTCTTCACACCATTACCGGTAGCTAAACGTGCGGTTTCTCAGCTGTCAGTAAGAAGTGGAGAGTCTATTGTTGATCCTGGATGTGGAACGGGTGTTTTCCCTGCTACGATATTCCAAAATATAAAGGATAAGGAAATAGATTTAAGCGGCATTCGGTATTTAGGTGTTGAAAATTCGCCTCTTTTGGCTTTGAGTGCTGCATTATCCCTTGATTGGTTTAAGGCTCCAAAAGAGTGGAAAATTCTATATTCAAATTTTATTGGGCCCAATATCGGAAATGAAATAAAACAGATTATGGGGGACCGAATTGACATCATCATTAGTAATCCCCCATTTATTAGATTCCATAGGTTGGGTGAACGTGCACAACTCTTAGAAGAACTTAACTTACTGGGCTACGCAGGGGCGCATTCATATTTTCTTGCGCGTTCCGCCAGTCTTCTAAACGGCGAAAGAATGATGTTTGTAGTCCCACCCGAAATGAATGGAACACGATATGGGTCTTTACAGTTAAAAGATTTGAAAGAAAGATTCAAACAAACAAACGAGGCCATTTTTTATATCACAAAACACGGATGGGTGGCTAAACCGGTCGATCAAATATCTCTTGATTTACATGCAAAAATACGAAAACTTTGGACGTTTACATATTTCGAGCCTGTAAAACAGGGCATTATTAATAAAACACCTAAAACGCGCATAAACAATATCTCTTTGAGACAGATAGCTGAAGTCCATAGAGGTATCTCAACTGGAGCAAACAAATTTTTTATTTTAACCGATAAAATCGCTAATGAACTCTGTGTAACTGAAAAAGAAAAAAAAGACTTCCTTGAAAAAGTAATCCCCACTCGAATTCCACAACTAAAATCGGTTTTTAGTGAGGCTGATTGGGGCTATCTATTGAAGGAAGATAAACCTTGTTGGCTTCTCACAATTTCACCTGAAAAGGCATTTGATAGTCTTCCAATCAGTATTAGAGAATATCTTTCCCAAGGAAAAGCATCAGGAATACATAATACGCCGACTTCGAAAAATCGAGACCCATGGTATTACGTTAAGCATTCGAAACGTGTTCCGCATCTATTTTTTACTTATATCGCAAGAGGATTTCCTCGTTTCATTTACAACGAGGCTAAAGTCTATAACCTGACTAACTTACTTGGGATTTATTTGAATCAGTCATTTGATTCATTAGACAATAATGAAATGGCAACTCTTGTCGAAGACTTAAATTTATCCGTAAAAAATTGGTTCAAAAATGAACCCGTTGGCGTGGGACGGAGATATAGCGGTGGAATTGTGAAGTTAGAACCAAATGACTTGCAAATGCTGCCAATTTCTAAGCGTTTGACAGACAGGCTAAAAATTGTTAAAGATTAGTTGATCCTTAGGATCTGTCACGAAATAACTTGGGCATTTTTATCGGATAAAACCATGAATTGTGCCCTGAATATGATCAAATTATTTAATGGCAGTTCCTTAGCAAAATTATAATTTTAGCTACCGGTTAAACTCTCACAAGATTGTCCTAAAGTTAGGCTGTATGGTTGACGAGAGAACAATAAACAAGGTGCTTTCAACTAATCATTTCAAGCATCATTTTCAGCCATTTTTGAAGCTCCAACTTTTAGGTGATGCTCTTACGGGGCCCACTAACCCTTTATCTTTAGAAGTATTTTTAGATATCAGACTGCGCAATAACGAACACTTTACACAACCCCGCCACATCTTTACATTAATATTTTGATTGTATTGGTGCGAAAATTGTGAAAAGTTAAAATGGATGTGTTAAAATTGGCAATAAAGTGAATGATGGCTCTTGAAGCAGTGTTTTTGCGTAGTTTGGTATTATAAAATAAACAGATCGGTAATGGTAAATATAAGAAAGCAAGAGTCTAAGCATATTATAGAATATTATTCGAGTTTAGTATCAAAAAATGAGGAACTGTTGGAGATATAGCCAACAGCCCCGTGTTCAAACCCTACCCTCGGTACCACTCCATCCATTTGGAATAAACATGCGGCACTTTTGTCTGCCGATGAATTCATCTATAAACAGCGGCATCGGTGCATTATGAAAAGTTTTAACTGTTTTTTCTGAAATCGTTGAGAATACTGCTGATGAAAGTGCTATGTAGTGTTCAAAATATATAGATTAGACCTATGGGATGATGCATATTTTAGTGTGTTTAGGGAATGCATTTTTTGCAATATTGATATTTTTGTTGGGTAAGTGGACTATTGCCAATTGCTCACATTCACCAAACGCCTCATTTTCTATTGTGGTGATATTGTTTGGGATGTGTATTTCTGTTAAGCTACGGCACCAATAAAAAGACCGTTCTTTAATTGTAGTGACACTATCGGGGATATGTATTTCCGTCAAATTGGTGCACCCAAAAAAAGCGTGTCTTTTAATTGTGTCAACGCCGCTTGGAATATGTATTTCTATCAGGTGACTACATACATGAAACGTTTTTTCTTCAATGGTGGTAACTCCGTTTGGAATCTTTATTGTCCCAAAAATTTTATCTCCATTATTTTGCAGTTCATCTGGGAAATCCCGCATAATGCGGTCTCGTACAATTGCAGCGGCTCGAAGGTCATTTTTCAATGCTCTATCAAGCACATTTTCCAGCAATTCCCTATTTTTCGTCTCCAATTCATTCTTCAGCATGTTTTTTACCCATAAAATGCAGTAATATTCTCCAATCAAATCAGGTTCCAACGGCGGGATGCGCTCAGACGCACAGTCAACCTCCGTTGGAATAATACCCACAGCAGACAACAAACTTAAGGTATCATTTTTACCATACATATTTGCTATCACATTATCTAAATATTTCCAATCTTCTGAAGCAATCTCTTCAGCCCGTTTACAGTCCAGTCCTCCTGATAAGGTAGCTGTTACGATAAACCTTTCACATGCATCAAAAATTTTTTTATGCACCGCCGGAACAACAGAACCGCGCTCAAGCCCCTTTTGGATATATTCTTCAATGCGTTTCTGTTCTCGTTCACACACATATTTCAAGGCATGAGACCTATCCCAATTCAACAAATTGTCGCCATGAATCTGCGCGTCAGTCAAAAATAATGCATACAGAGGTCGACACAAATTCGAGTCGATTTTTTTCAACGTTTTAATAATCAACTTAGTGTCCACAGGATTTACATACCTATTTTTAGCGAAATCATTGATTAATTGTGATAGGGCTTCATCTTTCAGTGCCTTTAACTTCATAAAATTGTCTTCTATGTTCGAAAAGTTTGTGGTACTTCCAATGTTACAGACAGATTCGTGGAGTTTATCGCCCCAATCATCGGTATAGATGTCTTTTGCTTCCCGCTCAATGAGCAAAACACGAATTTTTATATTGGAGCTATCGTGATATTGATCGTATAGGGCTATCATCCAGTCTTTGATGTAATTAGTTTTCCATTTGACTAGTCTAAAACAAAAAGAGTATCTCCTTCAATATTTGCCTTTGTTCGGTCCAATTCTTCTTTATTGTATGCCTCACCAAGTTTAGGTACATTCCACCAAGATACATTGTTTTCTGCAAACTCATACCCCAACCGAGTTTTGCCAGAACCTCCTGCACCAGTAATTGCCGTCCAACAGAAAGCCCTATTTGCAGTAAGAAATGCTTGAAGCGCTTCCAATTCATTTTCACGACCAAAAAAGCCTACCGTTCCAGCATCATATCTGAAGGGCGTAATACCCGATCGTCGTAGGTATGGGTATGTTGCTCGAAGTAACTCTTTCAGAATGACACGTACACAATCATGCTTACCTGAAGGGTATAGAATAACATTGATGTTTTGCTTTCTCAGTTCTTCTCGTCTTTGTGTACACTTCTCTTCTTTGCAAGGTAGTATAGCGTAATGAATGTGATCCTTCAAATTAGGAATCATTTCTTTCCATATTTCAAGAGGTTTATCTTGTTCTAAACTACATCCTAAAAACAGGAAAATATCCTCAGAAAAACATCTGTGCAGACCTTTCACCAGATCAGTTTCTTGGGCATATTCGTCATCATATGCGTCTTTTGTGAAAATAATGTCTTCAGCTATTTCTACTGAACCATGTATTTTAAAAATAAGTGGATTTTCTTTCTCAAGGGCATAACTTAGTAGTGGTCCATTTTTTTGCGGATATGCTACCGGCGGATTTTTTGGGTGTATCTGTTCTAAAAGTCTATCAAAATTTGTTGTGACTATAAGACTGGGAAACAACTTTGGTAAAAAGCTAACAGCCTTGCGAGCGATTTTAGATTTATCAATATCTCGACTAAACTTTCTGCGTACGAACGCATAAAATTCATCTTTGCCCATTTCGTATCGAAGTTGCTCAGCAATAACTAGATAACTTGTTTTTTCAGGCATTTTCTTTTTCTTGATTTCAAAGCCTTCTTTTAAAAAAGCTGTCCAAGTGGGGAACCCGAAATCAGCAGACAACCCAGCACCCACAAAAGGAACTACTTTTGCTTTTTGTTTATTTGTTAGTAGCCCTTTAAGTGCCTCAAAGACACCTGTGTTTTCGTTGTTAAAGTCCATAATTCCATTAAATGTTACGATATTGTGCCCTTCCTCTGTACTAAATGGTTTGTTTTCTCTATTAGAATAACCTTTCCTGTGTGTATTTAGCTCGCGTGATTTATCGGACTTTATCCTATGATTATTGCCAAAATCCTGCTGTATATCAAAGAGGTCAATACAAGAATAAAATAAGGCGGCAATCTTATGGGCTGAATGAGGCATACAGTTAGGAAATAGACCTTAAAACTGCTTTCAAGGGGTGGAAGCATACCTCTTGTAATATACCCGTGTTACATTGGAAAAAACGGAAAAGTGTGACACGTATCATTATGCATAAGAAAATCTGATTAAAAGCGTTAAAAATAGATGTTTTCGTCGTGCGTCAGTCTCCTCAGGCGTTAGGGTTATATTGCCGATAAAGCTCGCTTTAGTCACCGATTAAAAGACCATATTCAATAAGCGGGTAGATCATTTCCAGTGTACACCGCAAATGGGTTATGGGTTGAAGAAAAGTAGTCTTTGTGTGAATGCTTATTTGTTTAACGGTATAGAAATAAACGTGATTATAACGATTATAGTGAGGGATCATGTTGGCTAAGCAAACGGTAAAGGGTAAATCAAGTGGTAAAGCCGTGCAAACGTCCTTATCTGCCACTGATGCGGATTTGGCGTCATCCATATCGCCTCAAGAGGAAACTACAAGTGAGGCACTGTTTCGTCATCTGTTTGGGGCCTGTAATATTCTACGCGGACCGATAAACCAAGATGAATACAAGAGTTATGTCATACCGATATTGTTTTTTAAGCGTTTATCTGATGTGTATGATGAGGAAACCATCAAAGCCCTTGAAGAATCAGGTGGTGATGAGGAATACGCGGAATTTCCGGAAAATCACCGTTTTGTTATCCCCATGGGCTGTCATTGGAATGATGTGCGGAACACACATGAAAATGTCGGTAAGGCCATTGTAACTGCCATGATAGGTATTGAGCGTGCTAATCCCGACATACTGTTTGGCGTGTTTTCCAGTTTTGATGATGCAAACTGGACGGATAAGAACAAATTATCTGATGAGCGGCTCAAGGATCTTGTGGAACATATGTCCAAAATTAAGGTGGGTAACGAAAATTATTCGTCTGATGTTATGGGTGATGCCTACGAATATCTGATAAAAAAGTTCGCAGACCTTTCAAAGAAAAATGCTGGTGAGTTCTATACCCCTCGAGCAATCGTAAAGTTGCTTGTCATGTTGCTTGTACCTAAAGCGGGTGAAACGGTTTACGATCCGGCTTGCGGTACAGGCGGCATGTTAATTGAGGCCATACGCTATATGAACGACGATAAACAGACATATGGCCGGATTTATGGACAGGAAAAAAATCTCGCCAACTCTGCAATAGCCCGCATGAACCTCTTTCTTCATGGTGCACGAGACTTTCACATAACCCAAGGTGATACACTCCGCTCACCCAACTTTCTCTACCGCGGCGAACTTCAGACATTTGACTGTGTCATAGCCAATCCGCCGTTTTCATTGAAGGCATGGGGCGCCGAACAATTTTCAAGCGACATATATGGACGCAATCTATGGGGTAGTCCCACAGACAGCAACGCCGACTTTGCATGGTTACAACACATGGTAAAGTCTATGGATAAAAAAAATGGGCGACTGGCAGTTGTGTTACCACAAGGTGTGTTATTCCGCAGTGGCAAAGAGGGCGTTATTCGTAAGGCGATGATTGAATCTGATAAGCTCGAATATGTTATCGCACTCACGGGCGGTGTGTTTTATTCTACCGGCGTTTCGGCTTGTATTCTGGTCTTAAATAACAATAAACCTAAACCACATATTGGAAAGGTGTGTTTTGTGGATGCAACAAACAGCTTCACGGCACAACGGGCACAAAATATTATGACCGAGCAAAATATAACTGAGGTGTATTTGCTCTGTTCAAAATACACTGATGCTATAGAAAAGGTGAAAATAGCAACTCTTGAGGACATTCGTGCTAAGGGTTACTCTTTGTCTGTTAGTGGCTACATTGGAAAAACCTCAAGGGAAGCAGTGTCGCCATCTGAGGTTCGAGAAAAGTTTTTGTCCGCTCTCGAGGCTGTTCATATTGCTGAGGATAAATTCAGGAAGCTACTTGTGGAGGGAGGGTATGTTAATGAGTAAGCGCATAACCCTTGACGAGCTCAAAAGTTATCTATGGAAATCGGCTGTTTTGTTGCGGACCAATATTGATGCTGGTTCCTATAAGCAATACATATTCCCGTTGCTGTTCTTTAAACGCATAAGCGACGTGTACGACGAGGAACGGGATATTGTGCTCACAGAATACGGCGAAGAAGCGTTAGACTTTCCTGAAAATCACCGTTTTGTCGTACCAAACGGTTTCCATTGGCGGGATGTGCGCGAAGTTCATGAAAATGTCGGTGTGGCAATCATTAACGCTTTTCGCGCCATTGAGCGTACAAATGTCAAACAGCTTTCCGGGGTCTTTGGTGATGGTGCATGGACAAATAAAAACCGGTTGCCTGATGAGTTGCTCAAAAACTTGATAGAGCACTTTTCTACACTAACACTCTCGATAAAGAACTGCCCCGAGGACGAACTTGGTCAGGGCTACGAGTATTTGATAGGTAAATTCGCCGACGATAGCGGTCATACGGCTCAGGAATTTTACACAAACCGTACCGTTGTTCATCTGATGACCGAAATGCTCAAACCCCAGCCCGGTGAGGCAATATATGACCCAACCTGTGGCAGTGCGGGTATGCTCATTTCAGCGATTGCCTATCTAAAGAAACATAAAAAAGAATGGCGAAACGTCAAAATTTACGGTCAAGAAATTAACGCACTAACATCGGCGATTGCTCGTATGAATTTGTTTTTGCATGGTGTAAAGGATTTTCAAATAGTTAATGATGATACATTGATTTCACCGGCGTTTATTGAGAACGGTCAACTTCAACGGTTTGATATGATTGTTGCCAATCCGCCGTACTCTATCAGTCAATGGAATCGGGAAGCCTTTGTTGCTGACAAGTATGGTCGGAATTTTCTTGGCACTCCGCCGCAGGGACGTGCTGATTATGCTTTTTTCCAACATATTCTCAAAAGTCTCGACCCAAAAACCGGTCGATGCGCGATTCTGTTTCCGCATGGCGTCTTATTTCGCAATGAAGAAGCCGTTTTGCGTGAAAAGTTGATAACTTCTGATCTGGTGGATTGTGTTATAGGGTTGGGTGCAAATCTGTTTTACAATTCACCGATGGAAGCATGTATTGTTATATGTCGAACAGAAAAGCGTCCAGATAGACGGGGTAAGATTTTATTGATAAATGCTGTGAATGAGGTCACGCGTAAGAACGCACAAAGCTGGTTGGATGATGCACATATCAATAACATTGCAAGCGTTTATGATCGCTATATCGATAGAGATAGTTTTGCAAAGGTTATAACTGTTGCGGATGCAGAAAATAATAGTTGGTCTTTATCAATACCTTTGTATGTTCGTGAATCAGTAAACGAAGAAACAGTGGATACATGTTCAGTTACGGAGTGCGTCTCCGCTTGGCTTGATACCATACATAACTTGAGATTATCCTATGAGGATTTGAAATCTCTAATGGATGATGTGAAAAATGAGATACCCATTTGATGATATAGCAACCGTTGGGAAAAAAAGACGAAAACCTGAGTTTGATGATGCTAAAACATATGTTGGTTTGGAGCATCTTGAAAGGGACACTATAATTGTTTCTCGTTATGGTAGTAAAGTTCCTCTTAAAAGCACTATGCAGATAATGAAAAGGGGTGACGTGCTATTTGGCCGTAGAAATGCGTATTTACGGCGTACAGGCATTGCTCCACACGATGGTTTATGTTCTGCAGATATAATGATTCTTCATCCGAAAGAAGATGTTATCGCAAAAGAGTTTTTACCTTTCTTCGTGAGCTCAGACTACTTTTTTGATATAGCTGAAAGGTATTCAGCTGGATCTATAATGCAGCGTGTAATGTGGAGCAGGATAAAAGATGTTGAGTTTGATTTGCCATCACTTGCACAGCAACGTAAACTTGCTGAGTTGTTGTGGGTAGCAAACGATGTACGGGAAACGTACAAACGACTACTAGTTGCAACAGAAAATCTTGTCAAATCGAGGTTTATCGAGATGTTCGAGAGTATCACAAACAAGGTGTTACTCGGCGAAATAAGTAAGATTCGTAGTGGTGGTACACCATCCCGGTTGATACCTGAATATTATGAAGGGATAATCCCGTGGATTACAACCGTTGCGCTCGGCGATAATTATATTGATGATCATCAAGCGATGGAACTGATTACTGATAAAGCTGTTAAAAACAGTGCAACCCAAATTATTCCAGAAAATTCTGTGTTATTTGGTATTCGAGTTGGTATTGGAAAGTGCTCGGTTAATATGGTACCAATGTGCACCAATCAGGATATAGTTGGTATAACAGAATTAATAAACAATGGATTTGAACCATTATATATCAAAAAAGTTCTTGATACATATTCAGTATATTTCAATGAACAAAAACGTGGTGCAACAATAAAAGGCATAACGACAGAAGTACTGAAAAAAATACAAATTCCACAAGCCCCATTCGAACTCCAAAAACGCTTTGTTGAATTCGTGCGGCAGGTTGACAAATCAAAATTTATCTCTCAGCGGCAAGTAATGCTTATCAGATTCTTATATAACACTATATGCAGGTCGAGAGAATGTTCTATGAATCAGACCTTGAGCAACTGCTCGTAGATATAATCAGTAAAAACGGTTGGGAATATATCTCTGCCGACAAATTACGGCGCTCTCACGCTGATGTATTAGTAGAGTCGATGGTGCGTGATGCGCTTATTCGGTTAAACCCTGAAATTGCTACAAAACCTGAATATGCTGATGATGTGATATACAAACTTATAGCGGTTATACGGTCTGTGCAACCGCATAACCTCGTGACACAGAATGAGCAGTTCAAAAAACTGGTCTTTGAGGAAAACTCTTACCCCTTTGGAGAGGATGGACGCATGATACCCATTCGCTTTTTTGGTACGGGTGTAGACTTGAAGCTGAACAAGTACGTCGTTACCAATCAATGGGTATTCCCCAAAGATGTTGGCGGTAAACGGTTGGATATTGTTTTGCTCATTAATGGTTTTCCTGTTGCCGTAGGGGAGCTGAAAACGCCTACTCGCAATGCTGTAACGTGGCTTGATGGTGCGGGTGACATCTTGGCATATGAAAAAAGTATCCCGCAGATGTTTGTTCCAAATGTATTTAATTTTGCTAGTGAGGGCAAATGTTTCCGTTTCGGCGCCGTAAATATGCCCCTCCATCTGTGGGGACCGTGGCATACACTGGATAAAACTGAAGGTACACTTGCAGATGTGAATCGCAGTGTGGCCGCCATGTTTAAGCCCGAAATTATTATGGATATTTTCCAGTTTTTCACAGTATTGCTTTGACCGCATTATAAATAAGTGTTGATTGTATATGTTAACACGTGCTTAGTTATGAATAAAAAGTACAGTGTTAACTTGACCAAAGATGAGCGTTGGATAATTTTTGAGACAATT
>Ga0123354_10001019_pt1 | contig 32052 bp, 26 predicted proteins | sample TergutLab28metaG_2_FD_97872 | JGI IMG/M metagenome (GOLD analysis project Ga0123354, IMG submission 97872) | Labiotermes labralis P4 segment gut microbial communities from Petit-Saut dam, French Guiana - Lab288 P4 | ecosystem: Host-associated > Arthropoda: Insects > Digestive system > Gut ... | reverse complement strand
TTAGCAGATATTTCAGGAACAAAAAGAAGGCATATCTGAGAGCTAAAATTGAGGAACTTGAAACTAACAGTAAGATCAAAAACATTAGGGACTTGTATAGGGGCATCAATGACTTTAAGAAGGGGTACCAGCCTAGATGTAATATAGTAAAGGATGAGAAAGGTGACTTGGTTGCAGACACCACAGTATTATGGCTAGGTGGAGGAACTATCTCTCCCAGCTACTCAATGTGCATGGGGTTAGGGATGTTGGGCAGGCAGAAATACAAACAGCAGAACCACTAGTACCTGAGCCAAGGGCCGCTGAGGTTGAGTTGGCTATCAACAAGCTAAGAAGTCACAAATCGCCAGGTATTGATCAAATACCGGCAGAACTGATTAAAGCAGGGGGTAGAACAATTTGCTTGGATATTCATAAACTTATTACTTCTACTTAGAAGAGGAGAAACTGCCTGAAGAGTGAAAGAAGTCGATCATAGTACCTATTCAAAAGAAGGGGGATAAAACAGAGGGGCATATCACTTTTGCCAACCACTTACAAAATTTTATCCAACATCCTGCTCTCAAGGTTAATTCCATATGCGAAGGAAATTATCAGGGATCATCAATGTGGCTTTTGACGTAACAGGTCGACTATTGATTATATATTCTGCATTCGCCAAATACTTGAGAAAAAGTGGGAATACAAAGAAGAAGTTCATCAGCTCTTTACAGACTTCAAGGAAGCTTATGATTCAGTTAGGATGGAGGTCTTATATAAAATTCTCACTGAGTTTGGTATCCCTAGGAAACTTGTAAGGTTAATAAAGATGAGTCTGACTGAAACATATAGGAGAGTCCGGGTAAGCAACAATGTGCCTGACAGGTTCCCTGTAAGGAATGGCTTGAAACAAGGAGACGCTCTATCACCACTACTTTTCAACTTTGCTTTAGAATATGCAATTAGGAGGGTTCAGGTAAACCAGGATGGCTTGAAACTAAATGGTACGCAACAGCTTCTGGCTTATGCCGATGATGTTAACATACTGGGAGGAAGAATACATACTCTAAAAGAAAACGAAGAAGCTTTAGTAGCTGCTACTAGGGAGATCGGACTGGAAGCAAGTGCTGATAAAACAAAGTACAAGGTCATGCCTCGAGATCAGATGCAGGACGAAATCACAATGTGAGAATTGATAATAGTACTTCCGGGAGGGTGGAAGAGTTTAAATATTTGGGAACAACTTTAACAAAGCAAAATTCTATTCCGGAAGAAATTAAGAGCAGATTGAGATCGGGAAATGCTTGCTGTCGATTGGTGCAGGTTGCCATCCTAAAATTTAAAGATTAAGATATACAGAAGTATAATTTTGCATGTTGTTTCGTGTGGGTGTGAAACTTGGTCACTGACATCGAGGGAGGAAAGGAACCTGAGGGTGTTTGAGAATATGGTGTTGGGGAGAATATTTGGATCGAGGATGGACGTGGTAATGGGGGAATGGATGAGATTGCATAACGAGGAGCTAAATGATCTCTACCCCTCCCCCAATATAGTGCGGGTGATAAAATCAAGAAGAATAAGATAGACTGGCATGTGGCTCCTATGGGTGAGGAAAAGGGGGTGTATAGGGTCTTGGTGGGGAAACTGGAGGGAAAGAGACCACTGGGGAGACCTAGGTGTAGATGGGTGAATAATATGAGGATGGATCTCCAGGAGGTGGGATGTGGGTATATGGACTGGATTGGGCTGGCCCAGGATAGGGACAGGTGCCGGACGCTTGTGAGTACGGTAATGAACCTTTGGGTTCCGTGAAACACAGGGAATTTCTTGACTAGCTGCAAACCAGTTAGCTTCTCAAGAAGGACTCTGCACCATGTAGTAAGTAAGTATAAATAATGTAAATATACTTTTGTAGGTAATGGTCATTAAAAGCTTAGATGGATGTCAAGAGTCAGGATGAAAATCATATTATAACTTAAAATTATTTCAAATACCCGGTCCTCTTGTACTAAGATATAAACATTATTATAGATAGAAACCAACCTGGCTCACGCCGGTCTGAACTCAGATCATGTAAGTCAGCCAAGAATGAAAAAATATTTTGCCAGCTCATGTAACTAGCAGCCAGCAGGGAGAAAACTAGCAGTGTCAGTGCAAGGGCTGAATTGTATCTTGCCATGGCCCAATTTATGGCACCAGCTACAGTGCCATTATCAAACAATACATAGATAGCATTGCAGCTTAGCAAGCCTGCAGTTTTATCTCTATTTTGATACATAATACTGAGGCACAGAATTTTTAACAGAAGTGGGAAACTATATTTATGACTTTAATTTCAGTAAATCAATCCTACCATATCATTTTGTTTGGCTTCAGACAGCCTCAACTCCAATCCAGCCGAGTGAGCTAATGTATCAAAACAGGAACTACGTTTAAAATAATGAGGGGCAGATGAATAAGTTGGCTCTTTGAATAGTGATTTACACAAATTCCTGTGTAAAGTGTGGCTTAAGTTAGGCACTGACTACAAAGAGAAAGATGTTTCACAGTTCTAATTTAAAGCACACTAAAAGTTTCTCTAGCTTAAGTTGATGATGCATGTGTCCCTTTACCCTTATCATTGTCATCAAACCAATAATATGTAAGTTCTTTTCAGTGCCTCTGCATGCTATATTCACAGATATGTATTTAAAAATTATATTGTTTCAAAATAAATCATATTACACTTTCCAGAATTTCCAAACCTCCATTTGAAGTTTAAATTGCTGTATGAAAACTGATGCTAACAACAAGACAGTGAAAAGCTTGTTCTACTCACTGAAATTTTGTGTAAGTTGCATTACTTCTTCTACGTTTTGAATGACTCTAAATTTCTGGATAGCTACACCACTTGATTCCAAAAGAGCCTTGCTCTGGTATTCTAACAGATTTAGGTATCGTATGTGAGCTGCTGCAACCTAGGGAGAGAAAAAAAACCAACAATCCACTAGCCACTACTTCTGTTGCTACAATGATGTTCAATATTGTGCAGGAAATGTATTAAATTTCAACCCTTTTTAATTTTTTCATTCGTGGTACTACTTACAATTTCTCATGGGTCTGCATAATACGAGGGCGAGTCAATTAAAATCTTAAATATTTTTATCTCATAATTTATTGGACACAAAAGGTACACAATGACTTCATTTTTCTATGTAGTCTCCATTGCATTCCATACAAGTGTTCCACCGCTTTGGAAGTGCACGGATACCTCTAGAAAAAAATTCTTTTGGCTGACAGTGCAGCCACTCATGCACCGCCAGGTGCACCTCTTCATCAGACCTGAAATACTTGCCTCCCATTGCCTCTTTGAGCAGTCCAAAGACATGACAGTCACTGGGGGGCGAGGTCTGGCAAGTACGGTGAATGTGGAAGACACTCAAAGGACAGATCTTGGATTTTTGCAACAGTTGAACAGGCAGTATGGGGCTGAGCATTGTCATGTTGGAGCAAAACACCTGTACTCAGATGTCCACGTTGTTTGGACTTGATTGCAGGACGTAGGTGATGCTTTAGATCCGCATACGTTTCATTGGTCACAGTGTTTCCCCTGGGCATGCAGTGCTCCAAAATTAGCCCTCATTCATCCCAAAAGAGAGTCAGCATAACCCTTCCCGCAGATGACTGTGTGTGGAATTTTTTGGTTTTGGTGGAGGTATGGCGCCATTCCATGCTCGCTGTCTTGGTTTCTGGCTGGTGGTAGTGGACCCAGGTTTCATCTCCCATAACAATTCTTCCTTCTGCTTCAAAGCATTTCAGAAGTTCCTGGCAGGCATCAACACGTCGTTCTTTCAATTCTGCCATCAGTTGGCATGGCTCCCACCTTGCAGACATTTTGTAGAACTGCAGAACATAATGGACATATGGTGTGCTGATCCATGACTCATATCCAGATGTGCAGCTATTTCATTCACTGTTATGCGGCGATTTTCCTTCACGATGGCTACAACAGCTGTAATGGCCTCTGGTGTCACTACTCGGTGTGCCTGACCAGGTCCAGGAGAGTCTGTTACAGAGTTATTGCCGTTCATGAACTTCCTAGTCCACTTGCACACTTGCTGTAGTGACAGACATGCATCACCATACTGAAATTTCATGCGTCGATGAGTTTTGATGAATTTCACCCCTTCACTACTTCAAAAACAGATGACAGAACGCTTTCTCCTTTGGTGCATGTTGCAAGCGGGGCCACCATCTTTACACTACTACTACACCATCATGTTGCATTCCTGCACCGTACTGGCACCTGTCGTTCACTCTTCAAACCATGAGTCTCATTGTTTTCAACTTACAAGGCAACAGAGCTGTGTTTCGAATTTTTATTGCACTTTTAAGGTTTTTATTTGACTCTCCCTCTTACCATCACTAATTTTAATCCTCAATCTGTACAGACATCATGACTGGACACCGTAACCTGAATTAGTACATAATCAGAATTTAAAATGAAATAATAATGGAAGAAAGGTTGCATATTTATGTTGGTTACAGTGTGTGCAATTCAGTTTGGTAAAAGATTTCTACAACTCTAATAATTTTCAGAACAGGAAGAAAAGCAATTTTTACTTTCAAAACGGAGAGAAACCCAAGTTGTCAGTAAAATTGGATGAGTAAACTATTCTCTGCATGTAGTAATTCTGCTGATTGTGAATTTTAAAAGTTTTGATTGCTATCCCAAATTAACATACATTCCAAACCAGTTCATTTTTATACCACAATATGGAAGGAATATAACAAAACAAGAACATGTTTTGGTAGTCTGGAGAACTTTCACTTTTAAAGCAGTTTATGAAACCTCCAACATCACTATTAAAATCTGCATACTCACACTGTAGGAAGAAAGCTTGGTCTTCATTAAAGATCTGAATACTCCTGCCATCCTGCAAGCAAAATTGTTCACAGCATTACATCTGATGTCAAATAATAAGACCTTGATACATCAACAATTGGGGACCGCGGTAGCACAGTGGTTAAGGTGCTGTGCTACAAATCGGAAGGTCACTGGTTCGATCCCAGCTGATGTCAGTGGATTTTTCATTGACATAAAATCCTTCCGATCGCACTATGGCCCTGGGGTCAACTCAGCCTCTAACAGAAATGAGTACCAGAAGTATTTCCTCGGGGTAAAGGCGGCCGGTGCATAAGGCTGACAACCTACCACCATCCTGTGCCGTTGTCACAAAATCTGGGAACCTTAATTTCCTGGAACCCTCTGGGCACCTCCGGACCTGTAAAGGGACTGCTTAACCTTAACATCAACAATTAAATGAAACTCATGTTTAGTTAAGACATAAAATCATGGTGAAGCAGTGGAAAATACTGAACTGGAGGTCAGGTTTAGCAGAATGGTACAATGCCACATTGTGTATCTTTTGCTAGACCTGACCTGTGCATTAGGTTTTGTCATTGTGGTGAATAGATCACTTTATTAAATTACCAAAACCCCCTCAATTACCATAAACAATAAACTAACAGCAATCCATATACTGTAACTTATCATTACAATATCACTCTTACTAAACAATAAGTGTGGGTATCAGTCAATAACACAACAATATCTGAAAAAGATGTTTAATAAAGGATGAAGTAAACTACATGTTTCAGCCTAATGTGGCAACATTAGGTCGAAACATGTAGTTTATTTCATCCTTTATTAAACATCTTTCTTTAGATATTGTTGTGTTATTGACTGATACCCACACCTATTGTTTATATACACACAACGGGGATGGCTCATTTTAGAACACTCTTACTACATTCAAGTAATCATAATTTGTACCTTACATGGAACATGAAATTAACTGAATGCCTGGGACAGTGGTACCCATACAAAGTTAATGGTAATAAAACTGAACCCATGTAGCAAGTATGTCAGAATTCACTCATCCTAGTCCATTTTCATGTCCATTATAGTTAGCCCTTCACGCAAGATATGTTACGTGGTTTAAAGATGCAAACAAAATATCTGTGTTGGGATTACTAATATAAATTCAACATTTTCAAACATGAACTTTGACACAATGGATAAGAGTAATGATAAGCTCATTTAAACTTCTATTACAGAAATTCCTTCAGATGGGGGAGGGTAGAGAAAGAGACAAACAGATACAGTTATCATGAAAGTTTCAGCTTTATGGGAACTCATCAGAAGCACAGAAAACATTTTACATTGGTACCACACATTTATTTAAATTATTTTTGGTATTGGTGTTCCTGAAGTAAATGCAATATTCTTTCCCTGTGACTACAACACTGAAAATCAGCAGGGAACAAATTGCCTTTCTGAAGTTATACTTCTGACCATTTAAATCTGTGAGTCCCCTATCTCTTAAAGTAATGACACAAAATATTATATGACTGAACAACACTTATCGAAATTGTTATTCCGTACAGTTCATAACTTCTGTGAGAAAGCATAAGAAATGGAAGAAACTGTAACAAAAAATAAGTGGTACACTAAAACCAATCAGGTGAAACTGCATCACTCAATAAGGAAAAACTTCCTGCACTACACTTGCATAAGTGGCACTGGTGCATCTGCACCCAGTTCCCTTCAGCAGTTTTATTTGTGACTGCTGAGGTCAGCTCTAGAATTCAGTGTCATCCACCGTTTTTGTGTTGTGTTTAGTTAGGTTAGGTTACCTTGGTTTACATATTTCTAGTAATATTTGTGTGCCACATGGTAAAAAACAATTATGCAGTGACAGTTTATACTCTTCTTAACTGTACCATCATTTTGACAGGACAAGACTTCAACTGCTATTACGTATTTGAACACTGATCTTTCACTACTTTCTTTAATGAAAGGATTAATTTTATGCGCTGCAAGAAATGCTCCCTGTTAGGTCTCACATAAAAACACAATACTGACTGACAAATTTTAGTTATTTCTGTTCACTATCGGACATAATTCTACACTGGATAAGTAAAATTGTTTACTACCAATAAAACAGCCCTAAATCTAGATAAAGCAAATCTAATATAATTACAGTAAATAACTCTCCATAATGTGCATTAAGGGGTAGTTATAATGAAAAATACATAGAAGAGTCTGCAAATACAAAATCCCTTTGCTTAAAAAACTGAAAACCACTGAAATGGCATAATAATAGTGACATAATTATTCCTGACTTTTCTACAGCATGTTATGCAGTTAGACCTATGTTTCACAACAGCAACAATGACACTCTCAAAACAATTTATTTTGCTTATATTCAACCTATAATGAAATAGGGGATACTTTTTTGGGCAACACATCATACAGTAAATAGATATTTGCTCTACAAAAGAAAATTATTTGAATTATAATTAGTGCAAGACCTAGAATTCATGTAGAAGTCTATTTACAAGTAATGTATGAAAATTAACCAACACAAGTACAATCTTTGTATTCACACACTTAAGTTACATTATAACTCTGAAAGCTCCTAAATGTGTCAAGCCCTGTGGAATCAACATCAAAGAGTATGTATATCAAATGATCTCATATAAAACATAAACCAATTTATAAGCTGTTAATTCCTGATATCTTGTACATAATGTAGAAGAGTTGAGAAGTAAGTTGTAGTTTGCTCCATGTAAAACAGATGTGTATAAATGAATAAGGAACTTTGACATGCAGTGTTTCTGGGCAGTTTGTGTGTACAACAAAAGCTGGCACAGTACTGCGGAACATACATCGCTATTGTCTTATATATAGAATCTGTTGACACTATGTTCTAAATTATCATGCAAGGTCAATAACATCTGAAACTCTTAGAACAAGTCAAATGTGGCTTTAAATGACTGGTTGATCTTGGGAATGATTCTGATATTTTAATGAAAGATATCACTGGGCTGGTAGAAGTGCAACTTTAACTTCAATGGTAAAATTAGAGCATGTATTGCATGCATAAGTAAAGAATATGACAAGAGTAGGAAGAGTGAGTGAATAGTGCAAGATGTTACCAGTTCTATAGTGAGATGTGTGCATGTGCTTAGAATACAAGGAAGATATACTCATCCTAATACAGACCTGAAAAACTAAAAATTTTAACAAAGTAAACAAAGCATATGCCTGCCGCATGCTTTCCCACTGTATGAAATGCTTACAGCTTGTTTTACTAACTAAAAAACTTACACAGTGGGATAAACAAAAATTACAGTAAAAAAAACTACAAAAGATGTCACAGTGCAAACATGTTTCCAAGAAAAACAGAAGTATCTATGTTTCATAATGACCGAGATAGTGTAGTCAGTATATCGACTCACTACAGGCTGGACGGTCCAGGAATCAAATCCTGGCGAGAAAAATATTTCCCGCACCTGTCCAAACCAGCCCTGGGGCCCACCAAGCCTCCTATACAATGGCTACCAGTTCTTTCCCAGGGGTAATGCAGCAAGGGTGTGGTATTGACCACCCACCTCCATCTAGCGCCAAGGTTAAAGAAAAAGTAGAGCTACACATCTACTCCCCCTCTAGGCCTTCACGGCCTTCTCTACAGTGAACTTTATGTGTGTTTCATAAATTGTTCCTTGATTTGGTGTCCCATTTATTGTTTACTAAAATTCTTGGTATCTCTGATTCATTCAACAATAATAAATGATCTAACAAACAAAAGTGAAATATCTCTTGGAAATATAAATAGCTACAGCAAGCAACCTAAGTATTAAATACAAAATAAACATTATAAGTAATAATATTAGTCTTCTGATATTTGACCCCGTGTAGTCTGGTAGAAGAATCTACTGTCTCCATCTTCATCCTCGATGGAGGCAACAGACTTCTCTGAAGCACAGAAAAGAGAAGCGTTCGTAAATTTCTACCAAACTACACATCATATCCCTGGCGACAAAAATCTTCGTCGCTTTTGCCGTAAGGTTCTCCAAAACCTCGCCATAAGAATAACAGCTATAGTAACAAAATTCTTAATTTCAGCCCTATCTTTCTTTTGTGTTTTTTTTTACGGTGCTGTCAGCAATTTCCACAGTACAACGCAAAGTGGCTTCCATTCAAGATGCTTGAAGATGCTACACGGATCATCGATCATACACTTGTTTATGACAATAGTTTCTACCTACAGTGGCAGTCTTCCAAAGTTGCGAAAGAAACATATCTCTGGACATAACTACCACGGTATTAAAGACACTTTTGATTTTTCCGATATAGCATGCAGTTACTCTTACCTCAAATTTGATAAGACGACGCACGCTACTCGGCAATATTGAGACTAACTGTTGTACATTAATGGTGAACGAGGCGTAATGTTAAGGGTAATCAATTAGACTTGAGGCTATATGCCCTTAAATAATTGCTTTATCTTAGCGACACTCCTAATACTACCCTATCAAACTGTATAACCTCGTCAGTAACACGCCCCAAGCGAGTGGCAAAGTTTACACATTGGATTCTATCCCCTATACAACCAAACAAACCTCACATTCCCGGCCAACAGCAGCTGCAATGCTGGCAACTACTTAACCGGAGTTATACGTGTACAGTCTGTTCAATAAGATAAGTAGTTCTCACGTGTGTAATTGTAACGTGCGAATGATTTAGGGTAAATCGGTCACGTGTCTGCGATATTTTAGGTCCTCGCAAGGGTTCCGAATATCCAAATGAAGGGGGATATGATGGCGTGGCAATTGATACATGTACCAATCAACACGGCGTCATATCCCCAAAACCGCATCAAATTTTACTTTTTTACATTTAACGGGACTATATAGCGTCGACATGGAACGAGATATATGACAGTTCATTCAGAAACATCTGACAACGAGGCAAGAATGTTAATATACAAAGTTTGCCCTCTGTAGGGGATTGTTGGTAGGCCTGTAATATTGAGTGGCATTACTAGGCTGTGTTCTTAGCGTTGGACGCGTAACCTTTGACACGCGGACACAGCATCGATTTACGACTGGTAAAGTACGCTGTTGCTGTATGTGCCTGCTATTATACATTTCTGCTGCATAGTTTCGCAAATGTATCATCATCATCATATCTGTCATGGAGTTGGGCCACTTGTTGACCCGTTCCGGTTTGCCGTATCCAGAAGTATCTTCAAAGGTCTATCATGATATAAGGTTACACATAACTGGATGAGCATCAAACTGCGAACATTGAAAATTGTTAGTCGATGTGGTAACAGTAACAATCTGTTATGCTTCGAACATACCGTTATTTTGGAACAGGTATTTCCAAGTCATACAAAGTAGGCCAAATTCAAGCAACTACGAAACAAAGATGTCTGAACAACAAAACGTCAAGCATTGTATTGCTTCTGACAGCGCACTTTCCTGAATGTTTGTTTGCATGTCACATTACACAAAATCAGCTTAAACTGAGGTGAATTAATTCCACATTTGAGTTTTGTGTTTCCGTAAATCTATCGTCTTCCGACGGTCCTTTCTCATTAGTTGGAGTTTGTTCGCATTAAATTTTCGTGAGGCGTTTATGCAAATGTCCTACCACGTTCGGTACAATTGCTTACTCCATTGAGATATTACCAATTAGTGGTGCGTAACTGCCCTTTGGCCCAGAATTCTCCAACAAGTTCTTGAGGTACCCTGGACATGTAGGTTCTCTACAACATTAAATCTTACCAGTCTGCATGGCGCTACTACAAGTGGTACATATTGTATGGTATCCACAAGCCTCATCTTTGATTTCATTGCACTTGAATGTTTATAACCTGTGCTCGTGATTGAGCGAAAAATATTGTGTTGGCTGCAATGAGTTCGAGTGCGTGTGTGCGAGCGTATGTGTCTGTTTGCATGCGAGAGTTGTGTGTTAGTATTTGTATACGTAATTGTTGTAGGTGCTTGCTGAGTCTTCATCACCATCAAAGATAATGGCAAATTATCATAAACCTGAAGGACGTACGATTCAGGAACTTAGAGATATCGCAAACAAGTTACGAATACATTCAATCACAGCAACCAGTGCTTCGAAATCGGGGTACGTAAAGTTTTTTTTGTACCATCTCTTCGCATGTTGACAGCACCCATGTGGTACGGCTAGGCCTGATCAGTGGATGAATCGAAGAAGCACCCGCTGAAATTTACACTGAGAATTGATGTTCACACGGCGGTGACTGGGTCGTCCCATGCCTCGGGTAGTCGCCGGTCAAACCGCGGTGGACCAGGTGCGATTGCTTGCCAATCCGTTTCGGGTTTAGTCTTGGTCGAAGTGGCACTGCGACAGGCCCTGCTCTGAATACTTTTGTTTTCCCTTCTAGCGTCATTCCACCATTTCTTCGTACTTACTTATGTCGCCGACGCGTCTGTAAATAACAAAGAAAACGACAGGGTTTAGGAAGTTTGTTGATTTGTGGTGCGATGTGTAAGTGACCTGGTGTCACCGTCTCAAATGAGCGTGCTTCTTCCCTCTGTAGGGTTCATAGTGTATGGTGGGCGGTAAAAATTGCCGGTGAGGTTTAAAGTTTGTACAACTTTTTTTCGAGGGCATTGAAGACAAAGTTGATTTGTATCACTTTAAAGTTACCGATTTCGGTGGTACCACCATTCTTTTCAGAAATTCTCGTTAATGAGACTTATAACAATTTAGTTCCTTAGCATGTACAACGTTTTGAAACCAGCTGTACTCAGCACTGCGTAACTTCCATCAGGTCACAGTTTATCCCACTTACTAGATGTTCTTTGCTAAACGTGCTCCTCAGTTTCCATTATGAATGCTGTAGTTTTAAAACTTTAACTACTACAACACAAATTTTTCTTTTCTTCAAAATGTCAAGACCAGCTCTGGGGCCCTGCAGCTTGCTATTCAATGTATATCGGGGTTCTTCCACATGGGTAAAGTGGCCAGGGCATGTTGTTGAGAACTCACTACAATCTGACATTTGAGGTTTAGAATAAGTGGAGCTATACCTGTACTACCCCTTTGTGTGCCTTCATGGTGTGGATGGGAATGACTTTACATTTTTTCCTACAAAAGAAAAGTGTAACACTTTCTGCTTTCCTAGTGGTCAGATGTTGATGTGCATAAAAATCCTCAGCATATAGAGCAACAAAATTTTTAAAACTGTGCCCATTTAAAATTACAGCCATACAAATATTTATCTTCTAGACTGTGAAGCAAGAAGCCTTTGCAGGTGGTTTCACGAGTCAGTAGCCATTAGACATCTTGACCCAGAACTCATATTTTTCTCAGAAGAAGCATGATTTGCATTAACTGGGAATGTAAAAAAGCCAGAATAACAGATATTGGTGTTCTGAAAGTCTGTATACAGTTGATCATTTTCTGTTGCACAATCTTAAAGCCATGGTCTATTGTGCAGTGAGTGCGGAATGCATTTTTTTTTAAAGAAACAGTAAATAACTCCTGCATTGTGGCCACCTTGATTTCCATATTTGAATGCATGCACTTATTATTTATGGGGAACACTGAAAGGTGGAGTTTATGTGAATAGTACATTCTTTGCAAGACTTGAGGGGTGATAATCAAAGAGAAATGACCAATGTTTCAAGTTGCGCTCTTGTCATGTGTTGGGGAATATTTTCAGAAGGTGTGAGACTTGCTTAGGAGCTGGAAGTCTGCACTTCCAGGCTTAAATGAAGTACAGTAAATTCAGCTGAAGGGGAAAGTGGACTCTAAAGTGTATGTGAAATCTCCTAAATATTTAAGTGATAAATCACCATCCTCCAAGAGACAGTAATACCAAGGATTGTTAAGTCAATACAACCGATGTACATATGCAGTGTTAAAAATAAATAATGGTGGTTATACATATGAAAATGTAGGTACTGTATGTAATATCTATAGTACCTACTTTTTTAAAAAACCAACATTTTTATATGTATAGCTGCCATTTTTAAGATTGTATGTGTAAATTGGTTGTATTAATTTTATATTCCTGTGTATTATTGTCTCCCTGAGGATGCTGATTTATTGCTGAAACATGTAGGATAGTTCATGTGTATGAATGATTTATGATTTTATATAAATTGTGTGCATTTATTTGTGTATGTGGATGATTTTAGTTACAATGCATTAACAAGTAATAAAAAAAAAAGTGGTCTACCTTTGTGTGATAGCTCCCATTCTCAGGGACATGATTGGAGGTATACTGTGAATAAAACTACATAAATTCTCAGTACCTCTCCTTTCAGACATTTGTAGGTGGATTTCTGTGGGATTGTTTTTGCCTGAAGAACATCTCATTTAGCAGCGCTGGCAGTCCTTGCTATGCTTCACTTAATAGTTGCTGCTTAATGACCAATGGAGGCACAAAATAAATTGTTTTATCAAAGTTTGTTAACATTGAAAAGAACTGTCCTTGGATTTATGAGAATTCTGGTTGTTCTGGTAATTCTGGTGCTTCAAGTAAAAGAAAAAACCCAATTCTGGCAGTCTTAGTATTGTGAGTTGAGGTGTTTCTAGTGTGTTACCATTCAAAAGAACCTTTCATCTTTTGTAGCTCTCTCTGGGTTTGCTGTTTTGAGTCAAGTTACTGTGTACAGTGCATTGTAACTGTGCACTTTGATTGTGTACATACGACTTTTTCATTTTATGAGGTTTTTTAATTAAAAATGACTGTAAAACACTGAGGTGCTGAGCTGTGTTATAGTAGTTATTGAAGGTGTGTCTTTTATGTGAAATATATTACTTCCTGAATAAAATTCATGTCTGATAAAGGTAGAACGTAATGGAAGTTATGAGAAGAAAGGACTGGTGATGGTGGTGGTGGTGGTGGTGGTTGTTGTTGTTGTGTTTTTAGGACTTCTAGACTGGTGAAGATGAAGGAGTTGTTATCCTTCACAACATCGCAAGTCAACAAGTGACACAGCATCTTATCCCAGAAGAACAGATTCCTCAGACACACTGCTGTAATAATCTCAAAACTCACAAGATGCCATAAGTTTTATGTGTTCACAAAGTGTGAGCATACTGAAAGAATGCATCTGGAGATGATATTTTGAAACAAAATGTATTGATCGTGACCACAAATTTTACAGAAAAGATTAGCTGCTCTAGTTTTAGCATTTAGCTTTGGAAGTATTAAGAAAGCAACAGGAGGCTTTAAAAATTTGCATTCTGAGAAGCTTCTTGATTTGTGCATGCCACCAAAGATTATTGGGGTCAAATCAAGGATGTGTGTACTTAAAGTTTATAGACATCCTGAAAAACAGAGGGAATTCTGCACCAATAAAATGGTGAAAACCAAAGTTCATATGACCCACCACTGTTTGCATATTTTATTACCACATATCATAGCATGCATTTCCTGAGGTTATCAGTTTGAATTCATTGTACTTATAATTGTTGTAAGTGTTCCCAAGTTGTTGAAATTAAAGGTTAATTGTATTGCTTTATTATAATTACAGCATTTGTCTTTGTGATGAAAGTATGTGACCTGTTATTTTTTTTTTCATTTGTGTAGCCTGGCTGTCATGAAGATGTTAAGGCTCTTCTTTGTAGCATATATATTTTTATAATAAATGGAATAACTGTTTTATCTTTATATCTCAGCCCTGATTCCGTAGGAATTTCCCAATGACATACTCTAGAGCAGACCCACTCAGCACATAGCCTGTGGGGAACATGTAGACTATAACACAGTTAGCTGCCCATCAAGACTTTTGAAATGCCAGAACATCTTTTAACTCTTTACGTAGGAAAGGCAAGACAGAACACTGAAGTAATTTCACCCATTGCCTAGAAAACTGTGAAAGGGAGGTAAAAATGTTTGTATAGGTATGTGTATATTTATTTGTTCTTCATTGTTAAGCATGTTTGCAAAATTGCAAAAAGCAACTATAGCTTCGTCATGTCTGTCCATTTATCTGTCTGCATGGAACAGCTTGGCTCCCACTGGATGGATTTTGTGTGAAATTTGATATTTGAGTATTTTTTGAAAATCTATCAAGAAAATTCAAGTTTCATTAAAATATGACAAGGAAAACAGATATTTCACAAGGCTGAATAATTGGACCATTATTTGTTCTCTTGTATATTAATGGTTTTCCAAACATTATATCTAATATATCCAAACCAATTTTGCTGACAGACAATACAAGCATAATTATTACAAATTCTGCTCTTTCATAGTTTAAAAAGAATATTAACAATGTTTTTATCAAAATAAGCAGTTGGTTGAAAAGTAATTTATTATCACTGAATTTTGATAAAACCTATTATCTACAGTTCATACCTAAAAATAGCCAGGAAATTGACATGCAAATACTTTGTGAAAATAAACATACTAATAATACTTAGAGTACTAAATTTCTCAGATTAATCATTGATAGTTCTGTGTAAGTTCCTATTGATGAATTATCTTCTAAATTGAACAAAGCATGCTATGGTATTAGGTTGATTAAACTATTCTTGTCTTTAGAAGTATTAAGGTTGATCTATTTTCATATGTTCACTGTATTATATCATATGGCATAATTTCTGGGGGGAATTCTTCTCATAGTAAAATTATATTCAAAACTCAAAAAAAGAATAATTAGATTTATTAGTAGTAGAGATTCCGGTCGTGAGTTGTTTAAAAATTTGGAAGTCTTGCCTCTCCAGTCTCATTATATATTTTCTTTATTATTATTTGTTGTTAAGAATAGAGAATTGTTTGGATATAATTCTGATGCACATAACATTAATATGAGATATAATTCTGACTTAACATTTACCCATAGCAAATTTAACAGTATTTCAAAAGAGAGTTTTCAATTTTGGAATTAGAGTTTTTAACAAATGTCTGTCAACTATCAAAGATTTATCAAATGATGTGAAACAGTTTAAAGTAGCCTTACTAACTCCTTTCATTGTTTGTAGGAATATTTTGATTGGAGATAAATTAAGGATCTTGGTTCTTTATTATTTCATACTTAATAGAACATTTAAATTCAGTATTTTCTTAATTATTACTATATTACAAATTCTTTTAATATTATTACACATATTATAATTTTAATTTCAGTTCGAATAATTGCAGGTCTAATGTGTGTGTGTGTGTGTATGTATATATATATATATATATATTTATATATATTCTAATTTAGTTTCACATATCTTTTATTGTTATTGAAGCTATTAGCTATGACATGTGTTATGTATATTGATATATTATATGGCTATTTCTGTGGAATGTGAATAAATGAATAAACCGAATAAGACCTATATATTTTTGTAAACATATCTTGCTCAGTTCTTCTCAGAATTAGATGTTTCAGACAAAAGTTGCAGAGATAATTAAAACACACATGCCATTTGCAGTAACTGAATTTTGCTGAAGTTGCATGCACCACATAGCAAGTTGAACAGCTCTGCTCTGTAGACTGGTCCCTAATGATCTTATCATTCTATGAACCCCTTCTTTGAAATACCAGAATGGAGGAACTTGAGTCTGATCTTTGCAGAACATTTTCTGAATGGTGTCTCCTCCACCTTGTTTATTGCAATGCAGGCAAACCTTCAAATACTGTTTTATGAATTATTAACTTTATGTTAAAAAAAAGGGAACAGTTGTAAGTGCATGAATACATAAAAAATTTGCTGTTCAAACTTAGTCTGGTATATATGACTTTGTTATTTGTGAATTTTCCTTGCAATAAAATTGGTCCCAATAGGTACAGTATTAAATAATTTCTACTTCTGTTGCATTTGTTCCTTATTGTGCATGAGGTACAGGATTTCAGAATATTATTTTTTTACTTATTTCAGAATCCAAAACAATGAACTGTCTTGTGTTACATCCGGTTGAGATATCCTTCAAGTTTAGTGCTATTTCAGAGAGTGAATAGCTCTTTTATGACCAGTCAGTTTATCTGTTTACTTTAACATGATGCTCCTTCTTGTTATCACTGTTGTTGGCATATACAAATCTTAACCTTGATGTATACTTCACATCTTTGACAATGTGGAATTAAATGATTTGTGTGTGTTTGTGAAAGTTTATTCTTATAAAAATGTGTCAGGGATTAATTACTTCAGGAACTTCCCTACATTTTTTTTTGTACATGCGCATTCAGCCCATTCATTGTGTTATAAACGTATGAAATTGTCCAAAAAAATTAGTTTTGTTAAACTGCAACCATAGAAACTAGAGTAACAGTGGAGAAGTATTAATTAAAGTTGAAGTGGATTTTAATGTGGTGGATTTAAGGAGAGTGATTTTTGGACCCTGAAGATGGAGGCAGCAAGCTCCTATGAAGCAATTTACCGTTTGACACAGCACCATGTCCCTGATGGCTTGAATCTTCACCAGCACTCTTGTGAGAACCTCATTACTCTACAGATGTGTTCTGTATTTGGCAAGCACTGGAGGGTAGTGGAGTAAAATAATCCATGAAAAAAAATCAGATACTTGGGGATACACATTGTCACATCCCAGACGATAGTAATTTTCATTTAAAATGATTTAATGAAGAATTTAATATCAGACCAGATTTTAATAATGCTTGATGGAATAGCTAAAAATCTTCTAATCTTTTACATAAAACCTTAAACATTAAAATGTGCCTGTTGTGGATGATTATCAAAAGTGATCTTTTGGCCTAAAGAAGAGGTTGAAAATGTTGGAAGACAGAATATGGGGCAAGTTTAAAATTAGTTGAGATTAAAATAATTTGATGATAAGTTGTGCTGCACAGGTGTTGTCTGTCCGCAAGTTGCTTTTTTGTGGTATTTCCCATGTTTTTTAGTTAGAAGTCATATTCATTGGGTATCCTCTTTTAATCCTTTGTTACTTTGCTTAAGTTATGGACAGGTTGGTACTTTAAAAACAGTCCTGATAGCACAATTTCCTTTGCCATTATAATGGTTCCAGTTTCTTATGACATTTGACCCAAGCATGTAATGCTGTATCTTAATCATGTCACCAGACATATGACTAAGACTTTCACTATTAGTTTATTAGGATCATGGCCTTGACACCATAGCACTTGATTGGTCAGAGCAATCAGTTATTTAGTAGCATAGTAACAGCACTGAGGGTTAGAATTGGAAAGACTGGAAAGAAGCAGTTTTGTTTTCATTTACAGCCTTAATTACTGTATTTTGTACACTGTGAGCTGGGGTAGCTCAGTCAGTATGTGACTAGTAATTGGCTGCATGACCAAGGTTTTGATTCCTGGCTTGGACAGACATTTCTTCTCCCACCTCTTTGTCTGTACTGTAGGTACCACCCACCTCCTTTCCAACGGGTACCATTTGGTTTTTCCCCGTGAAGTGGATGGAGTGTTAAAAGGAGACCATTCATCTGTAGTGCCAAGATTAAGAGTGTGAAGATATACCGACCTTTCCCATATGTATTTGTGATGGGATGCATAATTAGGCACAAGGATAACATTACCTGTACTTACTTCAACACTGTGCCATTAAGAATGCGCTCTGAAATGTGGTTTGGGCCAAGTCCCTCAGTTCACATTGTTAAAACGTGACCTGGCTGTGGACATTGTCCTTAATGAGAGATCACAACATGCCTGAAACCATTTCATTTTGTACTGGACAACCGTTCAGTGTAATTTTGAACTTAGTTCTTTTCCTTGTATTAAAAATTGCATATTTTCTAAAATGTGCTGTTTCTGTTATTTTCATGATTGATTTGTGATCAAAAAATTAAATGAGTGGATTGGCATGTAATTGAATTGCACTTATAAGTAAGGTAGAAGGGGGTTGCTTTTGTCATCATGAAGGAGGTGCAGTGACACACTTGCCACAACATTAAGTATTAAACAGTAATGAATATGTCGGAATTTCTTTAGCCCTTGAGTGGTTTGAAACAGTGGTAAAGTGTGTAGGGATTTAATTTCTTTAGTAAGTTTTTTGACTATCAATTCCTTAGAGTTTTTGTTCTTACAGTTTTCATTTTAATCAAAGTCTGTTGGACTTTATCTCTGATCTGTTTTAGGGCACAATTTGACAGGTAAGTGCCTGGTATGATTTTTGGATCACAGATTGATTAAATTGTAAGTCCTGTACCTATGCTGATAATACGGAACAGTTCCTATAATGAGATTGAAACTTACAATTCCATTGTTCATTCGACCGAAAACTACGCAGGATCGAGAGCAATTGTAACAGGCTTATTTTCTGTGAAAGTGTTACAGACTAATCTCTAGCGTTCTTTCTGAAGCTTATTGTTATTATTATTATTATTATTAGTAGTAGTAGTAGTAGTAGTAGTAGTAATTAGTTGTCACTTTTGTTATAACCTTTATAAGGGCATTTGCATTTGTATAACTAACTCTGTGGATCAGAGTCCTTCCTGAGAAGCTAACAGGTGCTCAGCTAGTCAGGAAGGTCCCAGCATTTTATGGACCATGTCCATTACAGTATTCGCAAACACCTGCCACCTGTTTGTGTCCTGAGCCAGATCAATCCAGTCCATGCCTCCCCATCCCACTTCTTGAAGATCCATTTTCTTATTATCCTCCTGTCTACACCTAGGTCTTCCAAGTGGTCTTACATACCTGGAACAAACTATGTCCCTAGGGTATGTAGTGTTGCAACTGTTCTGTGGACACAGTGTATGGTACGCACAATGCTATTTCCCATGATAAATGTTGTGTACATTTTACGTTTGCATTTCTCCAAAGTATGTGCACAGTGCCCAGTATGGCTGTGGTTTGTACTTCTTTGATGATGTGCTTTCCAAGTATGTTGTTCAGATATTTTCTGAATGTTTTTGATATGGTTCCAGTTTCTCCTATTATTACTGGTATTACTTTTGGTTTTACATTCTGCATATGCTGAATTTCTATTGTACAGTTCTCATATCTTACAATCTTTTCAGTTACTTTACTGCTACTACTACTACTAATACTACTACTACTACTGTTGATGAATTTTGTACATTCAGTTTCATGAATGCAGGCAACTTTGTAACATCTAGGTGGCAGTCATCTGGGTATTGTGACACCAGGCAATGTTGTGGGATGGCTCCGACGTTTCAGAGGAATTGAAGGCCCCCCCCCCCCCCAACCGTTTTTCTCACCGAAGATCCGTACCTGGTGTCAAAACGTAGAAAACAACCACCGCCGTAAAACACGAAAGTTGCAAAACGGTTATACGTTCGGACAGTCCAGATAAGGCGCATGCGCAGACCTCTATGACCTGCATAAAGCTACGAAATAATAACGCTTGTGAAGTCGACAGTCGACTGACGAGTAGTCGACGGTCGACTGACCAGTGGTTGGGAATCGTGCTTAAGCAGGATGAAGGAAGAATATATGGCTCCGAACGTACATCTGCTGTATGACATTGCGAATAAATTACGCATTGATAGTGTGAAAGCTACAGATACGAGCAAGTCTGGGTAAGTTTGAAATGTCGTTTCATACATTTTTTTTTGCATAATGTTCGTGTACTTTGTGATTATTCACGATTACAATACATCGCACGCACGCACACACACACACACACACACATATATATATATATATATTACACGATGCATACTGTTTTCAGAACACAGTTGTAACGTGTCCTTGGAGTAATAAGCAAGGGGTTTGCAATACGTGTAAGACATATCTCCCGGGTTGTCTGACCGAAGGAAGTCGGCATGAATTTTCCGCCAATCATTGCTCATTCGGTAACATACAAACCCATTGCATGGCATAGAAGAGTAGCTGTGCCTGTATTGTAAACTGCCTGATATAGTGTAGACCGGAAAAAGATACGTCAAACTCAAATATTGGAGCCTCGCTCGTATACGAACCACGGACCTCGCGAATGCACGTATTACCGAATGAACTGCGGTAGATAATACGGACTACACTGGCACAGTGTAGTTTGTGTTGACACTGCCATTGAGAGCTTCAGACGTGGGAAGTGAGCAGAAATGTGGTTACGTTTTAAGCCGAACGCATTACGGATACACAAGGACGCTAAGGTGACCTACTATTGACCATACACTACATGGATCGGAGGTCATCGGTGATCCATGGCAAATACCAGCAGGCTCGAACGACATTTTGATTTGTTCAAGGACTTTTGTTACAATGGGTTTTGCAGCCCCGCAGCGGTTCATTTCCTCCGGCATGCACAACGAGTCAAGGTCGATTGAAACCCGCCGGTCTGGCCCCACTTTTGCAGTGTGTGACGTCCTGGTAAAAATATAAGGTGTCAAGACATCCCCACTGTTTTTTTTGGATACTTTTTTATCTTCCACGATCTTGTTACATTAGTGTCATACAGTAAGTGTCCTGACACTTAAGATATCCGCTGTTTGCCACAGTTCGTAGAGGTCGGAATTGTAGAATTATAACCATTTCGTCCCGAGAGGCGTTCGGCCCGACCCCGAAGTTTGCCTTCAAGTGTGTTACCCCAACCCAACAGTAGCCCGCCTTCGCTTAATGCAAGTTCGAATGACACCCTGACGATGTTTCTACGATCTGATCCGCCTGTTGTGTCGCTAATAGGTACAGGTTTTTGCTATTGAATGAAGGTCAGGAATCTCAGAATTATTGAACGACGCTGTAAGGGCGTTTGATGAGCAGTACGTGGGTAGCGGACTAAAAATGTGTAACGTGTCGTCTGGACTTTTTCTGGGATTTTCCCTAGTTTATTTGTTAAATGAATATCACCCCGCAACAGGCATGTGCAGCCATTCTTCGTTAATCGCAGTACACAAGTAACGTTAACAGCTCATAATACTGGCTTTCCGGCATTGAAGGCCAATGTAGATATGCCTAATGTAAGCCAGTAATGTTTTCTATAGGGTTTGGGTGGTATCATTAGAAACCGAGATAGCATATTATAGTGACTAGGCTATGGGCTGGATAATTGAGGTTGCAAATCCCGGCAGGGGCAAGATATCTAGACCGGCTGTGGGGCCCATGCAATGGGTACCGAGGGCTCTTTCTCCTAGGATAAAACGGCCGAGGCATGAAGCAAACCACTTCTTCCATGTAGTGCCGAGGTTAATGGGTGGAACTATACATCTGCTTCCTGTATTATGCTCACATGGTGTGTATAGGGGCAACTTTTGATTGGTGTCATTTGAACCAGGCCCACACTCGTGCAGACAAGCATATTTCAAGTTGCAATCAGGTAGTTGTGTTTCTGACACTTTGTCTGTAGTTTCTTTGGATGCCAGCCCCATCCTATTGTGTCTTCACCTCTTTATTTTCTGGTTTTATGAGAAATTAGCCTGTCATATGATTGGAGAAATATAATATGTGCTAATTCATGCGGTCCTTCATCAGGTGCTTCTTGGTTCTTTATAGTACATGATGACATAAACTTGTTAAAATTCGTATTAACAAGTAAAGCGACACTGTCTTGGTATAAGTTTATTAAATTATGTGACAAGTATGTGCTTTTAGTATTGTTATTTAGTATCTTTAGTTCCATCTGAAGTTACATTGATGCCTATCTTTAAAATATCTACTGTCACAAAGTGGTATGGCAGCCATGTACACTTCTGAGGTGAGCACCAAAACCTGTATTTGGAATCCTGAAATTTTACAGTCAAACCTCCATTTAAGGTTTCTGTGTGGCGCAGAGGGTCTGAACACCAAGTGGAGGAAATTTGACTTGGGATCATTGAAATAGAATATTAAATGTGGGAAAAGGTTAACAAACATTAAATGGATGATATGAATGATATGCATATTCGCTGCATAGAAATTTCACTGCCAACTAGTTGCACAATGTTTTTATAGTTATTATATGAAGCTGCTACATGTTTTGGCCATCTATCCTACCAATCTTAGGGAGTTACAAGTTTGGTCCACGTGTGCAGTGTATATGGCAACCTGTCACAGATAATTGGCAGACGATAATGTATATAATTATATATACAGTATGTATATATATAGTCTGCCAATTATCTATGACAGTTTGCCATGTATGCTGCACATGGTGACCAAACTTGGAACTCCCTGAATATTTCCAGGATAAATGGCCAAAACATGTAGGAGCTTGGTGTGATAAATATGAAAACATTGTGCAACCAGTTGGTAGTGAAATTTGTGTGTATTAGACTGTTGCGCAGAAGATGTACAACATTAAATATGTAGGTTGGTTGTTTGAAGTTGGAAATGGGAAATGAACTGACAGTTCAAAATTGAACAATTAGGTTCCAGATTTAATGGCAATTAATGAACAGTTGATTGTTGATATTTATAGCAGAGGTCAGTGTGTTTATATTTTTGAACACTTCCTCTTTGCTGGTAATTAGTGATATGGCAATGGAATATTTGTGTTAGAAGGTGTGTATAAGAGTAAGTTCTTTATGATATAAGTTACACTTCCAGACACCCAACATCATGTGCTTCTATGGCAGAAGCAATGTCAGTCCTCTTCTTCCATGTGATGAGGTACAAACTGTCAAGTCCGAGAGATCCTTCAAGTGATCGTTTTGTTCTGTCAAAAGGACATGCTGCTCCTATTTTGTATGCAGGTGAGACTTGTAATTTGAATTTCTTTATAAATATACTGAGACATAGTATATTATATCAGAAGGGAATTATGGTTATTTTGATGTGAACCCCTTTATAATAGTGTCTGGTACTGCAGTAGTGCTTATCCTTCTTTGTAAGTCATGATGGCACTTTGGATTTTTGTACAGGCATGTAATTGTGAAATACTGAATTGTTATATCTCAATCAGTGAGCTGTATCTAACCATCAGCAGCCAGTGCAACTTTTGTAGTTGTAGTAAACTCTGTACCTGATATCGTGAAGTGTAATGGTCTCTTCCTTTTATCTTGCTGGCAGACTGTATGAAGTACTAGTTTCACAGTGATATCTCCTCTGATTTTAGTAAATGGTACTGTGTTTGCTGTAAGGCTTATTTAGAAAACGGCATCTCATTTACAGGAATTATTCATTGTATGTAAATTAAAATTAGGACTAGCCTATGACATACTGTTGCAGGCTGTAGTGTTTTCCTTAAAAAATCCTTGCTGCTGCTACTACTACTACTACTACTACTACTATCACTACTACTACTACTACCACCACCACTCCTACTACTGCTACTACTACTAATACTGTGGACCTTGGCTTTCAGTATAGTCCTCCATTTGTTCTAGTCTGTGGCCACTGTGTGCAATTTTCTTATTCCCATTATCTTCAGATCCTCTTCAGTCTCACCAGTCCACCTTCTCCATGGTCTTCCTCTTTTCCTTATTCCCTCCACTGTTGCAATCACTAATTGTTTCTTTCATTATTCATCCTTTTAATATGTCCACACCATCTTAATCTAAGCGATTTCATAAATTTGACAGTGTCTGCCCCTTGTAATATATCCAGTATCTTAATATTTATTCTTATTCTCCACCTTCTTTTTTTATGGGATCATAAAGTTTGTTATTGTCTTCCTTCGGAGCATGCATTTCTTTTGAGTCCATTGTCCAGGCTTCTGCCCCATAGGTTATGATGGGTCCTATTAAGTGTAAATTTTTTATTTGAGTATTTCAGGACAACAGTATGGACATGAAAAGTTTATTATGTGCTGAGTATGCAGGTTCGCTGTTGTAATTTCAGGATGAGTATCCACATTTTTTCCCCCATTATATAATACGGATACCAAGTACAAGCTGTCAGCTGCTTGATTGAAGTATAAAATCATCTATTTTTACATCCTAGAGATACTTTAGATTGTATTGTTGTCTGAAACTTTTTTTTTGGGGGGGGGGCGTTTCTTACGTCAACCCAATGCCCAGTCCACCTGGAGTGCCAGGATGTCTCTTTTCATGTGGAACCTCACTCTGAACTCTGAACCTACCCTACTGCTGGCATAGCCAGCAACCACTGACTACACTCATCTATTCTAGTGAGCTGCATAGGTCATTTCAGAAGTTTTGTGTATAGTGGTGGCACCGTGCAATGCTTCACATGACTTAACTCAAATCATGAGTGTGGCACTAGTGGTACTATTGCTGCTGTCACAAAAGTACCTTGTCTTTTTGATGTCAGTTGTTTATCTATAGACTAGGGAAGATTCTTATAGATGGATGTGAGAACATTAACAGTATTTCTTGTTTTGTTGGGTAAAAGTGCTTTGAATTTTTGCATTTCATTGAAGGAATGTTTAGGAACACATGTTCCTTCACATGAAACTTTTAGCCAATATGTGAATGCCATTAAGAATGGCCAGGAGGAGACAGACGACCCCTTGCAAAGGAGCTTTAACATCAGCAATGGGTGAATGCCACATAGTACAAATGAAATCTGTCCTTGAATACACACATAATATTTCATGCACTGCAATTGCTACAGAAATTGGAATCTTTCCAGTAAGTGTTTACTGTATCTCCACTAAGAGCTTGGGGAAATGAAAAGTTTGTGCAAAGTGGTTTCCGCACATGCTTAATGATGACTAAAGAGCTATTTGAGTTTTTCTCACCACCACCCATCTGCAGCATTACAGAAATGAAGGCATTGCATTCTTCAGTCACATTTGAATGGTTGATGGGTAATGGGTGCATTCATTTGACCCTCAGCTAAAATGACAGAATGCTGAAAGTCTTGCCCAAGCGTCGCCAAGGAAGAAAATTGTGGGTGCATTCAGGGTGCTCTGAAAGTCATGCATGTCAGGTTCTTCAGCCGCGATGGACTTGTGCGTGATTATTCTGTGCCAATTGGTACCATGGTCAGTGGCTGATACTACTGCTCATTGTTGCAGGGTAAGATGTTTGCTGATATCAGTTGGAACTGCTGGAGCATGGTGTTATTTTGCTCCAGGACATTGCAATGCATTACCATTGTGATGTGCAGAATCTGAGGCAGGGAGGTGTTGTTGCAATGTCCCTACTCTCCAGATCTTGCCCCATGTGATTATTGGTTGTTGGCACATGTGAAAGAACTTCTGTGGGGAAAAAGTTTTGAATCAGAAGATGGTATCAATGCTGCTGTCACTGCCTCTTTACACTGTCCAAGCAAGGACAATTACACAGCTGCAATTGATCATTTACCATGTAGATGGGAAAAGTTTATGAGCAGTGCCATTGATTACAATGAGTAGAGTTCATATGTAAACATCAAGGATTAGTGTTGTTATTTCATATTTTGTTATTACATTAAACTCATACTTAAAATTTGAAATGGCCCAAGTATATCCAGCATGTACTACTATAGAATTTTTCGGTTTAAATCTTAAATTCATTTCATTACACATTGAGAACCTGCTACAAGTCTTCACTTGTGGAAAACATTTTATTAGAAAGGAGAGACAATGTATGCATGTTGTAATGATGGAAATATTAGTGTGGTAACACACCTTGGTTTGTTTGTTTCACAGCATGGGCTGAGGCTGGTCTGTTTCCAATATCAGACCTACAAAACCTGCGAAAAGTGGACAGTGATTTGGAAGGCCATCCAACACCAAGACTTAACTTTGTTGATGTTGGAACTGGCTCTCTGGGACAGGGGCTCTCTGTTGCTTGTGGAATGGCTTATGTTGGCAAATACTATGACAAAGCTTCTTACAGGTAAGAGTTTTACCAGCTTTCATACCCATGTTTATGTGTATATTTGTAGAAAGTTAAGTTATGGGTCAAACTTTGTAATTTAATATTACCATAAAGTTTGTAGGGTGACCAAATAGTGTAGTCTGTGTGGCTACTCACTATGAGCTGCTTGGTACAGGGTTGGGACCCTGATGGTGGCAAGATATGCCACACCCACCCAGGCTTATGTCCAAAGGGTCCCAAGTCTCTTTCCCAGGCATCCATTAATGCCCTTCTAGCACAGAGGTTAAGCATGGGTAAGGCTACACCACTACCTCCCCTCTTGTGCTTCTAGCACAGAGGTAAAGCATGGGTAGGGCTACACCACAACTTCCCCTTTTATGCCTGCAGTGGAATGTTACAGTATGACCTTTACCTTGAACATTATAAGGTTTTTAGAGTGAAACCTGTATTTGAGATTCCTGCAAGGATATTTTCTGATGTTCTTTAATGTATTTATGCCCTTTTTGCTGGAATATGTGAATAAACCCACAATACAAACCTGTCAGGGTACCTTCTGGCCAAGGTTGAGATGTGGGGCCTCCATATACAAAGCAAGAGTGTCAGCTTGTTAATTTCAGTATTTAGTTTGAGTACCAATACACAGGCCTTTGCATCTGGGTTCCTACTTGGTTGAAATGCACTGCATGGTTTTTGAAGGGTAGACATTGGCTGCTGTCTGTTTCAGTAGCTTTTTTTTTTATTTTGTGCTGATCACATTTTCTTTCAAAAAAGTGTTTCACAGGAATAATATTTCATTGCCCACCATCAAATTAACTACTGGAACACACTTGGGCATGATGTACTGCTATAGCTTTAAGTCTGACCTTTAAACTTTAAAAATCTGCATTGCCATACATGAATGCACAGAGGAAAAACATTCTTAGAAATACATTTTATTAGGTAGCAAACAAATTTGCTGCATTTTTGAGACATTCTACATAAACTCTGTGTAATTTCCCACAAACTGCCATATATTTCATAATTTTATCTTTTTCTGTTCAAAAATACTCACTTTTTTGTAAGTTATGCACTAAAATTTAAATACCCACCCTAGTATGATGAAGTTGTGTGAGTGATAAAATCGAGAAGAATGAGATGGGCTGGGCATGTGGCACATGTGGGTGAGGAGAGGGGGTGTATAGATGGGGAAACTGGAGGGAAGGAGACCAATGGGGAGCCCTAGGCATAGATGGGTGGATAATATTAGGTTGGATCTCGAGGAGTTGGGATGTGGGTATATGGACTGGATTGGAGTGGCCCAGGATAGAGACAGATGGCGGATGCTTGTGAATGCGGTAATGAACCTTTGGGCTCCGTGAAATGCGGGGAATTTCTTGACTAGCTGCAAACCAGTTAGCTGCTCAAGAAGGACTCTGCACCATCGAGTAGGTAAGTAAGTATTATGAGGGTTAAACTACAATTATGTTGCCACCAAATCTTCAGAATGTTTATTTTTAAACCCCAGCTTATGAATTAAGTGCTTCTCAGGAATATGTAAGTCATCTCTTCAGTGTATAAAATGAATTGGTTATTGAAGATACATACAGATGTGTAGATATAGAATGGTTGTTATGGTGCTATACTTCTATTTTTTGTTCAGTATTACAGATAAGATTAAATGTGAAAATAGTTGCATTAAACATGTTAAAATTCTTCATTTTTGCAGGGTATACTGTCTGATTGGAGATGGAGAGAGTGCAGAGGGTTCCATTTGGGAAGCACTGCACTTTGCTAGCTATTACGGTTTAGATAATTTGTGTGTCATCTTTGATGTGAACCGCTTGGGTCAGTCTGAACCTACATCTCTGCAACACAATATGGATGTTTACCGAAAGCGGTTAGATGCATTTGGGTGTAATGCAATTGTTGTGGATGGACACAGTGTTGAGGAATTGTGTAAGGTACTGTCTGTCCATTCATACCTAAATGACACTTCAGTTGCCCTTTACCTTGACTTTTTACCTTTTTTAATCGAATTACAGGATATTAGATGCTACTGCAGAAAGTCAATACATGTGCGAATGGTGCACTGTCCTTCTCCCCACTGTTCACTTTTGTGTTTCTCCTAATTCTTCCATTGATATTTTGTACTTGCGTTGCTGATATTTTGTACTCAAATGTATCTGTTGGTAGAGCATAGTCAGATGACCAAAGTTAACAAGTGTTTTGTTGGAGTATCATGTAAATAAACAGTTACCTAATTAGTCTTGCCATGAAGAAGTTAGAATTAATACTAAAAAACAGAAGTATTTTTTAAAATAAAACATGGTTCCCAGTTTTGAAGTAAAGGGCTACTTTTTGGTTCTTGAATCTTGCATCCAGTGAATTTATGCAAGGTTCTGGAATTATTTGTTTGTAGAAATACATTGAGTTGTTTCTCATGCAGGCCTTTCATGAAGCATCATCTACAAAGATGAAACCAACAGCCATCATTGCAAAAACATACAAAGGCAGGAACTTTCCCTCCATTGAAGATGAGGAAAACTGGCATGGCAAACCACTGGGTGATAAATCTGAAGCAGTGGTTCAGGTAAGTACATCCTTCAACATTTACTGGTATCATGAACTCTGTTTCAATATAACAAACTCTGAAAAATATTAATACTGCTTTGTTCAACAGTCCACCACCACTACCACCAGCTGTATACCTCAGGTTCTGACACAGATGGAAAATTACCAGTAACATTTGCCGTTGGCTTTTGAAAGCTGTGCAACTGAACGAACGTGTCAGTAATCACAAATTCCTGATGGCTCAGGCAGTTAGTCATTTGCTGTCACTGCGGAGGCTTGGGTTCAATCCCAAGCCAGTGGGAGTGGGCTGTGTATGGACAAAGTAGCGCTGGGACAGTTTAGAGTACTTCGGGTTTACCCTTTCAGTATCTCTATGCTAATGCTTCATACTCATTCATGTATCACCAATGAATGCTTTTTAATTGTAGCAGTTTGCAGTATTGTCAAATAAGGCACTTAAAAAACTACTGGGTATATGTTGTGTGCAGATGACTTTAACCCTTTCCCATCTTATTTCAGACTTCACTTGTACTGATTGTAAATTAGTTTGCTTGAAAATTTAAAGGAAAGTTGTGGCAGATTGTAACTGCTGCCGCCTCTTGTTCCTATTCACGAACACTATGATAGGAGGTATTAGAAAATGTAAAGAGCAAGGGAATAACATTTAGCTTGTGACCATAACATAGTAGTAACTTAATGGGTGATGGCACAAAGCTTCTGGCAGACAAAATTACAATGTTGAAAACCTAACAGAGGATGGGAATGCAATGTTGCCCATCTCCGACCCTGTGCAGTCTGTTATCAAAGATAAAGTGATGCATTTGTGCATAATGTGTGATTTCCAGAGTGCAGAAATTTGTATTGAACTATGCTGCTCTGGTTTCAGCTACTTCATGAAACTGAATCTGTAGAATTATTTAGCATCAGAGTGAAATAATACTGGCGAGCGTATCTTTGTGAAAATGGACTCTGTTATTCAGGGATGTGACATCACATCACTGGGTGACTGGTTTGCAACATATTTAGGAACATGATGTCTTCATCTGCAGGGCTCTAGAGGGATCTCTTAGGCCCTCAAAAGTGAAGACACTATGTTTCTTTGAAACACTAGAAACTGATTACCTGGTGATGCTATGTCATGTCCAAAAAGAACAGTCCTCAGCACCACCTCCATGTGGACCTTACAACTTCTCCTTGAGAGTGACTTTGTATTAGTACTAAACATAAAACAGCTGTTTTTTCAAACCAAAGACAGGACAGCTAGTAACTCTAGGCTAGATATATTGCCTTAAATTTTGCTATCGTATGGACTAGGGGACAGGCGGGAAATTGAGGTGTGCTTAGCATGTCAGTTGTGATATGGGGTGGTGCATTTAAAAGCATCCTGTTTTGTGTACCTGTACAAAATGCTGGAAGTGCCCTCCCCTCCATATCCAGTCATTGTTGACCATGTCTCAGGTAATTCATACATTCACACACTAAAGAACTTGGCAGGAGTGAATTGGGTAGTTATGATAGCGCTGGTAGGGGCTAATTTAACTATGCCACCTGCCAGGATTTGATGGACAAGAATATCCTGTGTCTTCTGTATGACACATCCCTATTTTGTAGCTGAAAATTTATAATAAAAATTGTAGGTAAATAGTTTATATTGTGATCTTATTTTCACACCTGACAAATAGGTAGTTACATGAACGTGAAAATTTCAGAATACGAAGTGTTGGTATGACTGATGTATAAATGTGCTGATTGTTCAAGCACCTGAAGTCACTAATAAAGAATATGGGTCCTCTGCAAGTGGCACCTCAGAAACCTTTGAAAGAGGATGCTCCTGTTGTGGATATTAGTAATGTGAAGTTATCTGCTCCTCCCGACTACAGTATTGGAGAAAATGTGGCCACAAGATTTGCTTATGGTACGGCGCTTGTGAAGATTGCAACCAACAATGATCATGTCATTGCCCTCGATGGTGACACGAAAAACTCAACCTACTCGGACAGGCTGAAGAAGGTTAGAATTCTGAAATTTTCCTATATGTGCTATCTGGACCCACCTGAATTCTGGCTCCATCATTTTTTTGTGAGGTATGTTTTAGTACCTTCATTATCTTAACTGTGTACCTGATTCTTCCAGGTGGTCTTATTATCCTTTGTTGTCTGCTTGTATGTCACCTTTATTCTCCTTAATGTAATAATACTGACAATAATTGGTCTTGCGTCAAAATTGTATTGTTCTACATCCACAGTTCCTTGTTGTTATTTAGAATCTCAATACATGAGTAATGTGACAGGTGAAAATTGTGGTGTGCAGGGGATATGAATTGTTAAATAAAAGCAATAATGATGGTTCAGATATTTTTCTTTTTGGCGGTTTGTCTGAATAGGCTGTTTGAACCACCCAGGTTTATGTGCAGTGGTTTGGTTGGTTCCCTAGGGATAAATAGTGAGAGCATGAAGCTAATTTGCACCTCCATCAGTTATTGAGGTTAAAGTGTAGAACTTCACTTCTGCTTCCACATAATACATCTCAATGACATGTTACAAACAGAATGCACTGTCAGATATTTGGTGATAAGGACTATACTGTTACTTTACCTTTATCCCAACTCTTACTTTACCTTTATCCCACTGGGGTAGGTATTTAAATATTTGTATGTGGTTTATGAAAAACATATTATATGAACATTTAAAAATAAAATTATTAAATAAGCAACATATTTTGGAAAATAATAAAAATAATACAATATGTCATAAAGTGCAGTAAATTTTCTTTTAGCCTACATATACGAGGGTTGGAATTTTAATTGTGGCAACGCTGCAGTAACTTTTGATACAGCACACCTACAGTGTTCAAATTTTCACAGACCCTCAATGTACTCCCCAACGTTATGTAGAACACGTTCCCAGCAATGAGGGAGTCGCATGATGCCTTTGGCAGCCCCTGTTTTGTTGATGGTCCGGACCGAGCGGCCTACAGCGTCAATAATGTCTGGTATAGTCTTGAAGTGCCTGCCACGTAGCGGTTCCTTCACTTTGGGTATCAAATCAAAATCGCAAGGGCTGATGTCTGGTGAATATGGGGGATGGTACAGCACCTCCCATTGCCATCTCGCCAGTAACTG
>Ga0123354_10001018_pt1 | contig 32063 bp, 22 predicted proteins | sample TergutLab28metaG_2_FD_97872 | JGI IMG/M metagenome (GOLD analysis project Ga0123354, IMG submission 97872) | Labiotermes labralis P4 segment gut microbial communities from Petit-Saut dam, French Guiana - Lab288 P4 | ecosystem: Host-associated > Arthropoda: Insects > Digestive system > Gut ... | reverse complement strand
TAAAAAAAAAAGATTAAAAAGTAAAAAAAAAAAAAAAAAAATAAAAGATTTTTTTTTATTTTTATTTTTATTGTTTTTTTGGTTTTCTTAAAGAAATTTCCATTTTTTTTTTTTTTTTTTTTTTCCAGAGGGTGACACTGTCATGGATATGTCAGGACTGTCCAATCATAGCTCATTTGGCAGTGAACCCTTCCTCACTCTTGAGCCTCCGTTGTCTGATTCGGATTACATCTTCAGTTTGGGTGATGAAGAAGGACTTACTGATCTCTTTGATTTTGCATTCTGAGAAGGAACAGAAGCTGATCTACAATGCCAGCTGTGCCGGAATGAATGAGATGAAAGCAGTGTTATTCTGGTTTGACAATAGGTATAAGTATTGGGGAAATGCAGCACCAAATGTGCTGTTGCCATGTCATCTGATGGTGTCTGTGGTTGAGGTATGAATGACTTTCAGTACTTCGTGTGATAAGTATATGCCATGTTTGAGGCAACTGAATGATCTTGTAAGTTTTATATGAAGAGGGAGGGGGGTCTGAGCACTTGCCTCAATTCCACTGCCTTTGCTTATTTATAATTTATTTAGTTCATTACCTCACATCTTCCAGCAGTTTCTGAATTTTGAGTAGCAGAATGCTTCGTTGTTATGGTTTCTGGGATATGTACAGTGTAAGATTATGATTATCCAGGAAGCTTGGGAACTGATCCAAATTGAATTTTTGGATTTCTTGTCCTAAATGTAGCCTGTAATGAAAATACAGGATGAAGCATGAAAGTCAGGTCATGACATTATTTTGATTTCTTGCTGTATCATGGCCTGCAGTTCCATTTCAGAAGGGGGCTGTTTGGTCTGCAGAAATTAAGTTCTGTCTGAAGGCGATTCAACATCTGGGGTGGAATTTGGTGTAGAGGTGTAAGGCTGTGGATGCTGATGTTGATCCAGGAATGTGAGCCCTAAAACACATTGTGGTTTTTGAACCATTCCATAAAAATCTGTAGTACCAAGCCTTGTAAATCACAGGAGACATCCTGTTTCTCTTCATTGCTCTAAGAGTCTTACTTTTCCAATAATTAGCTGTTTGAATTTGTGGGTATCAGCTTGTGCTTGTCCCATTTCCTTGAACCCCACTTGTGCTGCCTTGTTAGATATTTCGTGAGTTTCTCTTAGTATGGATATTTAGCATAAACAAATTTTATCTGCATTGTCAATCTGTCTTGGTTTTAATCCTGCATCTGAAATTATTATGGCAAATAAGAAAAAACTTAGCTGCCTTTATGGTCAGCAGAAACCCCTCAGTGTACCAATAAGGACTGAGTTCTCACAATAGTGTTGCTGAAGATCAGGGTATTCTGGTATGTGTATGTGTATCAGTTTGGGTACAGGTACAGACATTTCAAAGGATTGCAGTGCCTTCTTCAAGGTGTAGTGGTCAAAGAACTGTGCACCACTTAAACCCTACAGTTGTTGGAAGCATCAGTCACTATTTACCACTTGACATGGTATAACATCCCAGAAGACTCAGATCTTGAGGAGCCTTCTCTTCAAATGCTTGCAGCAAATGAAGGTCATGTCATTGCTGAAATCTGTTGGACCACCCGGACGCGAGTTCACTGTGTGTTAATGGCCATAATTCTTGTGATACACCGTAGTGTGACCAGGTACTGTGGAACCTGTTCCTGTCAACACTCAGTCCAAGTGAGCTGTCTTGGTGTTTTTTTTTTTTCTTTTTCTTTATTTATTTATTTATTTTTATGCATCACTGTCACCACAAAATGTTGGTCCCTATTCCCTGAGATCATATGTGGCAGGCGTACCTATGTCACGTTTTTCTGTAACTTCATTTGTTACCCCACCTTTGTGAGGTTTGTGGTGGTGCATTTGTTTGAGGCACTTCACCATAAGCTGAAAGGTTGTGGATTCGATTTGTGATAGGGTCGTTGGGATTATTTTATTAACTCAATCCTTCTGGCCACACTATGGCCCTGGGGAAAACTCAGCCTCTAATAGAAATGAGTAACAGGAATATTTCCTGGGGGGGTAAAGTCAACAGGTGCATATAGCTGACAACCTTACCACCTTCATGTGACAATTGTATAGAAATTCTGGGAGTGTCAACCTCCTGGAGCCCTAGGGATTTTTCCAGGCCTGTAATGGGATTGTTTTAGCACTTTCTTTGTACACTTACCAAAATGCCTTCCTCCTTGTCCTTCAAACTAAATGTGGGCCTGCCTGGTGGCTTATTAGGCATGTTTTCGATTAGAGAATAAGTGTAAGTAAACGGTCACAGAGAAAAGAGAGTACATATCAGAGGGTAGGTTTCATCAGAGCAAGTCTTTGTCACTTACAATGGCCAGCTGGAAAATAATTCAGTCTTGCTGCCAACCCCCTATTTTGTAAAGTGGCTAGACTTCTGAATGCCAAATGTGGAGCATTATGCTCTTTGCTCTCCTGCTGATGCTAAAAACATGGAATATCATAAAAATCTGTGGCATCTTGAGTTCAGTAACCTGTCCAAAAACAACATAATGTGTGTGGTGTGAAGTGACTAAATTAGATCACCTGGTGTGGTCTGTTGATAATTGTGTCACAGAACAGAGAAGTTGAAATATGCAGGATCAATGTCACTTCTGGTGGAGAGGAGCAGTTTGTGTTTCATCATTGAGGGTTAAGACTGCAGCTGTGTTCTGGTGAAGGTATTGAATATTGTTGTGGAAATTTTGTAACTTGTAATTAATATAACAGTAGCCCTCACATTTTTGTGGATTAATTCACATGGCTGTGTTTGGAGCACATGCTGAGCTTGCAGTGTTTCCATTTTCTTTACAAATGTACCTATTCTCAAATTTCTGCTGTGGTGTGTATATTTATTTTTTGGACTAGTTAAGTATACACCCCCTTCTGTGGTTGCATTCTGTTGATTAGAGAAGAATCACAGCTTGAGTATGCTAGCATGTCTCAACTGTAGACATCCCAAGTGAACATCTGTTCTGAGCTTCTCACTTTCTGAATCATGAGAGAGGAAGTTACCATATTTGCCTGTATACTTTTCTTAATTTACAAGAAAAAGGGTTTGGGGGGGGGGGGAGAAATTGCCTTATGATTGTGTTCAAACTTATGTATGTAATATGCATGTGTTGCATACTGGAGATAATGAAAGAGGTTGTCTTACATGTGGGTAAATATTGCACACTTCGTTCTGTGTATTTATGATTTACATTGTGAGATGCTGTGTGCTGGTAGCATTATTACAAGCTGTCACTTGATGTTGATGAGCAGGTGAGGATATGTGTTAGGATGGTAGGATACATGTGTAGTGTCCAGTGGAACCGTTTTCGGTGTAGTTAATTTTTACATGCATCTCTGAAGTGATTTCACGCACAGAACTGTTTATATGTAACTTGTGTCTTGTAGATACTTCCCATGACCAAATTTTTGACAGCCATCTAAAATTTTGTGACCACATTGGTCAGTCGTTGCGGGTTTTCTACCAAAACGAATTTTGAAAGACATCCATTCATTGTCAAGGAAACCTTTCAATAGCCAGAGTTTGTGGTCATAACAGTCAAATATTTTCTTCACCACATCATCCAGGACCATTGTAAGGCCTTCTTATCCTTGCCTGTAGTTGGTACTGTGAAGTCTTTTCATGTCAGAAACAAACTGAACTGCTCTATTTAACTTATACTGTTTACTTATTGGTTATTGTGCTATTGCCATTCTTGTGACTTCATGTAAAATCTGTTTTGGGTACCATTTGCTTGAAGCACCATTGGTTGAAACAATTGATCCAGTTAGTCCGCATAGTCCTGATTTTGTGCAGTAAATCTAGTTACCTTGCCATTTGCTGAAGCCCCTCATTTTCTGTTGGAGCATGGTGTAGCTTTGTCATTATAGTGACTAAACTACATGCTGGACCATCCAGGGTTTGGATCCCTAGGTGCAAGAGATTTTTCTCCTCTCCAAAATGTCCAGACTGGCTCTGGGGCCCACCCAGCCTCTTAGTTAAAGGGTACCAAGTTTCTCTTCTGGTGGTATGATGGCTGGGGCATGAATTTAACCTTTCACCTTTATCTAGTGTGGAGGTCAAGAATGAGTGGAGACGTACCTCTACTCCACCTATTTGCCTCCATGGTGTAAATGGAAAATTTTACCTTTTATCTTTTCTACTATTTTTTGGTATGGCATTTTTTACATCACACATTTTATGATCATGTATGTCACAAGCATTTTTAATTCTAGTGTTTTCGCTTTTATTAAAGGTTATTTGATATTGGTTCCTGCAATTGTGGATGGGAAAATTGTGAAATGTTGTGTCTGGCCAGAAGTAAATTATGTGACATACTTGCAATTGAGTCGCATATTTGTCACCTAAAGAACCATTTTTTTTGACCATTTTATGATGGTATCCTGTCATCAGGAATTTTATAACACGCATGCATCCTTTTCCACAGAAGTTTGGCTGTTTTTAAATGGTTTACAGTTTGGCTGCCAAAATTCAAGTTGTAGCATTGTGTAGGTTTCTTTAATTCTTTGTCCAGTTTAGCATACAATGTGAAGAACCCATATGAATCCTTCATGCCATATATTTTTTTCAGTTTGACTTGTCAGAAGACATGGCTACTCAAAATGGTATTTCTGTCTCATTAGACCAAATGCAGTAAGGACATTTGCACAAGTTACTGTTATGCCAGTGTTTTTTCACTGTTTTGAATTCAGTCATGAAGCATTTTGATTGGGAGTTTGTTATTTATACAGTGTACAGCTTAAAGTGGAACCCAGACATAGAATCTACAAACCCACTTACAGCTGTGTTGCTGCATAGTAACTCGTTGCTTTGCACTCTGCAGTTCTCAGTTCTGCTTTAGTGCAGGACTGTGTGCCATAAAACAGACATCAGTTGCTGTGTGGCAACTGATGATGTGCCAAGTGCAGTGCTCAGTCCCAGAACAAAGAGAACTTGCATCAGATTATGTGTTAAAAACTGGGATGAAATGTTGAAACAAACTGTGGTGGGTAAAATCCAAATAATGAATTGAAATTCTGGGTGACAACCAACAGAAAGCAGCCACTGTTACATTATATCATCTATCCTCCACTGAAAAATACACCACTACAAACAATTTCCACTGAATTTGGAAATATATGTGCTAGCTATTCCCTTCTGTTCAGATGGTCTTGTTCTGAAGGTGTGTATTTGTTTCAAAACCTTATTAATGGTTTTGTATTTCTAGCATTGTGTTGATTTTATTGTATCTGATGGTGGAATGCAGTATGTTTTGTCATTTTATTTATGGTATGTGTGTGTGTGTATGGGTTCCAGAGATTAAGTTTCTGTATCTTTCAGTATACTGGTTCAGATCTCAACCAAGGAGTGGCTGTCCTGAGGGTTTTTCAGAGTTTTAGCAGATGTCTAAGCAGTGTGTCTCTTGACACTATGACCATGTCTTACCACACTGACAGTCATATTCCTAATGAAATTTCTCATTTTATACTATATAACCTCTGCATTTGGTGAAATGTTACATAAACCACAACAAACATGCAGTTTCCAGAATATGTCATTGTAAAGGTTTGAGTTATGTGCAGCTGTATGCTGGTATCGTGCCTTAATTTCAAGTGTGCTTTTGTTTATTGGTATGTATGTTTGTATGCATGTATGTATGTATGTGTGTTTAATGTAAGATGATATCTCTTATTTGCCCAATTGTAAGGTTGTAAATGGCTTTTATTTTCTTATAAATAAATGCATGTTCACAGCCTTTTCACTTTTTCATATATCTTCAGTCTATGAACAATCAGCTTACAAATTTTCATTTTTAAGAGATGCATGAATTGATAACTGCTATTTCTTTAATTCGGAAGCCAGGTTATCTGATATAATGACAAAAAATTGAAGTCTCTTAACTCGAATGTGTTTGGCTTGTCCTTATCTTTGTACAGTTGTTGCACATGACTGATTAGGAGGGATTTTCTCACATTTTTACATAAATTGTGATCTGGTATGAAGTGTAACTAGAACAAGCCATTATTATTACCGTAAGTCAGTGTTTCCCAGACCTTTTTTGTTCGCAGACCCCTTTCGGCTGCAAAATATAACCATAGATCCTCACATCCTTGCTTTCATAAATATATATTGTCTGAATTGTAAGTATCTAAAATTAAAAAATTATATCTCACAACTGATTTTAGTTAGATATTAATACATACCAGTAGCATATGTAACAATGCATAGTAAGATTTGACAGTAATTAAAATTATTGTGTCTTATTTCATGGATACAAGAAGTTTCATAATTAAATATTCTGCTGGTCATATGAAATAAACACATCACCATTTAAGGAGGTTTCTCAGTTACATTTAAGAAAACATTATTCCTTTAATTTAAAAGATTACAAGGTAGCCATTACAGAAATATATCCGTGTATGTGGAAACTGGTTAGAGATCCCAAGGGATCCACAGATCACACTGTGGGAACCACTGCATAAGTGACAGACATAGATTGGTCAATGTAATTCAGTTCACAAATTTAATGTAAGTTAATGCACACTGTAACCATCTGTCAGAGGTACCCATATATATTGATGTTCAAATCAGTATGTTCCGTCACAAAGTTCAAAATTTAATTATTGCATACATGCTATGAAAAAGCTGTTTTGTACACTTAGTTACTATGTGAAGAAGGGAGTTGATGTCTAAATTCGCCCATGCCTTTCCTGCAGTTCCTTTTCTGGGATGCTGTTCTGTACAGCCTACGATTTGTTTCAGTGTGGTAAGGAAGATCATGCTTCTGGTGCTTCATATGTTCAAATCCCATGTTAACTGTAGCCATTAAATCATATTTTGACAACAGTACACAGGAACTTTTAAAAAATGACATTATTGTACTAAGTGGAGGAGAGTCTCAAATGCATGCTCTTCATAAAATTTCAAATGAAACTAGCAAGAGAAATATACCATGAAATCCTTGGTTTATTTTAATGGGTGTTCTTGAGCTTTACATTGTTTAATCCATAATGTGGGCACCTACAGTAAGGCATCCTTGCTGGTTGTATTTCAGTACAGGTGTCAATTAAGAAACTTGTTACCCTCAAATTAACCTCCTAAGTGTATCTGTTTCACTCACTGTAGAAGAATCTCAAGTCTTGTGGGATTTGTATGCTATGTACATTGGTGTACAAGTTACTGAGTATGAACTCACATCTATCATGAGCATGGTTTAGTATCACCACAGAGACATGGGTATGATCCCACGCCATTCTGTGTGATGTTTATGGACAAAGTGGCACTGGGACTGTTCTCAGTACTTTGGTTTTCCTGTGTAATTGTCATTCTGTTGCCAATGTTCAATACTTATTTTTCATTCATTTACCATTGGTACCATATAATCGTAGCGATTGAGTATAGTGTGCGGTGCTGCCTACATACAAGGTTTTTCAATGCATCAGTGAGGAGCTAAAAGTGGAAAATTTGTTACAAGGAAGATGTAATATTTAGGTTCATATTTTGAATCCACTTTTGTATTTTGATCCCAGGCATTCATTTCATAATGTTTCAATTATAGAAATCGCAACTCAGATAAGCAGGACTGAAGAAAAATGCACAAAACAAGTCCAAAGGAATTTGTTGTTAGCACAGGTATGCACCATTCATTTACCTCGCTGTTCCACATCCATTCTTTCATTGCACTGAACATCATTACTCATTAAGTCAATGTATATTATTATCTGCTGCAGCAGAATCTTCTCTTCTACACTTGGAATTAAAAGCTTGCTGCAGTAGCTTTGTGGTAATATTTGATTTAGTAAAAAATGTGTAATGAAGACCATGGATCTAGAAATGGAACAATCGATAGGCCATGCACACACAATAAAGTGGTCTGCAGTCTATTATTAACTCTGGTACACAATGACTGACAGTACATGATTGATGGTTATTTAAAGCATTTTAAACACATTAAGTGGGAAAAGTCAGTATAAAAATCTGAAAAAATAAACTTCTAGCATAGGAAAACTTTGTATGCATGAACTTTGTATGTGAGAAAATTTGACATTGTGGGTACTCAAGTGGCACTTCTGAAATATAACTTCTTGCATGGGAAAACTTTGTACCTACGAAAAACACCATGTATTAATTCATTTTCAGGTGTGTTCACAAAATTGCGAAAAGCGTCTATTAGCTTTGTCATGTCAGTCTGTCCACACAGAGCACCTCAGCTTCCACTGGACTAATTTTTATGAAATTTTATATTTGATTATTTTTTTAAAATCTGTTGCAAAAGTTCAACTTTCATTAAAATCTGACAAGAATAACAAATACTTTACATGAAGACCAAAATACATGTTTGATTATATCTCATTCAGTTCTTCTTGGAATGAGAAATGTTTCAGATAAACATTGTAGAAATCAAACACATATTATATTCAATAAAGTTTTTTGAAAAATGTGGAAGAATGTAGAGCGAGGCAGGTCACAGATGATGATATGCATGCGCATTGCATGCTGGATTCTGAAAGCTACAAATGCATACACACAGGGTGTTTAATACTCATTTCATTTCCACTGCAACAATGGTTGCACAAAAGTGCCTTGATGTTACATTATACTACATTGCCTGTCTTGTCAAATATTTCCATAGATAAGAAAAATTATGAAACTAAGGCAGCACAGGGGGTATGACTAGTTACTAGTTACTCAACAATGAAAACACTAATAGAACAAGATTTAGATAATATTACAGTAACTGCCATTAATGCAGTTCCCCATCTTGTCTTAAAGGATTGTTGCATGCATTCAGAAAGATGTAATGTCTGCATTGTTTATGTCTCCACGGCATGAAGTGGATCATTTTGTGACCCTGGTGGCCGGCCATTCAACTTGGGCATTTTATTTGTGTAATTGATACAATCAAGGTGTGCTTAATATAGCCGGGGTAACTCAGTCATTCTAATGTCTGGCTTGGGCAGCTGCGCTGTGGTTCTTGGCAGAGGCTTACTGATTTGTTGGGGGCCTACCCAGCTGCATATGGAGTGAAAGCCAGGAACTCTTTCCTTGGTAGTTAAGTGGCTAGAGCAAGAAGTTGACCACTCTTCTCCATCTAGTGCTGAGTTTAGGATCAGGTGGATCTAAACCTCCAACCTACATGTCATGGTTTGTGCTTAGTGGAGAGGTGACTTCATCCTTCAGTACTGAATGATAATTATCAGTAATAGAAAATTGCATTTGATTTTGCTTTGCAGTTTTTCCTTCCCATTTCATCTTCTGTGTTAGTCACCCTAATATCCAAATTCTACATTAATATAAGTAGTTGTCAAATTTCAGTAAACGCTTTCCAGGTAAGTATAATGTATTGTGAAACCAACTTTCTTTTGCCATCCATTTGGTATAGTGGAAGCTGTAGTAGTAATGAAAATGAAGTAGTTTTCAGAGAAATGAAATTTATAGAAAGGATAGCATGCATCCATGGTGTTCAGGTGTGCATGGTGCAGAGTATTCTTACAATGTGAAGTTCATGACTTGCATGGTTTTTTTCATAGGGTTGCCTGAACCCAGTAGGTGGTTGCATAAGGCAGCAAAATATGGGGGAAGAAACCAGGAAGCAGGAATGAAGTACTTTCATGATTGCATGACACTGAAAAAGTGTAGTTTTGCAGTTATTTTTATATTATAAGTGCAGCTATATTAGAGTCATGTATTTTGTGCCACCAATTAGCAGATGAGGTTGGTTGTGTTGGGGAGGAGGTGCAGCACAAAACTCCAATTGGGCTCTGACTGCAGTATGCAAGGTTTTATTTTCTTACAAAATGGGAGTAAATTTAGCAGCCTCTGGATTTTGAGCTTTCTTTCAAGATATGACATGAGAAATTTTTTCTCCTGGCCATTTAAAACTCCAAAAATATTAACAAGAGAAAGGGAAGCATTTTAAGAGCGCTGTATTATTTTCCGTGCACTGTTGACAAATATGGTGCTAGTAGTAGGCATAGTCATTGCCGAGAAATGGTTAAGACTGGTGCAGGAAAATCTGCTGATGGACATTTTGGCAGTTTGAAGAATTAAGTGTACAGTGATTTCATGGTTAAAGTGTTTTTGTTAATGCAGTTATGATTTAAAGTTCTTATTTAAAAGTATGTGCCAATTAATTTCACAAGAAATTTGAGAAACTTGTATTTACCATAGTAAAATTACTTTCACTTTACAGTTATTTCTGAGGTAAAACTTTTTGTTAATGGGCCTGCCATCTTAACTGAGTAGTTGGCTGTATTTGTACTGCAAAACATTATCTTTGTTGAATTTTTTAGCATTTTCTCTCCATCAGTTATTGTCTTTACTGTGAGTTGTATGTAGCTCCTAGTACCACATGTTCTGATTGCCATATTGTTTGCCTTCAAACATTTGTAACTTTGCCCACATATTTTAATAGATTCTGTTGACCCCCAGTATTATTGGTATGAGTTAGCTTAAAAGGTGCTTCATTTGAAGACGTGTTTTTTAATCTAAGTTTGAATATAACCATAGCTGCCCTCAGATAGGACTGAGCAGTGTGCGTGTGTGAATGCATGTGTGTATAGTCCTTCAGAACCCAACATTGGCTGCAGACGACATGCTGTGCTGTCGAAAGTGCCAATGGTCGACTATAGTCAATGCCAAAAAATCCCAGCAATGGGATGTTCTTCAGGGTCCTGTGGGATATGTACACACCTGTGTCTTGTGCTGTGTAAACCAAAGTGTGATGGGTGTTAGTTTAGTTGGTATGTTTAAAACTAATTCTGGCTGCAAAGGGATGTGCTTCATTTGAGGATGTGTCTAGTGAACTACACTGGAGTATAACCACAGCCACCTTCAGATGTGACTAATCAGTGTGCATGTGTGAATGTAGTTGTGTATAATTCACTTTCATTGTCTAGCCATAGGTGCCTATAAACGTACAGTACGGTACAGAACACACAATTTTTAAGGAAAGAAATAATATATTCCTTCATTCTTAAAGGTTCATTGCATTTAAAATGAAGGCAGAGTCATATTGTTTAGTTTTTTAAATGGTTAACCTTACCAACGTTTGAGCAAAGAACGATATTGGTCTTTTGTATTGCACGTGTATTTTATGTGAACATTGACAGGTTAAATACTGTAAATATTTCGCATTACTGTTGTTGCTCTTAAATGTGAATAATACTGCATTTTAAATTGTTCTTCTGTCAGTTTATTAATCTGACTTTACAAAGTATCAATTTCTGAGTTGTGGTTTGCCATTTGAGGTTGCATATTTGTTCACAGTAGGTGGACACTTGTAGTTCATATACTTGATTTGTTGTAAATTTGTTTTTAGTTACTATTATATGTGTGATTTATGGTGTAGTGACTGGTGGAGCAGTGGGATGCCATAACTAATGTGCATATTGCCATTCAAATGTTATGTTACTGTGTTTTTTGTCCTGTCTTAGTGATGGAAATTATTTATAGTGTACATGTTTTAACTGTTTCCCGGACTGTTATATTGGCCTCAGTGGACCATGTGCTGTGTTTTAGTAGTACTGTTTCAGTATTTCTGTTAGTGAACAGATTTACATCACATATCGTGCTGTTGTGGAACATACGAGGTCCCACCAACCTCATGTGAGTTAGGGGGGTGCCTATGATCAGATTCATGGACCAAACCATCATTTTCGACACACAAAGTATCCGCAGACCTCAAGTTATTCTCAGAAGATGTAGCCTGTTTGTAGACAAAAGTACAAGGCCTGAAGGGTGGTGGGAAGAGGTTGGAATGTGAAATGAGAGTGCTGTCTAGGTCTTCTTCCATCTCTGATACTCCACATTGTATCACCTCAGATATGGGCAGTTTCAAAGCTCCACTTGCATCCTTAATGCAACTGATGTACATTGAGAACTGCTCATCTTTATTCTGAAAACAGGCAAACATTTCTCACTTCAACCTGTCAAACATCATCATAGGGATGAAGAAAAGAATAAATCCTCCTGAAATTTATCAAAGTTCCAACATGCATAACATGTGGCCTGTAGACGAGTACATAATAGGTATATGCAGCAGGGGTAGATCAACTGAAAAAATTGTTTATCTAACAAAGGGAATATGTGTAAGTATTGAAAGATCACCTTTAATCCTAATTCTGCAGATGTGCAGTTTTTACTTCAGGTCTTATCTTGGAAACATAACTGGGGTTCGTATTGGCATACTAATATGGTTTAAACAGTTCCCCAAAACGACAGAACCAACAAATTTAAACAGTTATGACAACTGCGTAAGTATTTAAAAAAAAAATGACTGCAGTATGGTTTACACAGTTACCCCACTGCAACTCACACTTCCAATTTAACCAAATTTACAAGCAGTTTACCCCTCCCTTTGGTGGGATTCCAGCTCCCGTACCCCAACCCAATTCAGTGGAATCTCAGGGAATTTGAGCGTCTTAATGTAAAACACTTCGCTTTAATGACAAAAATTTAATGAGATATGAAGAATGTAGTGATAATGGTTACCACCTATTGCAAGTGCACACAACCTCAGATCCATGCTCCATAAACACTGAAATGAGTTCAGTAGCATTCCTTCAACCTTACAACCACAGGAATGTACAGGTTTTGGATTATTTAATAGTACCTACAGTGACCTTAAATTCTTACAAGTAAGTTTTTCTTACTGCTCCTTTATTTGGTCTCCACAACAGATCAGAATAATATTCCTGTAGGGTATCTCCTTTAGCTGGTAGTTAGGGGCGTCAGGTTTGTCTTCTGTGTTTTTTTGACGCCCTTCACTTTCTACCAGGGGTGCTACAGGATCAAGATACTTCATAGCTGAAGTTGATGGAGAGGGAGATGAAGGGTTAGGAGATATCCACAATGGTTGATGTACAGACACTCATTGAAAGCTTTTTGATCTTATTTCTGAAATCTACCTCAACTGCTGAAGTGTCACAATTTCAGAATTGTCAGCTTCTCGATTAAAGGAATGTACTATATTACATTAACACTACAACAAGCAAACCTGTATATGGATTTAAGGAAACCAAACACAAATAGAACTAACACCATAACAGGGATGCAGGCCTTGCAGTTCACCCACAAAATGAAATTTCAAAACCTCACATCTGGATGGACTTTTTTTTCGTTTTCCGGTCCCTCGTACCAATCAGAATGAGGTATCATCTGAAGGGCCAGGGGTCTGGTAGCAAGGAGTGATGGGGGGGGACTAAACTGTGCCATCTAAGATAAAAAAAAAATGTGATATGGCACAACTTTTGGGATTCATATCATGTATCCTTGCATTCTCTGTACTCTAATTGAAAATAATTACTAGTTCTGACAAAATTATGCCAATTTTGTAATTATGGTATTAGAGATTGCATATGTGTTAATATATGAAGTATTTTAACATTGTGTTGTGATCCTTTCTGGCACATAGGCCTGCACATACTAACTTTCCTCTTACACTTGGAGTACTTTGTTTATTAATTTTAGCTTAGGCTGATGGCAGGAACATTAGAATTGTCTACACTGCTTTGCTTGTAGCAAGCATCACTGCAACCATAATATATTTGGGTGAGGGGGGGGGCAGATCTTTATCAAGTATGTGTATTATAAATGAGTTCTGTAACTGACACACCAGCTCTTTGATTCAGTATGTTTCTACAATCTTCCTTTCTTGATCCCTACCCTGTTACTTCTTGTTCTAATCAATTTTCTTATATTTACTTAGGTTTGTCACTTTTCTGCCATTTTGGGTAAGTTCTGTTCCCCATTTGTTATTGTGCAAACACTCTTTCTAATTTAAATTATGAATGTTGAGTAGTTTTCACCCCACGTTCAGGAGGTTCCCAGTTTGAATCTGAACTCGACTCAGCTGGCTTTCTTGACCAAGTATCTCTTTGTGCAGATGCTGCTCTTGCTCAGGTTTTTTCCATTTTATCAATCACATTTTCTCCTCCTGAGCAATCTTATAGTTTCTCTTGTTGGACCTGTACAAATGAGAAAGCTTTGGTAGATTGAAAAATATAATGTAGGAGCAAAGAGTTATTGGATGCCATTTATCTCTCAGGAGTTTTCAGTAAACTGATAAATGTTTTTATCTTAAGGTGCAGTTGTGCCCATGAAAATGTTCTTGTGTCATTCAAGACATTCTGTTATCTAGTAAGACTTGGATATTACAGTGTGCATGATATTTATCAGTCATGGCTGCAGTGATAGTTCTCTTCTTTGCATGCTGTTGTTACTGTGAGACTTTTTTGGCATCACATTGAAGCAGGAGGCTCAAATGTTATCAAGGGAAGTGATGCAGTGTATGTAATATACTTGCTTGCATGTACCCATGAAGTAAGTAACTGGAAACTTGGAGACATCACTGTCTTGATGAGTTTATAGAAGTCTTTTACTGGGAGCAGTGTAAGTGTACATCAACATGTTTAGATGGCACAGTGATACACTGTTCTATATTTGATATTCCTGTTACATTTTTCATTTGTAAACAATCATCTGCAGGCAGTATATCATATTATGTGACATTTGGTACATTTTTGAATGCCAATTCTGTGACATGTAATTTTACATTATTACATAAAAATGTGCTGAAGTGCACATAAAACACTGCCCGATGTTGGTCATTTGTGACTGCAATGTGTAGCAGAACATTCGAAACAAAGGGGTCTGTTGTGTGACTGGAAATGTGTTTATGTATGGTTCTAGCACAATTGAATGCCTCTGTCAGGGGTAGAAATGTATTTACGAGTGGGCCATGGCCATTCTGTCACTCAAAACACTGTCACATACAGGGTCATCGAAAAAGATGGCTGGGATTTGAAACCGCTATAACTTAAAAAGTATTAGACGGATTTACACGTTTGGCGTCTTAAAATGTTCAGAAAAGTTTAAAGTTTTAGACTTACCTTAGTACATTTCAATATGTATAAAGTTTGTAGCTCTGGAGATGTCCAAACGAAATTCTATCTCCTGCCACTTTTCTGAATCGTCTCGTGTTACAGTTTCAATGGCTGATGTTATCCTGTCTTGCAGGTGCTAGATATTCCTTATTTTCTCAGCATACCCATTGTTCTTAATGTACCCCCACAGAAAAAAATCAAGTGGAGAGAGATCTGGGCTTTGAGGTGGCCAGGGTATTGGTCCACCTCTTCCAATCCAGGCATCAGGGAATCTCATTTAAAATGTCACTCACAAAGCAACTGAAATGGGGAGGAGCTCCATCTTGCATGAAAATAACCCTACTTACAATTTCTTGTTTGAAGGTTTAACGTGTAAATCCGTCTAGTACTTTTTAAGTTATAGCGGTTTCAAATCCCGTACATCTTTTTTGATGACCCTGTATTTTATGTTGAAACTTCTGCAGTTGGTACTTGTTTGTTTAATAAACCTTTTCAATTATTACCACATTGTTGTCAGATTTAAATTTCTCTCATAAGTGAATGAAACACATGACTTTTAACTTGGATAGAACGTACTCATGTGATGGTGTGTCTTAGTTTTGAGATGTGATAAAGAAGCATGTCATCGTTACAATGGTTGAAGTGCCACAAGTAGTTATTACATATCTTTCCTCTCATAGGCAAACTAATGTTGAGACATCCTAACACACATTTCTTGAATACATACTGACATATACTGATCCTGCTGTCAGTTTTATTGCATTTTAAATATACCACATTTAATTAGACAGTTAAAATATACTGTCTGCTTGCTAGTAAATTATACTTCTCAGTCCATCAAACTTATTTGAAATACTGATTAGTAGTCTGAAGATTCACTTTAATATAAACATTTATTTATATCACATGTTATGCATGTGAATATTGTATATATATCAGAAGTGTTGGATGTTATTTTGTATATAGAACGGGAGTCCATTTGAAGATTGATTTGGGCATCTGTGGGTACTTGCAGCACATGAAGGCCAAGTTATTTTTAAATTTGTCCTTGCTTTGCCCATGTTGCCAGAAATGACATTTATTCTGTCAGCCATTTTGCACCACTTAAGCAGAGTATTAGTGACACAGTGATACATCTCTGCTTGTTATTCTGTATTTTCTTTTACATTATATTTATGGTAGTATTGAAACAAGAGTGTTTGTTTTATCTTCAGCAATATAGTTCTAAACACACCTCTTGTTTGTTGTTGTCCATTGCTCACACCATCGGCCTGTACATGTTGTATTTTGAATGATTACTGTGAAAGAACTTTGTACTTTGAGCATCCATTGTATTTAAACATTTAATTGATATTTTTAAGCAGAAACATGGTTTCAGTAAGAATGTCAGTTGTGCTGCTGGTAACAAACTTACCGACTTGTAATTTTAGTTTATGTATATTGCACCTCACATATACATGTACAGAATTGTATGACTCTTGGTAGTATTTTTAATAACTGTTCAGCATATCTGCTCTAAAATTTTTGCTGCATTTGGTTGCCTGTGAAGTTGTATTACTTATAACAGGGGTGCTACAACTTGGAGTTACATGAAATGTGTTTCAATGAACATTTATAGAGTGAACAGGAAATAGGTTTTTCTGATGCAAGAGGGATGTTCTGACTGTGGTGTTGATGGGATGTTATGCCTTGTCGCCTGGCATTTATTTACCTACAGCCTTGTGTACTTAAGAGTGAAGTGAAGTTTTAAGGATTTCTTTACTGTGCACTGATGCTTCACTGTGGTAATAAAACCAACAAGTGCACATGAAAATATGTGAATTTATTACATTATAATCATTGTAAACCTCCCTACATGTTTCTGTAACCTTTTGTGGCCATCTTCAGGTAGGTGTTTTTCTGAAGGATGTATTACAAAAACACCCAAATCAGTATACAGGTATTCAATATTAAGTTTTATGTATGTGATTCACAATGTAAGTTACAATATAAAATACAGGTAAAATTATTTGTGCTACATTTATGTGAGTAGGAAGTTTTCTTGTGCTGCAGATGCAACAACACACTACTTAGATGGTGATATGACACACACAGCACTTGAACACTTCTTACTAATGTAAGTGTAGCCCAAGTGATATTTTCTGTATTTTATATTTTAACATATATTGTGAATCACATACTTAAAACTTAATATTTTATATTTGTACATTGGTTTCATTGTCTTTGTCATATGTCCTTCATAAAAACTCGTCCCTGAAGATGGCTGCTAAAGGTGACCAAAACATGTGGGAAGTTTACAATGATTGTATTGTAATAAATTCACATATTTTCATATGTGTTCGTTGGTTTTATTCTCACAGTTCAATGAAGGTTTATGATGCATATAAACACTTCGTATAACTGTGTTTGTCAGTACACTGCTGCACTGTAGATAATCCAGTGTTGAATTTATATTTCATAAAAACAGTAAACACACTGCAACATTCCTGAAATTGTATGACTCGTGTCATTTTTATAAATGAAGCTATTGTCCCAACATTTTTCATCATGATAATGATACAGTTGTTTATATCAGTCTACATGTAAATAAAATAATTTCTGAAGCTGAATAACACAGGGTTCTTGCTTGATCTACTAAACATTGTTTTGTTGTCACTTCTCTGTCTGTTTCACTTGGCAGTGGGTGTCACAGTGATTGCCACTATTCCAATTTACCATTTATCATCACAGTAATGACTCAGTTGTATGTATAAGTTTACTTGTAAATAAAATAAATGCTGAAGTTGAATAACATAGGGTCCTTCTTTGATCTAATAAAAGCAGTTTTGTCACGTCTGTGTTTCGTGTGGCAACAAGCGGCAGAGCGAATGCCACTATTCCAGTTTACCATTAGTCGGGGACCATACATTGTAGTTAATGTTAGGTTTTCAGTTGTTTTGTTTGTTTAGTGAAGGTGCTGGACAGTTTTAATTTGGTGTATTGCAGTTAGTATTAGGTTTTTACTTACCATATCTAAAGAAGTTGTTGGAAATTATTTTTGTCAGCTCATGGATGTGCATCACATCTAATAAACGTATTCATTCCGCATTGAACTTCTGGTAAAAAAGGTTCTGTAATGATTAGACTGTTAAAAAATTGTTTCAAAGTGTAACTATTGATGTTAATATATGAACATGTATGTGTGTTTGGGATAGGGGGGGGGGGGAATTGGCCCAATGTCCTAGTTGCACTTGGGCACACTGCACCCTAACCTTAATGTCATATAGTGGCACTTTGTAGATCTCTATGCCCAACTTATTATTCTAAGAGTTTGTGTATCCACTGAGTTTTACTGCTAAACAGAAGCAAGTGTCTCATATGAAATGCCCATAGAGGCTAGCAAATGACTTAGTACACACTTTGATAAGTGTGCCAGTGCATCAGTATGCTGGTGAGTGGCCATGTGTGTGTAATATAACTGAGGTGACAGGAAGTGACAAGTGATATTTGTCAGATAAGATGGGGACCCTATGCCTTATATGTTTCATTAAATGCAATTATTATTTTTTGGTCCTTGCTGAAGCTTTGGCATATGTCTGATCCTAATGATAAGTTTTCTGGTACTAAATATGAAAAGTTGTACATATGTAAAAAAGTATTTAAAGTAAAAGTAGGTAACTGTATTTCATAAATAGCAACCTATGTGACATTTCTGAACATATTAATTGAAGAATATGAGAGGTCATTGAGGAAGATGAATTTTGGAAAGGCAGAGCTTGGATGCTAATGAACCCATATGAAGTGGAATTGTTTAAGACTTCTTTTACAGTCTGTGTCAAATGCACTAATGAACTGTGTAAGATTTAAGTTGATATCTGTCACAGTCACTGATCCAGCATAAGTATTCTGACATCTGTATCAGCATGGCTGCCAAATGATGTACAAGAAATTAACCACTGTTTTATAGAGTCAATAATTACTGACAAATTCAAGTACTATGTATGTATATATACATTCTTTCCTTAATGCCCTGAAGTGTTGATATCAGTGAGACTGTTAAAAATATATCCAAGGAAGCCCCTATTATTTTTACCATTTTCTCTTTCAAAATGTGGAGGTGTTATGCAACATGAATGAGAAGCTAATTCACATGGCATGTTTAGAAATATGTTTGGGATGTTAAATTGAACTGGTAACTTCTCTGCAGTCATGATTTCAGCTGTTATTTTACTTATTAAAAAAAAGTCAATGTGAAATGGAGTTCTTTATGGACCATTGAAAAGACTAACTCCTTAACACTGAATCAAAGGTTCTCTGAGACAATAAATATCCTTTGCACAGTTGGGGGATGAGATATCAGAATTTTTTCTTGTTGATGCCTTGGTGCATTTTCTGATCTCCAAGCCTCCTTTATATTTAAAGTATAAAATGTTCTGGAAATTGTACAAGACAAATTTATTGAAATGGTAACTAACACATTTATCCAGTCAGATTTCCCTGTATATCAGTAACTCAGTTTTGAGTATGCAGCTTATGGAATGCATCTTTACTGCATGCTTTCAAAGGAAACAAAGGCAGTATTCCCACTGGGTTTCTTTTGCTGTTAATAAAGAGCATACAGATGTCTGCATTACTCTTGAGTTTTAGAAAATATGTGCATGGCAAAGCAAAGAACAAAAGGTTCACAGCTATTTGTCTATGGTGAACAAAGATAATACAGCTGCAATTATTTCAGATGTTTTCGTTATTTCTGTGATCCTTGAAAAATATATGCATATTCTATTTTAATAATATCTGAAGTACAGGAACCAGGTTTAAATAGTTCAAAATTTTAGCTGCTGTTATGGGTTGTAACACATACCAAAAATGGGTTCATTGTTAAAAAAAGTTTAGAATCGCTGTGTAACAAATGACTACTAAAACACAGAGCATGTATTTTGGTATCCATTGTGCATGTTTTGCTCTAAACTGAACAAAACAATGCATGATACTGCAGTTTTAGTGTCAGTTTCTAAAATGGCCTACAATGTACAGGAATTGTAGTGTTTGAAAGTGTGTAAGGAAGACCAAAAGAATTAGTTGCTTTGCTGTTAAATGGATGAGTATGACTGTTACCATTTATTCTATTTCCTGAAGCATTGTTATCAGTAATTGTGTTATTATTCATGTTTTGACATTACAGATAAATTTAGTGCATCAGATTACTGTATGTAAATGTGAGAAATGAGGGCACTTACCAGAGATGGGATTTGAAAGTAAACAAACACTCTTATCATGAAAATTTGTGCATTTATCACTGTGTGTTTTTGGAAGTGCTGAGTATTGCCCTTTTGATGTGTAGGGTGGTTTATTTGAAAATGTGGCAAAAGTGTGATGGTAAAGGGCAGATTTCCAAATGGATGGCACCATGCATTTTATCCATATGGCAGGGTTTGGAGTCCTCATTCCATTAATGATGTTTTAATGGACATTGGAAATCTGTTGGCCTGGGAAAATTCAGTCCTATCTGAGCTTATAAAACTTGGTGTTACAACATGAACCATGACTGTCCTGAAACAGATGCTAGCCATATCTGTGTTTTTAAATGTTATGTTTAAAGACAATACTTATTTACTAGGGACCTCATAATTGGGGGAGCGGTTACTCATTGAATATTTTGTTTCCTGTGCAAAATACATTCATGCATTACAATGCTGTATGTACTGAGATTAGAACACTGGACAAATTTGTCCCCTACTATATTTTGCCAGCCACATGGCACATTTGTTTTGTATTTATCTATGTAGAAGTCATAATTTGTCATGCTGGAAGTTGTTTTCTCTAATAGTGTAAGTTACAGATTTCAGTCCAGCATGTTTCAGGAATCTGTGCCACAAAGTGTTGCTGCCTAATTTTTAGTGCAAGATTTTTATTTATGTGTACATATGTTTGTGCTCATGGGAGTGGGTTACTTGTATATTACTCTGGCACTGTATAATTTTTATGATTGGAGGTTTTCAATAAGTAAATGTTGAAAGGTAACAGAAGAAATTTCTTTGATTGATTTTTCACGTACATACCAGTAATACTCAGACTAGAAGGGCCAGTATTTGTACGGTTATGTCTCCCATAGGGTTTGTAAGATTGAGAGTAAAGCACTGCCCGGTAGATTGTGCATCAATGCATTATGTGCCACCTTAATATAGTTAATTTATAATATATTGTATGAAATTATTTTAATAAGTGAAGTTTATCTAGTGGACTGGATAAAATCATAGTTCTTTTTCTTTTTTGATGCCAGCATACTACTGATACAAGTTCTGCTCATCGAGCTGTCGATTTTTGTGTTACCCAAGCGTAATAGAAATGCAATGGATGCTCCAATGTGACTAGTACTGTGAGACAGTATTCACAGTGTGCAAGTGCTGGATTATGTAGCCAGCAATAAGAAAATGACAGTTTTATAGGTGTTTAGCAAACACAGGTGTAAAACATGTGTAAGTGCAATTAGTTGTGTACATTTTACACTGATAGAGATCCATGTTTGAACAAAATTTGTATTGATGAATGCTGAACTGATTTCTCTAAATGATGTATTAATTTTTGCACATTAATATTTTTTTCGTGCAACAATGGGAACTCTTGAACTGTATTTCACATACATCAGTAGAAAATATGACGAAAGAATAAAGAGACCAGATGTACACAATTTTGTTTTATGTTTCAAATAAAAATACATTCACATCAGTAGAAGCAATACAGCTTTATGTGTTCCATATCCGTGCATTTGTTGGTTAACAAAGAGTTTGATTTACACTGATAGATATCCATGTTTGCACAAAATTTGTATAGGTGGATGCTGAACTGATTTCTCTAAATGATGTATTAATTTTTGCACATTAATATTTTTTCGTGCAACAATGGGAACTCTTGAACTGTATTTCACATACACCGGTAGGAAAATATGAAGAAAAATAAAGAGACCAGATGTACACAATTTTGTTTTATGTTTCAAATAAAAATACATTCACATCAGTAGAAGCAATGCAGCTTTATGTGTTCCATATCCGTGCTTTTGTTGGTTAATATAGAGTTTAATTTGATGGAAAATGGTTCTGGTGTCATCACTTGTGTATCAAATTATGATTTTGGTTGAAACCAACTCGTAATGTAGATAGTATTACTGTTGTGTTAAAAACTGTGGGACAGCTCCTCTGAGTCTTTATTGCTTTTATTTTTTGCATGAACCCCTATCATGCTATACAGATTTCAGCAAATCTATTAATCAGATTTATAACTTTGCAGTGCTTTGCATGACAAAGATATCTGCTCTTTGTACTTCATCTGCAGGTGCTGTTGAGGTCCACTTCCTGACTTCTATGAAAAGCTGCTGTGTTACCTTTTGACATTCCAAAAGTATCCATCCCATTTTGTTTCTGGGTAATGTGCTGCTCAGGACAGGGACAGGTGGTGTGGGCACTTGCAAATGTGGTAATGAACCTTTGGGTTCCATAAAATGTGGGGAATTTCTTGACTAGCTGATAACTGGTTAGCTTCTCAAGAAGAACTCTGTTCCATGGAGTAAGTAACTATGTATGGGAAATGAGCTTGGATGGTATTTTAAACTGGAGCATGACTGCATCCTGTGCTGTTCCCGGTAACACCTGATAATCGTTATTGGACACAGTCCAGCGGTACATAATGAACTGAATTCTGTAGTGAACTTTTAAGCCTGCTATGCTGTTACATGGATATCACATCATATGGACTCAGTACAATTATTATTTTGAAAAACTTACTGTTTGTGTAAAGATTATACATTGAATTTGTTAGATATAATCTCAAAACTTTATTCCCAGTTGTTTTATGTGTACAGTGCACATTTCATGGTCCATCAGTAAGTGTTGGCTGTGAGAACCTTATCCTTAGATTGGAAATGTGTTGCGTTTCCTTTTCATTCAAGCAGTAAATTACACAAAGCCCAATCCTTTAAATTAAAGAATTTTCAACAAGCTATGTAATCAGAATTGCTACTTAATGTATAGTGTTCCAATACATGTGTATGTTTCATAGGTTGCTTGCCTATCCTACTGAGAAAAAATGGTATAATTTTCTTGACACACTATACTTCATGTTTGTACTTCTCGCCTTCCCCCTTCTAGGTATTGCCAAACCCCTTCAAACTGTAATTCAGATTGCACTATTGTAGATGACTTGAAGAGTTCCTAGTTTTGTGTATGATACACAAACAATTCTTTCAAGTACCATGCAACCCATCTGAAAGCAGTCTTAGTGGGTCTTGTTTAATGCATGATGAAGAATGAGATGAATATGCTTAGAGTATCCTTTATTGCTCCACTTTATGATTCAGGGCATAGCTATTCTCTTTTATGCTGCCATGTTAAATATGTGTTTTGATCAGATTTAAAAGTCCCATAATTAGATATATGAAATTTATTAAAGACCAACAAATGTACTTTGGCGTCATGATGTAATTTTGTTATATGAAGTATATATTTTGTTCTATGATGTAATTTTATTATAAATTTATATAATAAAATTAAGTGATAAAACCAAAGTGCATTTGTTGGTCTTTAATAAATTTTTTGTATGTTTTAATTTTTCCTCATAGAAGTCTAAGACCGTAGTTTGTTTGAATTGGTTGCAACAAGCCCACATTTTTTCTTCATTTTCAGTTATTCATCCAAACGACTTCATTTTGTATGGCATAAAGTACAGATGTAAATGAATGCAATGCACACCGTCCAAGTATTATGATGAGACTCCCAACTACATTTATAATTGTTTTCGGTGGAGAAACATATTGGGGGAAGTAGAATTCAAGCAAATGATATGTTTTTATTAATTGTACTTTTTGAAAATTTAAATGCATATTTTCATTACTCTGATCCTAAATAGTGCATCTAGGTAAAATTATCGCAAATGGGTTGACATTTTTGTCGCAATGTTGTAAATGTATGTAACACCAGTGAATAATTTGAATTAACGAAGGAAATTAACACCGTGTTTCATCGAGTTGTAAATTTTTTAAAGTTCCCACTTATTCTTTAAAACCGTCCCATCATGCACTGTAAATGTAATATGTCGCATGTTCAAGCTTGAAAATAGGGAAGGCATTATCGAAGTCATCGTGTGACTAGTCGTACAATGTTTCGTGGTATCGGTATTATATTGCATTTTTGAACGTTATTAGTGTGGTTACAGCGTTATCGTTGTACCATTGACGTCATAATATACCGGAAAAGAAATAACCGAGTGATTCATTAGTTATTATTTTTTTGGCATCGCAGTGCCGTAGGTATTAACCTGTAAAAGGAATTGTGATTGATGATATTTGGACACGAAAAGCAAGAAGAGGTACACTTTTATACACAAATGTTGATATAGAACTGTAGGTGTGGAAAACATTATTTTGAATGCTTCTGACAAGAACGTGCCACCATTGTGCCCATTGTGTTAATTTGAACTGTCATGCAGGTGTTTTGCACATAATTATTTAGTGAACAGATAATGCTTAAAGCGTAATTATTTATTGAATGCTCAGCTAAGACAGTAACTTTTTCAGAGCGAAAATAAATGAAGTGGCCGGGAGGTGAGCCGAACGGAATGTTGAGCCACACAAATGGGCATGTGTCATCCCCACAGATAGTACGGCAGCAGGTTAGTATCCTGCACGAAATTTGTGTACATTAAGCGCATATGGAACTGTTTTAATGAAGTCACACAGTTGTGCTGTTACCGTAATTATGTCAGGAAACACCATGAAACCGAACATTTGGCTTTAGTTAAATTGTGATAGTGTGATCATAACCTCACATCACCTTCCATCAGTATTATTGTTTGTTTGCACAGTAATACGGTCAGTACACTTCAAGACTGTACAATTTTTTTACGAAGTACAAGCTTCACGTAACAAATATTTTATACGTTTAATTAGCTTAGTGAATGGGTGTGAACGTGATATGGGCCATTTTAGAGAAGTTTGTCTTATTTCATTCTGATAGCTCAGTAGCAAATTAAAAGTAACTGCACAGATGGAACTTGTGTTAAAATAAAACCCATTCATTTATTTACTTGCAGTATTTTAGTATATGGTACTAAGGTCTATAATGTCATGCTATCTTGCAGTAATTGAGGCTGCTGTGGGGTTTTCAAGTTATGGCATGAAGGACGTGATGGTAAAAGCAAGCAGGTTAAGTGCTTATACTGGGTTTACCCAGCGTCATATTACAAGCACGTTGTAGAACAACCCCTGATGAATGACAGTGAAAAGCACAAAGGCTGTAATTTATTTCATTTTATGAAACCTAATATGTGAAGGTTATATGAAACTGTGTTGAATAATAGGATGCCATTGTCAGGGACAGGTTAATTAAAGTCGCAGCTCTGCAATGTGCCGACTGGTTGTGGTTGACTGTTTCTTGTATGTTTAATGGCTGTTACCAGCTACATGCAGTAGTGGCCACATAAATTATATAAAGCTTCAAATTCATTACATTTAATTTGTAACAGCTTGGAAGCCTGTTATAATATACTACTTAATTAATACCAAGCCTACAGATTGTTTAGTGTTGTGCACTTTTAAACTTGTTACATCATATTGCACGGCATTGTGCCTGCAGCATTTTTATTTACAAGCAGTATAAGGAATTAGTGTACTGCGTTTGTGGGATATGGAACTGTGGCACTGCAAGTACAGTTAACACCTTGAAATCAAAGAGTAATTTCTTCTCTAGATGAGGAAGGCCTGTCAGGACAGTACTGCAGCAAGAGTTAGCTGTAATTTGTCTTTAAGTGTCTGTACTTCTCAAGTGGTATAAGATTCGAGGTTTGGTTTTTGAAGACTTGTGAAACCACCAACAGAACTTTTAGCAACTACTTGTACTTTTTCTTTTTTGAGAAAGAATGGATGAAGATAAATTCAATGCTGTACACATCTCCTTGTTACATTCACGGTGTAGTGTCAAGTGTCTGAGATAAACTTTCCTTCTCACTTTCTTAGCTTTTTCACTGTTTGAATGACAGTGTGTTTTGGACCATTGTTTCACAAAATATTGATGAATAAATACAGAATTCATCAAAATAGAGGAGTTGCAGGAACTATGAATACACTACTCACATTAAGGCACTGATTGTGTGACAATGAGGTGGTGAAATTTTCTTGCATACTTGCAGATAAGTGACTTGCTTGGAGCGCATATCAGTGAGGGGAGTTTGCTTCTCTGATAGAAATAGGCATGTGTACGAATCGCTTGCTTTAGTGAATGATTGTGAGTAAAGTGTGTGTTTAATGAGGGATGAGTGTATGTGTAATCATACCATGTATTATTACTATACAAAGAGTAACATTTTTAATCTCCAGTCATGAAGATAATGGCATCTGGAAGGAAAAGCAACAGTTATTATGCTATAAGCAGCATATTTTATGAATTTTCATAATGTTATGCAAATTATGTAACCACTGCTGTAGGTAGAGCAGCATGCAGTAATAGAATGTTAAACTGATAGATGGGCTAAGTGTGGAAGGAAACCTTTATGCCTGTTGTAAAGTGGTGTCCCAGAACTTTTTAGGAAGGACTGTGAAAAACTATGAGAAATCTCTTTTGTTTCTCATGAGGGTTCAGACATGGTTTTTTCTTGGTTGCAGTATGTCATATATTATCTAAAGTTTGTTTTGACTGCATATCTTTGATTAGATACCGGACCCCAGTCGACCTCAGCTGGCTCGTTCACAAGATGATGCCATGGTGGGTTACGTTTTCCAGCGTCCTCAGTCTGACCCAGATTTTCCAATTCCACCACCATTCAACAAGCAGCAGCAGCGATGGGCATTGGGAGATGAAAGTATCATTGATGTAAGTACATTTGTTAACGATATGTAAAATTAAGCTGTTACAGAGTGCCTATTTACTGTACACTGAGCATGACAGCTGTCATGGGAACTTTATGCCAGGAAGCATGCTTGTGCAAGGGATTTAGAGCCTGTTTTTCCACTGAATTTCAACTTAACTTTTTTGATAGAAGAGTTTTGAAATGCTAACCTGCTTGCTGGAAGCAGGCCTTGCACTTTCTGACAATATTTCTCGACCCATGATAGATTTGCAAATGTTAACCAGTTTCGCTCTAAATATTGCCTTGTTTCTAGGAAAGAATGTGGATTGTTCACATAAATTTTATCTTCCTCTGTCTCCCACAAATAATAATTGTACAGATGTAATTCAGGAGCTCTAGGTGGCTACAGTCTGTGAGTTATCAGCTGTTCAGTGGATACTTTAACTAGAATAGACACTGAGAAGGCTGCTTTCTGAGCTGTGGCATTGTCCATCGTGAAGTGACCATACATTTTTCCTTTTTATATGAACTTTGTGAAAAGTGATGTTAGAATTAACTCATCATAGAGGTGGAATTTGTTGTTTCCTTGAAAAGTATGAGCCTTGTGTGATGTTTCATGCATTCACTGCATACCAGATTCTTAACTTCAGGGTCATTCAAAGGAGCTTCTTGAAGCAGAAAGGGGCTTTTGGAACACGTGTTCCTTATTCTGGATATTTGCATTCCCATTTAATATAAACTGAGCCATCTTGCTGAAGTACTGCAGATGAACAGCTAAACACACACACACACACACACACACACAGTGACAACCTGCCCTCTGTGACTCATAACACGGGTCTAATTTCCCATCTCGCATTTCGGCACTGCCGAGATGGGGACTATGTTCTCTATTTCACCATCAGAAGTGGCGATTGCTTTTTTCCTGTGCTGAGGGACAGGATTAAATGGATTGTCTGTAGAATGCTATTGAATATAGAGAAAGGCATGATTTAAAATTAGTGTCCTTAATAGTACAGTATTGTATGAGGTGTGGTCAGGGAACTTCTAGACTGCCTAAAAGGTGACACAGAATTTATGAATAATTTCTGTAGGTGGTATCATAAACTCAGCGGAATAATTTGCCATTAATTTTGGATCCAAGGATACATCATTCAAAACTGCATAAGGAAGATAGGTCATGTATGGTGATATGTGTGTGATTTCTGTTTTATTGAATGGTGACAGACTTTAAAGGAAAGTTTGTCTGTGGTAGGTCTATGAAAAACTACTTTGGAAGCTCATAGCGTAATGAAATTTTATTTTTGAAAGGAAACAAAACAGGAACATGCAAGTGATGTTTAAAGTTTGTATGTGGAATGACTTGTATGGAATATCTGTATGCTTTAGGGCTGTTTTATTTTACACTGATGGAATTATGTATCAGGACAGAGATGAACTTTGGTTCAACACTTACATACGTTTAGAATGGAAGTAAGTGGGTTTGACCCCTTTTGATCCCGATGCACATAGGCCTTTTTTGATAAAGTTCCAGATTGCCCCTGGTCTTAGACTTCTAACATTCTCAGGGTCCAAGAAAAAGGAACCCAAATAGGTACGTCTGAGTGTCGTCAAGGCTTCACATTCACACAAAACATGAACTGAGGTTGTGCTTGTGCTTGTGCTCTGTGGAGTGTGAAGGTGTTGTTCCGCTGAGCCTACGTGGCGGCACTAGATGCAAGTTAGTGGTCAGCTTTTATGCTCTGGCTGCTCTACACCTGGGGAAAGAGGCTCCAGCACCCACTGATAGGAAGCTGGATGGTCCCTAGAACTAGTCTGGGGACTGTGGAAATAGAGGAAAATTGCAGAATAAAAAAAGTCACACGCTTGTTTACTGGCCTCTTTATTGGACATAACACCCTAAGAAGATATTTTTACTTAATTCGACTGATAAATAGCCACATATGTGGGAAATGTGGAGCAGAGGAAGAAACCCCAGCCTGTATTTTGTGTGAGTGCGAAACTTTGGCTTCACTCATACATACATATCTGGGCTACTTTTCTTGGACCCTGAGGATGTAAAGAGTGTGTAAGTCTGGGGTTCATCTGGAACTTCATTAGAGGAACAGGGCTTCCATTACTTGGCATCAGATTATGGGACACAAATGGCCTATCTGCAGGTCTAGGTGCATTGGGACTGAAAGGGCTCAAACCCAATCACTAATCTAATCTAGTCTTGTCCTTTCCAGTTCTTTGTGTGTGTTAATTCTGACATTCATAATTAAATGCCATGTGATCTATGTGACTGATACATGCTGTATTCACCCAAATATAAGATGACTTTGTGTATAAGGTGACCCCTCTTTGTCATCCTCATTCTTCAGTAAGATTGCTGCATAGAATTCATTGAACTTTGTGCATAGTTACAAAATGACCTCTATTTTGCAACTGATTAGTAACCAAATGGTAAGTACAGTAGTTGTGTTATACCATACCAACAAGAGTGTAACAGTTTGTGACAGATAATGTGTATTAGCATTATAAAAGCATTTAAAGCAGGAATACATGTTTAATTATTGTTCTTTGTATATATAACATATCATGCTTCATAAGTGGCATTTGTGGCATCAGAGTACAGAGATACTCTGAAAGGAAAATGGTTTTCCTTGGTGATACTGTAATTCCCATGGGTATGGTACATACCCACCTTCCTTGATTCATGTGTTTTGTAGAATTATATACGAGTAGCTTCTCTTGAATTTAGGGGAGGATTGACAACAATATTTTGTCTTTTGAAACATTATTATCACTGTGACATGCCACACGTCTCCAGACTACTGAATCTGGTGAGGCATTGTTTGTTCTGAAATCTGACACTGTTAGATGAATGTTAGTTACAAAAAGTTGCTAATTGTTTATAGGAAGAAACTGTGATATGTATATATATTATTTTGGAAGAAGAACCCAGGAGAAAAATTTCTGGGGCCAGATAGCTCAAATCGAGAATGTCCTGATCCTCAGAAAAATGCGTATTTAATTTTTTCAGTTAGGCATGGAAGTATCTGGTTTTGCCGTTACACAGATTTTGCTCTTTGTCATTGCATCAAGAGTGTCTCTGGGTCTCACCCAGCCCACTGTGCTATGGATACTTGGAGTGCATTGCCCCATGGAAAAAGTGGCCAATGTTAACTGGGCACTTTAACAACTGTGAAGGTTAAGAAAACATATAGCTTTACCACCATGTTTCTATGTGTGTGCATGGTTTGGTGTTTAATGAGGTGCAGGGACAACTTTACCTCTGCCATTACTTGGGCATAGTGGTGATACTCTTTATCTTACCAGTGTAATGATTTTTTTCTTCTAGAGCCATGAGAAGTGGAAGTTTCCTGTTATGACAAAATTAACACATCCTGTGCATAGTATGGTTCCATATGAAATGCACCCAGTTGCCATTAAGGTAAGCTAATAACTACTATATTCTCTACTTTATGTTTTATACCAAACAGCTGCCGAACATGTCAGTATTTCCTTAACAAATAGGACTAGTTGTGTAAGGAATTGTTGACTTCGAGGCACTTATTAAATGTTCATTAACTTTGCTTAGCTCCTTCACTTAATCTGTGGGCTGTATTACCCTATTGACACAGTTATTTTGTTGTAACTTTTCCATGTGGCTGTTAGTGTCATGTCATGATTGTAAAAGAAGGTTTGAGCTTGCCATTTGTTCGCTTGGATTTGTGGAGAAGGATGACTTAAAACAATCCTGATCAGCAGAGGAAGTAAAGTGTGCTGCAGCCAGGATGTTATTGTAGCCAGTGAAAGTGACAATGAAATCGTAGTGTACTTAAAGGAAAATGATTTTATTGTGCATGAACTATGTTGTGATAGTGAAAGTGATCATAATTTTTATAGTGACAGTAACATAGTTCCTGCAACATACGTTGTGTTATTAGGAGAAGCTGCTGTGATGATTACGGGAAGTTATTGTTGTTATTTTTATTGCATGGAGTGTTGTGCAGTTCCTTATAATTGTATCTTTTTTGCTTATAATTCACCATCCTTAATGGTTGTGACATCCAAAATGTTGTATATATGGTTTTTGAAAATCATTTTAGCCTCCAGACTTCAAGAAAGGGAAACATGCAATGAAGAGGTGTATAAATGTATACAGTAAAAGCTGGTTAGTGTGGCACCTCTGGGCAGGAGGATTACTGGACATTGCGGTTTTATGGATTTGAGAATGTCCCATAATCAAGAGAATGCATAATTTCAGACTTTGTACTACACTTTATCTTTTAATTAAATTACTTCAACAGAGTACACAAATTCATTATTACATACTACTGTATCATATTTCAGCTTTTTCTAAACCTTTTAATTTCAGACTTTGTACACTGTATCATTTAATTAAATTACATCAACAGAGTACACAAATTTATTTTTACATACTACTCAACTTTTTTTAAACCTTTGGCATGGAACTTGTCAAAAACAGAACTTTTAGTGCAGTTTGTTATCTCATAAGGTTGAAGGTACATGGAGTGGATTTTGTGTGTGTGTGTGTGTTGCGTATTACTGAAAATTATAAAATATGCATTACGTGTTGAAAGACGTGTCAGTGAAATAGTGATAAAATCCAGTTTATGGATTGTTGACCATAATTTATTCTAGTGAACATAGATTGTTGCTTTTGGGATTACGTGTAGAGTCCTGTGTGCAGGATCCATGTGAGGGATTTTGTTTTTTCGTTCTCTTTTTGTCCTTTGGTTCATGAACACTTTTTGTTTTGTTAGGTCTTGAGATCCACTAAATACTTGAATACACAGTGCTATATTAAGTAAATTAAATAAAGCCATGTTTTTTGTTAGGTGAATTACATTTTTATTACATTAGTCCGTCAGTGTATGCTTTTGTGTGGGTGCATGCATGAGTGCATGTTGTGCATGCTGGCACTCTCATTCAATTTGCACTGATATATTCTGTTGTATTTCTTTGTAAGTTGTGGTTATGGGATGCTGTATGTGTCTGCTTCCTCCAGATGGCTGGATTTGGTGTGAAGACCTTGATGCATTGTGAGTGTGTGTCACTGGTGCTTTTGTGTGCTGCTTATGGGTTGTCAGGTTAGCAGTGTGTGTGTACTGTGGTGTAATGTATGCGTGCGATTTCAAGTGGAGAACTTAATTGCCCTTTCGTTTGTTTATTTGCAAAGCTGCTTTCTTTTTTTTCTTTCTTTCTTTTCTTTCTTTCTTTCTTTCTTTCTTCTTCTTATTTTTTTTGGGGGGGGGGGGGGAAAGCATTTTTTTGCTTTTTCCCTTCAATAAAACCCCACCTTTTAAAATTTTTTAATTTTTTAGTTTAAAAAATTTCCATTTTTTAAATTTTTTTC